>OGXI01000825.1_pt1 | contig 27113 bp, 21 predicted proteins | sample 1576221 | NCBI WGS metagenome assembly OGXI01 (sample SAMEA3541523, study PRJEB24748) | human gut metagenome | biome: human gut; feature: human-associated habitat; material: faeces | place: China | collected 2012
CGGTCCGCGGGACCGGTCGCCGGATCATCCGCCGGATCATCCGCCGGGTCATCCGCCGGGTCATCCGCCGGGTCATCCGCCGGGGCGTCCGCCGGAAGGACCCCCTGCAGCCCTGACCCATTACGAGATCCCGGACGGTATCGAGGTGAAGAAACGGGATGATGCTCAATGAATCGCGCCGGTCGAGGGCGCATTTTGACCTGCCGCTGGCCCTGATGGTCTTCGGACTGGCCGGCTTCGGGGTGCTGTCCGTGGCCGTGGCCACGTTCAGCACGTCCTCCGAGGTGGAGGGCACGCTGCTCAACTACATCGTCGCCTCCTACTACGGGATGCGTCAGGCCATCTTTTTCCTGATTTCCCCGGTGGTGGTGGGCGTGATTACCTATTTCCCCTACGAGTTCATCCGCAGGCGAAGCACGCTGTTCTATTACGTGGCGTGCGGGCTGCTGCTGGTCGCTCTGGGCGGTCAGGCCGCGGGCGTGAAGGCCTGGATCGACGTGCTGTGGGGCTACACGATCCAGCCCTCCGAATTTGTGAAGCTGGCCTGCATCATCGTTACCGCCAAATACCTTGAAACCGAAACCGATCCCATGGGCAACCTGCGCGGCGCGGCCAAGGTCGCCGTGCTGATGGGCATCCCCTGGGCCCTCACGCTGGCCCAGGGCGAGATGGGCAGCGTGCTGGTGATGATCTTCCTCTTCGGAGTGATGATGTACTTCGGCGGCATGCGCCTCAAGCTCATGGGAGGCGCCATCGCCCTGGGCGTCGCCGCCCTCGCGCTGCTCTACGGCTACCTGATGGCCACAGGGTCCGATAACTACCGTCTGGAACGCATCCTCAGCTTCATCGACCCCACGCTGGTGGATGAAAGCGCCGTCTATCAGGTGACCAACTCCAAAATCGCCATCGGCTCCGGCGGGCTGAGCGGACGCGGGATGTTCGTGCAGGGCGCGTTCAGCCAGCTGGATTACGTGCCCGAGGACTGGACCGACTTCATTTTCTCCACCATCGGCGAGGCCTTCGGGTTCGTGGGCTGCGCGCTGGTGATTCTGGTCTACCTGCTCATCATCCTGCGCATGCTCTATCTGGCGCGGTACACCATGGACCGCTTCGGGCAGATGGTCATCATCGGCGTGATGGCCATGCTGCTGTTCCACGTGTTTGAAAACGCGGGCATGACCACCGGCCTCATGCCCGTGACCGGCATCCCCCTGCCCTTCCTCAGCTATGGAGGCAGCAATCTGGTGACCAACATGGCCGGCATCGGCCTGGTGCTCAACGTGATCAAAAACCGCAGCGTCACCATGATGCCCGGCATCGCGCCTCAGACCATGAGCGCGCGCAAGTGGATGAAGTGACGTCAATATAACGATTTTTAGGAGGCGAAACCATGAAGAAACGGAATCGGGCGCGCGGGCGCGCAAAGGCGGGACTGGCACTGGCACTGGCGTTGGCGTGCGCGCTCGCGGGCGCGGCCATGGCCGCGGAGGCGGACGCGGAGGCCGTCGCCGGGGCGGCGGACGGCCCGCAGGAGGCGTTCATGCAGGCGGCGCTGGAGGAGGCCTACGCCGGCATCGAGGCCGGGGACGGCGGACCGTTCGGGACGGTGATCGTCAAGGACGGCGAGATCGTCGGGCGCGGGCACAACCGCGTGGTGGTCAATCAGGACCCCACCTGCCACGGCGAGATGGAGGCCATCCGGGACGCGTGCAGGAACCTGGGCACCTTTGACCTGTCGGGATGCGAGCTCTACACCACCGCCGAGCCCTGCCCCATGTGCCTGGGGGCCACGCTGTGGGCCAACATCCCCGTGGTGTACTACGGCTGCACGCGCGAGGACTCGGACGGGATCGGGTTCCGGGACGAGGTATTCTACGAGTATCTGGCGGGGGAAAACGACCTGCTGAGGGTGAGCGAGTTCGAGCGGGACAGCTGCCTTGAGCTGTTTGAGGCATATACGGAGATCGAGGGAAAAACGGAGTACTGACGTGAACCTGTTGGAGAACCCGCCGGGGCCGGAAGGCCCGGCGGGTTCAGTGTGTCGAAAAGTCCGCCTATGGCGGCTTTTTTCGTAAGAACACGTTTTCCCTCCCCGTCAATCCCGGCGTTCTGCGCGCCGGCCGCGCGCAGCTCTTGTATCTGCTCACGCCTGCGGGTCGCTTTGCGCTTCGCCCAAGCGCCCGCGGGGCTGACGCTTCCCTTCGGCGCCCTGGGCGCGGGCGGGGAAGCGTGCAGGAAAACCCTGCTTTGCAAGACATCCCAACCCACCGCGCGGGCCGGCGAGGCAGGCAGCCCGCTGGAGGCAGGCAGACTCTCACGCGCGAGCGCGGGAGGCCTTCGTGAACTCTTCGATCCGGCGAAGGCGCGGGGCATTCGGGTTTCACCGCGGGATGCGGCCCTCCGAACCGTCCCAAAGGGGTTTCTGGCAGCCGGAGGAGACGGCTGCATCATAATCGACAAAAGAATCATGCACAGAAATCGGCCCTCCAATGAAGCCCAACGGCTTCTTTGAAGGGCCGATTCGCCTTGTTATCCGGTTTTTTGCGCAAGCGGTTCCTGCCTTTTCAGCAACGCGCGCCCGCCGGCAAACTCAATGGGAAAAGGGAAATTCTCCATGCTCCCAAAGCGGGTGAACGTTGTGGGGTCATTCCCACTCGGCAAGGTCGCTTGATTTATAAACAAATTAGCTTAGAAATCTGTCTTTTAAATTCGGTTTTATCCTCCTCATGGAGGACGTTTTTCATTATAGCACAGTTTTCAGTATCACGCCAGTATCGCAGACCATCTTGCTATCGTGTATTCTTTGCTCCCGGGACCGTTGCTCCTGCCATTCACCCATCGTGCCGTCATTCGTGCTTACTTTTTCAGCTGTGCTTCCAGCTCCCGGAAGCTCTCCAGCGCGCTTTGCAGGTTTTCGATGATGTCTCCTGCCAGCACATCTGGCTCGGGCAGATGATCGAGATCGGCTAGGGATTTATCCTTCATCCAGAAAATATCCAGGCTGGTCTTGTCCCGTTGCAAGATTTCCTCGACTGGGAATCTTCTGAAGCGCCCGTCCGGGTTGTCCGGGGACCAGGTCTCCGTGCGCTCGTGGCGGTTCTCAGGGTGATAGCAGCGGACAAAGTCCTCCAGATCGGCATCGGTCATCGGGTGTTGCTTGAGCGTAAAGTGAATGTTGGTTCGGAAGTCATAGACCCAGATCTCCTTCGTTTGCATCTGCGGGCTGGCCGGACGCTTGTCGAAGAACAACACATTCGCCTTGACGCCCGGCTTGTAGAATATGCCCGTGGGCAGCCGCAAAATGGTGTGAAGATCCGTGGTCTCCAACAGCTTTTTGCGGATGGTTTCACCGGCTCCGCCTTCAAACAGCACGTTGTCTGGCACAACCACCGCCGCTTTGCCCGTCGCGTTCAGAATGGTATTGATATGCTGGATGAAGTTCAGCTGTTTGTTGGAGCTGGTCGTCCAGAAATCCTGGCGGTTGTAAACCAAATCCTCTTCTTCCTCTTCCCCCTCCTCGTTGGTCATGGTGATGGAGGATTTCTTGCCAAAGGGCGGATTGGTCAGCACATAGTCCACCCGGTAGCCCGGGTCCATCAGCAGCGCATCCCCTTGCGTCACGGGCACGGTGCCGTAGATGTCGCCGATGTTGTGCAAATACAGATTCATCAGCGCCATTTTGAAAGTTGTGGCCACCAGCTCGTTGCCATAGAATGTGCTATTTTTCAGGAATTCTTTGGCGTCGCGGTCCAGCGTATAGCGCCCCGGCTGCGTCATGTATTCCTGTGCGGCCAGAAAGAAGCCGCCCGATCCGCAGCAGGGGTCTAAGACCCTTTCGACTTTGATACAAAAAAGCCCCGGAAATCCCTTGAAAATAAGGGGGGTCCGGGACTTTTGAGGTTTGTGTAGGCGTCTGGGATGAGCCCATGAGACTGATGCCATTTAGGTGGTTTCACCATCAAATGATAGCAATACTATCGTTGGAGAGTGGTTTCAATGTTCTCATATACTTTTGTACACAAAGCAAAGTGTTTTCGCCGATAGTTGAACCATGCAAGCCTGCACAGGCATCAACGCTGGCTTTGATATGGCTTCCCGTCCTTGTTATAAGTCAAATTGAACACCAAGTCGCTCAGCCATTTCTTGAATTCAGGATTGTCTGTGTACTGCTTGAACAGCTCCATGTTGTCTGCCATGATTGAGAAGATGACCTTCTGCAGCACTCGATCGCTTTCAGTGCGCGCCTCCTGCTTGTCGCTGTTACGCATGGCATTCTGATACTGTTCGTCACGGCTGACCATGCCGGGAATCTCCAGGATCTGGCGGCGGACGTTGTCCGCATCATTCCAGTTGATATTGCCAAACATATCATTGAAATCGGAGAGTATCGCGCTGAGCAGGTCCATTTCCGGCTCCTGTTTTCCTTTGGCAGTGCTGGTAGGGACAGGACCGACCTCGGCGTCTTCATCGGGAAGAATCAATGAAATGGTTTCCCGCTTCTCAATGCGATAACTGTCCAGATCAATGGCCTCCAGAATGCCCTGGGCAAAGTCGTCCTCCTGCGGAGAGGGCAGCTTTGGAATCAGCATGTTCAGGAAGATTGACAGCTTTTCCCACTCGGGATTGCCATAGGGCAAAATAGCGCTCAGAAAGCCGTAGGTGCGCACAAAACCCTTTGCCGCGCTCTTGAACTTGATCTGTCTATCCGTTTCAAGCTGCTTATACAGGGCGGCACAGGCATCCAGCACCGGGTCCAGCTGGTCGCGGTCCGCGCCATCCAGATACCGATTCACCAGCTGTTCCACCTGCTCGTCCGAGTATACCTGGTCTGTCTCCATTTCGGCAATCAGGTCGTACAGCTTGTTTGGGTCGGTCTCACCGGACAACAGCGTGGTCTTGTAGTACCGGGAGAAAGACTGGATGATGTCGTCCGGATTGTTGAAAAAGTCCAGCACAAAGGTGTTGTACTTCTTCGGACATGCCCGGTTCAGACGGCTGAGCGTCTGCACCGCCTTGATGTCATAGAGCATCTTGTCCACATACATGGTGTGCAGCAGCGGCTCGTCATAGCCGGTCTGGAACATGTCCGCCACGATGAGAAAACGATAGGGGTCCTTCTTGAAGGTCTTAGGAATGGCCGCGTCCGAAAAGCCATTCAGTCCAGCAGAGGTGACGGGCGGCTGATGTTCATCCAGCTGCTTTTCTCCCGAAAAAGCGATGATCGCTTTGTAGGGGCTGCGCCGGTTGGCCAGACACCTGTTCACCGCATGGTAATAATCGATGCAACGCTCGATGCTGCTGGTGATGATCATGGCCCGGGCCTGGCCGCCGATCTTTCCCTTGGCGATGACCTGATCGTGAAAGTGGCTGACCATCATGTCCGCCTTTTCGGCGATGGTAAACGACTGGCTTTCCACAAATGCGCGGAGTTTTTTCTGCGCCTTTTTCTTGTCGAACATCGGGTCATCTTCCACGATTTTTTTGAGCCGGTAATAGCTGTCGATGGGCGTGTAGTATTTGAGCACGTCCAGAATGAAGCCTTCCTCAATGGCCTGCTTCATGGTGTACACGTGGAACGGCCGATGTTGTACCTCGCCCTTCTCATTGAGAATCGGGTTGCCGTATGCATCGACAACCAGGGTGCCGAAGGTTTCCAGCGTCTTGTTCTTCGGTGTGGCGGTAAAGGCGAAATAGCTGGCGTTGGTCAGCAGCTTTTTGCCCTCGCACATGGCATTGATCTTGTCCTCGTTGTCCATATCCGGGTCGGCCATGATGGCGGAAAGCGTCATGTTCATTTTGCCCGCGGTCTTGCCGTTCTGGCTGGAATGTGCTTCATCGATGATGATAGCAAAATGCCGGTCCTTGTGGTCTTCGCTGATCTCGGGCAGCACATACGGGAATTTCTCAATGGTGGTGATGATGATGCGGCGTCCATCCTCAATGGCCTTGCGCAGGTCGCCGGAGCTCTGCGCCCAGGCAACCAGCTTGCCAACCTGCGCAAACTGGCGAATGGTGTCGCGAATCTGCTTGTCCAGAATCACGCGATCGGTGACCACAATGACGGAATCCACCAGCAGATTCCCCTGTGCATCCTCCAGCCCGGTGAGCTGGTGTGCCAGCCATGCAATCGAGTTGGATTTGCCGCTTCCCGCGCTGTGCTGGATCAGATACCGCTTGCCCACGCCATGAGCCTTGACGTCCGCCAGCAGGCCTTCCACCGCCATCAGCTGATGATAGCGTGGGAAGATCTGCTTGTACTTTGTTTTCCCGGTCTCCTCGTCCTTTTCCTCGATCAAGGCAGCGTAGTTTTCAATGATGCGGGAAAGCATCTCCTTGGTGAGGATTCGCTTCCACAGGTAATCCGTCATCAGACCGTCCGGGTTCGGCGGATTGCCTGCGCCGTCCTTGTATCCCTTGTTGAAGGGCAGGAACCAGCTTTCCTTTCCCAGCAGGCGGGTGCAGAACTTCACCTGCGCATCATCCACCGCAAAGTGAACCATGCAGCGCGTGAATTGGAACAGTAGCTCCTTGGGGCTGCGATCATGCTGATACTGATAGACCGCATCATCCACGTTCTGTTTGGTGAGCTGGTTTTTCAGTTCGAAGGTAATCACCGGCAGGCCATTGATGAAAATGCACAGGTCCAGCGACAGCTTGGTTGCATCAGGGGAGAAGTGCAGCTGGCGCGTGACGCTGAATATGTTCTTGGCATACAGCTGCGCGGCGGTAGGGTTGTTCACGCTGGGCGTCATGTAGAACATCACCAGGCTGGCCGGGTAGACCTTGACGCCCTTGCGCAGCACATCGATGATGCCGCGCTTGGTGATCTCATCCCGCACGCGGGAGAGGAACTGCGCGCGCTTGAGCGGGTGGGTTTCCAGCTGTAACTTTTCCACGGCCTCCGGCTGGGTGTCCTTCAAAAAGCGGAGGAGGCGCACGGTGTCAAGGGCGTATTCCATGTTGTAGTCATGGCTGTGCCCCTGCTCGTAATGATTCTGCTCGACAAGCCACTTCACAATCAGGCTTTCGAGGCCGGATTCTTTCGTATTGGTGAAAGGCAAGGTCACTCCTCCTTTGTAGGCCGACTATTTAACCGATCCGAATCATCAATGTACATTTCCCGAATATCAGAAATGCCCGCAACTTTTGCAGCAGAACGTACCAATCTGCGCTGGTACGGCGGATTGGCCAGCATGAAGTCAAAGGTACGGGTGGCGTGCTGGTCGGAGGAGAGCGTAGAGCCGAAGGCGATATGCAGCGCCTCCTCGCCGTCGCCCTTGAGCATCATGTCCGCCTTGGCGATGGCGTAGGTCTCGGGGTTGATCTCCTGCCCGAACAGGTGGATGGACACCTTCTTGCCGGACTGTGCGGCGACGGCGTTCAGGCGCTCCTGTGCCACCGTGAGCATTCCACCCGTTCCACAGGCTCCGTCATAGCACGAGTACGTGGCGTCCTTGATCTGGTCGGCGATGGGCGCAAACACCAGGTCTGCCATCAGCTCCACGACGTCGCGGGGCGTCCAGTGCTCGCCAGCTTCCTCGTTGTTGGCCTCATTGAAGCGGCGAACCAGCTCCTCAAACAGCGTGCCCATGGCATGGTTGTCCAGGCCGGGCAGATCGCCGCACGGCCTGGGGCTGAGGTTGACATCCTTGCTGACAAACTTCTGAATCACCGCACCAAGAATATCGGCGTCGACCATGGTTGTGATCTGGTTGCGGAACTTGAACTTGTCCAGAATCTCCTGAACGTTGGGAGAAAAGCCGTCGAGATACGCTTCAAAATCCGACTTGAGCTTCTGGCCTGCCGAGCGGCCGGTCAAATCGCGCAGACAGAAGGGCGAAGCGTTGCAAAAAGCCTGACCGGCGGCGTTGCACAGTGCGCCCCACTGGTTTGTGATGCCCGCGTCGTCCAGCACTTTCTTCATACCCAGCACTTGCTTCTTGGTGCCCTCCAACACGGCGTCCAAGCGGCGGATGACCGTCATGGGCAGAATGACATCGCGGTACTTGCCGCGCACATACACATCCCGCAGGCAATCATCGGCGATGCCCCAGATGAAATTGGCGATTGTATTGAGCAAATGGGCGTCCATGGTATGTCCTCCTCAGTCTGTAATTGTACCTTCCTTGATGTGATACTCAATATGATGCTTCGCGCAATATTGAATCACTTCTGCAGCTTTGTCATTGTAAAACTTTCTATGCTCAGTATACGGGAGAATCTTGGTGTCGATGATGTTGTCCTTGGATTCCCAGGTGTGTTCGCGGATGCGCTCACGCTTTTCGCTGCGGTAGATGCTTACGAAATCCCCAAACCGCATGTCGGGATCAGCGTTCTTCTGAAGGAGAAACTGCCGCTCCCATTCCAGCGCGTCGCGTTTGAGCTTGAAGCCGCGCTTCATCTTCTTGCGCTTTGTGCCGGTAAAATCCGTGTAGTAGAACGAGGCGTAAAACGTTCCGTGGGCTTCATCCTTGTAAGCGGGCAATCAGATCACCTCCTTTTCAGTCAGACCGTAAAACTGTTCCAGGAAATACTTTCGACTGACGCGTCCCGAAACCGTGGTGTACCCCATCTTCTGAAGCTTTTCATTCCAGACATGGATCATCTTGTAGGCAGACGCCTTAGACACGCCCAGTTCCTCTGCCACTTCCTGTGCATTCATCAGAATCGTGTTTTTCATAGAGCCTCCTTTTAGATGACTATATATTTTTGCTTAGTCATCATCTGTATTATAGCACTAAATAAATACGTTTAGCAAGTTTTTTGAAAATTTTATCTAACTTTTTTTATTTAGAAATTCTTGATGCCCGCAGGGGTGTGTGCTATACTGTTTTTGAAGTGATGAAACACGGGGGAGCACGAATATGGCAGTAGGCGACCGGATCAAGCGGATACGGAATTTCCGCAAGATGACGATGAAAGAGCTGGGGATGGCCGTTGGATTCGATGAGAACAGCGCCGACGTACGCATTGCCCAGTACGAAAACAACTCCCGCAAGCCCAAGGAAGAGCTGCTCAGGAAGATTGCCAGCGCACTGGATGTCAGCTATGAATCCCTTGCGGATGCGACGATGGACGACGCCAGCGGTATTCTGCATGCGCTGTTTGAGCTGGATGACCGCTATCCGTGGATGCACCTGGTCGAGACGACCGACAACACGGATGCTTCCGTGCCGCATAAGCGCATTGCCATTTGCTTTGACTACAACCTGCTCAATGATTTCATGACCGAGTGGATGCTCAGAAAGCAGCAGATGCGCAGCGGGGAAATCACCCGGGAAGAATACCAGGAGTGGAAGCTGAACTGGCCGCAGACGGCGGACGACTGCGGGAAGTTTGAACCCAAGAAAGCATGGCGCAAAAGCAAATAGAGACATAAAAAGCCCTCCGAAACTTGCCGTTTCGGAGGGCATATTCATGTCTCTCCAAATTGTCAGAATAACGCTTTCAGTATCAAATCAGTAGCAGGCAAGGAAATGAGGACTCAAAATCCTTGCAATGCCTTGATTTTTTGAACTCTCAGGGTTATTCCCACTCGATGCTCGCCGGCGGCTTCGTGGTGATATCGTACAGCACACGATTGCATCCCGCCACTTCGCCCACGATGCGCGTGGCGACGCGGCCCAGCAGGTCATAGGGCAGGCGGGCCACGTCGGCGGTCATGAAGTCGTCGGTGGTCACGGCGCGCAGGGCCACGGCGTAGGCATAGGTACGCTCGTCACCCATTACGCCCACGGAGTGCGCGCCCGTCAGCACGGTGAAATACTGCGATACCTGCTTGTCCAGTCCGGCGGCGGCCATCTCCTGGCGCAGAATCAGATCGCTTTCGCGCACGATGCGCACCTTATCCGGCGTGAGCTCGCCCACGACGCGAATGGCCAGGCCGGGGCCGGGGAAGGGCTGACGGTAGACCAGACTCTCCGGCAGACCCAGCGTCAGGCCGAGCCTGCGCACCTCGTCCTTAAAAAGCATGCGCAGCGGCTCCACCAGGCTCTCAAAGCCCAGTTCGGCGGGCAGGCCGCCCACGTTGTGGTGGCTCTTGATGACCGCGCTGCCCTGCGCCTGGCCGCTTTCGATCACGTCGGGGTAGATGGTGCCCTGGGCAAAGTGGTCGCGCTTGCCCAGCTTTTGCGCCTCCTCGCGGAAAACCTCCACAAAGTCGCGGCCGATGATCTTGCGCTTTGCCTCCGGATCGGTCACGCCCTTGAGATCGCGGAAGAAACGCTCGGACGCGTCCACATGCACCAGCTCCACCGGGAACACGCGGGTGAATACATCCACCACCTGATCGCTCTCTCCGGCCCGCATGAAGCCGTGATCCACGTATACGCAGGTCAGGCGGTTACCGATGGCCCGGTAGAGCAGCGCCGCCGCCACCGCGCTGTCCACCCCGCCGGACAGCCCCAGCAGCACCGTGCCGTCGCCCACCTGCTCACGGATCTGCTCAACCGCCATGTCCGCATACGCGTCCATGCTCCAGTCGCCTTTGCAGCCGCAGATACCGAAGAGAAAGTTTTCCAGCACCCGCGCGCCTTCCTCGGTGTGCGTCACTTCGGGATGAAACTGCACGCCGTAGAGGCGGTGCGCATCGTCGGCCATGGCGGCCACCGGGCAGTCCGCTGTGTGCGCAATGGCCATAAAGCCCTCCGGCGGGCGCGCCACCTGATAGGTATGGCTCATCCAGCAGGGGCTCTGGGGCCGGAGCCCTGCCAGCAGGCCGCCGTCTACCCGGTCCATGGTCACATCGGTGCGCCCGTATTCGCGGCGCGTGCCGCGCTCCACCGGCGCGTCCAGCAGGTGCGCCATCAGCTGCATGCCGTAGCAGATGCCCAGAACCGGCACGCCCAGATCAAATACGCCTTCGTCCACCTGGGGCGCCCCCTCATCCAGCACGCTGGCAGGTCCTCCGCTGAAAATGATGCCCATGGGCTGGACGGCCCGGATATCCGCCAGCTGCGCGCTGCAGGGCAGCACGCAGGAATAGACCCCGCGCTCACGTACACGCCGGGCAATCAGCTGGGTGTATTGGCCGCCAAAGTCCAGAATCAAAATGCATTGAGGAGCTTCCATAAGACTCGCATTCCCTCCCCTTCAGGATGCCGGGGACAGCCCCCGACGCAACAAGGCCTATTTTGCCACAAAATTTCGTTGCGTGCAAGGGGCATGGATGGAGCGGACACTCCTTTTTGGAGAAAAGGGCAGAATCCGGGGAAAAGGGGACCGGGACGCCGGCTTTCTGCGGCGCGTGACGGCTCTGAGGGAGGGTACGCCGGCCCCGGCGCTCCGTCCGGGCGGACAGGGAACCGCGGGAGAAAAACAGCGGGCGCAGAACCGTCATCCCTTCGTTTCTTCCCTCTTGACACCCATTTCCAAACGTGCTACCTTTATAAAGCTGTCCGGGCGGCCAGGCGATCGCGTGGCATGCCATGAGGAAAGTCCGAGCATCACAGGGCAGGGTGCCGGCTAACGGCCGGTGAAGGCAACTTCAAGGAAAGTGCAACAGAGATAGACCGCCCCGCGCACCCCGCGCGGAGCAAGGATGGAAAGGCGAGGTAAGAGCTCACCCGCGGCCTGGCGACAGGCTGGCGCTGTAAACCCCACCCGATGCAAGATCCGACCGGGAGCGATACGGCGGCCCGTCGTGCTCTCAAAGAGATCGCTTCAGCCGTGCGGCAACGCGCGGTGGAGATAGATGATCGTCCAACGACAGAACTCGGCTTACGACCGCGCCGGCAGCACCTCTACAGGCGGGATGGATGGATGCCCGCTTTTTGTCGTATCGTCAAATCAGGAAGGGGCGTGCCGCCGCATGCGGTCCGAACACAACCGCTTTTCCCTGCCCGCTGCGTGGAGCGCTCTGGCGGGCGCGATGTTCGTTTTTGTGCTGGGGCTGCTGACGCTGGGGCAGCCGGCGCTGTCCCGGTACTATCAGAACCTGAGCCTGGCGGGCAACCTGGCGCTGCTGCCTGCGGCGCTGGCGGGCGTGGCGCTGCTTTTGTGGGGCCGGGCCCGGCTGGAGGCGGCGGACGCGCGGCACGGCGGCAAAGGGGCCCTGTGGCGCATGCGGGCGCTGTTTGCGGCGGTGCTGGCGGTGCAGCTGGTGGTGGCGCGCTGCGCCTGGTACAAGATGGGCTGGGACATCGCCAATGTCTACACCACGGCCGAGGAACTGGCCCGCGGACAGGCCCTCACCGACCCGGACTATTTCCGCCTGTGCCCCAACAATGCGCCCCTGACCATCCTGCAGGCCGTCCCCATGTGGGTGGCCGTCAAGCTGGGGCTCGCGGTGCCGTTTGTGGTGCTGCCCTATCTGGACGCGGTGCTTTTGAACCTGACGGCATATTTCACGGTGCGCTGCGCCCAGCGCATCACCCCAAGCCGCTGGGCAAGGGGATTTGCCGCGGCGGTCTCCATCCTCTGGATCGCCCTGTCGCCCTATGTGCTCTACCCTTACACCGATACGTGGGCCGTGCTGTTTCCCGTGCTGGCGATCTACGCGTGGATGACCGTGCGCCGCCCGGCGCTCAGGTGGGGACTGGTTTCGCTGGCGTGCTTTGCCGGCGCCGCGGTCAAGCCCACGGTGCTGATCGTGCTCATCGCGCTGGGACTGCTCGGCCTGTGCCGCTTTCTGGGCCGTCGGGATTTTTCCGCCGCCGCATGGAAACGCGCGCTGGCGGTGCTGGCCGCGCTCGTGCTGGGCGCCGTGCCGGGGCAGGTGTTCCAGCGCGCGTCCACGGCGTATCTGGCGGGCAGCGCCGTCCCTCAGGAGCAGCTGAGCGAAACGCACTACCTCATGCTGGGCATGAACGGCGAAACCTACGGCGGCCATTCCCCGGACGACGTGGCGTTTTCCCAGTCGTTCGCATCCCTGGCCGACCGCCAGCGGGCCAACCTGCAAAGGGCCTGGGAGCGGGTATGCGAAAAGGGCCTGTGGGGCAATGTGCGCTTTTTCACCATTAAACTGTATAAGGCCTATGCCGACGGCAGCTTTGCCGCCAATTCCAGCTTTCTGGACCTGGAGATTCCCCGCCGCACGGATGCGCTGAGCACTTTTGTTCGCAGCCTCTACCATCACCGCGGCAGCCTCAACCCGCTGTGCCACACGCTGGCCCAGGGCCTGTGGCTGGCGGTGCTGGCGCTGTGCGCGGTCGCGGCGTTTGCGCGCCGCCGCCGCCCGGAAGCGCAGGCGCTCACCCTGGCGATTCTGGGAGCCACGGCCTACCTGCTGCTCTTTGAGGTCTGGCCGCGCTACCTGTTCGTTTTTGCGCCGCTGTACGTGCTTTTGGCCACGATGGCGCTGGACCGTCCGCTTTTTGTGCGCGCCGGCGAAAAGCGCCAAAAGGCCTGACGGTTCGCCTTGCGCGCCCGTCTCCGGATGTGCTACAATAGCGGCGCCCGCGGCTTGACCGCGTGCCTGATTCAAAGGAGAAAACGCCATGTACCTGATCGTCGGTTTGGGAAACCCCGGCGCCCAATACGCTCACACCCGCCATAACGTGGGCTTTGACGTGGTGGACACGCTGGCCCGCAAGCTGGGCGTGACCATCGGGCGGGAGCGGGACGAGGCCCTGCTTGGCGAATGCTTCATCGCCGGGCAAAAGACCATCCTGGCCCTCCCGCAGACCTACATGAACCTGAGCGGCGAGGCCGTCTCCCGTCTGGTGCGCTGGTACCGCCTGCCTCCGGAAAACCTGATGGTGGTCTACGACGACGTGGACCTGCCCCAGGGAGCCATCCGCATCCGCAAAAACGGCAGCGCGGGCACGCATAACGGCATGCGCAGCATCGTGGGCCTGCTGGGGTACGAGAACTTTCCCCGCCTGAGGGTAGGCGTGGGGCAGCGCAGGCCCGGCTACGAGCTGGCCGACTGGGTGTTGGGCCATTACCTGCCCGGCGAGGAGCAGCAGACCGCCGACGCCGCCTATGCCCTGGCCGCCGACGCCATCATTGAGTACATCACAAACGGCATTGAAAGCGCCATGTGCAAGTATAATACCAAAAAGACCAAAAAACCGCCCGAACCCGCCGAAGGAGCCGACGCATGAACGAGGGCCTCTTTACCGCCTACCAAAGCCTGCCCGCCTGGAAGCGGCTGATGGAGCGCATCGGGGAGGGCGGATGCACCGCCCTGTACGAAATCGCCGAAGGAGAGCGGCCGTTTCTGGCCGCGGCGCTTTCGCATGCCACGGGGCGGCCCGTGCTGCTGGTCGCGCCTACGGAGCTGATCGCCCAGCGCCAGGCGCAGGACATAGAGCGCCTGACCGGGGACGGATGCGCCATGCTGCCCGCGCGCGACATCCAGTTCAGCCGCGCGGCCATGAGCCGCGACAGCGCGTGGCAGCGCCTGAGCGTGCTGGACGGCCTGACCGCCGGGCGGGTAAAGGTGCTGTGCGCCAGCGTGGACGCGCTTTTGGACCGCTGCGCGCCCCGCGCCCGCTTTCAAAGCGCGGCCATCACGCTGTCAGAAGGGGGCCGCATTGCGCCGGATGGGCTGATGGAAGCGCTCATCCGCGGCGGGTACGAGCGCGTGCCCATGGTGGAGGGCCGGGGCCAGTGCGCCATGCGCGGCGCGATCGTGGACGTGTTCCCCGCCAACGCCGCCGACGCGCTGCGCATCGAGTTTTTTGACGACGAGATCGACAGCCTGCGCCGCTTTGACTGCATCAGCCAGCGCAGCATCGCGCGGGTGAAGGGCGCGCGCATCGCCCCCGCCACCGAATGCCTCGTGGCCGATGCTCAGGCCGCCGCAGACCGGCTGAAGGCCGCGCTGGAAAAGGGCGTGGGCCACGCCATGGAATCCGCCGCGCCCGGGCATGCCGCGCCGGGGCCGGACGGGCTGTCCTCGCTGGACGATTTTTTGAGCAGCCTGGACGCGCTGGAGGCCACGGAGGACCTGCTCGCCCAGCCGCAGGGGAATGACGACGGCGCCCGCTCCGATGAGGCCGGAGCGGAGGCGCGCGCCGCCTGGAAGCGCCACCTGGACGACGTGGACCGCGTGCGCGCGGGACAGGTGATCCGCACCGCGCCCATGTGGATGAATGTGCTTTTGGACGATACGGCGCTGGTGACCGACTACCTGGACGATCCCATCGTGCTGCTGGACCGGCCGGACCAGTATCAGGTCCGCCTGCGCGCCGCCGCGGACGCTTTTTCGGAGGCGTACGAGGACGCACGGCTGCGCGGCGACGCCTTCGACGCGCAGAAAGACCTGCGCTTCACCTATGAAAACCTGCTGAGCGACCTCAAGGCGCGGCCCGCCGTGTGCCTGAGCGACACGGTGGGCACCTTTGGCCGCTTTGCGCCGGACGAGGCCATCGCCTTTGGTTCCCGGCCCTCGATGCCCTATCAGAGCCGGCTGGAGCCGCTGTGTCAGGATATCGCCAAATGGAAGCAGGAGGGCGCCTGCGTGGTGCTGCTCACCGGCGGCGAGGCGCGCGGACGCAGGCTGCAAACCGCGCTCGCGGCGCAGCATGTGCCCGCCTCCTACTGCGCCACACTGGACGGCAACCTCATCGCGCGCGAGGTGCTGCTGCTGCCGGTGTCCTATACCAAGGGGTTTGTGAACCTGCCCGCGGGGCTGTGCGTCATCAGCGATTCCGATATCTACGGCACCGCCTACCAGCGCGCCCGCAAGAAGCAGACCGCGGGCGAGCGCATCGCCTCCTTCACCGACCTCAAGGCGGGCGACTACGTGGTGCACGACCTGCACGGCGTGGGTCTGTTCAAGGGCGTGGTGCAGCTGGAAAACGACGGCGCCAGGCGCGATTACCTGCTGATTCAGTACGCGGGAAACGACAAGCTCTACGTGCCTGCCGACCAGTTCGACCGGGTGACCAAGTTCATCGGCTCCGAAAACGCCGCCCCCAAGCTCAACCGCCTGGGCGGCCAGGAATGGGAACGGCAGAAGAGCAAGGTCAAGTCCGGCCTCAAAAAGCTGGCCTTCGACCTGGCCGAGCTCTACGCCAGACGCTCCAAGGAGACGGGCTACGCCTTCAGCCATGACAACCCCTGGCAGCGGGAGTTTGAGGACCTGTTCCCCTACGAGCTGACCGAGGACCAGCAAAAGAGCGTGGCTCAGATCGAGGCCGACATGGAAAGCCCGCGCAACATGGACCGCCTGCTGTGCGGTGACGTGGGCTACGGCAAGACCGAGGTGGCCCTGCGCGCGGCCTTCAAGGCCGTGGTGGAGGGCAAGCAGGTGGCCATTCTGGCCCCGACCACCATTCTGGTGCAGCAGCATTACAACACCATCAAAAAACGCTTCGCGGGCTTTCCTGTGAAGTTTGACATGCTCAGCCGCTTCCGCACGCCCAAGGAGCAGCGCGAAATCGTCCGCAAGCTGCGCGAGGGCGAACTGGACCTGGTGGTGGGTACGCACCGCCTGCTCAACAAGGACGTGCAGTTCAAGGACCTGGGATTGCTCATCGTGGACGAGGAGCACCGCTTTGGCGTCAGTCACAAGGAGAGCATCCAGCACATGAAAACCCGCGTGGACGTGCTCACCCTCTCGGCCACGCCCATCCCGCGCACGCTGCATATGAGCATGGCGGGCATCCGCGACATGAGCATTCTGGAAACGCCGCCGGAGGAACGCCTGCCCGTCAAGACCTACGTGATGGAATACGACGATAACGTGATCCGCGAGGCCATCCGGCGGGAGCTGGCGCGCGGGGGACAGGTCTACTTCCTCTACAACCGCGTGCGCAGCATTGAAAAGATGTACGACCGCCTGCACCAGCTGGTGCCGGAGGCGCGCATCGGCATCGCGCACGGGCAGATGCGTGAAAACGCGCTGGAGGACGTGATGCTGGACTTCTACGCCGGGGCGTATGACGTGCTGCTTTGCACCACGATCGTGGAAAGCGGACTGGACGTGCCGGAGGCCAACACGCTGATCGTCTTTGACGCGGACCGCTTCGGCCTCTCCCAGCTGTATCAGATCCGCGGGCGCGTGGGGCGCAGCAGCCGGCAGGCCTACGCCTACCTGACCGTTCGCGCTGGCAAGCTGCTGTCCGAAACGGCGGACCAGCGCCTCTCGGCCATCCGGGAGTTTACGGAGTTCGGCGCGGGCTACCGCATCGCCATGCGCGATCTGGAGATCCGCGGCGCGGGCGACGTGCTGGGGCCCCAGCAGAGCGGCCACATGAGCACCGTGGGCTACGACATGTACCTCAAGCTCATCGAGCAGGCCGTCAGCGAGGCGCAGGGCGTGGAGGTGACGCCGGAGCTGGACACCCGCGTGGAGCTGGCCGTGGACGCCTTCCTGCCGGAGAGCTACGTGCCGGAGGAAAAGCTGCGCGTGGAGATCTACAAGCGCATTGCCATGATTCAGGACGAAGCCGGGCGGATGGACATCGAGGAGGAGCTCATCGACCGCTTTGGCGACGTGCCCGAGCCGGTGGAGAACCTCATGCGCATTGCCCAGCTGCGCGGGGTGACGCGCAGGCTGGGCGTGAGCCACCTGTTCCTGCGGCCCGACGGCATTCATATGCGCATCGACACCCGCTTCCTGCCCGACCCCGGCCGTCTGTTTGACGCCGTGAGCCGCGCCGACGAACGCCTGCGCTTTTCCGCCGGGCGCACGGCGGAGCTGGTGCTGGCCGAGCGCGGCCTGGACGCGCCCGCCGCGCTGAAGCTGGCCATCCCCGTGATGACGCGGGTGCATGACCTGATGCAGGAGAACGCCTCCGCGCCGGTTTAATACAGATTCTTCAGATACGAAAGATCATAGACCGGGACCTGCCGCTTGAACGCCTCCGCCGAGGCTACGTCGCCCGCTGGGGAGGCGATCTCCACCCGGTAGCGCAGATCGTACTGCGTCTGGCCCAGGGCGTCCCGCGCGTCCATCTCAGGCTGAAAGACGAAGCGCCACAGGGGCGCGTCCGGGTCGGTCGCGTCGAAGTAGACCAGCACGTCGGTATAGCGCGAAAGCGCCTCCTGCGAGAGCCCGAAGCGCTCCCTTACCGTCTCGCGGGCGCGCTCCAGCGCGTCCTCCTGCGCAAGGTCCCCTTCGCCGGGCAGGCCGTAGTCATACGCCGCCGCGGCGATCACATACAGGTTCGGACCTGCGCCGTTATCAAGGGGCGTGAGGTCGCCGCTGTCCACGATGGCGCGTACCCGGGGCGCGATGTCCCGCGCATATTCGGCCTTGAGCGACAGCGGCCACGCCCCGAAGGACGCGATATCCCGCTGCACGCTTTGGGCCATGGCGTCGATGGCCTGAAACAGCGGCGTGTCCGGCCGGGCGGCGGACTGCTGCGCCGCAGCCTCGTCAGGATGCGGCACGCCGGTATCCGGGTCGGATATGACCTCGCCGGAGCGCGCGTCCACTACGGCCGAATACACCCGCTCCACATAGCTGTCGCTGCCCTCCCGAAAGAACTTGAACTGCACGTTCCAGCGCGGCCGGTCCGGCTGCTGCTGCGTCACGTACAGGTCGGCCACGGGCTGGGCCGCGTCCAGTGCGCCATCTTCCAGGCCCTGGGCCGAGAGGATGGCCTTCCTTGCCGCGGCCACGGCCTGCGCCTCGGAGATCACGCTGCCGTCCGGCACGAGGAACGTGTCGTCCGCGCCGTCGTCGCCGTCAAACTGCCGGGTGACCTGCTGCCACCACACGCGTTCCTCCGGCGTCCAGGTATCCTCGGCGCCCATCACGGCGTAGGTGATAATGTCCACGCTGATCTCCTCCACCGTCGTTTGACCGGTGAGCGTGAGCAGCAGCGCGTCCGCGATAGCGTGGCGCTCCGCCTCCGGCGTGCCCTCGTCAAAGAGGCGCTCCGTCTCCCCGCCTTGCGCGAGGTATCCCGAATCCACCAGCGCCCGCACAAGCGCCGCCTTGTCCTCGATGGCCCAGCCCGCGTAGTCGCCCTCGGTCTGCTCGACCTGCTTCATGGACGCTGCCTGCTCCCGCCACAGAAGCGACGCCGCCAGCGCGCCCATGCCCGCCAGCGCGAGCACCGCGGCCACGATCAGGGCCGCGGCCCTTCTTTTTCTGCGATTCGGGAGTTCCTCCTCAGCGCGCGCCAGCACATGCTGCGCCATCCACGGGTCGCCTGTCAGGCCTGACAGGCGCGCGTCCACGGCCCTGACAATCCGCTCCGATACGTTCCTTTCATTCATGCTCGCGCCCTCCTTCCAGAATGCCGCGCAGGCTTCGCAGGGCGCGGCCCAGCTGCTTGGACACCGTGGAAACCGTCACGCCCATCGCCTGGGCGGTCTGCGCAAGGCTCATGCGCTGATAGTAGCGCAGCAGCACCGCCTCCCGTTGCTTGGGCGGCAGGCGCATCAGCGCGAGCGTCAGCTCCTCGTCCCGCTCCTCAAACGGCGCCGACGCCTCGGGAAGCATCTCCGGCGTCACGCGCCGGTCCACATGCCTTGTCCAGCGGGAACGCCGCATGTCCCGGCAGGTGTTGATGGCGATACGCATCAGCCACGTCTTTTCGTCGCACTCTCCCCGAAAACTGTCCAGCGCCCGGTAGGCCTTGAAAAATGTCTCCTGCGCCGCGTCCTCGGCCAGCGAGGCATCGCCCAGACACAGGCAGCACATACGCACGAGCGCGGTTCTGTGGCGCTCCACCAGACCCGTCAACGCTGCTTCCCGCCAGCCCTGATTCCTGTCCGCCGCCATGCGCCGCTCACCTCCTTTTACCTATTGGACGAAAAAAACGCGCCGTTTGACGACAACGGCGCGCTTTTTTGAGGGTGGGCCTACTGGAGCTCAAGGCTTCCCATGATGATCCCCACGGCCTCCGCCCCTGAGCTGATATCTTCGGCGGAGGAGGTCAGCGTGCAGATCGCAAGCTCCGTCCCCACGGGCATATAGACCTGCATGCCGGTAAAATCGATCCCCGCCATGGTGTAGACGTATTGCAGCAGCATCGCGTCGGTCCCGCCAATGGCCATAAGCTCAGGATCATAGAAGCTCACGCCACCGATGGCCGACGAGATATTGCTCTGCAGGGAGGGGGCCAGGTTCATCAGGTCATCCCCGCTCAGCGCCACCCCGGCGTTCTGGTGCTGGAAGTTGATATTGTTGGCGCCGGTGGCGTCCATGAGGACGATGATGCCCAGCTGTTCGATCTGCGTCCGGGCCGTCTGCGCCAGCTCGGCCACTTCCTCGACGGTGGCGGCCGCGTCTATAATGGTATCAATGTTCTCCCGACTCAGCAGAATCCAGTCGGAGGGATAAAGGAAGGTGACGCTCTTATCCTCGGAAACGTACGTCTGGTATTCCTCCGCCAGCGTCAGACAGGGCATCGCAAGCAACGCAAATGCAACAAGCAGGCTCAGCAGCTTTTTGGTCATGGGGGCTCCTCCTGTTATTTTTTTGGCGTTCTCCTTGCCAGCCTCATTATACTAGATTCTTTCACAACTGCCAAGTCCTTATACCCAATCCGCCGGACGGATGGCCAGCGTGGAGGGATCGTCGCCCTCCAGGTCCATCACCATGAGCGCCCGTTCGCCCTGGATCAGCTTGCTGGCGGGCTGGGCCTTGGCCATGACGAACGCCATGCCCACAACCTCCACATTGAACTCGCCCATCAGTTCGATCATGCCGCGGGCGGTGCCGCCGGCCTTGAGAAAATCATCCACGATGAGCGCGCGCTGGCCCTCGCGCACGGCGCGGCGGCTGAGGCTCATGGTTTCGATATGGGCCGAGGAGCCGCTGACGTAGTTGATGTTGACGGCGGAGCCTTCATATACCTTGCTGGACCGCCGGGCAATCACCAGCGGAACGCCCAGCGCCTGCGCCGCCATCAGCGCGGCGGGAATGCCCTTGGTTTCCATGGTGAGCACGAAGTCGGGCGCTGCGTCATAGAATTCGCCCGCGATGATCACGCCCATCTTGCGCACGATCTCCGGCATGCTCAGAATATCGCCCAGATAGAGAAAGCCGCCGGGCAGCAGGCGCGAGGGGGTGCACAGCTCCTGGCACAGCTCGCCCAGGAACGCCCGCGCGTCCTGGCTTTTCATCACGGGGCGGTAGCGCACGCCGCCGGCTGCGCCGGTCACGGTATCCAGCTTGCCCAGACCAAAGGTGTCGAACACGCCGCGCAGCAGGTCGATGTCCTCGCTCAGGGTGGACTTTGCCGCCCCGAACATTTCACAAAAATACGACAGGGTGAAAATGCGGTTGGGCGACGCGGTGAGCAGCTTGGTCAGCGCCGCCATTCTTTCGTTGCGCTTGATGCGTTCCACGGGCTTCCTCCTTGTTGAAATATCCAGCACAGTATAGCACACGATGCTGAATATTTCCAGCATTTTTTGTCACGAACGTTCGGAAATTTTCAGTTTCGTTTGCGAACGGGGTGGGTTGGTGGTATAATCGTTTTGGATATCCCATTTTTTGCAGACGTAGGAGGGCGCCCCATGTCCGATCATTCCCGGTATATCAGCCCGTTCTCCACCCGGTATGCAAGTCCGGAGATGCAGTTCGTCTTTTCCGAGGACAACAAGTTCCGCACCTGGCGGCGGCTGTGGATCGCCCTGGCGCGCGCCGAGCAGAAGCAGGGCCTGCCCATCACCGACGAGCAGATCGCCGAGCTGGAGGCCCACAAGGACGATATCAACTACGACGACGCCCAGCGCCGCGAGCGCGAGTGCCGCCATGACGTGATGAGCCATGTCTACGCCTATGGCCTGCAGTGCCCCAAGGCGCGCGGCATCATCCACCTGGGGGCCACCAGCTGCTACGTGGGCGACAACACCGACGTGATCCTCATGAAGCAGGGCCTGGAAATCGTGCGCCGCAAGGTGCTCAACGTCATGGACCTGCTTGCTCGCTTCGCCGAAAAGTACAAGGCCCTGCCCGCGCTGGCCTACACCCATTTGCAGCCCGCGCAGCTGACCACCGTGGGCAAGCGCGCCACCCTGTGGCTCAACGAGCTGTACATGGATTTTGAGGAAATCGAACACCGTATTGGCACGCTTGCGCTGCTGGGCAGCAAGGGCACCACCGGCACGCAGGCCAGCTTTATGGAGCTTTTGGGCGGCGACAGCGGGAAGATCCGCCAGATCGAGCAGGACATCGCAAGCGAGATGGGCTTTACCCGCGTGGTGCCCGTCAGCGGGCAGACCTACAGCCGCAAGATGGACTATATGGTGGTCAGCACCCTTTCGGGCATCGCGCAGACGGCCAGCAAGTTCAGCTACGACATGCGCCTTCTGCAAAACTTCAAGGAGATGGAGGAGCCCTTCGAGGCCAGCCAGATCGGTTCCTCGGCCATGCCCTACAAGCGCAATCCCATGCGCTGCGAGCGCATCACCTCGCTCAGCCGCTATGTGATGGTGGACACGCTCAACACCGCCATCACCGCCGCCACCCAGTGGTTCGAGCGCACGCTGGACGACAGCGCCAACCGCCGCATCGCCGTGAGCGAGGCGTTCCTGGGCATCGACGCCATCCTCAACATCATGATGAACGTATGCGACGGGCTGGTGGTGTACGAAAAGGTCATCCGCGCCCGCGTGATGAACGAGCTGCCCTTCATGGCCACCGAAAACATCATGATGGACGCCGTCAAGCGCGGCGGCGACCGCCAGCAGCTGCACGAAAAGCTGCGCGTGCACAGCCAGGCTGCGGCGCGCGTGGTCAAGGAGGAGGGCGGGAAAAACGACCTCATCGACCGCATCGCCTCAGACCCGGCCTTCATGGTCACGCGCGAGGAGATCGAGGCCATTCTGGACCCCGCCAACTTCACCGGCCGGAGCGAGGAACAGGTGGAGGAATTCCTCCGGGACGTCATCCGCCCGGTGCTGGAGGCAAACCGCGAGCTGCTTGGCGAAAAGCAGGAACTGAGCGTGTGAGGCCGCACCCGGCAGCGCAGACCGAAAGCGAGGCGAAGCACCATGCCCAGGACCCCCGCCCAGAAGCAGGCCACGGACCGCTACCGCGCCCGAAACGGCCGCGTTCAGGTCAATATCGAGTTGACCCCGGAAATCTGCCGGCGCTGGCAGGCGTACGCCGGTTCCCGCGGCATGAGCCTGACGGCCATGGCCCGCGAGTGCGTGGCGCGCTGCATGACAGAGGATTCCCTTGCGGCGGAGGACGGCGCAGCGGCAAGCCCCGCCGGGGCCGCGCATGCCGCCGGGGGGCCGCGCCCCATACGCCCCGCGCGCGTGGACCGGGGCATCGAGGGCATGGAGGGCATGGACTGAGCCTGCTTGCCAAATGACAAAACCCGTGCTATAATGCCCTTGCGATGACGAAGAACAACGCCCGCTTCATCGCCCTGACCCAGAGAGGGCGGCACGCGCCGAGGCGCGGGCTGCAAGCCGCCTACCGGGGCCGCGGGACATTCGCTTCCGAGCCTTTCCTTTGAACGCTCCATCAAGTAGAGGGAAACGTTTAGGCCGCGTTACTGGTCAAGAGCGCATCGGCGCGCCCCATGGGGCCGCCCGTGCGAAAGTTGGGTGGTACAACGCGGCGTCAGCCTTCGTCCCATGCATGGGGCGGAGGCTTTTCTGTTGCAGGCGAAGTTTGAAAAAGGAGGAACCTGTCATGTCTGTTGTGGATACGCTGAGCGACATCAAAAGGCGGGTCGGGGAGGAGCTGCAGGCGCTTGACGGCTCCGCCGCCCTGGAAAACCTGCGCGTGCGGGTGCTTGGCAAAAAGGGCGAGCTGACCGCGCTGCTCAAGGGCATGGGCCAGCTGGCTCCGGAGGAGCGCCCCAGGGTGGGCGCTCAGATCAACGAGGTGCGCCAGTGGCTCACCGAGCGCATGGACGAGGCGCAGGCGCGCATCCGCGCCGCCGAGCGCGCCGCCGCCCTCAAGTCCGAAACCATCGACGTCACCGAGCCGCGCCCCCTGCCCAAGGTGGGCAGCGAGCACCCCATCACGCTGGTGATGAACGAGCTGATCGAATGCTTCACCGGCATGGGCTTTGACGTGATGGAGGGCCCGGAGGTGGAGCTGGATCATTACAACTTTGAGCTGATGAACCTGCCCAAGAACCACCCCGCCCGCGACGCGCAGGATACCTTCTATATGGATGAGAACATCGTGCTGCGCACGCATACCAGCCCCATGCAGGCGCGCGCCATGCTCACCCGCAAGCCGCCCATCCGCATCATCTGCCCGGGCCGCGTGTACCGCTCCGACGAGGTGGACGCCACGCACAGCCCGGTATTCCATCAGATGGAGGGCCTGGTGGTGGACGAGCGCGTGCGCATGAGCGACCTGCGCGGCACGCTGGAGGCGTTTGCCAAGAAGCTCTACGGGCCGGACATCACTACCCGCTTCCGCCCCAGCTTCTTCCCCTTCACCGAGCCCAGCGCCGAGGTGGACCTCACCTGCGTGAACTGCCACGGCAAGGGCTGCCGCATCTGCAAGGGCACCGGCTGGATCGAGGTGCTGGGCTCCGGCATGGTCAACCCCAAGGTGCTGGAAATGTGCGGCATCGACCCGGCAAAGTACAGCGGATTTGCCTTTGGCATCGGCCTTGAGCGCATCGCCATGCAGCGATACGGCATCCGCGACATGCGCCTGCTCTACGAAGGCGACGCGCGTCTTTTGGGGCAGCTGAGGTAAGCAGGGAGTAAGGAGGCGTTTTCAGTGAAACTGGCGATGAATATGATCCGGCAGTATGCGGATATCCCCGTCACGCCGGAGGAATATACCCAGCGGATGATTATGACCGGCACCGCTGTGGAGGGCACCGAGGATATCAGCGGCGGCATGGAGAAGGTCGTGGTGGGCCGCGTGCTCACGTGCACGGACGTGGAGGGCACGCACCTGCATGAGTGCACCGTGGACGTGGGCGGCCCGGAGACGCTGCACATCGTGTGCGGCGCGCCCAACGTGGCGGCGGGCCAGCTGGTGCCCGTGGCGCTGGACGGCGCGCACCTGCCCGGCGGCGTCAAAATCAAAAAGGGCAAGCTGCGGGGCATGATCTCCGAGGGCATGATCTGCTCCGGCGAGGAGCTTCACGTGCCCACGGAGCTCTATCCCAACATCGAGGAAAAGGGCATTCTGGTATTCCAGGAGGACTACCCCCTGGGCGCGGATGTGAAGCCCATATTGGGCATCGACGACACGGCGGTGGATTTTGAGATTCTGGCCAACCGTCCGGACTGCCTGTGCGCCATCGGCATCGCACGCGAGACGGCGGCGGCGCTGGATACCGAGTTCCATGCCCCCGAAATCACCGTGACCGAAGCGGGCGGGGATATCCATGACGAGGTGAAGGTGCGCGTGGAGGCCCCGGACCTGTGCCCGCGCTACGCCGCGCGCGTGATCAAAAACGTGCGCATCGCGCCCTCGCCCCTGTGGCTGCGCAAGTACCTGCACGGCGCGGGCCTTCGCGCCATCAACAACATCGTGGATATCACCAACTACATCATGATCGAATACGGCCATCCCATGCACGCCTTTGACCTGAGCAAGGTGCGCGGGCGGCAGATCGTGGTGCGCCGCGCCCATCCCGGCGAGACGCTGACCACGCTGGACGGAAACGAGCGCGCCCTGCGCACCGACGACCTGGTCATCTGCGACCAGGAGCGCGCCACGGGCCTGGCCGGCATCATGGGCGGCGAGGAGAGCGAGATCACCGAGGGCACCACGGACGTGATGTTCGAGTGCGCGGCGTTCGACCGCACGGCCATCCGCCTGACCAGCCGCGCGCTGGGCATGCGCACGGAGAGCAGCGGCCGCTTTGAGCGCGGCGTGGCCGCCGGCACGGTGATGGACGCGCTCGACCGCGCCTGCATGCTGGTGAACCTTTTGGACGCGGGCGACGTGGTATCCGGCGTGATCGACCTCTATCCCAACCCGCGCCCCGCGCAGGTCATCACCGCCAGCGCGGCGCACATTCAGGAGCGCGCGGGCGTGGCCATCCCTGCGGACGATATGGTGCGCATCCTCAAAAAACTGCACTTTGGCTGCGAGCGCGACGGCGACACCCTCACCGTGACCGTGCCCGCCTTCCGCGAGGACCTGGACGGCGAGGCCGACATCTGCGAGGAATGCCTGCGCATCTACGGCTATCAGCACATTCCGGCCACGCCCCTCAGCGGCCAGACCACCCAGGGCGGCGTCAGCCCCATGAAGGCGCTCAAGGACCGCGCCGCGCGCCTGCTCACCGGCATGGGCTATCTGGAGATCATGAACTTCAGCTTCACCGGCGTAAAGGAGATTCAGAAGCTGGGCCTGCCGGAGGGCGATCTGCGCAACGATCCCATGCCCATCCTCAACCCCCTGGGCGAGGACGCGGCCGTGATGCGTCCCACGCTGGCCTGCGGCATGCTGCACACGCTGGCCTTCAACATGAATCATTCCACCCCGGCCGCACGCCTGTATGAGATGGCGGCGGTGTTCGACCACCATCACCGCACGGACGAGGGCCTGCCCACCGAGACGCAAACCCTGTGCCTGGGCGCCTATGGGCCCGAGGAGGACTTCTTCACCGTGCGCGGCGCGGTGGAGGCCATTCTGCGCGCGGGCGGCATCGCCTGCGAGGTGGAGGCCGGCGGCGACGCGTACTATCATCCGGGCCGCTGCGCGCGCCTGGTGCGGGGCGGCGTGACCTTCGCCACCGTGGGCGAGGTGCATCCCGACGTGCGCGAGCGCTTTGACCTGCCCAAGCGTGCCGTGATGGCCGAAATCAACCTGCAAACCCTCCTGACCTACTTCCGGCCCATGGGCGAAATGAAGCCCCTGCCGCGCTTCCCGGCCGTGGAGCGCGACCTGGCGCTGGTCATGGACGAGAGCGTGGCCGTGGGTCCGCTGATGGCCGATATGCGCAAGGCCGCCGGCAAGCTGCTGGAGAGCATGGAGATGTTCGATGTGTACCGTGGCGCGCAGGTGGCTGCGGGCAAGAAGAGCGTGGCCTTCTCGCTGACCTTCCGCGCGCCTGACCGCACCCTCACCGACGAGGAGGTACAGGCCGCCATGGACAAGGTGACGCACGTCTGTGCCCAGAAGCACGGCGCGACGGTGAGGGCGTAAGCGGCGCAGAAGAAGGAAAAGAGAATGAGACAACGAAGCGCCCGGCGCAATGCCGGGCGCTTCAGACTGTCAAAGAAGCCACTTTGCATCGTAGCAAAGTGCCAGACCGCCGACAAAGGGCGTGTTGCAAAACACCCCAACAAAAAAAGACGAGGTAAGGAACCGCAAA
>OGXI01000827.1_pt1 | contig 27082 bp, 26 predicted proteins | sample 1576221 | NCBI WGS metagenome assembly OGXI01 (sample SAMEA3541523, study PRJEB24748) | human gut metagenome | biome: human gut; feature: human-associated habitat; material: faeces | place: China | collected 2012
ATAAGACGGGCGCATGAAGCGGTCAGACGCGACGTATTGTTGAGAATATCGACAACGATGGCTGAACTGCTTCAAAAATCAAAAGAACATCATGCAGTAGAAAAAACCAATACAGAAAACGGGATACAGGAACAAGAAACAGTATGACCATCTACGCCAAAATAATCGGTACCGGTAGCTATTTACCTCCAAAACGGATTACAAATGACGAACTGGCCGCAATACTGGCCAAACAGGGGGTCGAGACCTCTGACGAATGGATCAGAACCCGAAGCGGAATTCTGGCGCGCCATTATGCCGATGAAGGCGTTCAGTCCAGTGATCTGGGGGTCAAGGCAGCTGAAAAAGCGCTTGAAATGGCAAAATGCCAGGCTAACGATATCGACATGATTATTCTGGCGACGTCCACCCCTGATTTTTTTGGCGGTTTCCCGAGCACGGCCTGTATGGTCCAGAAAAAACTGGGCGTTACCAGCAATTGTGCCGCTTTCGACGTGCAGGCAGTTTGCAGCGGTTTCTTGTATGCACTGTCCGTCGCGGACAGTTTTATCCGGGCAGGTGTCTATAAAAAGGTTCTGGTCGTTGGTGCTGAAACCTATTCCCGCATTGTCGACTATAACGACAGGACGACCTGTGTCCTGTTTGGCGATGGAGCCGGTGCTGTTGTCCTGTCCGCATCCGACGAACCCGGTATTATGGCGACAGCCCTGCATGCTGACGGCAACTATGGTGATATCCTCTCTTTACCGGGCAAACTGAGTAATGGCGTTGTTGAAGGCAAGGCTTTCGTCTATATGGACGGAAAGGCCGTTTTCAAACTGGCAGTGACATGGATGGACAAGGTCGGTCTGGAAGCAATGGGCAAGGCCGGGCTGAAAAATACGGATATCGACTGGATGATCCCTCATCAGGCCAATTTGCGCATCATGCAAAGTTCGGCCAGGAAACTGGATATTCCGGATGAAAAAATCATTGTCACCGTCGACCAGCATGGTAATACTTCGGCGGCATCCATTCCGCTGGCAATCGATACCGGTGTGCGCGACGGCCGTATCAAACCGGGGCAGAATATTCTTCTGGCAGCCATCGGCGGCGGTTTGACCTGGGGTGCTGTTGTAGCCAAAATGTAATGCCTCCAATTTTGACGATTAACGAAGAGATTAAATAGCTATGCCTAAATTTGCTTTTGTTTTTCCCGGACAGGGCTCGCAAGCGGTCGGAATGTTAAATGGCTTTGCCGACAATAAAGTAGTGCAGGACACACTTGCCGAAGCATCCGACGCACTGGGCTTCGATCTGGGCAAAATGATTGCTGAAGGTCCCAAGGAAGATCTGGACCTGACCACCAATACCCAGCCGGTCATGCTGACATCGTCTGTCGCTTTTTATCGTGCCTGGATAGCTGCCGGTGGCGCTTTACCTGAAGTCGTTGCCGGACACAGCCTTGGTGAATTTTCCGCTCTTGTCGCTTCTGGCGTCATTCCTTTCGCGGATGCGGTCAAACTGGTCCGTTTCCGTGCGCAGGCCATGCAGGAAGCGGTTCCTGTCGGTCAGGGCAGCATGGCAGCGATCATTGGTCTCTCTGGCGATGAGGTCAAGGCAGCCTGCGGCGAAGCCGCGCAGGGTGAAGTGGTCGAACCGGCCAATTTCAACTCGCCGACCCAGATCGTGATTGCAGGCCATAATACGGCACTTGCCCGCGCATGTGACATCGCAAAAGCCAAAGGTGCGAAACGTGCGTTGATGCTTCCGGTATCCGCTCCTTTCCATTCTTCTTTATTGCAACCTGCTTCGGTCCGGCTTGCTGAATATATGTCGAAGCTGGATTTCTCGGCTCCGCAAATCCCATTGATCAATAACGTGGATGTTGCTATCCTCTCCAATCCTGAAGAAATCAAGGATGCGCTGGTCCGTCAGGTTGCCAGCTCCGTCCGCTGGGTTGAAACGATTGAAAAGATGGCAGGCATGGGCATTACGCATGTGGTTGAATGCGGCCCGGGCAAAGTGCTTGCCGGTTTGTCCAAACGTATTGATTCTTCTCTGACTGGTGACGCTATTGTCGATCAGGCTTCTCTGGATAAGGTATTGGAGACTCTGAAATGAGTGAACAGGATTTGACAGGAAAAATCGCGCTGGTAACAGGTGCCTCCCGCGGGATCGGCCACGCCATTGCAATGGAACTGGCCGCTCATGGCGCTATCGTCATCGGAACGGCCACTTCGGAAGCCGGTGCACAACATATTTCGCAGGATCTCGCTACGGTTCGCCCTGATGCCGGAAAAGGCATTGTATTGAATGTGGCCGACGCTGACCGTTCACGCGAAGTCATCGATGAAATCCAGAAAGAGTATGGCGCCATTCATATCCTGATCAATAACGCGGGCATTACGCAGGATCAGCTGGCCATGCGCATGAAAGACGAAGACTGGGACAAGGTCATCGACGTCAATCTGACAGCGGTTGCCCGCTTGTCCCGTGGCGTTTTGCGCGGCATGATGAAAGCCAAGGAAGGCCGCATCATCAACATTACCTCGGTTGTCGGGTCGATCGGCAATGCCGGACAAATGAATTATGCCGCTTCCAAGGCGGGTGTCGAAAGCATGAGCCGTGCGCTGGCCCGTGAAGTCGGCAGTCGCAATATTACGGTCAACTGTATCGCTCCGGGCTTTATCGATACCGACATGACGAAATCCCTGCCTGAAGAAGTCGTAACAGGCATGTTGAAACAGATTCCTCTGGCCCGTTTCGGCAATCCCGAAGACGTGGCCGCCACAGCCGCCTTTCTGGCTTCACCAAAAGCAGCTTATATTACGGGCACCGTTGTGCACGTGAATGGCGGCATGTTTATGAACTGAACGAGAAAGGACCGTTTATCAGCAGATTTTTTTGACTATAATTATTTCACTTAAGCAAGAACTTAACCTGTGAAGTGAATTTTTTTGCGCAAACCTGCTAAAATGCGCGCACTTTTTCTACAAATTTTTATATAAATTACTAATTTTTTATAACTTGGAGCCAACAAATGTCCGATATCGAACAACGTGTAAAGAAAATCGTTGCTGAGCAACTGGGTGTTGCTGAAGACGAAATCAAACTGGAATCGTCTTTCGTGGATGATCTGGGTGCTGATTCGCTTGATACCGTAGAACTCGTCATGGCGCTGGAAGACGAATTTGAAATTGAAATTCCGGACGAACAGGCTGAAAAAATCACGACTGTTCAACAGGCCGTCGATTATGCAACAGCCAACATGCAGTCCTGATCAAATTTAAAGAATAGGGAGAGCAGCTTGAGCCGTATGGGACAACGCCGGGTCGTGATTACCGGACTGGGATGTATTTCGCCTGTAGGTAATACTGTAGCTGAAATGTGGGATGCAGTAACATCGGGTAAATCCGGTATTGGACCCATTACGCGGTTCGATGCATCTGCCTTCAGCACGACTTTTGCAGGCGAAGTAAAGGATTTCCCGCTGGAAAAATATATTCCAGGCAAAGAATCACGTCATATGGATACCTTCATTCATTATGGAATGGCTGCAGGTATTCAGGCAATCGAAGATAGTGGTCTGGTCATTACAGACGAAAATGCCGGCCGTATCGGCGTCAATATTGGATCGGGTATCGGTGGTTTGCCCATGATCGAACAAACGCATGGAGAACTGGAAAAACGCGGTCCACGCCGTATCAGCCCATTCTTCGTGCCGTCTTCGATCATCAATATGATTTCCGGTTTTCTTTCTATCCGTTATGGTTTGAAAGGGCCGAACCTGTCGATCGTCACAGCCTGTTCAACCGGTTTGCATTCCATCGGTTTTGGCGCACGTATCATCGCTTATGGTGATGCCGACGTCATGGTTGCAGGCGGTTCGGAATCGACCATTTCTCCATTGGGTCTGGGAGGCTTTGCCGCTGCCCGTGCCCTTTCCTCGAGAAATGACGATCCTGCAACGGCTTCAAGACCGTGGGATAAAGACAGGGATGGTTTTGTTCTGGGTGAAGGTTCCGGCGTACTGGTTCTGGAAGAATATGAACACGCCAAGGCCCGTGGCGCCAGGATCTACGCTGAAATCGTCGGTTTCGGTATGAGCGCTGACGCAAACCATATGACGGCTCCTCTGGAAGACGGAAGTGGCGCCAGCACTTGTATGGTCAATGCGATCAACGATGCCCAGATCAATCCTGATCAGGTCAATTACATCAATGCACACGGCACGTCGACTCCGCTGGGTGACATTGCTGAAACGACTGCTGTCAAACGGACGCTGGGTGAACACGCCAAAAACGTTGTCATCAGTTCTTCCAAATCCATGGTCGGCCATCTTCTGGGTGGCGCTGGCGGTCTGGAATCGGTTATTACGGCGCTGGCTGTTTATAATCAGGTTGCGCCTCCAACGATCAACATTTTCAATCAGGACCCTCTTTGTGATCTGGACTATTGCGCCAACACAGCCAGGGATATGAAGATTGATTATGCCCTGAAGAACTCGTTTGGTTTTGGCGGTACAAACGGCTCGCTGATCTTCGGCAAGATCTGATCCTTGTTGCCTTTTAAAGCCACATTCACAAGCAGTGAATGTGGCTTTTGTCATTTATTAGTCGCTCGAAAAGCATTTACAGCATGGTCCAGTCATGTCGATAGCCATATCTGCGGAAATCAGGCCTTCCAGGACTTTTTCCTTTTTTTATCTCGGCTTTGCAGCCGCTTTTTTCATGACGGGTATTTTGACCAGTCTGGGGAAAATCGGCAATTTCGAGACCATCGCCCGTCAATTGCTGGCACTCTCGATGTTTTTGGTTGCCTGCTTTCTCATTTTTAGCTATTTCAGGTCAAGAAAAACGCTTCTGATTGATATTTCTGGTAACGGACAAATACGCTTGAAGGAATATAGGAGAAGTGTTTCAAAACCATCGACAGAGGATGTCCGTTTTTCGGCTTACAGCGAAATCTGGGAATTATCGGAAAATTCAACGGTATGGCCGACTTTCATGATTTTGCAACTGAAAGCGGAAAACGGAAAAAAGGCCAAAGTCCTGATATGTCGGGATTGCCTGAAGAAAGAACAATTCAAATCGTTATATACCTCGATTCGATGGATTGAAGCTCACAGAAAAAATGTATGAAAAAAATGGAAATTTTGTGAACTTATTGCAATGAAGTAACTCAAAGGAGTTACGAGCGGTTGCAACATGATGGGGTATTCGATTGTGACAACTGAACGTGAGATAGATAAACGGCTTGTCGAGCGTGTCCAGCAGGGGGACAAGATGGCATTCGACCTGTTGGTCACCAAATACCAGCGAAAACTGTTCAGGCTGGTATTGCGTTTGGTTTCCAATCAGACGGAAGCTGAAGACGTTGTGCAGGAAACTTTTATCAAGGCTTATCGTGCTCTTCACCAATTCAGGGGCGATTCCGCTTTTTATACCTGGTTATACCGGATCGGCATCAATACGGCCAAGAATTTTCTGGATAATCAGGGACGAAGGGTTCCTACATCAACCGATACGACAGCCGAACAGGTCGAGTCTTTTGAAGAAGGTGAAAACCTGAGGGATATCAATACACCGGAATCCATGCTGGCCTCCAAACAAATTGCGGAAACAGTCAATATCGCGATGGACGAATTGCCGGAAGATTTGCGGGTGGCGCTTTCGCTCAGGGAGATGGAAGGACTTAGTTATGATGAAATTGCCGTCATTATGGAATGTCCTATCGGAACAGTGAGAAGCCGGATTTTCCGTGCCCGCGAATCGATAGCGGTCAGGCTTCGACCCTTGCTTGGAACCGGAATGGATCAAAGATGGTAAAAAAATAAAAATAATGTGGTCAGAAAGAGAGCGAAAAAAATGAAAAAGGAATTGATATCCGCGTTCGTTGACAGCGAGCTGGATGAAAAGGAATCAGAGCAACTCCAAAACGAAAACAGGCATGAACTGAAAGAACACGTCAATGTTTACAGAGTCATTGGTGAGTCAATTCGATATAATCAGTCGCAGGTTCAGGTCAGCGATCAGTTTCAGGCTCGTCTGAAGGAGGCGTTGCAGAACGAGTATTCCGGTCTTCAGGTGCAATCGACAAGGAAAAGTGATTCTGTGTCAGCCGTTTACGCTGAAGGCAATACTGTAAAAGAAGAGTCTGTCATCTGATTTTTGAACCCGGTTTGTCTTTTGAAAAAGTAATATTCATCCTTCCGGGGCATTTTTCACTTATCCCATACCGCACGCATCAGCGTGCGGTTTTCTGTGTTATATAATTCTTTTCCAGAACGATTTCCGATTCCATGCTTTATTCCATGGCCGGATTTTCCGGCAGCCGGGGTTTTCAATACAGATAATTTGGCGTGATCATGAATCCGGAGATTAATCACGTTTTATTAAAAGATAATAAAGTGAAAAGATACATACCAATCAGTAAACAGATTTATGATACGTCGCGTTTCAAAGAGTGTCGGCGTATGGTCGTGTTTTTGTTCAGGACACTGACCCATAATAAAAAGATGGAAAAGTTGTTTGAATTTTTTCAGAGAACCTCTCTCAAAAGAGAGCTTTCATCCAGATTGCCATTTTTTTATGAACAGGCCACAAGACAGTTCTTTTATAAAAAATCTTCATTTTCCGAACGTTTCCAGATAATCGAAAACCATTTCGATTATCTGGAGAGCAGACTCGACAATAAAATTGTCAGAAAGCTATATCTGGAAGGCGGCCTGAAATTATGGGAAGGAATGTGCGAGGACAAGAATCTGATTTTTCACCTCCTATTTTCACCAGGCCAAAAGAAAGAAGGACTTCTTTCTCTCGTGCTCAGTCTGGACAACATCGTTTTGTATCAGATCGTTTTCTGGTTTGCACCTGATCCTGTTGATGAAAGACCGGCCTTGTGGATAGGTGCCATACAGGGTTCAAATACTGAAAATGCCCTGGACATCATCCGTCAAATGACAAAACATTTCCATGGCTATCGTACCAAAAACCTTATCCTGTTTGGTATCCAGAGCATTGCAAATGTGTTGGGCGTATCGTCGATTTATGCCGTGTCCGATACCGGTTATTATGCAAACAATCATGTCCGGCTCGACCGAAAACTGAAAATTTCCCTGAACGATTTCTGGGAGGAGGTGGATGGTGTGCCGACGGCGGATAAACGTTTTTATAAATTGCCACTGACTGAATCCAGAAAAAGCATGGAAGAGATCAAATCGAGCAAAAGAAGTTTGTACAGAAAACGCTTTGAAGCACTGGATTCGATAAAGGATACGATCGAAATCAATTTGAACCAGTGTTTGATTGACGGATAAACAATATTTTCAGAAAGTATAGTTTTAAGATTAATCAGTGTTTAGTGGATATGCTATAAAACAGTTTAAATACTTTTTTATGGGACAGGCAAAACAACATGAATAATATTGCCAGACATATACTGGTGTCGTTCGCTGTGGTGTTAACTTGTTCATTCAATCAGCTTGCTGCAGCACCGGTCAATAACAAAAGCGGTTTGCCTGATCTGGAAAGCCTTGCTGAGGAAACAGCTCCTGCTGTTGTATTCGTCGCGAATACCGTGAATCTTGAACCGGTACGGAAAAAAGGCAGTTTTGGAGAATTCATATCTCAGGTATTTGGTTCCAAAACAAGCGTTAAACAAATTGAAGCCCAGGAAGAACCAGAAAAAGCAATGGCATCAGGAGGGTCGGGCTTTATCATCAGTCCAGACGGCTATATTTTAAGTAATGCACACGTCGTCGAAGGGGCGGATGCCATTTTTATCAAAATGAAAGATGGACGTGGATTCCCGGCCAGAGTTATCGGTTCAGACAAAAAAACCGATGTGGCCTTGATGAAAATCGAGGCAGATTGTGATTTACCATATCTGAAATTCGGGAATTCAGATAGTGTGAAGGCGGGTCAGTGGGTTATGGCTATCGGTTCACCTCATTTTCTTGAAGATACTGTCACAGCCGGAATCATTTCAAAAAAGAAAAGAGATATTGGCATGTATCTGAGCTATATCCAGTCAGATGTCGTAACCAATCAGGGTAATTCCGGTGGCCCTCTTATTAATATGGATGGTGAAGCCATTGGAATCAACACGCTGCTTTACGATGTGAATGGAGGAAATACTTATATCGGTATGTCGCTTGCTGTTCCCATTAATGATGCTATCAGAGTTGCCGCTCAACTGAAAAAGCATGGCCGCGTTCTTCGGGGCTACATAGGCGTAGCCATGATAGAAGTCGATCAGGACAAGGCACGATCGCTTCATTTGCCTCCATATCGTGGCCTGCTGGTTGTTGATATCCGAAAAGGCTTTCCTGCCGAGAAGGCAGGCTTGAAAAAAGACGATATCATCCTTGATTACAATAATCATCCGGTTGGTTTCAGAATGCAGCTGACGAAACTGGTAGGAGAGACCGCTCCAGGAACAACATCTCGACTGCGGGTGATGCGTGATGGAAAAATAATCGATCTGCCAATTGTGATTTCAACAATGCCGGAGTCTGACGAATTCAAAATAGATGCTTCATGGTGAAAGCAGGCAAAGACTAAGTTGAATAATGGATGATATTGCTCCATGAACTTTTCAACGGACTTGTTACATTTTTTAAATGTACACTTCAGGAAATTCGGCTGAATGAAATAAAAATTTCTGGTAACGTTTCATTTCTCCATCCATGAACTTGCATGTATCAACCTGCAAGTTCATGGAAAAATTGTTGACCGGGCTGATTAACAACTTTTTCATAAGTGGCTATTATGCAAAAAACTGTAATCTTCTTTGCCAGACGGTTTCTTTTGGTATTCCTGACTGTCGGGTTTATTTCTTTCCCATTAATGCCTGGTGAAGCTGCTCCTGCGACTATGGTCAATGGATTGCCTGACCTGACGTCATTGGTTGAAAAAGTCGGGCCTGCTGTCGTTAATATCAGAACGATTGAAAAGATCCAGTCAAGGCGAAATCCCGCAATGGACATGGATCGGGATTTTCAGGAATACCTGTTCCGCTTTTTCGGTATTCCGGCACCTGATGGACAGCTTTCCGGTACACAGCCACAAGAACAGGTTCGTCGTGGAATGGGGTCAGGGTTCATCATTACTGCCGATGGCTATATTCTCACGAACCATCACGTCATCGACAATGCCGATGAAGTTTTTGTCAGATTGACAGACAACCGCGAATTCAAGGCGAAAATCATCGGTTCTGACAAACGGACAGATGTGGCCTTGCTGAAAATCGAAGGCAAGAATCTCCCTGTCCTGAAAACCGGCAATTCTGCCAACATCAAAGTAGGTGAATGGGTGCTTGCGATCGGTTCCCCTTTCGCTCTTGAAAATACGGTTACGGCGGGCATCATTTCCGCGAAAGCACGCGATACAGGCGATTATCTTCCCCTGATCCAGACCGACGTTGCCGTCAATCCGGGAAATTCGGGTGGTCCGCTCATCAATATGGCAGGCGAAGCCATCGGGATCAATTCCCAGATTTACAGCCGTTCAGGCGGTTATATGGGCATTTCCTTTGCGATTCCGATCGACGAAGCCCTGAGAGTGTCGGAACAGTTGAAGAAAACCGGCAAGGTGACTCGTGGTCAGATCGGCATACAGGTTGCCGAGGTATCGGTAGAAACAGCCAAAGCCATGAATTTGCCCAATGACAGGGGCGTTATGGTGGCGAGGGTCGAAAAGGGATCCGCTGCGGAAAAAGCCGGTGTCGAGGCGGGCGATATCATTCTCAAATTCAATAGTCAGTCGATAGAAAAACTGTCTGAATTGCCAAGGCTGGTAGGGGATAGTATTCCGGGAACGAAGGTCAGCCTGACGGTTCTTCGCAAAGGAAAATCGCTTGTTTTGCCAGTGACCATTTCAAAGGCAGAGCTGGACAAGCCTGCAAGAAAAGATGAATCCTCATCTTCGCGACAGGGCGAGTCTCTTTCTTCATCGATATTGGGACTGCAGGTGGCCGATCTGACGGCTCCCCAGAAAAAACGGCTTGGGATCAATCACGGGGTAGTCGTGACCGCTTCAGCCAGCCCTGCTTTTGAAAGTGGTATCAGAAAAGGTGACATTATTTTACGGCTCAATAACGGGGACGTGACGAGCCAGCAGGATTTCCAGAACCAGCTTGTCAAAGCGGGGAAAGCGAAAATGGTTGTTTTGCTGGTGGCACGAAACAATCTGATTCGTTATGTTCCCGTCAAACCGGTAGCGAAGTAAAAGCCTGTGTAAATGATTGAATAAGAGCCGAAATCTTCCGCTAATTTGATAATCTTCCATGATAAAATGGAAAGCTGACTCGTTTATCGGGATTTTTTCTATTTTTATTTGGAGTTTTATCAAAATGGCAGTCGAACGTACCTTGTCTATCGTAAAGCCTGATGCAGTTGCAAAAAACGTCATCGGACAGATTTATTCCCGCTTTGAAAATGCCGGCCTGAAAATCATTGCAGCCCGCATGATGCAGCTGTCCCGTGCAGAAGCGGAAGGTTTTTATGCTGTTCATAAAGATCGTCCTTTCTTTAAGGATCTCGTCGAATTCATGATTTCCGGCCCTGTTATGGTTCAGGTTCTGGAAGGCGAAAATGCCATTCTCAAAAATCGTGAACTGATGGGTGCAACCGATCCTAAAAAAGCGGACAAGGGAACGATCCGTGCCGACTTCGCCGATTCCATCGACGCCAATGCCGTCCACGGTTCCGACGCTCCAGAAACGGCTGCGGTTGAAATTGCTTATTTCTTCCCAACCATGCAGATTTGCGCTCGCTAATATTGCTTCAGATTTTTGCGTCCGGTACAAACCGGACGCAAAAAGTTTTGCAGGACATTTCACATGACTGACGCACGAACCAACCTCCTTGGCTTTAGTCCGGTCCAACTCGTTGAGTATTGCCAGAAACTGAACGAAAAACCCTTTCGTGCCAAACAGTTGCAGCGCTGGATTCACCAGTTCGGTGTCAGTGATTTCGCTGAAATGACCGATCTGGCCAAATCGCTCCGTGGCAAGCTTGAATTATGTGCCGAAGTGAAAGCGCCTGACATTCTCAAAGATACGGTTTCAAGCGATGGGACACGCAAATGGCTTCTCGATGTCGGAGCTGGCAATGCGATTGAAACGGTTTTTATCCCCGAAGATACCCGCGGTACACTGTGCGTTTCCACGCAGGCAGGCTGCGCTGTCAATTGCCTTTTCTGTTCGACGGGCAAGCAGGGTTTTTCCCGTAATCTGACGACGGCGGAAATTATCGGACAATTGTGGATGGCCGAATTTGCCGTTCGCCGCTCGAAAGGCCTGACTGACGCCAAAGACGAGCGTCAGATATCGAACGTCGTCATGATGGGGATGGGGGAACCTCTCTTTAATTTTGATGCCAGTGTCAGCGCACTGAAACTGATGCTGGACGACAATGCCTATGGGTTGTCCAGACGACGTGTCACGGTATCCACCAGTGGTGTCGTGCCGATGATCGACCGTCTTGCAAAGGAATGTCCGGTAGCGCTTGCGGTTTCCCTTCACGCACCGAACGATACCTTGCGTGATCATCTCGTTCCATTGAATAAAAAACATCCGCTGAAAGAATTAATGGCCGCATGCCAGCGTTATCTCGACTATGCACCGCGTGATTTCATCACATTTGAATATTGCATGCTCGATGGTATAAATGATACGGACGAGCACGCCAGAGAACTCGTGAAACTGGTTAAACATGGCCCGAATCCGGTATCATGCAAACTGAACCTGATCCCGTTCAATTCCATTGCCATGCCGGGTCTGAAGAGATCAACTGACGCTCGCGTCCAGTCATTTGCAAAGATTTTGCTGGATGCGGGAATAGTGACGACTGTACGTAAGGCAAGAGGCGAAGATATCGAGGCGGCTTGTGGTCTTCTGGCAGGTGAGATAAAGGACAGAACGAGAATACAGGAACGGATGGCGGAAAATAAAGTCGATCCGAAAGCCATCATCGAGAATTACCGGTTTCAGAACAATTGCTAGACGACTCTTGAAGCGGCGAGACGATTTATTTCAAAATAAATTGAAGTATCTCACGATTGAAGAGTGTGCCTTTTTTATGATGGAGTGGTAAATGGATAACGAACAATCAGAAAAAATGGAAAACAATCCCTCCAACCCCGAAAAAGAGTCAACACCGCAACCCGGCAACAATGTTGCCGCGACTACTGAGACAACCGAAGCCCAAAAGCCGGGTGCCATTCTGGCTGCCAGAAGGGTGGCTGCCGGTATCTCGGAAGAGCAGATTGCCTCCCGCCTGAAAATGTCGGTACGTCAGGTCCGTTCTCTCGAAGCCGACGATTATGAAGCCTTGCATGGCATGGCGACGGCGAGGGGGTTTGTCAGGGCCTATGCCCGTATTTTGCAAATAGATCCTGAACCACTGGTCGCTTCATTTGCAGAAAAGAAAAAGGCTTCTGCCTCTGCGAGCGTTCAACAGGGCAAACCGGTTGAGCCTTTCGTGAAAAACCGGGAACCTTTCAGGAAAAAACGGGGAAATTCCGGAAAAATAGCCATTCTCCTGATTATCGTTGTCGGTGTACTGGTTGTCGCCTCGAACATGAATTTTTTCAGTTTTATGGACAAGTTCAAGAAAGAGTCGGCTGAAAAAGCCACTCCGGCAGTTGCGCCTGCACCGCCTGTCGTACCGGCAACCGAAACAAAAGAAACAGTGCCCCCGGCAGCCGATCAGGCGACTCCTGAAAACAAGCCGGCCGATCAGGCAGCGGCCAATACTGCTGGACAAACGAATCAGGCCAATGCACCTGTCCAGACACCCGCAACCCAGAGTGCTCCTGTCGCAGCAACACAGGCACCTGCAGAAAAGGGATCGTTGCTTGTGATCAATTTCAGGGAAAAATCCTGGTTGCAGATCCAGAAAAAAGATGGTGCGGTCATTGCTGAATATATCGGCAAGCCGGGCGAAAAACGGCAGCTTGAAGTAACGGAACCGGTTACGGTCATTGTCGGTTTTGCACCGGGCGTCAATATGGAGTTCAAGGGTGCGCCTGTTGATCTGGTTTCCAATACCACCAATTCTGTGGCGAAAGTGACATTGAAGTAGTCTGATGAAATCCAATAGCATAGCGCTCGTATCCGGTATCGCGCCAAGAAAGAAAACGTTTGGCGTCATCGTCAGACAGGGAAAAAAAACAGTCGTGATCGGTAACGGCGCGCCCGTTGTCGTCCAGTCGATGACCAATACCGCCACTGATGACGTCGATTCGACCGTCCGACAGGTCTTCGAACTGGCGAAAGCGGGTTCGGAGCTGGTCCGGTTGACGGTCAATACACCGGAAGCGGCAGCGGCTGTTCCCTCAATCAGGGAAAAACTGGATGCCGCCGGGTGTGACGTTCCTCTCGTCGGCGACTTTCATTACAACGGTCATTTGTTGCTCACGCAATTTCCTGAATGTGCGAAAGCGCTTTCGAAATACCGGATCAATCCGGGAAACGTCGGGCAGGGCGCCAAAAAAGACGCTCATTTTGCCGACATGATTGCCGTGGCGTGCCAGTATGACAAACCGGTCCGGATCGGCGTGAACTGGGGAAGTATGGATCAGGCATTGCTGGAACGTATCAGAGACGAGAATGCGAAACGCGATGATCCATGGCCGATACAGGGCGTCATGTATGAAGCGCTGATTACTTCTGCTATTGAAAGTGCCGATCGTGCCGTTGAACTGGGCTTGCCTGCGGATCACATCGTTTTATCCTGTAAAGTATCGCAGGTTCAGGATCTGATTGCCGTTTATCGTGAGTTGTCGAATCGTTGCTCTTATGCATTGCATCTGGGACTGACTGAAGCTGGTGTCGGAAGCAAGGGGATTGTGGCATCCGTTGCGGCATTATCCGTGTTGTTACAGGAAGGAATTGGCGATACAATCCGCATTTCCTTGACGCCCGAGCCCGGCGAAGCCAGAACAAGGGAAGTGGTTGTCGCTCAGGAGTTGCTTCAGACAACCGGTTTGCGCAATTTCGTTCCTTTGGTGACGTCATGTCCGGGATGTGGGCGCACGTCTTCCAGCCTGTTTCAGGAGCTGGCAACGAGTACGCAGAATTATTTGCGCAATCAGATGCCGGAATGGAAAGAACGGTATCCCGGAGTGGAAACGATGAGTGTTGCCGTGATGGGCTGTATCGTAAACGGCCCGGGGGAATCGCGCCATGCCAATATCGGGATCAGCCTGCCGGGTAACGGGGAATCGCCTGCCGTGCCGGTATTTGAGGACGGCCAGAAAAAAAAGACTTTGCGCGGGGATAATATCGATAAACAGTTCCAGAAAATCATTCTGGAATACGTCCAGTCCCATTATGGCGTAAAAGAGCTGACAGATTAAAAAACAAACAAGAACGTGAACAAGCATGTCTGAAGAAAACAAGACAAAAAAAGTAAAGAAAATCCTGGGCATCAAGGGAATGAACGATATTCTTCCTGAGGACGCGCCTGTCTGGGAACTTCTGGAAAATACCGTTGAATCCGTTTTGAAGAGTTACGGTTACGAACGGATCCGTACCCCGATCGTGGAAGAAACGGGCCTTTTTGCCAGAGGCCTTGGCGCCGTTACCGATATCGTCGAAAAGGAAATGTATTCCTTCGAGGATTCATTGAATGGCGACCAGCTGACCTTGAGGCCTGAAAGCACGGCCGGTGTCGTTCGTGCCGTAGTGGAACACAATCTGACCTATAACGGACCGAAACGCCTGTGGTATTCCGGTCCCATGTTCCGTCACGAACGGCCGCAGCGGGGACGCTACCGCCAGTTTCACCAGATCGGTGCCGAAGCCGTCGGTTTCCCCGGGCCTGACATCGATGCGGAGCTGATTTTGCTTTGCCAGCGTCTGTGGGATGATCTGGGGCTGGAAAATATCCGTCTGGAAATCAATTCGATCGGCAATGCCGGGGAACGCAATCGCCATCGTGCTGACCTCATCGCTTATTTTGAACAGCACAAGGGTTTGCTGGATGAAGACGCGCAGCGTCGCCTTTACAGCAACCCGTTGCGGATTCTGGATACGAAAAATCCGACCATGCAGGATATGGTCAATGCCGCGCCAAAACTGCTCGATTATCTGGAAAAAGAGTCTCTCGATCATTTCGAGGGAGTCCAGCGCATTTTGAAGCGTAACAATATTCCCTATACGATCAATCCCCGTCTCGTTCGGGGAATGGATTATTACAATCGGACCGTTTTCGAATGGATCAGTGAAGAGCTGGGTTCACAGGGGACGGTTTGCGGGGGTGGCCGCTATGATCCGCTCTTTGAAATGTTCGGTGGCAAACCGACACCATCCTGTGGATTTGCGCTGGGTATGGAACGTCTGATCGAATTGTTGAAAACGCAAGGCGACGTCAACACGACAAGCAAAGCTGACGTTTTTATCGCACATCAGGGAGAAGATGCTTTACCGGAAGCGTTTGTTCTGGCAGAGTCACTGAGAAATACGGGACTGGACGTGATTGTTTACTGTACGGCCGCCAATTCGGGGGGCAGTTTCAAGGCGCAGATGAAACGTGCGGATGAAAGTGGCGCTGCTTTTGCCGTCCTGATCGGAGAAGACGAAGTCAAAAACGGGTGCGCAAGCGTCAAGGCTTTGCGTTCGGACAATACGGCGGACAAGCAGTTGAGTGTACCGTTTGAAAAAGTTGCCGACTATCTGGTGGACCAGATTGCCGGTGAGTGCGGGTGCGGAGAAAACCATTCCTCGCACGATTGTTGTTCTCATTAATATATTTTGATATGGCTTACGATTTAGAAGAACAGGAAAAGCTGGATTCCCTGAAAGCATGGTGGAAAAGACACGGTAACTGGATTACCTGGGTTTTGATCGTCGTTCTGGCGGGCTATGCTGCCTATGCATACTGGGGATATTACCAGCGAAAACAGGCCGCACAGGCATCCCAGCTTTACTATGAAATGCAAAATGCCGTCGTTGCCGGCGATAATGAAAGAGCGCAGCGGATCGCAAAAGATACGCAGGACAAGTTCGGCAGAACAGCCTATGCGCCCATGATCAGTCTGGTTGCCGCCAAAATGGCTTATGACGCCAAAGATATCGACGAAGCCAAAACGCAGTTGAAATGGGTTATCGATAACGGCAGTCTGGACGGTTACAAGGCCATGGCGCGTGTTCGTCTTGCCGGAATTCTTCTGGAAGAAAAAGCCTATGACGAAGGCATGAAAATCATGTCGGTTACTTTCCCCGAGTCGTTCGTCAGTCTGGCGGAAGATCGCAAGGGCGATTTGCTGGTAGCGCAGGACAAGATCCCCGAAGCGAGAAAAGCCTATCAGACCGCTCTGGAAAAAGCTTCTCCTGACGATCCGGGAAAACAGTTGATTGAATTGAAACTTGAAGAAATCGGCGGCTCTGCTACAAAAGGATAAAGTGTGAATAAACGGTTACGATTGGCATTCGCTCTTGCTGGCGCATCTTTGTTGCTTCTTTCGGGGTGCAGTATGTTCAGCTGGTTTTCAAAACCGGCGCCACGGCATCCTCCTGCAGAACTGGTCCAGTTCACACCGTCGAAGACGCCGCAACGTGTCTGGTCGGTCAATGTGGGATCGGCGGATAACTATACGTTTGCACCGGCCTATACTTTCGACGCCATTTATGCGGCGGCAGCCGACGGAACGGTGGTCAAGGTCGATCCTGCAACCGGTGGCGAAATCTGGCGCAAAAATGTCGGCATGAATCTGACGGCCGGTGTTGCCAGCGACGGTCATACCGTGGTGGTTGCCGGTGAAAAAGGCAATCTGATCGCGCTGGATTCCGACGGCAATGAAAAATGGAAGTCGCCGGTTTCTACCGAAATACTGACTACTCCTGTCATTGCACAGGATATAGTCGTCATCCGGAGTATGGATAACCAGATCGCCGGTTATGACGCCAATACCGGCGAACGTCGCTGGATGGTGCCTTACCGTGCACCTGCCCTGATGTTGCGTTCATCGCCGGGTATCGCGACCATCGGGCCTACCGCTATCGTCGCGTTGCCGGGGGGCAGAATGATTTCCATGATGTTGAATAACGGTGCCATTCGTTGGGAAGTGCCTATCGGTGAACCTCGCGGTGCGACCGAACTCGAAAGAATCGCCGATGTATCTGGCGTGCCTGCCATATACGGTCAGGGGGTTTGTGCCACGGCTTATCAGGGACGAATGGGGTGTTTTGACGTCGTGAACGGTTCGGTTTACTGGGTCAAGGATTTTTCCAGCAAGGTCGGTGTCAGTATCGACGAAAGTCTTGTTTATGCCGTCGATACGGCTGACAAGGTCTATGCCTTTTCCAATTTGAGAGGGCAGAGTGTCTGGCGCAATGACAAAATGACGTATCGGGATCTGACGACGCCAGTGCCTTTCCGTTCAACGGTTGCTGTTGGCGATGCGAAAGGATTTATCCATTTCCTCTCGGCATACGACGGGTCGTTCAAGGCGCGAATCGAAACGGACGGCTCGGCGATCAGCACAACGCCTCTGGTCGCTGCCGATCGACTGATTGTACAAACACGTGCCGGTTCCCTGCAGGCATTTACACTGGATTAAAAGATTAAAAAATGAAGCCTGTTATTGCCCTGGTCGGACGACCGAATGTCGGGAAGTCGACTTTATTCAATCGCCTGACGCGCTCGAGAGCCGCGCTGGTCGCCGATTATCCCGGCCTGACCCGCGACCGCCACTATGGTGAAGGCAGAATGGGGGATCGCCCTTTTCTGGTCATCGATACCGGTGGGTTCGAGCCTGTCGTCAAGGAAGGCGTCATGCAGGAGATGGCGAAGCAGACGAAGCAGGCCGTCGCCGAAGCGGATGTCGTTATTTTCATCGTCGATGGACGTCAGGGAATCACACCGCATGACAAGGCCATTACGGACTATCTGCGCAAATCCGGCCGCCCGGTCATTCTGGCGGTGAACAAGGCAGAGGGCATGAAATATACCGCTGTCGTTGCGGATTTTTATGAACTTGGACTGGGAAGCGATCCTCTCGTTATTTCGTCTGCTCATGGCGACGGGGTGCACACCCTGCTCGATGAAGCGCTGAAAATGGTTCCGCTTTCGCCTGCTGAAACCGAAGATGAAATTGAATCCGGTCAAAAGCACATCAAGCTGGCGATTGTCGGTCGCCCGAACGTCGGAAAATCGACCATGATCAACGCCCTTCTTGGTGAAGAAAGGGTGATCGCTTTCGACTTGCCGGGAACGACGCGTGACGCAATTGAAATTCCTTTCGAGCGGGATGGCAAACAATATACGCTGGTCGATACGGCCGGTTTGAGAAAACGCGGGAAGGTGTTTCAGGCGATCGAAAAATTCTCGGTCGTCAAAACCCTTCAGGCCATTTCGGAAGCGAATGTCGTCCTGTTGCTGATGGATGCCCAGCAGGATATTTCCGAGCAGGACGCGCATATTGCCGGTTTTGTGCTGGAAAGCGGCAGGGCGCTTGTCGTCGGCATCAACAAGTGGGATGGTCTCGATCAGGACAAACGCAAGGAGATCAAATCGGAAGTGGAACGAAAACTCCATTTTCTGTCGTTTGCCAAGTTCCATTACGTTTCGGCCCTGAAATCCACTGGCATCAGTGCATTGATGCGTTCCATCGATTCCGCCTATGCCGCTGCGATGGCAAAACTGTCCACACCTCGCCTGACACGTGTTCTGGAAGAAGCGGTTGAACACCAGCAGCCTCCACGCAAGCAGGGTGGAACCCGTCCGAAATTGCGTTATGCCCATCAGGGCGGTCAGAATCCGCCGATTATCGTCATTCACGGCAATAGTCTCGACGCGATCAGCGACGATTACAAACGCTATCTGGAAAAACATTTCCGTGACGCTTTTTCATTGACGGGCACGCCTCTTAGGATAGAATTCCGTTCCGGCAAAAATCCGTTTGCGAAATAATATGTCCGGAAACTGAAGCAGGTCATATCAAGCGCGGGCAAATAGGGTATAGTTAATCTGTTTTTGTTATTGCCCATTGCGACATAACAAACCGTTTTTTCGTCTCCACTATTCACAATTACAACTATTATTCAATGGAGTCAAACATGAGTGCCAACAAAGGACAAATGCTGCAGGACCCGTTTTTAAACATTCTGCGCAAGGAACATATCCCGGTTTCCATCTATCTGATCAACGGCATCAAATTGCAGGGTCAGGTGGAATCTTTCGATCAATATGTCGTGCTGTTGCGTAACAGCGTGACGCAAATGGTTTACAAACACGCCATTTCCACCGTTGTACCTTCACGTGCCATCAACATGAATTTCGACGAGGACAATGCCTGATGATTGCCGGAATGGGTCGTTGATATGCCAAAAGCCATTCTTGTCGGAGTCGATTTCGGAAAAGGTGATTTTTCAGGAAGTCTCGAAGAACTGATGCTGCTTGCCAAATCGGCAGGAGCTGAACCCGTTTTGAATGTGACAGGCAAAAGAGCCAGTCCGGACGCCGCCTATTATGTGGGTAGCGGAAAGGTCGATGAAATCGCAGCCGCTGTCCATTTGTATAAGGCAGACGTCGTTATTTTCAATCACGCCCTCTCGCCGGCACAGCAGCGCAATCTTGAAAAGCGTCTTGAAGTCAATGTCGTTGACCGGACAAGCCTGATTCTCGATATCTTCGCGCAACGGGCCAAAAGCCATGAGGGCAAGGTTCAGGTCGAGCTGGCCCAGTTGCAGCATCTCATGACAAGACTCGTCAGGGGCTGGACCCATCTGGAGCGCCAAAAAGGGGGTATCGGCCTTCGCGGGCCGGGTGAAACCCAGCTCGAAACGGACAGACGCCTGATCGGTACGCGGGTACGCATGTTACGATCGAAACTGGAAAAATTGCAACGCCAGCGGGAAACGCAACGGCGTTCCCGAAACCGCAATCACGTCTTTTCCGTATCGCTGGTCGGTTATACCAACGCAGGCAAATCAACCCTGTTCAACGCCATGACAAAAGCGGGAACCTATGTTGCCGATCAATTGTTTGCGACACTGGATACGACTTCGCGCAGAATCTATATTGAAGAAACCGGTAACGTCGTTATATCCGACACGGTCGGGTTCGTTCGTGAACTGCCGCATCAGCTCGTCGCTGCGTTCCGGGCTACCCTGGAAGAAACCATCCATGCCGATTTGCTCCTTCATGTCGTCGATGCTGCCAATCCGATGAGAAAGGAACAGATCGAACAGGTCAATCTGGTTCTGAAGGAAATCGGGGCGGAAAACGTGCCGCAATTGCTGGTCTGGAACAAGATCGATCTTGCCGGTCTCGAACCCGGTATGGAAAAGGATGAGTATGGTAGAATTTCCCGTGTGTTTGTCAGTGCCGGTACAGGCGCAGGCCTGGATTTGTTGCGGGATGCAATTGCAGAGTATGCAAAGGAAGACAAGACTTCCCGAATGAGTGACATGGATGAAGGAAACGGATCTGATCATTATTCCGACCTTGCCAGCCATTGATTTGAACCATTTCACATTATTGAAGAAATGAAGCCTTTTCCTTTAAACGAGCCAGAAAAAATCGACCCGCTCCGGGACGATATGTTTGGTCACGGCCATGGTTTTGACCGGGAAAAACCGCCTGATCTCGACAAGATGTGGAAGGATTTCAACAACCGCATCAACCGCCTTTTCCGATGGAAGAAAAAAAAGGGCAATGATCCGCAGAAGCCGGATGATGAAGACGATGATCCATACAACGACAAGGTAAATGGAACAAAGGGGCTGAAAATGGCTCTTTGTATCCTCTTCGGGATTGCTGCTGCCTTCTGGCTGGCCACCGGGTTTTTTGTCGTTCAGGAAGGACAGACCGGTATCGTCATGACATTCGGGCGCTTCAGCCATTTTGCCGCTCCGGGTTTCAACTGGCGAAAACCATGGCCCATCCAGAGCCATGAAGTCGTCAATGTCTCGCAGGTCCGTACCGTTGAAGTCGGTTATCGTACCACCCTGAAAAACAAGCGGCTTGAAGAAGCCCTGATGTTGACCAACGATGAAAACATCGTCGATATCCAGTTTGCCGTCCAGTACAAGTTGAAAGACGCTTCGGACTGGGTCTTCAATAACCGTGATCAGGAAGACATGGTTCGTCAGGTGGCGGAAACGGCCATCCGTGAAGTGGTCGGTGGCAAGAAAATGGATTTTGTCCTCTACGAAGGGCGCGACCAGATTGCATCCGAAGCCCAGAAACTGATGCAGCAAATCTTCGATCAGTACCATGCCGGTGTTCTGGTGACGAGTGTGACCATGCAGGGCGTTCAGCCTCCGGAAGAGGTTCAGGCTGCCTTTGACGATGCCGTCAAGGCCGGGCAGGATCGTGAGCGTCTCAAAAATGAAGGGCAGGCCTATGCCAACGAAGTCGTTCCACGTGCGAAAGGCGCTGCTGCGCGCCTGAAGGAAGAAGCCGAGGGTTACAGGCAGCGTGTGATTGCCAATGCAGAAGGCGATACGTCCCGTTTCAAACAAATCGTAAAGGAATACCAGAAAGCGCCAGCCGTAACAAGAGACAGGATGTATCTTGAAACGATGCAGGAGATTTTTTCCAATACCACCAAGTTGATGGTCGATTCCAAAAAAGGCAACCAGCTTTTGTATTTGCCACTGGACAAACTGATATCCCAGTCCGGTAACGCCAGCTCTTCTTCAGGCAACAGTGCTTCGGGAGCTTCAACAGAAACATCATCCGGTTCGGACAGCGATCGCGACAGTTCGCGCGTTCGTGAAGACCGGTCGAGAGGAGGACGATAATGCGCTACGTTTTTGCCCTTCTTGTCATTATGCTGGCTGCCCTGACGGTCGGTACCGGCATGTTCGTTGTCGACCAGCGCCAGTCCGCCATCATTTTCGGCATGGGGGAAATGAAAGATGTGATTGAAGAACCGGGCCTGTATTTCAAGCTGCCGTCCCCTCTTCAGAACGTGCTCTTTCTGGACAAGCGTATCCAGTCGACGGAAACGCATGAATCCGACCGGATCATTACCGCTGAGAAAATGAATATTCTGGTCGATTCCTTCGTCAAATGGCGCATTGTCGATCCAAGACTCTTTTACATCAGTTTCGGCGGCGACGAACAGCGGGCACAGGACAGGATGGAACAAATCATCAAGGCGGCCTTGAACGATGAAATCACCAAGAAAACGGTTGCACAGGTCATTTCCGGCGACCGGTCCGAATTAATGGAAGCCATCAAAAAACGGATTTCTGCCGAAACCGAACATATCGGTGTACAGATTGTCGATGTCCGTTTGAAACGTGTTCGGTATGTCGACCAGATCAACAACTCGGTTTTCGAACGGATGAAATCGGAACGGACCCGGGTGGCCAACGAGCTGAGATCGACCGGTGAGGCGGAATCGGAAAAAATCCGTGCCGATGCCGAAAAGCAACGGACCGTGATACTGGCTGAAGCGTTCAGGGACGCGGAAAAAATCAAGGGTGAAGGCGATGCAAAGGCGTCACGAATCTATGCGCAGGCTTTCAGTAAGAATCCCGAGTTTTACCGTTTTTACCGGAGTCTTCAGGCGTATCGGGAAAGCTTCAAGGACAAGAAAGATGTTCTTGTCGTGGACCCTTCATCGGAATTTTTCCGTTACATGAAAAGCCCGAAAGGCGCAAAATAATACTTTTTGCCGCTTAACGGCGCGAGTCTGTATTATCATTTAACTTTTTTGCAGAATTTGAATCATGCCTAACTGGCTTTTACCGGAATTTATTGCTGACGTTCTTCCCGCTGAAGCGAGAAAAATGGAAGAAATCAGACGTAAGGTTCTTGATGCGTTTCGTTCATATGGTTATGAACTGGTTGTCCCGCCCATGCTGGAGTATCTGGAATCTCTCCTGACGGGTGTCGGACAGGATACTGAAATTTATACTTTCAAGCTGATCGATCAGTTATCGGGCCGTACGATGGGTATTCGCGCCGATATGACAACGCAGGTTGCCCGTATCGATGCCCATCTGTTGAATCGCAATGCCGTAACCCGTTTGTGTTATGCAGGGAGTATTCTCCATACCCGTCCATCCGGATTACAGGGTACACGCGAGCCCTTGCAGATCGGCGCTGAAATTTTCGGCTATCCGGGTATTGAAGCCGATGCTGAAATTCAGGATCTGGCTCTGACATCCCTTAAAGCGGCCAATATTACCGGCGTCTGTCTGGATCTCTCCCACGTCGGTGTCCTGAAATCCCTGATTGCGGCCGATCCGCTTGCCCAGATATTCGAGGCACAGCTGTTCGATCTTCTGGAAACCAAGGATATGCCGGGATTGACCGAGCTGACAAAAGGTTTTCATGAAGATACCCGCAACGCTTTGTTGGCATTGCCGGATATGTACGGTGACATCAATGTACTGAAAGAAGCCAGAAAGGTCCTTCCTGAAAACGGGGGAATCGAAAAAGCATTGAATGAACTGGAATTTCTGGCTGGTCAGGCAGACTGCGGTCGGGTTACAATCGATCTGGCGGACATGCATGGATACCACTATCACAGTGGTGTCATGTTTGCCGCTTATGTTCCGGGGCTGCCGAATGCGCTTGCGCGTGGTGGTCGTTACGATCATGTTGCCGAAGCCTTCGGGCGTTCCCGTCCGGCAACGGGTTTTTCCATGGATTTGCGTGAACTGGCAAGACTCTTGCCCGCGCCTGAAAAACGGCGCGCGATTCTCGCTCCCTGGAACAACGATGAAAAATGCCGTCAGGCAATCAGGGAATTGAGAAAATCGGGTGAGCTGGTCGTTTTCGAACTGCCGGGCGCCAAATCCGAACATGACGAATTCGTTTGCGATCGCGAGCTGGTTTGCGAAACCGAAAACGGAAACTGGAATGTGAAAACTGTAAGCAAAGATGAGTAAATAGATATGGCCAGAAACGTAATAGTAGTCGGTACTCAATGGGGTGATGAAGGAAAAGGCAAGGTCGTCGACTGGTTGACAGATCATGCGCAAGGCGTTGTCCGCTTTCAGGGAGGCCATAATGCCGGACATACACTGGTTATCGGTGGCCAGAAAACGGCATTGCAGCTGATCCCGTCCGGCATTATGCGTCCCGGCGTCGCCTGTTACATCGGTAACGGTTGCGTCCTTTCCCTTCCTGACCTGTTACGGGAAATCGACAAGCTGGAAGCCGTCGGAATCGAAGTTACCTCGCGCCTGAAAATTTCCGACGCATGCCCGGTGATTCTTCCTTACCACGTTGCTCTGGATCTGGCCCGTGAATTGAGACGCGGTGACGCCAAGATCGGCACGACCGGCAAGGGCATCGGCCCGGCTTACGAAGACAAGGTCGCCCGTCGCGCCATTCGTGTTGCCGACCTGTTGAATCCGGAAGTCTTTGCGGAAAAACTGAAACAGAATATGGATTACCATAATTTTGTTCTGGAAAATTACCTCAAGGTCGAACCGGTCAGCTACCAGAAAACATTAAACGACACGCTGGCTATCGTCCCGCGTATCAAACCGTTGATCGCCGATGTATCGACTGCATTGAATCGCGCTTATGAATCCGGTTCCAACCTTCTCTTTGAAGGCGCACAGGGCAGTCTGCTTGACGTTGATCACGGTACCTATCCTTACGTTACCTCCAGCAATTGCGTCGCAGGCAATGCGGCGGCAGGCGCCGGTATCGGGCCCGGCATGCTGAACTACATTCTGGGCATTACCAAGGTTTATACAACTCGTGTCGGTTCCGGCCCATTCCCGTCCGAGCTGTCGACGGAAGAAGGCGTCGGCAAACATCTTTCCGTTGTCGGTATGGAATTCGGTACGGTCACTGGCCGTCCTCGCCGTTGCGGCTGGTTCGATGCAGCCTTGCTGCGCCGTTCCGCACAATTGAACGGATTATCTGGTTTGTGTCTGACGAAGCTGGACGTTCTGGACGGTCTGGAGACCATCAGGATCTGTGTCGGGTACAAGATGGATGGCAAGGAAATTTCGATTTTCCCATCCAATGGCGAAGACGCTTCCCGTTGCGAACCGATCTACGAGGAAATGCCGGGCTGGAAAGAAAATACCATCGGCACCAAATCGATGGATGCCCTGCCAGCCAATGCGCAGGCTTATATCAAACGCATTGAGGAGCTGGTCGGCAAACCGGTCGATATGGTTTCAACCGGCCCGGACCGCGAAGAAACACTGGTATTGCGCCATCCGTTCAAGGGCTGATATTCAGCCTGAAACAGGAAACAAAAAAAGCCGGCTTCAAGCCGGCTTTTTTATTTTTTACATGGGATTTTCTTCAAACGTTAGGTTCGTTGCGTGCCAGCTGCTGATCGATGGAGGGCTGTTGTTGCCGGGTCAGCCAGTTGCGGATTCTCTGGGCGTCTGCGATACGGGAGCCCTTGCCTTTCGAGTCGAGGAATACCATGACAATCGGGCGCCCGTCGATAATCGCTTTCATGACCAGACATTGTCCCGCTTCGGAAATGTATCCGGTTTTCTGTAACTGGATTTGCCAGTTCGGGTTATGGACCAGCGCGTTGGTTGAACCGTATTGAAGCTGATGCAATCCGTCGTCGACCGAATAATGCGTATCGGTGGAATATTTCCGCAAAATGGGATACTGGGAAGCCGCCATGACCAGTTTGGCCAGATCACGGGCGCTGGCAACGTTTCCGCTGGACAGTCCACTGGAATCGACGTAATTGGAATCCGACATGCCCAGAACCTGTGCCTTGATATTCATTGCCGAGACGAAGCCCTTCAGCCCACCCGGATAATTACGCCCCAATGCGGCAGCCGCACGGTTCTCGGAACTCATCAAAGCCAGATGGAGCAGATTGCCGCGGCTCATGCGGGTACCGACCTTGAGACGTGAACCGGTATGCTTGAGCATATCGACGTCATCCTGCGTGATTTCAAGAATTTCATTCATGTCCTGCATCGATTCCACGACAACCAGAGCCGTCATCAGTTTGGTGACGGATGCCATAGGCAGGGCGATATTCGCGTTTTTCTCGAAAAGGATTTCCAGTTTCGATTCATCCACGATCAGCGCGGCGTTCGATCTCAGGGAGAGAGGATCAGGCGTGTTTTTCAGGCCGGCGAGATCGCCTGCCGAAAAACGGGTGATGATAGGAGGCGCAGGTCTCAGGGAAACACGTCTTATATAGGCTTTTCCATGAGAGCCCCGGCGATCGTGCATGACCAGTTCTTTCGAAACGATTTTGCCTGAACGGGCCGTCACGATTTTTTTGCTCTTGCTGTTTCTGGTTTCTTTGACGCTGGCTTTCTGTTTCGTGAGGGCTTTCTGGCCTGTTTTCTGTTTCGCGACCGGAGCGGCGGTTTTGCCTTTTTTCCTGGCGGGAGCGACTTTTGCAGTCGTGGTTTTCTTAGGAGTCTTGTTGACCTTCTTGGTCGCAGCAAACCCAAGTGGTGCAGTGCAGACACAGAGTATTACAAGTGATAGCAGTCCACTTTTGAATTTATGCATGGTGTACTCCTTTGAAAATGTACGCCCAGTATACAAAAAAAGTGTATTTTCCTGAATCAAAAAATTGAAAAAAACTGCGTAAAGGCAAATAGTTAAGATGGTTTGTTTAATTTGAATGCGAAGTTTGGCTTTTTAGGGAAAATATTGATGAAAAGGCTTACTATTTGTTTCGATTCATAACGGGGCCTTATCGTCCGAATGTTATGATGTCGTCTTTAACGGGGAAAGATTTTTATCTGTGGAATTAACGGCCATCAAATTGTCGGGTTTCAAGTCGTTTGTCGATCCCACAACGATCCGGGTCAATGGAAAACTGGTCGGCGTTGTCGGGCCAAATGGCTGTGGCAAATCGAATATCATCGACGCAGTCCGCTGGGTGCTGGGAGAGTCCCGGGCTTCGGAATTGCGCGGTGAGTCGATGCATGACGTTATTTTCAACGGTACGACGCAGCGCAAGCCAGCCGGTCGGGCTTCGGTTGAACTCATTTTCGACAATACGGATGGACGAATTGCAGGTCAGTGGGGGCAATACGGTGAGCTGGCGGTCAAGCGCGTCCTGACGCGGGAAGGCGGCTCGACTTATTTCATCAATAACGTTGCCGTGCGTCGCATGAATTATTTTGCGGTTAAAAATTGACGCCGTTGCAAATTCTTCGGCTTCATCAA
>OGXI01000831.1_pt1 | contig 26966 bp, 28 predicted proteins | sample 1576221 | NCBI WGS metagenome assembly OGXI01 (sample SAMEA3541523, study PRJEB24748) | human gut metagenome | biome: human gut; feature: human-associated habitat; material: faeces | place: China | collected 2012
GGTCAGCCAGTCCGGCATCGTCGTGATGCGTTCGGACAGGCGTTTGAGTTCCTCGATCGGCATCGCCGTATCGGCGTCTTCCGACCAGCCCTGCTTTTGCAGGATCGGCTGCCATTCAATGGCCGACTGGCTCTTCATGTTCGAAATGACCGGGTTGACTATCGGCGTACCGGCGTCCATCCGGGCACGATAACCGGCGACCAGCGCATCGGCGTCCGCTGGCTGGATAACGCCCTGTTTGACCAGCCGGTCAACGTACAGGCTGCGGACTCCCGGATGCGTCGCGATTTTCTTGTACATCAGCGGCTGCGTCATGGCAGGCGTATCCTGCTCGTTATGGCCCAGCTTGCGGTAACAGACGATATCGACCACGACATCTTTCCTGAACTCCATCCTGAAATCCAGCGCGATCTGCGTCGCCAGCACGACCGCTTCCGGATCGTCGCCATTTACGTGCAGAATCGGCGCCTCGATCATCTTCGCCACGTCCGTGCAATAGAGCGACGAGCGCGATTCACGGACATCCGAAGTCGTAAAGCCGATCTGGTTGTTCAGCACGATATGCACCGTGCCGCCCGTGCTGTAACCGCGCGTCTGCGCCATATTCAGCGTTTCCATGACGACGCCCTGACCGGAGAAAGAAGCATCTCCATGCACCAGTATCGGCATGACCTGCGAGCCGTCCGGATCGTCACGATGGAACATGCGCGCCTTGGCCGAACCTTCCACGACCGGATCGACGATTTCCAGATGCGAGGGATTGAACGCCAGTGACAGATGCACCGGGCCGCCCGGCGTCGAAATGTCGCGTACGAAACCCTGATGGTATTTCACGTCCCCGGCAGGCAAATCGTTTTCCGGCAAGCCGCCCTCGAATTCGGCAAAGAGATCGTTCGGCATCTTGCCCATGATATTGACCAGTACGTTCAACCGTCCGCGATGCGCCATGCCGAGCACGATTTCCTGTATGCCCTTCGATCCCGCCCGCTGGATCACTTCATCCAGCGACACGATGAAACTTTCCCCGCCTTCCAGCGAAAAGCGCTTCTGCCCGACATAACGGGTGTGCAGGTAACGTTCCATGCCCTCGGCCGACGTGACCCGTTCGAGAATATGGCGTTTCTTTTCCGGTGAAAAAGAAGGCGTCGCCTGAATCGATTCCAGCCGTTCCTGCATCCAGCGTTTTTGCGCGTGGTCGGTGATATACATGAATTCCGCACCGATGGAACGGCAGTAGGTTTCACGCAGCATTTGCACCAGTTCGCGCAAGGTCGCCGTTTCACGCCCGAACCAGGTATTGCTGATATTGAACACCAGATCCATGTCCGTATCGGTGAAACCGTAAAAAGACGGTTCCAGTTCCGGAATCTGTGGCCGCTCATGCCGCTCCAGCGGATCAAGTTTCGCCCAGTAGGTGCCAAGGAAGCGGTAAGCCGCCGTCATCTGCTGCGCGGCGATGCGCTTGCGGTCCAGCTCGGCGTTGCCTTTGGGAACAAGGATCTTGAACGGGGAATGTTTCGCCCGTTCCGCATACGCGGCGACGACCGGGCCATGCCGGATATCCGAACGGTTGCTGCCATCGACGGCAGGCACGTTTTGCATTGAATTGAAATAAGCCCGCCAGTTTTCCGGCACATTGGCGGGATTGTCCAGATACGCCTCGTAAAGTTCCTCGACGTAAGGCGCATTGCCTGCGAAGAGATACGAATTGTCGCTGTACTCCTGCATCATGTTGATACCCTCCTTTGCGAGCGGGTCTGGAAACAAACGATTCAAAAATGCGCCAATTCCCGTCGCTTTTCGCCTGTCTTTTGAACAGGCCGAACCCCGTCACTCACACTGATGACACCATCAGCTATAAATATAACGGTCACATACTGAAATTATAACCCGGGATGTACTGCACAAGGGTCCGCTTCAGAGTATAGCGCTAATAAATATTTATCCTCCCATACTGCATGAACAAACGCGTTGACACGACGCAATAAGCCCATTGCCTCATATCGCAGCTGCTTTCCCTCCTTCTGGCCTGCCACTTTTTCCTTTAATCAAAGCCTGTACGGAGTTTGACGAATCCGGCCTTTTCCCTGTCACACGGATTGATTTTTCACACTCCTGCAAGCCACGTCATCACTACCCTGTCCATATCCGCCAACTTATTTCACAAAACACGATATGAACCCGACACTTTCTTCCCGGCCTCCCGACAACTTGCCAACGTCAATAAAGCCCCGGCCTTTTTCCCCGCTTCATGCCCATTATCGAACAGACAACACGGCACTCTCCCGCAAACCTTTGTCCCTCCTTCTGTCTCACATTATCCGGAACGGAAAAAGCCGTTCTGTCATTCTCGGGATTTGTCTCTGTACGGCGGCCGGGATCGCGCAGGCCGAATACATGGCCGAAGGCACTTACCATGCGGCCGTGACCGGAAGCGGCCATTCGATCTGGAACGGAACCGGCACCGAGCAGACCTTCAACTTCAATCAGGGCGCTACCCTCGACAACCCCGGATTGGGTATCTCTCCGATCAACGTGGACGGGAAACTGCACATCAACGTCGGGCAGAACCAGACACTCACCCTCCATTCGACGGACATGTATGAACCGGTCAACATCGGAGCCTCCGGCGAACTGGACATTTCCGGCGGTCATCTCAACATCCGCTACGCGCCTGAAGGAAACGACAAATCCGCCTTCATGATGGACGGTGGTGGCAAACTGACCATCAATAACCAGTCGCTTGCGATAGATACGGCATCGGAGGCAGGATTCAACGTTCAGGAAGCCGCCACGGTTTCCGTCAAAAACAGTGGCGATTTTTCCGTCACCAACGTCTTGCGCGGTATCGGCATGCAAACCCGAAACGCCGGTACCACCCCCCGGATGACGGTCGAATCCGAAAATATCGGCATCGATGCCAGTGTCGCGAAAGGGGGAGCGGTCTATCTGCTGGCCTACCATGTTCCGGGGACACACACGGATCTCTCGTTGACGGCACGGGAAACCGTCCATCTCAACGGCGACAGTTACGGCACCTATACCTACGGCAACAACAAACTCGACATTGCCGGCAAAAACGTCGACATCGGTGGAAACAAATACGGTATGTATGCCGCCGGTACCGACGCCATGCACGACAATACCGTCACCGTCACGGCAGACAACACACTGGCGGTCAACGGTGTTTCCGGCGGCCTGTACAACAAACAGGGCAATCTGTCCCTTCACGGGAAAAACGTGAGCATCACGGCCTCCAACGGGCACGGTATATGGAGCGTACAAAAGGATTCGGCAACGTCCTCGGCAACGACTGTCAAAGGGGATGAAACCATTTTTGTACAGGGAACAGGGTACGATGCCGTTTATTCAAACGATGCCGTCATCGGGCTTGAATCCCCGACAATCAACATCAAGGCAGACCAGTATGGCATGCGGGTCGACGGTTCAAACGGACATTTGACGGCAAGCGGGACGACCGTTTCAATCGTCAGCAAAAACTCGAGCCTGATCGCGTCCGACAACGGCACCCTTCACGTCAATGCCGATACCGTCAGCCTGACTTCCGACATGGAAGCGGTCTGGGCCGAGGGAGGAACGGTCAATATATCGGGCAAAAACATCCGGATTGCCGGTGACACCGACAGTGCCACGGTTTATGCCGGTTCTTCCGGGCAGGCAAAAATCAATACCTCGTCAGGCGGAACATTCACCATGACCGGCAATCTGTACGCGGAAAACAGCGGTATCATCACGCTGAACCTGCCGACGGCCCAATCCGTAATGACCGGATGGGCAATCGACAGCGAAACCGGAATTTACAATGACACCGTCACGAGAAGCGCTCCCGTTTCAGGCCGTATCGACCTGACCATGAATGGAGGCACATGGAACATGACGGAGAGACAGGGATCGTCCAACCGGATATCGTCCCTGACAGCCGACGGGGGCACCGTCAATATGCGCTACTCGACGGCACAGCCGTTTTCAGACCTTTATATCCGCAATCTTTCCGGCAACAACGCTCTTTTTATGGTCGATACGGATATCGAAAACGACCAGTCCGACCGCATCATGATGGAAACCGCAACCGGTGCCCACAAGATCGACGTCAGGGCAACCGGCGCCGAACCCTCACGGGAAGCGATGAGCAATTTCATCGTCCGTCAGGACTCGGGCAATGCGACATTTTCGCTGGCCAATCCCGGCCAGAAAGTCGATGCAGGCGTCTGGTTCTATAAACTGGCCAATCGTAACTCCACCGATACTCCCGGCGCACAGGAATGGTTTTTGCAGCGAACAAACGAAAGGACTCCCACGACCGACTCGGTACTCGGCCTCTCCGGCGTTGCCGGTTCCTACGCCATGTGGTACGGACAGCTTTCCGACTTGCGCGAACGGCTGGGCGAAATCCGCAACCGCAACGGTTCAGACGGCATATGGGCACGTAGCTTTGCCGAAAGGGATAAACTCGACGGGCTGGCCGGGACGGATTTTTCACAGCACCTTTACGGCATATCCGCCGGGGTCGATCACCTTTATAAACATGACGCCAATAACGAATGGCTTTTCGGGCTGCGCGGGCAATATACCTCCGCTTCCCAGGATATGGATGGCCAGTATGGCGGCAGCGGCAACGCCCATTCCTATGGACTCGCCGCCTACGCCACATGGAAACACGCCAGCGGCTGGTATGCCGATACCGTCGTCACCTGGGATCAGTTCCGGCAGGACATCGATACGCGCATGACCGACGGGACACCGGTTTCCGGGAAATTCCGCACGCATGGGGCTGGTCTCTCGCTTGAAACGGGAAAATATATCCCTTTCGGAAACGACCTCTTCATCGAACCACAGGCACAGCTGGCGTATTACAAAATACAGGGAGCGGACTTTGCCATGAGCAATGGCATGCAAGTCAGGCATGACAATGTCGATTCACTGACAGGCCGCCTGGGACTCGTATTCGGCCGCAAATGGACGGACAGACAAAACCGGTTCGCGCAACCTTACCTAAAAGCGGGTGTCATCCATGAATTCAGGGGCGACCAGAAAGCGAACGTGAATAATGAAACATTCACGGACTCCCTGAAAGGGACACGCGTTTACTACGGTGCCGGGATCGACTGGCAATTTTCGAGAATGGCCCGTCTGTATGGGGAAATCGAACGCGAAAACGGCGACCATGTTTCAAGACCGTGGAGTGTCAGTGCAGGATTACGGTTCGAATTCTGACGTTCAGCAGGCAAGACATCAAATACTACCGGGACCATCAAGGTGATTCTGTATTGGTCCGATTTTGGCTCTGCAGCAGAAAAAGATCATACTATCTGATATATGGTGAGTGGAACCTTTTCACACATTTCCGGAACCTGAAAACATGAATCAATACAAACTATAATCAGGCCGATGACAAAACCGATTTTCCTGCATTTCATTTCCTGAAAAAGCTTTTTGCTCCCTTGTTACAATAAAGCAACACTTGATAAAAATACGCATAAATAAACAAATTCAATGGTAAGTCGTTGATAATAAACAGTCCCCCCCCCCCGCGTTTTTATCCACAGAGCGGTTTTTTCCAAGCAAATGTATTTTTGATAGCATCTGTTTCAGAGCAAGGGATTGACAAGACAGTACGATATTTCTTCCTGATAAGCAGTTTTGCCCAAATAAAATACCAGGTCGACGCACGGTTTCAGCCCTAACGGTTCCTTCCGCCACACATATCCCTTCCTTGCGTTCTTCTGATCGGCTTAGAGCTCCTCAGAGTGGTTATTCAATAAATCAGGATCTATCATGAAAGAACATTCTCTCTTTTCTATCAGGAATTTAAAACCGACTATTCTGACAACCCTGCTTTCTCTGGCTTTCCCCACCCTGGCGACAGGGGCCACCGAAACATTCACGACATCTCTGACAGATTCTTCCTATATTTACAACGATTATGTTTCGCTTGAATCGACAGCCGCCAATGGCATGTTCTACGTTTCCGGCGGCAAAAGCCAGGACGTGAAACTGGAAAACATTGCAAATATCGAGTCTGCAGGCATTACTTTCAGACTGGATTATCCCTCCGGCAGTGGAACGGCGCCCGCATATCAGACCGTCACCCTTGATGGAATCGGGAAAGTTTCCTCTTCAAACGGCCAGATTTTCAGTACAACCGGATTTGCGGGTTCAAGTAAAAACAACGCATTCCAGTCAATCGACGTACATGCCGATGAGCTTTATATCGCCAGGAACAGCACGGCCATGACAGGTGGCGCATCGCCGTTTTACAAGGGCGTAATAGACCTCTCAACCGGCGGCTTCCAGACCATTACAGGCTCCATTGGAAAAATCTCGATAGGTTCAAATACCGGAACCTACGGTGGTACGGCTATTTCCGCATCCGGGCGGGGAACCAATTCCGTTTATGAATTCGCCAGCCAGACAATTCATGCCGCTATAGGACAAATCGGTTCGGAAAGCAGCCGCTTCGCTACGGGTATCCTGGCCAATTTTAATGCCAACCAGACGATCGATAAAGTCGGCAGTCTGTATGCCAGCAAATATGGCATCGTGGCATACCGCAACGAATACGGCAATAACGGGATCGGCGGGGACACCGGACAAAGAATCAATTCCATCGACACCGTCAATGTCAATGGCACAGGACAGGTTATTGGTCTTTACAACTGGTCAGATACGGGAAACAAATATTCCGGCATGCAATATGTCGGTGTCACGAAAGATATAACTGTACAGGGTACGACTGCTGCTGTTGCCATGCATAATATTGGCGGCCTGCAAATCGTTGAATCCAGGAATCGGGACGGCGTCACAATCAGTGCCAGTGGGGGCGGCAAGACTCTTGCAGTCAATATCAACCCCAATATCAACAATACAACCCACGACGTCATTACTGAAACGCAATTGATAGGTAATTTCAACATTGAACAGGGCAATTTGGTTGTTGCTGCACCTCATAAATACAATGTTACTACGCCGCTTCCCGACAGCATGTCCGTTCTGCACTTTTCCAGTGGAAACTGGGGAGGAACAACTACTTTGGCTGATAACCTGACCATTCAGATCGCTGCCGGCAACAATGCCGAAAAAGACAATACACGCCTGAAAATGACGAATGGCAGTATCGCCGTCAACAAAAACAATGTCATCGACGTCAGGGGTGTATTTCATGGAACCGGTACGTTGGTGTACAAACAGGTAAAAGAAATCACGCCAGCTCCTGTTCCATCCCCTGTTGTACCGCCAGCATCAGCAGATGCAGGTACTCCCGGCGAGCAATTGCCCGAAAAATATCCATACCCATTCCCGCAGGAAAAACCGTACCACGTCGTGGATAACGGAACCCGGGGCGGCATGTATCTTGACAAGATCTACCGCCTCAACGGTACACAGGATACAGGCGCCAATTCACGGCTTGACATCCGTGTCGAGGGTATCAGTGCAGACGACATCCCCGGTCATGCCGATGCATTCTGGCTGCTCCGAAGCGCGGCCAATGGAATCTTCGCCAATAGTGGCATAGAAAATGTGCAAATGTCCCCGTTACTGCCTAATGGCAAGAAAGCCGCAGGTCGGATATATCTGCCGGAAGGACTGGTCCACAAGTACTCCACATTCTGGTATTTCGAGGAAACGGACAAGGTCGAAGACAGGGACAATACCTACCAGACAATCAATGGCAAAGACCCGACCGATCCCGATAGTGGCGACTACTTCAAATACGAGGGCAACATCATCGATTTTGCCGATGAAGAAACCTCAACCATGTCGGGACTGGCTTCCATTCCCGCCTCGAACTATTTTATCTGGCGTCAGGATCTTGAAACGCTATCCCAGCGTCTTGGTGATGTGCGCGAATATCCACGTCAGGATGGCGACTGGGTTCGTGTATATGGCGGACAAAACAAGTATAACAAAGGCAAGCATTATTTCCGCAATGACTTCTGGGCGCTTCAATTGGGATACGACACACCTGTAGAAAATGAAGATGGTACAAGTAACTGGATCATGGGAGGCGCACTGAGCTTTACTGACGGTATCAGTCATCTCAGGTATGGTGGTGACGGAGACAGCTGGATGCTGACAGGTGCACTCTACGGCACCTGGCACAATGAAAAAGGCGATTATTTCGACCTGATCGGTAAAGTAAGTCGCATGCACAACAGATTCACGGTCATTAGCGAGGATTATTCCAACCGGACAAAAGCTCGTCACTCCAACTGGGCGTTCTCAGTGAGTGCAGAATACGGCAAGCGTTTCCTTGACAAGGATAACGGCTATTACGTCCAACCCCAGGTCCAGTTACAGCTGGGCCGTATCAATGGATACAAATACAGGACAGACAATGACATTCATGTTAACCAGAAAGCAGTGGACAGTGTGATCGGCCGTGCTGGCCTTGCACTGGGACGCAAGCTGGAAGACGGCACGTGGTTTATTCGGGCCGATATTCTGCGCGAATTCGATGGCAAGGTGAATGCTTCATACAGTCTGGAAGGTGGCTTGCCGAATCGTACCCGTAACGACTTCAGGGATACATGGGGTGAAGTGTCTCTTGGCAATACCTGGAAACTGGATCAGAAATCTTTCGCCTATGCACAGTTGAAAAAATCTTTCTGTTCTGACGTGGAAACAGAATATCGACTGGACATCGGTTACCGTCATATGTTTGACTGATACTGTTTCCACTTCACGTAAAAGAAAAAAGTTGCATAGTTCAGCTTGTTTCTTTTACGGTTGCAGGAAAACCGACACTTTACTACACTGGTTACATGAGTGAAAAAATGCCGGGCAGACGAGTCGCAAGTAATAAGGATGAAACCGCATTATTTGTTTACAGTCATGTATTACTTCATCAAATTCCAATACGTGGAATAACGACGTAAGCATATAACATCTAACCCGTGTTTTTTAACGAAAGCTCCGTTTTATTTTCTCTGATCCATCGGCACGACATTGCGGCGCGGTTCACCCACATACAGCTGACGCGGACGGCCGATACGCTGATCCGGATCGGAAATCATTTCTTTCCACTGTGCGATCCAGCCAACCGTTCTGGCCAGTGCGAAAATGCCGGTAAACAGCGACGAAGGGATACCCAGTGCGGACTGGACGATACCGGAATAGAAATCGACGTTCGGATACAGTTTTCTGGACACGAAATAATCGTCTTCCATCGCCACCCGTTCGATTTCCAGCGCGATCTTGAACAGTGGATCGTCTTTCAGACCGAGTTCTTCCAGCACTTCGTGGCAGGTTTCGCGCATCAGGGTCGCACGCGGATCGTAGTTCTTGTAAACGCGATGGCCAAAGCCCATCAGACGCGTACCGGCCGTACCGTCTTTCACGCTCTTGACGAACTCGGCGACCTTGTCGACCGAACCGATCTTCCTGATCATCGACAGCGACGCTTCATTCGCACCACCGTGTGCAGGGCCCCACAGACAGGCGATACCGGCTGCAATACAGGCAAATGGATTGGCTCCGGACGAACCGGCCAGACGCACGGTCGAAGTGGATGCATTCTGTTCGTGGTCGGCATGCAGAATCAGGATACGGTCCAGCGCACGGACGAGCACGTCGTTGACCTTGTAATCTTCGGCCGGTGTCGCGAACATCATGCGCATGAAGTTGCTCGTGTAATACAGATCCTTGCGTGGATAGACGAAAGGCTGTCCGATGGAATATTTGTAAGACATCGCCACCAGCGTCGGCATTTTCGCCAGAAGGCGCATGGCCGACAGCTCACGATGTGCCGGATCGGAAATGTCGAGCGAATCGTGATAAAAGGACGACAAGGCGCCGACAGTCGCGACCAGAACGGACATCGGGTGGGCATCGCGACGGAAACCGCGGAAGAAGAACTGCATCTGTTCGTGCACCATTGAATAACCGGCGACGTTTTTCGCATACTCCTCATACTGCTGTTTGTTGGGCAATTCGCCTTTCAACAGCAGATAACAGGTTTCCATAAAATTACATTCTTTTGCGAGCTGTTCTATCGGATAACCGCGATAGAGCAATTCACCCTTGTCGCCATCAATATATGAAATGGCGGACTGACAGGAAGCGGTCGCCAGAAAGCCGGGATCATAAGAAAGCTTGCCGGTCGCACCGTACATCGACCGGATATCGATACCGTCGGCACCGATCGTGCCCTTGTAAACCGGCAATTCGACAGACGGGGTACCGTCTTCAAACGACAACTTCGCTTTCGTTACAGAATCTTTCATTTTCATCCAATTTCAATCAGTTTAAAGACAACAGAATGCCAAAGCCCCCTGCAAGTTCATAAAATAAAAAAGAAAGCATTATAAATGCTTTCGTTCGATATTCTGCTTTTTAACACAAAAATCCAGAAATCCAAAATCCCCCGCTTTAAAGCAACGGATTTCGTGAAAATCCAAAAAAAGATTCCCTGTGGAACTATTCCGGAACTATTTGAAAAGAAAAGACAAACAGGAACTCAATCGAGTATCCCGAAATGGTCGAGCGCATCTGCGATACCGCCCTCTTCAACAGACGCCGTCACATAATCTGCCCCGGCCTTCACCGCATCGGCGGCATTGCCCATTGCAACACCGATACCGGCATATCCCAGCATCCCGATATCGTTAAAGCCATCGCCGAAAGCCATCGTTTCATCCGGGGCGATACCTTCCCGCATCAAAACGGCATGCATGCCGGCATTTTTCCCGCCACCTGCCGGAATGACATCGAAACAGAAAGGCACCGAGCGCGTCGATTCAACGTTTTTGAGTGTACCGGTCAGGATTTTCTCTTCCTCTTCATTCAAAAACGGAACGAACTGGAGAACTTCATCATCCCTGACGCGGTCAAGCCCATGCATTGGCGGCATGGGGTGGTCGATGATTTCACACAGCTTTTCTACTCGTTCATCCGCATAATTCAGGAACATGCCATCCTCTTCCACGAAAAGGCATGGAAACGGTTTTTCCGCCAGCATGTCTTTCAGCAAACGGATATCGCCGGAATCAACCGTTTTCTTCCGGATGACTTCCCGAGGGTTATAGCAATACTGTCCGTTCAGGGTAAGATACGCGTCAAATGAAAAATACCGGTCCATGAAAGGCATCATCATTTTCGAGCGGCCGGTCGCCACATAGACCCTGATTCCCTTTTCCCTCAGGGCATGCAAGGCCTTTTGCGTCGACTGGTGCATCCTGTGCGTTTTGAAACTGATCAGCGTACCGTCGATATCGAAAAAAACCGCCTTGATACGTTTTTCAGGTTTTCCGGTCATAAAATCTTTTTCCGCAATCGGTATGTTCAAAGCGTCATTATAAACGTACCGGAGGACAGCACACTGACAAGAGACACAAACACCAGAGGCAAGGGGAAATCCCTATTCAAACAACTGGCGAAACTGGGCCGGTGTCTGGTTGTAAGCCTTCTTGTAAGTGGCAATAAAAGCGCTGACGTTTTCATAACCGACAGCCTGTGCAACCTCGTGAACACTCTCACCCAAAGCCAGTTTTTTCCGGGCCACCATCAGGCTCGCACGCAATCGCCACTGGGCAAACGTCATATTCGTTTCACTGGAAAAATGACGGCTGATGCTGCGGGCGCTGATCCCGGTCTTGATCGCCCAGTCGTTAATGCTTTTGCGGTTGGACGGATTGGCAAGGATATCTTTTGCCATCGTATTGAGCCTTTTTCCCTTCGGAAGGAGAAGCCTTTCCTGCATGCGTGAACTGTAACGCAATTCATCCATGAACACCTGCAACATCATTTCCTGTCGTGGCTGCAAGGTCTGGTACACACTATCGTCGCTTTGCAGCCACTGATGCGCCCTTTCCAGAATCAGGGGAACAAAAGGCGAACAATACAGCGCACAGGCCACTTCAGGCATCCCGATACACAAAAGCGAGGAAAGCGTCACGCCCCAGCCCGCAATCCTCCCGATCTGTTCCGTTTCATACCGTATATAGGGAGGCATCCAGGCAAGCTGTCCGGGCCCGACAGTCCAGTAACCGCGCTCATCCTCAACCGAGACAAATCCCTTTTGCAGATAAAAAAACTGGGTTTCATGGGAACCCCGTTTCCCGATTTCCATTCCCTTTGAAGGGGAAATGGCCGAGAGGGCAAAACGCTGACCGTGCAACAGGAAATAAGAAGACATATGTGCCTCTTGACTGAAACAGTATCGCCTCGTTTAACAAGGCATGAAAAAGAATCAAAACGGAAGAATCGTGCAAGCCGTCCTGAATTCCAACCGATCTATTTTATATGAAAACCGGTTTCACATATCCAGAATTTTTCGTTAAAAAACAGTCATGTTAACAAGTTTTTCCGACAACTGGTTTCTCTTCGAAAAAACAGCCCTATCCTTTTCATTTGAATTTTCGAAAACTGTCCCCATGTTAGACAGCAGAATATTTGCAAGGAATGAAATAAGTGCCCGATCAGGGTAAAATCACATTTTGATCATGCCGAATCACGGCTGATTCCCTTAAGCGAGAAACGGAAATATGAGCGTCGATATTTTTTTGCAGGAAACTTCATACATCGATTATTCATCGCCAATCGTACGCGATCAGGCCAAAGCCCTGTTCAAAAGCGTCAACAGCGAACTGGAAAAAGTGCGAATCGCCTTTGAATTCGTGCGCGATGAAATCTCTCATTCCATAGACGTCAACGCCCCCGTCGTCACAGCAAAGGCTTCTGACGTGTTGAAACACAAAACCGGTATCTGCCATGCCAAGGCCAACCTGCTGGCAGCGCTATTGCGTTCCCAGAGAATCCCGACCGGCATGTGCTACCAGCACCTGACGAAAAAAGAAGATGATTCTGAAGGTTATTGTGTCCATTGCTTCAATGCTGTCCATGTCGGCCATCGCTGGATCAAGCTCGACGCCCGTGGCAACAACGACCGTGTCAGCGTCGCATTCTCGTTGCACGACCCGGCGATCGCATTCGTCAACCGTCCGCAATACAATGAATTCTTCTGGCCCGGCATTTTCGCCAATCCGCACAGGGCCAGCATGAACGCGCTGGAAGCGGCCAAAAACATGCAGGAACTGCTGAAAGCCCTGCCTGACCATATGCTGGAAGACCCGGACATCGTCGAAGTCGAGGCCGAAGATGTCCGTTTGCGAAGCTGGTTCTGGTAAGAATCGGTGGGGACGGCAAGGCTTTTCCTGAAGATTGCCCCGATTAAAGCATCAAGCGCCAGAAAACGGGAACCGGACTGGATTAATCCTTCAACAACTGACTTTTGAGCGGCTTTTTACGGGACAACACCTGTCGTGTAATCGCTGAAATCCGGACTGGACAATACCGTTTTGACAGCACTGTGAGGGTTCATAACGGCCTGGTCAATTGCCTCATGTGGGATGATGACACCCGTATGAGGCACAACAGGAGATTGAAGCAGGTGTTTCGTTTCAGCTGGCTTCAGGACAGGTAATGGCAGATTGAATCACTTTCGCCGTACCGTCCCCGGATCGGTTCAGGCCGGATTTTCCGGATATGGCACTCATGAAATACAGTCATTTTTTCGGAAAACGACCGATGATCGAAAACAGAAGCCTTGAAAAAACCGATTTTAACGAGACCCCTCTCGCCGATGAATATCGAAAGTGTGAGTTTGTATCCTGCAACTTTTCCGGACTGCATATCGACAACACCGGGTTCGATAAATGCGTTTTCAAACAATGCAATTTTGCCCTGTCGAGATTTTCATGCAATCTGCAGGACATCAAATTCATTGACTGCAAAATGACCGGAGCGGACTTTACTGATATCGGCCTGTTTTCAAATGCGCTGCATTTCGAAAAAACATTATTGAAATATGCCAGTTTTGCGTGTATCCGGATTCGGAAAAATCACTTTATCGATTGTGATCTGGGTGAAACCTATTTTCAGGGAGCGGATATCGCCCTTTCGGTTTTTGACAACTGTGATCTGAAGAAGGCCATTTTTACCGGTACCAATCTGGAAAAAGTGGATTTTTCAGGCTCATTCAATTTCTCGATCAATCCCGACACTTCCCGACTGAAAAAAACGATATTCCCCGAACAGGAACTGAGAGGTCTGGTGTCACATCTGGATATCATCATCAAATAAAAACCATAAGGATCAGGGCATTGAATGGAACCGCTTCAATACGGCAAGCAGCAGGTTTTCTGTCGCAAAAAAATGACTCCGGCCCGAAACGACCGGACAGGATGAGAAACGTCACTTTTTCAACAGACACATGATCGCCACAAAAACCATCCCGGTCAAAAACTGGATCACTCCCTCGAAATTGCCCGGAGTCGATGTCGTCATCAACCCTTACGTCGGTTGTCCACACAAATGCGTGTACTGCTACGCCGGGTTCATGAAAACCTTCACGAATCATGAAGAAGACTGGGGCGATTTTCTCGACGTCAAACACTGCGACAAACCCGTTTCCACAAAACAACTCGCGGGCAAAAACGTCGTCATCAGCTCCGTCACCGACCCGTACAACGCTTTCGAGAAGCAATACCGGGTCACACGGCACTTGCTCGAACAATTGCAGGAGTGCAGGGCCAATATCACCATCATCACCAAGTCCGACCTGATTCTTCGGGACATCGACCTGATCAGCCAGCTGGAAAACGTCGAAGTCGCCCTTTCCGTCAATTCCCTTGACGACACATTTCGCCGCCATTTCGAACCCCGTGCCCCAACGTCCAAAAGACGCATTGACGCATTGCGCCAGCTCCACGTTGCGGGGATCAAAACCGTCCTGTTCATGTCCCCCATCTTCCCCGGCATAACCGATTTTCGGGAAATCGTTAAAGCCACTCGCGCATGGGTCGATACTTACTGGTTCGAAAACCTGAACCTCAAAAACACCGCACGCAATCAGGTCGCCCGTGCCATCGGGCAGCACTACCCCGGACTGATTCCCCTCTATCGCACGATCTACCGGGATGGCGACAAAACGTATTGGTACAGACTCATTGATGAAATCGAAAACTACTGTACTGAAAAAGATATCCCTTTCCGGAACGTCTTCCATCCATGAACCGTCTTCCTGTTGCACTGCCTGTTTTACAAACGGATAAGCGAATGCGACGAAGGCGAAACGCCACCTTGTGCGATCAGCTCGGGCATCAGCATTTTCCGGTATTCATAAACATCGGTCCGGTAACCACGGCAGGAAGCGCAATACGGGCGATACTCACGGGTATCGAATCTGAAACTGTGCCACTTGTCATCGTCCCGCTTTTGCGTCAGCTGGGACGTTTCGAAATAAAGCGTTTCCATGTTTGTTTTGAATGCTCCCGTTACCGTTCCGTCAGCTGAAATGGTATCCGAAAATATTTGTGCGATACGAGTATGGGCTGCCTCCCATACCAGCATTCTCTTCACCGCTTTGACAGCCGCCTTTTTCGTCACATACGTCACTTTTCCTTTGTTATCGGCTTCCAGGATCGACTTGACCTTTCTTATCGTGTCATCCGCACTTTTCAGGGTGATCTCGAAAGCACGGACATTGTCCATGCAATGTTCCTTCTCGGCACGCCGACTTTGATTCGAGATTTCATCACTGACAATGATGACGATTTCACGGGAACCCCGGGAATGCGGATAAAATCCCCCTGAAACAGACATCAATCCGGTTTTGTATTGTCCCGGAGCCAGATAAAGAGATTCATTGCTGCCCGGATCACATTTTCCCAGATAATTGATTTTTGCCCTGTATCGACCGCTTCTCAAGGCCTCCGTCACAATGGAAAAACGTGTCGCCCCATAATTTTTCGCAATCGATGTAATGCCCTGATCCCATTTATCCGCTCTGGGGCGGTTGTAAATCAGGCTGTGATTGGTAACCAGTACCGGTTCTGTCACGAGAGACATATCTTTTCTCCTGTCACGTCTTTCGTGCGGTTGCCGATACTGTTGAACCGGCAACCGCTGTTTAATCGGTTACCCGATATCATCAGCTGCCACCGCCAACCGGAATCGGTTCGATCACCGACGCGAATACCGTGGACAGTTTCGCCATCCCTTCGGCAGGTGCCTGCTGCGCTGCCCGTGCATAAATTTCATACTTGGCCGACTGGTCGGTCGTGCGGGTATGTTCGGAACCGGCCGTGACACTACCCGAAATCTGTGCGTGGAATCCCCAGAAAGACATGCTCGTATCCACTTTGGATGTCGCCGACGTGTTGGATTTGTCCACCACCTGTTCCTTGACTTCCATCGTGAAACGAACCGTCGCTTCATCCATCGTGAACGCAGGCACCGGCACCAGCGAAATCAGCGGTGCCGTTACGGTCACCTGTTGAGGCGTGATATTGCCACTGCCATCGGTTACCTGACGCGTCAGGTTGAATGAGAGCGTTTTGGTCCCCTTTTCCGGATCGCCATCGATAAATGCCAGCTTGTAGACATAATCAAGATAAACCCTGCATAACTCCGACTGTCCTTTCGCCACTTCGATAATCGGCGTACAGACCAGCAAACCCAGCGGCAAACCCGCAAATTTGTCAGTGATATCTGCCATGATGCACCTTCCTTTCTGTTAAAGAAGCTTGATCGCTTCATTGGTAACCCGGGAAATACCCTCAGGCGGCGCTTCCCGTTTGAAAACCAGTTCGATTTCCTGACCCGGTTCTTCAACTTTTCCGGACGCATCCGGCAAATCGTTTTTTCCTTCTGTATTCTGCGTCCGGCGCAAAGGTTGCAACGAGACCTTCAACGGTCCTCCTGGCCTGTCAACTGACGTCGTGACCCGCATCTTCAGTTTCACTTCATCGAGATTGAACGTGTTGTGGTGCACCAGCGCCACCAGCGGGACATCGATTGTTTTCATAACGCCCGTATCGTCCGGAAATGGAATCACGACTTTACGCGTCACCGGAGCCAATGCATTCTCCGCCAGATCGTTCGTTTCGTCTTCGCCGGACTGTCGCAAAACATTCGCCGGTCTGAAATAATTCCAGTATTCGTCCAGAGACGAACGGGTTACAGCCGTCTGTGCATCCAGCATCGCCTGATTGATTGCCGTGATCAGATCGGCCAGTCCGACCTCAGCCATGACAGCCTCCGTTCGTCAACAGACGCAGAACCCGTTCGGCAGGCACATCGTATTTGTGCATCAAAGCGACCACGTCACTTCCTACCTCGACTACGTTATGATTGCCCTTGGGAACCGGAGCCCAGACGGCAAAGCGTCCGATTTCCGTTTTCACCCCGTCAATCTCCGTCGTCTGGTTTTCGCCCAGATCGGAAATGAAAACCCGGTTGGCTGTCAGTCTTGTCCATTCGTCCATCATCGTCTCCCCCTGATTGATAAATGTTTTCTTGTGGAGAGTTTTGCTTTTTTCCTGCATGGAGGAAATGACACCGATAACGTATTGACAGGAGGTAAGACACGCCTGCAATTAGCCTGAAAACGGCTTGCAGGGAAAAAAGGAAACGGCTTCTCCAAAAACAGCAACCGCCAATATTGCCCTGTTTGAAGAACGTCATTGACGGTTGCTTTTAAAAATATCGTCCTGAAATCAATGCGGCTGACAGGGATTACCTGTCTTTCCCCTTCAACCGGATCGTCAGGGCGATGGCACTGGAAACCCCGAGACGACGATAAAGGTTTTCACGATGCTTCATGACTGTCTGAAAATGAATGCCGAGTTCACGCGCAATCTGCTTGCAGGATTTTCCTTCCGCAATTTTTGCGGCAACCTCTCTTTGACGTGAAGTCAGCAGATTCATGGAAAGGAATTGAGACAATTTATTTTTTTTCGACGGCAGTTCCTGCCAGCCTGACCATATTGCTGACGCCGCTTTTTTCCAGAATCCGGCTTCGGTGTTTTTTGACCGTATTCGTACTGATCCCCAGTTGAAAAGCGATCTGCTTGCAACCGGCACCACCCAGGGAAAGCTCAAGGATTTCCTTTTCGCGCGGCGTCAGTAACGGAGTGTTTTTCATAAGCCCTCCCGGATTATTTCACCGTATGGAAACAAACATCTTCGTCCGGCAATGAAAAGAAGACCGGACACATCAATTATGATATTCCGGATAACATTTATCCATAAAACATGAAGGAAAAAGGTGGGAATGCAAAAACGAAAATTGCCGGAACATAAAAAAAGCAGGCATAAAGCCTGCTTTTAAAAATGCATACTACCTGTTCTTTTATTTATCCGGACAATTCAAAACCCTATTGCGACAACCGGAACCGGTTTGGCAAAAAATGAAATCGGTCAGTGAACAGCCAGTGAATCCTTATCGTCCCGTGTCCAGATTCCAGGAATTGAAACGACGTTCGGCATCTCTTTTGACTGGAGGGTTTTTGCGCCTTTCCCGAATGACAACAGGCGCGAAGGAATCGATTGAAAGAAGCGAGGCAGAAACCATGATCGGCCTGAGTGAAACGGATTCATTCACATCCCTGACTGGCCTCCCGAAAATGAAAGCGACCGTTCTTGGATCGGCGTTAACGGGAATTTCCGACATTTTTCTCATGATTTCAATATAAGCCTTGCAAAGATCATCCTGTTTGAACTCACCCTCATCAGGCACTTTGCAAAGTGGCAAATGACTTTCTGTCTGATCATCCATTTGACATACCTTTATCAATCGATTGCAGTTGTCTGTCAAACAACCGTACCGGGCAAAACATCGCCGGACCGCTGCCGACAATTTTGTACCCCCTCTGATTCATTTCCAAGCGACGCCTTCAAATCCTTTCAGTCCCATACCAGCCAAACCATTGTCAGCGCATGAATGAACCGAGTTTCATAACCAGTTCACCCGGCACATTGTATTTTTCCATCAAGGCAGAAAGATCATCCCCGACCTCGACAATCCGGTGCCGGTCTGTTCCAGGTATAGACACCCATACTGCATATCGACCAAGGACAGTCTTCGTTCCTGCTATGTCCGCTTCCTGATTTTTGCCCAGATCGGAAATAAAAGAACGGTCACCGACAAGGTGCTTCCAAGTGTCCATAAAGACTCCGACGCAGATAAAAAACAATAGCTTAGTTTCCCAATTTTGATCCTTTACGTCAACCGTTGAAATGAGTTGTTATTTTTACCCGAAAAACGGCACCCATGCACAAAAATCCTTTGTAAACAGAACGTTTTCAAAAAAATGTTACCTTACGGCAACACATTTATCAATAAAATTCATGCAAATTGAACAAAATCAAAGTGTGTATTGTCTCGCACCGTTATTATGAAACCGTTACTCGAGCAATTCCTGCAATATCATGAACTTTCTGCTCTTTAAACGCGTCCTTGTGACGCGTTTTTTTTATTCCCTCCCGAAAACACAAACTTATAAGACTCATTAAATATCTTTATAAGCTTCAAGAAACTTATCACCTTTAATCATAAAAACAACGTTCAGCAAAAACAAGCCTTAAACGGATTGACCGAAGAGTTCGCCATTTCTAAAATGAGCCATAAATGAACCATTCCCATAACAAGAATAAAAAAGGAGAACTGATGAGATACGACAAACCCGGTTATGGTGACCCGAGTACATGGGCACCTCTTTTCGGACATCCGAACGACCCTCGCAACGATTGTGAAGAAGAGGAAATCAGACTTGCCAGACTGACCGCAGCGTTCACCCAACGAATAACAAACGACATCGTCAAAGACGACAGAACCGCCATTCTCGTTGCCGACAATCTGATTCGTTACACGACGGACATTGACATTGTCGACATCATCCGGGATGCCGTCCGGGGCAGGAAAGAAGCCGTTTTCAACGCTGTCAGGGACCTGCTGGAAGAATCGGTCAGGTGCATGGCGGAAACGCAGGCTATTAAACAAATGGAACTGGAAAAGTAATTCGGTAAAACAATTGACCTGACAAATCGACAAAACAGGCCGTTACACAAAAGGAGAAAGTCATGCAGTACAAATTTTACAAAAGCCCGTGGTTTTTACTGCTTGTTGCCTTTGCCATCTGGGGATGCGGTTACATCACCGCCGATGACATCCGTATAGAAAAACAAAAACAACTCAGTTGCCAATGGGAAAAATGAAGCTGCCCTCACATAACAAACATAGACCGATTCCGGTCTGGATGAGATACGCTCCGGAAACGATGTCGGAACCAAAAGCGGTATTGAGCCGTGACAGTCGTTATAGCACTCTTGCCACATCGTCAGGGAATTTTTGTCCCCATCACAAGCTGTCAAGAATGTCTTTAACCCTTTGCCAGAAACTGGTCGTTCATTCCAAGAAAAAAACGGAAAAGATCTGAATTGAAAAAATCATATCCGTTAAAAAGACAAACTCCCATTCCGACAGGCGCAAATTGATGCGTCTGTTGGTTCATCTCAAACAGGTGTCAAGACTGTGCTGCTAGACTTGTTTCATTGTACTGCCTGCCGGCAGAAACCAGAACAGTCGTCCAGAGGAATTCCCCATGACATCCAGAACCGGCAAGCCACTGAGGCCCCACAGACATGCCGCGCCTTATCTTGTTCCCGGTGCTCCCCCCGGAACATTGACGCCGATTGCCGGATCGGCCAAACCGGTCATTTCCATCCTGACAATCAACCGCGACGTCACCCGGCCCCCGGAAACAGCAAACGACCTGAGCGACTTGCCCCATGTTGACCCGGATGGACACGACATGCTCTGGATACGCGTCACCGGCTTCGGGGATATCAGCCCAATCAAAACAGTCGGAGAAACCTACGGGATTCCATCACTGGCACTGGAAGACGCCATGAGCCCGGGCTGGCGTGCTGAAATGACAGACGAAGGCGACTGGCTTTTCTTTGTCCTGCCAGTCCCTCCGGCTGACTTCATCACCGAAAAAAGCGAACACCTGAGCCTTTTCTTCCGCCGCAATCTCGTCATCACATTCGAAGAATCGCCGACTCTTTTAATCGACCGTTTCTGGCAACAGCTCATCGGTCACAAACCCGACGAAAAAATCACGCATCAGGCCGGCTATTACGCCTATCGTGTCATCGATACGATCATTGACCGCTTCTTCCCGCTTTTAGACACCGAATACAATACACTCGCCGATCTGGAAGACGCCCTCGATACGGACGGCAACCCGGGCAAAAAGGAATTGCGGCAGTTGCACAGGACAAAACGGGACATTCTTTACCTGAAACGCGTATTATTCCCCTACAAGGAACTGGGCACCGCTTTGAGACAAAGAAGTCAGATCGAAAAATCCGTTGAACTGAAACCCTATCTGAAAGATCTTGTCGAACACATCGTCCAGGCCGAAGAATTCGTCAATTCCTGCCACGAAATCGCCGATTCCCTCTCCGACATCTACCAGAACATCATGTCGAACAAAATGAACGACATCATCCGTATACTGACCATCATCTCCACCATCCTGATGCCGCTGACCTTCATCGCCGGACTGTACGGCATGAATTTCAACGTTTCCGACTCTCCATGGAACATGCCCGAACTGCATCATCCCTACGGATATCCCATCACCCTGTTGCTGATGCTGGCCATTGCGCTCGGAATGATCTGGTTTTTCAAAAAGAAAGACTGGCTCTGAAACAGACCGTCATTTTTACACAGGCAAAACATTTCTTTTCGAACACATCTTTTTTGAAAGTGCAGTCCCTCTTCTCGAAGCAACGGGACACAAGCATTTGACCTTCGATTTTTTGAGAAAAATAAAAACCTTATAAATCAACAGGTTGACAACACTGATAAAAAACGAAGGTTCAGGCATGAAAAAACGGGAAAAATAACCATAAACAATGAGTTATACTGAAAACGCTCTAGTGATCCACCGTGTAGGTGGCTTAGAAGTCCTCGTTATTACGACAAATTATTATTTAATCGTGATCCACCGTGTAGGTGGCTTAGAAGTGACACTGACCGCAGGGCAATGTCAAGTTTGCGTGATCCACCGTGTAGGTGGCTTAGAAGAATCTCGACAGACTCTTGCTGCTTCAAAAAACGTGATCCACCGTGTAGGTGGCTTAGAAGGGAAATAAGCGGGCCGAACGGATCAAGAAAAGGTGATCCACCGTGTAGGTGGCTTAGAAGGTTCTCTGATGAGGTGAATCGTCCTGCTGAGGGTGATCCACCGTGTAGGTGGCTTAGAAGTCGATGAGCAAAATAAGCTCATCCCTGCGCAGGTGATCCACCGTGTAGGTGGCTTAGAAGTGTACGGCCGTCTGATACTGCGTAGAACGCATGTGATCCACCGTGTAGGTGGCTTAGAAGAGTAAGCGCCGTCCCTGAACGTGTGGGCAGGAGTGATCCACCGTGTAGGTGGCTTAGAAGGTCTGGCCAGAATCGACAGTAAAACGGTTGTTGTGATCCACCGTGTAGGTGGCTTAGAAGACAGGGCAATGTCAGGTTTGCATCAGCCCGGTGTGATCCACCGTGTAGGTGGCATAGAAACAACTATATGGATCAAGTCACTGACGCATTGAGTGATCTACCATACAGGCGGCTTATAAGTCATCCCCTCATCCGGAATACGAAATTCATCCCGGCCTGCTGCAAGGGTGACATGAAAACAGACTGAATAATCAGTCATTTCCGAAAAGTGCGTACGGCAGGTTCTGTGATCTGATAAATGTATCCTGAAATTTCAGGAACCCGCTTTTTCCCATTACATGCGCGACAGCACATTTAAGGTTGAGATCCGTGATTTTTTGACCCTGTATGTTCATTCCATTTGCAAAACCTGTGTTTCGGCAGAAGGTGGCGGCACGGCAGGTTTCAGAAAATCTTTGGGAATATCACACTTTTTCTTGCCCATCATGGTCGCCAGCGCTTCTTTCTCACCCCTGACATTCGCCAGTTCTGCCGCCTCAATGCCGTCTCCCTGACCATATCCCAGCCAGAAAGCCTGAACCTGACTGGATTTCAAACGCTGCTCCTGTGCAATGACCAGCATATTCTCCCTTCTCGCCATGGATGAGGCTTCAAGGGTCAGGTCATCACAATTGTACGTCCTGTATTTATTGGGTGAAATATAACTTCCAGTAATCTGGCTGGACGCGGTAGGAAGATTGAAACAACCGCAAAGACAACAGCAAGCAGTCACTGTCAAAAGATAGGCTGGATAATTTATTTTCATCATCAGGAATAAACCGGAAAAGTATTTTTCTTAATCAAAGACAATACACATTAAAACACTTAAAACACCTAAAGTATATAATTTCAGTATAAAAAAACCGGATCTGATGTTTTTAGGAAAATCTGCTGAACGTCATTTTTCAAAATCAATTATCCTCCCGTTCATACCGCCAACGGAATGGAACGATATCCGGGCAATCTGCATGCCTGTCGTTCCACCGGAAAAACCTGCTTTTTCACAAACAGAAGCAGCGACTTTGCATTAATAAAAAGTCAGTCTGATATTCGTCACGGCTTGTGCACCTGCCTTTGCGTTACCCTGAAACCAGTCGCGATATGCATTGACAGATGATGTGACAGGAAACGCCGAATATCCATAACTGCCTCCCATGAAAAAAGGATTGTTTGCCCTCGCAGCCGGAACGCTCGGATTCGGCATGACCGAATACGTGATGATGGGTATTTTGCCCAATATTGCCAATGACCTCGGCATTTCGATCCCGTCAGCCGGTCATTTCATCTCTGCCTACGCGCTGGGTGTCGGCATCGGCGCGCCGGTGATGGTCATTCTCGCCCGTAAACGGCCCTTGAAACAGATCCTGCTCGGTCTGATCGCCCTGTACACACTGGGCAATCTGGCGCTGGCATTCGCCCCGAATGAAACGGCAGTCCTTGTTTTGCGCTTCATTTCCGGCCTGCCTCACGGAGCCTATTTCGGCGTGGGCGCAATCGTCGCGGAAAGGCTGGTTCCGCCCGAACGCAAGTCGAGCGCCGTGGCACTCATGATTGCCGGAATGACGATAGCGACCCTGATCGGTGTCCCTTTCGGCACATTCGTGACGGAATGGCTGTCATGGCGAACGGCGTTCTTCCTCATCGGCCTGTGGGGATTCAAGGTCTTTGCCCTCATCTGGGTGTGGATTCCCAAAATGGACCCGTTGCCGGATACCGGTTTCGCCGGTGAATTCGCCTTTCTGAAAAAACCGGCTCCCCTGCTTATCATTGCCGCCAGCATTCTGGGAAACGGAGGCATTTTCTGCTGGTACAGTTACATCACGCCATTGCTGACTCACGTATCCGGTTTTCCGTTCCAGACCGTCATTTTCCTGATGATGATCGCCGGTTTCGGCATGTTCTCCGGCAACCTGATCGGCGGACGATTGTCTGACCGTTTCACGCCCGGCAAAGTTTCGACCGCAACACAGGGAATCGCCGCGATAGCCCTCATCCTCGTCTTTTTCCTCGCCCGTCATCCCTTCACGATGCTCTTTCTGATGGTCATTTTGACCGCATGCCTTTTCGCCATGTCCACACCCGAACAGGTTCTTCTGATCGAGCATTCCAAAGGAGGTGAACTGCTGGGAGCCGCCAGTGCACAGGTCGCCTTCAATCTGGGCAATGCACTGGGCGCCTTCATGGGAGGATTGCCGATCAAGGCAGGCCTGCCCTACAACTATACCGCCCTGACCGGTACTTTTTTCGCATTCGCCGGTTTCATTCTCCTGTTTATCTTCGTCAAAAAATACGGTGCTCGCGGTACGGCAAAACAGGCGACTTCCTGACAGTCCAATCCGTTCTTTCGTCTTTTTCTTCATCAAAAAACCCGAACAGCAGACAAACTCCATATGGCAGTACAATATGCGCCTTTGGAATTATCCGGACACAGGGAATAACTGAAAAACAGGTCTGACTGTGTTTTAACGGAACACCACACTCCACCAGCATGAAAAAAAGCCTGACCGCACTGGCTGCCGGTACTTTTGCACTGGGCATTGCCGAATTCGTCATGATGGGCATTTTGCCCGACGTGGCGACCCATCTCGGCATCACGATCCCGCAGGCCGGTCACTTTATCGCTGCCTACGCGCTGGGCGTCTGTGTCGGCGCTCCCTTGCTGGCGCTGATCGCCCGCTCCCAGCCCTTGAAACGCATTCTGCTCGGACTCGGTGCCCTGATCCTGATCGGAAACCTCTGTACAGCACTCGCCCCGGACTATTGGGTCATGCTTGTCACCCGTTTCATATCCGGTTTGCCGCACGGCGCTTTCTTCGGGGTCGGTTCCATCGTGGCCGACAAACTGGCCGACAAGGACAAAGGCGCGCAGGCCATTTCCATCATGGTCGCAGGCATGACCGTGGCCAACGTCCTTGGCGTTCCCCTTGGCACGACCATCAGCCACAGCTTTTCATGGCGTTTCACTTTCGTGCTAATCGCTCTCTGGTCCCTTGTCCTCGTTTATCTGCTCTGGCGCTGGATACCGGCCATACCGGCACTCCCCGACACCGGCTTTGCCGGGCAATTCCGTTTCCTCAAAACCCCCGTTCCCTGGCTCATCCTCTTTGCCACGGCACTGGGCAACGGTGGCGCATTCTGCTGGCTCAGCTACATCAATCCACTCATGACCACCGTCTCGGGCTTCGAGCCATCGGAGATGACGCTTCTCATGATGCTGGCCGGTCTCGGCATGCTCGCCGGCAATCTGGCAGGCGGCCGTCTCACCGACCGATACGGCCCCGGCAAAGTCGCCGCTTCCTCGCAAGGCGTCATGTGTCTGGCGCTTTTGTCCATCTTCTTTCTGGCACAAAACCCGATCGCCTCCGTCATGCTGATGGTCGTCTGTACGACCTGTCTTTTCACCGTGTCCGCGCCCCAGCAACTTCTCTTGATCCGCAACGCCAAAGGTGGCGAGATGCTGGGAGCAGCCAGTGTCCAGATCGCCTTCAACCTTGGCAACGCACTGGGCGCATGGGTCGGCGGCCTGCCCATTGAGGCCGGTTACGCTTATCAATACACGGCCCTTCCGGCCAGCTTCTTCGCCTTTCTCGGTTTTGCCCTGCTCTTTTATTTCTGGCGACGCTACGAATACCCGATACGGCATGTCAGAGCCACCAGTTTTTCGAAAAAATCCTGATTGCAAAAACCGGCAGGAACATATGACAAACCCTCCGGACACTGTCGATGTGAGGAGGGTTCAATCGTGCAACTCTCCACGTCCCGGCAAGATCACGATACTTGCAAATTCGTTTAAAAAGCGATTCGCAAGCCCACTTCAGCAGTCAGCTCATACTCGTCACCGAATTTGCGGGTACTGCTTTTCGCGCCGAGTTCGCCATAGACTGAATACTTGTCATTATTCCAGTTATGCGACCCGCCGACCCCGATGCCGAGCCAGGTATCGCTGAGATTGCTCTTGTAGTTCACCCCGGAAATGCTGATTGTCGAATCTCCCTTGAATTCATGATAGACATTCCCGATGACATACAGCTTGTCACGCGACAGTCTTCCAAGGGAATCCTGTTCGCTCTTCTCGTAATTCAGGGCCAGCCCGAGCCGACCTTCGAGGCTCTTGTAGTCCTTTTCATTGACGATGACGCTATACTGCGGATCGACAAAACTGTCGAAATTGACCTGTGAATACATCAATTGCGCCTGAGGAGTCAGCGACCAGTTCGGGGCAAAATCGACGTTCTGGCCCATTTCGAGACTGAATGCGTAACCCCTGGCATTGTTTCCCTTGACCGCATGCGAAGCCGACGTGATGTTCTTCACTGACATGTCCGTATCGTACCAGTTGTATTTCGCCTGAAAATCGGCGTAAAAACCGGAATGGTCATACCACGTCAGGGTAGCGCCCAACCCGTAGGCATCGGTATCGATATCGCCGTCAGACAGGGAAGAATGAATATCCGCTTTCGCTTTTCCGGCATTGCCGTTGATTCCGGCAACCAGACGGGAACCGTCCCTGTTTTCATACACCGGCACATCCAGACCGACATTCGCCCGGCCATAATTCAGGTCAAAGGAATTGTCCCCGCCGGAACCGAGTTCCGGTTTGTATTTGGCGGTCGATCCTTCCAGTCTCACCCAGTGCTCATGCGAAGAAATCCTCCTCGTCGCTGGTTACAGA
>OGXI01000833.1_pt1 | contig 26944 bp, 33 predicted proteins | sample 1576221 | NCBI WGS metagenome assembly OGXI01 (sample SAMEA3541523, study PRJEB24748) | human gut metagenome | biome: human gut; feature: human-associated habitat; material: faeces | place: China | collected 2012
GAATTGTTACAAAAAAAACAGGCCATACACTTTTCATGTATAGTCTGTTTTGTTATGGAATGCTTATCTTAATGACATTGCCTTTTTGGGCTGTATTTTGTGCAGTCTTACCGTCCGATAAGGCTGTTGATGTAGTTGTATAATGCCATGCTTGTGGCATCTGTATAGTTTTCTCCATCAGTTGTATCATATCCGGCCTGAACGAGATAGTTGTATGCGTCAATATAATAAACTCCTGCATTTGCAAAGCTCTGATACAGGTATGTATTATAATTTACAATATCCTGGTTTAAGATATAGCTGTCAGAACCTACAGGGCCGACTGATACAAAGTAAACCGTTGCCCCTTTCGCATTCCACTCCTGAGCTTTCGCGACAATTGCTGATGCGTAAGACTGATACTGTGTCAGGTCATTGATTCCAATGCTGATAAATACTTTTGTGCCTTTTCCGACTCTCGGGTCTACATCTGTAAATGCTGTTCCTGTCAACCAGTTATAATCACCGGTTGAAGAACATTCCCAAAGGTCTGAGTTGTCTGTTGCGATATTAGCCATAGCTCGGAATCTTGAATCTCCCACAAAGATAACTCCTGCTGGTGCCTGTGTTACTTCTGGCTGGGTGCTTTCTGTGTTGTCATTTGATATTCCACCTGTTGTTCCTTCATTTGAGACATCTACAACTCCATCGTTATCATCAGGCGTGTGATAAACATCATCATCAGTTGTCTCCTCCGGGAAAGGTGTTGCTGTTGGCGTTGCTGTCGGAAGCGGCTTTGGAGTAGATGTAGCGACAGGTTCATCTGTCGGAGTTGGAGTTTCTTCTTCCTTATCTTCTACATCCGGATTTTCTTCTGCATTTTTCTTTGCTTCCGCCTCATTTGCTTCCTGGATTTTTTTCTGGGCTTCATCTGCCTGCGCCTGCTGTTCAATCTGTTCCTGGCGCTGTTGCTCTGCCTCATTATCTTTTGTAATTTTGTTATACATGAAGATGCCGGCTGCTGCAACCGCGGCTGCAATCACAACTGCGATAATGATGATTTTTGTTTTCCCGCCGCTCTCATCATCGTCTTCATACTCATCTTCGTCGTACTCGTCTTCGTCTTCGTATTCCTCTTCATCTTCATACTCTTCCTGTTTCTTTTTAGCCTTCTTTTTTGGCTCCTTTTGCGGTTTAGATGGCTTTGTCAGCTTTGGTTTTTGAGATTCTGGCTTCTTTGGCGGTTCTTCCTCAATCTCTTCCTCAATTTCTTCTTCGCCGCTGTCATCTTCTATATCATCTTCTATTTCGTCGTCTGCTTCTTCTGCCCCGATTATGACATCTTTTTCTTTTAAGTCATCTTCGGTAGTTTTCTTATTTTTATCCATTTGACTTTTCCTCCTGTTTTATTTTTTGTCAAAATGCTTCTGTTGCCGGCTTGTTATTCAATACGGCATTATTTAACAATTTTGATACCCTTCCAGTATCTTAAAGAAGCTTTCGCGACGATTCTATCTTTTGATACATATGGGTTATCCCAAAATCTGGAATCATAAGATGAATTTCTGTTATCACCCATCATAAAATAACTGTCTGCAGGCACTTTATATGTGCTTTTGTCTTCCACTTCCATTGGCTCTTTAATAAAAGAATCATCAAGAGGGGATTTGGAATCATTAATATAAACTTTTCCATCCTTAATAGTCACTGTTTCACCAGGCATCCCAATCACTCTTTTAATGTAAAGTGCACCAGAATCAGGCGCATAAAATATTACTACATCGAATCTTTCCGGGTCATGACCAAATTTGTAAGCGAGACGGTTGCCGATTACCCTGTCGCCTGTCATTAAGGTTGTCTCCATAGATTCAGACGGTATATATGCATTTATCAGTACATATGAGTATAGAAGTATTATTGCAGTGAACGTCGCAACAGCTATTGTCAAATATACAACTATAGTATGACGAATAATTTTTTTATTGTTCACTTTTTCGTCATTTTCTTTTTTATCTTCCATAAAATTCTTAACCTCCAATATTTTCATTATTATAAACGATTACAGGCCATGCATCCTGCATAGTATTAAAAATTGTTGTCATACCGGTTTCGTCCACAGCTGCACAATTTTCTTTTACTCCGTTTGATGAGAATCCTGAAATATCATCAGAGCCGGAAAAACCGGAAGATTCATTTTCTGTATATTGATAAATGCTTGAGTTTCCAAATGAAATATTTCTTATCCTTCCATCATCGGTTATGTCCTGTTTACTCTGGACTTTATAGCAGCCTGTCGCGATATCTCCATTAACTTTAATCTTTGACTGGACTACTGGTTTTCCGTCAACATACATCACAGCAATATCATTTGAAGCATCAATTTCAAGATAAGAATGAGCGATGTCATTTTTCATCCTGCTTGCGGCGGTCTGAACGTATACCGGTTTTACGACATCAAGCGTGTCTTCTGTTATAAGGTTCATCAGCTCTAACGCTGTATCATTTACACTTATCTTCCATCCGTAATCACCACCTGTGACACTGGCGGTTCTGTCATCAAACGTGACAAATTTTCTCTCAACTCCGACAGTATCATATTTTTCTGCCAGTTTTTCAATGTATTTTTGGATTTTTTTAGAACTCAGTTCATAATCTTTATTTATAAATTTATTTTTTATCTTTTCAAAGTCTATTGTCTCTTTCCTGTCCCCAAAGTCATATGTAATAATTGTATCCTGGATTGAATTTAACAAGTCGCATCTCTGCTGCAATACATCTTCATCAATATCTTCTGCTTCAATATAACATTCTGATGCTTCCAGGTCTACTTCCGGCTGCCATTGCCTGATTGCTGTTTCAATTATCTGACGGGCTTTGTTTACGTCAAGCTCGTTACCATTTACGGCTGATGCCACCTGATAGAAATCATTGGTCTCAACAATATGTGCGCTTTCAGGCTTTACCATATCGTTCATACATTTCAAGCTGTTAAACTCTTCGTCCATTTTTGTTTCATCAATCTGATAACATCCAACCGGAAGAGTGACGTTTGTATTTTCTGGAAGGAACCATAAGTTGTAGTTCTGATGATTTACCATATCAATCAGTTCATCTTTTCCAGCGAACGCCATTCCGACATCGTCCGCAGATATCTTTTCTACGCCGCCGTTTCTGGTGTTAACAGCCATCGCATAGCTCTGAACTTCCCGTGACAGCAATGCATCCGCATCGTCTATCGATTTGAACGAGCAGTTAAAACCGTTTATTTCTGTTCCAATTTTAAAATGTGTTTGAAAATATGCCAGGCCAAGAAAATATCCGGTTCCTAATATAATACTTAGCAGGCAAATGAGGGTTAAAGTAATTTTTTTTGAAGTACTCATTATTTTTTTTCTCCTTTTCTGTAAAATTTTACATATACAATATGCAAAATTCTTGCCTGTTAGTTCGCATATTTTTTCAAAATATCATAATATTGGTTAATTGTTTCCGCCTCATTAGTACTGCCTCCGGCATCCGGGTGTGCGGTCTTCATCATCTTTCTACGTTTTTCCTTTAATTCTTTCTCTGTGAATGGAACTTTTAAGCCGTAGAATTTTAATGCTTTTTCGTAATCGCTTACATGAGTGGCTCTTCCTGATGACTGGCTGTTATTATACGAGTTGCCTCTATTGTCGTTTTGGTTACTGTTTCCGGAATTTGCATTATTCTTCTGATAATAATACTGGTTATATTGCCGCTTGAATTCTTCGTACGCCCTGTTGTAACTATCATATGAGCTATTGGAATTTTGATGGTTACCTCCAGTATTTTGATTATAATTATTCTGATACTGATGATTGCTGTAATTTTGATTACCGTAATCACATCTATCATACCCATCATAATTATAATATCCATCAGAGTTACCATATCCATAATCACTATAACCGTTAAACCCGTCAAACCCAGTTTCGCTTCCATCTTTCATAAACATCAATATGAATTTGGAGATATATTTTGGTATCAACAAAAGGAGGTAGATTATAGCTGATATGATTGGATATGTAAAAAGATATAGTACAACAACAAGGAAAAATGTAGCTTTTCCGGCTGTAATCTGCTGATGGGCTGCCATCAGACATAAAACCGCACTTATAACTCTTGCCACGTCGTAAGTTCTATATGCCATTATCGTCAATACGATTTTTGATATACCTTTTAACGTATTTTTCGTATTTTCGTTCATAAAGAGAGCCTCCTTTCTTAATTTTTTTTATTATTTTTTTCTTTATATTATTATACATTATTTTCTGAATTGTCTCAAATTTTTGCGGATTTTTGACAAAGTAAAAGGCAGGCTTAAGAGCCTGCTTTTTTGTTTTATTTATTATATTTTTGATAACTCGCCGCATCGGCTCGGTACAAGATTAAAAATGATACCTCACCGGCCTTGCCGGATTCGGTACCAGAGCACGCACGCATGATAATTCAGGCTTACACCTTCGTTACCAAGCCTAGCAGATACTGGCAAGCGAAGCCGTAAGACAGATAAAAAAAATCTCTACACCGAAATGTAGAGAAATAAAACATCGTAAACGATATTTTTATGTACTTAAAAAGTAGAGCCGTCTAGCTCATGACTAATGCGACAGCTAAATTTTTAGCACATCAATTTATTATTGTGGAGCATGGTATCAATTTCCACCGCCACCGCTGCCATCACCAGACAGTCTGTCGTCAGTAAATTTTGCGTTCTCATCATCGATAGCAGAACCAATACCAAGAGCTGTAACGATAGCGGCGATGCCCATAAGAGCAATACCACATACAGCAGTCTGAACAGCATCAGCTTTTGAATCTGCATCAGAACGTTTTGTTGCAAGAATAAACTGAATGATTGCCCATACGAAAATTGCGGCTCCAACAAACTTAAACATAGAGCACATTAAGCTAATCAAGTTGGTCATAGTCTTTGTTGCGCTTGGAGCTTTAGCAAACGCTGGAACCATAAACATCATAGTTCCCAGCACCATCATAGCAAGGCACCACAGTACCCTCTTGTAATCAATTTTTCTTTTTGCTTTATTCTGCATTGGTTTTTCCTCCTGTTAGATTTATTTTTTTTGCGCTTCTTTTGTGCGCTTATATATATTTTGCAAAATGAAAATACAAATAAAAATCGGCAGGAGGATTACCTTTCCGGCAAGGCTCGAGGTCAATTATTTCTATCTCATTTTTGCTTACATATTTAATATGCAAAATAAAAAAATTTTTGTAACACTTTTTTTGATTTTTTTTCAAAATTATTTTTTCGCCACAATTTGCGAAAAAACCTCACCGATAGGTTCACGGATTACTAGGTCTGCAAACGAGTCTCTCTCAGCCTGGGCTTTGTTAATCACTATCAGATGATTGCCACGGAAATAATCGATAAGACTTGCGGCCGGCCATACTGACAAAGATGTGCCTCCGACAATAAGTACCTGGGCTTCGTTGATTGCTTTTGCTGCCCTGTTCATGACATCGTCATTCAGATTTTCGCCATACAGCACCACATCTGGTTTGATTATCCCTCCACATTCACATTTTGGGACTCCTTCGGAATTCTTTACAGCATCAAGACCGTATTCCCTGCCGCATTTTTTGCAGTGATTTTTGTAAATACTGCCATGCAGTTCAAGCACATTCTCGCTACCGGCCATCTGATGTAGGCCGTCAATGTTCTGTGTGACAATCGCCTTGACCTTTCCGGCATGCTCTAGCTCTGCAAGCTTTAAATGCGCTGCGTTCGGCTTTGCCGTATCGCAAATCATCTTATCGCGGTAGAATCTGAAAAATTCTTCCGGACGTCTGTAGAAAAACATATTGCTCAGGATTGTCTCAGGCGGGTATTTGTATTTCTGGTTATATAACCCGTCTTTACTCCTGAAGTCAGGGATGCCGCTTTCGGTTGATACTCCGGCGCCTCCAAAGAATACAATATTGTCGTGATTATCAATTATTTTTTGAAGCTCTGTTACTTCTTTTGTCACAACAACACCTCCTTTCAAATTGTACATATACAATATGCAGAAAAAATATTTTTTTGTTCGTGTTTTTGCAAAAAAAATAAGAAAAGCGCGATATTTTTTATCGCGCTTTTCTCTGCTATATTTCTGCGTCTTCTTCAGCTACATCTTTATCATCCTTGTCGGCATCGTCTATGTATGTCAGGTTGTATAATTCATTCTGCTTATCAATCTCAATAACTGTCAGAACAATATCTTTGTTTTTTCTGTATGCTTTTGAAACCTTCTTATTTATAACGAATTCATAATTGTAAACATTCCCGACATTGTCGTCGCCTGCATCGCATATCTTGACGGTCAGCTTCCCAAGCCTTGTTCCGAATCCCGGCATTATGTGATGTATCATTGCCGGGGCCACCTTATACTTCTTTTCATTAACAATCGCATCAGCTTTTTTGTCAATAAACACATATTTGTAAATAGTAACTACAGCAATCACAACGAAAGCTGCCAGTGCCACCAGGATACCCTTTTTTGCGTCTGCTTTTGCGTCCATTCTGAAATACATAACGATATAAGTAATTATAAAAAACAGGCTCATGATAGTCCAGAATACAGTGGACACTGTTTCTTTTCTCATCTGTTTTTTAAACCTTTCCAGAATGATTTCATGCGTTTCATCATCCGGAGGCTCAAAACCTGGCATCTTACCGATTGGCAGCTCTCCGCGGCCGGTCATTTTTGTAATAAAACTATTATCCTGCAATCTCCTCTATCTCCTTTCCTGTTAAAGTTTCTTTTTCTACGAGTTTTTCAGCAATTTTTTTAAGCTTGTCTGCGTTATCCTTCATCATATTGAAAGACTCTTCATTTAATTCTTCCGCAAGCTTAACCGCCTCTTCGGTAATCACATCAGGCTTTACGTCAAGTTCTTCAAGATTAAGCAGCCCGAATTTTTTACTCATTCCATACTCGGTAATCATCTTTTTAATAATACCTGTTGCTTTTTCAATATCATTTGAGGCTCCTGTTGTGACACCGTTTTCTGTCATATTGTTCTCTGCCGCAAATAACCGTTCAGCATTTCTTCCGGCATACAGCATAATCACCTGCTCCCTTAAATCATCAACAGTAAACAGCCCAAGCTTCTTCGGGGTGATAAATGTAGCTCCACCTGCTCCGGAAGTTGACGGGATGATTGAGGCCTTTGTTAAATCCTGTCCCATCAGGAGACCAGCCAGGGCGTGTCCTGCTTCATGCCATGCGACAAGTTCAATATTGTCTTTATCGGCATTCTTCTTTAAGTGTCCTTCCATCAGCTGTTTCATCCATGCTTCATCAAGAATTTCACGGTTAATAATACCATTATTTCTTCTTGCTGCAATGATTGCCGCTTCGTTTAATGTAGTCTTGATTGATGCCGGGCTGTTTCCGATAGTTTCTTTTGCAAACGCTTCCATATCAACATCTTCTGCAAATTTTTTGTTTTCTGCATACAGGTTGATGATAAGCTTTCTTTCTTTTGCTGTCGCCGGAAGGCTTACTGCAAAATGACTGTCAAATCTTCCAGGTCTGGTAAGTGCTGAATCAAGGTCTTCAAGTCTGTTTGTGGCGGCGATAACAACTACGCCATTACTTCCATCAAAGCCATCCATCTCAGATAACAGTGTATTTAAGGTTTGTCTGTCATAATTGCTCTGTTTTGAATGTCTCTTTCCTCCCATTGAATCAATCTCGTCAATGAAAATGATACATGGCGCATTTGATTTTGCGTCATCAAAAAGCTTTCTCATCTTGCTGGCTCCAACACCTACATACTTCTCATCAAAGTCAGAGCCGGAAACGGCTTTGAATTTTACACCAGCCTCACCGGCAACAGCCTTTGCGAGGAGTGTTTTTCCAGTGCCTGGAGGGCCATAAAGGAGAACACCTTTCGGAATCTCAGCTCCGGCTTCTTTATATTTATCAGGATTCTTTAAGAAATCAACTACTGTCATCAGGTCTTCCTTGACCTCTTCCAGGCCGGCAACATCTTTAAACTTGACGTTACTTTCTGCTTCTTTTGCCTCTTTCGGGGCAATTAAAGACCCCATGCCGGTGCATTTAATCATAATTGCGAAGAGAATGATATACATCAGCATCTGCACACCCATCATAATCGGTGTTTCGTATTTTCCAAGGCCATTTGCCTCTTTCACTTCAATGCCTTTCTCAAGCATATCTTTTTTAAAGTCTTCATATTTCGGATTGGCTGTTGTATACGACTTATCTTTCTTGTCGCTGAAAGTGATGGTCTCTTCATCCTCTGACCATTTGATGTCTTTGACCTTTTTGTCATCAATCATTTCAAGGAATTTTTCATATTTAACTTCCTTGGCACTATCTTTAAATAGCTTTGCTTTCTTAAGCCCGAAAACTCCGCATACCATTACCGCTATCATCAAAACACAGATTACGATGAATGAAGTCCAGATAATCTTCTGTCTTTTTGTAGGTGGCTTCTTGTTTGGGTCTTTGCCTTTTCTCATTTTGCAGTATCTCCTTTCTTGTGGACAATGTTAACATATTTCGTTGACATATATCCAATCGTGCCTGAATCATCAGCAGATACTTTATACCACTTATTGCCTTCTTTGTCTTCTTCACGTCCGGATACCTTAACCCGTGACCCTTTTTCCATGCTACTGATGATATCAGAATTTGCGTCCGGGTTTGCCCTCACGTTTACATTGTCTATTGTAACATATTCTGCGTTTTTGAAATCTTCTTCCGTGAAGTCGTCTTCCGTTTTAATTGTTGGTGTCGGAGAATTAGTCGGGTCAGTCGTAATATCAACTGTGTCTTTTTCTTCGCTCTCGGCTACGATGTCCTCCTTAACTGTTTTTGGTTTACCGCAGCCAGCTGCCAGCATTACTGCGGATAATGTAAGTGTCAGTAATAATATTTTTTTACGCATTTTTATCTCCTTTTTTTGAATTCCTGTGTTCTTTTTTGTATTTACATTTAATATGCAAAATTTTTTAAGAAAGTGTATATTTTTGCGAAAAAAAATAAGTGCAGGAGTTTGAACGACAAAAAAGCACTGCTTTTCAGCAGTGCGTAATTTCAGCCAGTCCAACCGCCAGTATCAACACGAAGGCGTCGCGGAAACGTTTTTTTCAGCCATTTGTATAGCCATTTTGTATTGTCCGTCGCCAAAGGATGGCTATCCAGAAGGTCGTACAACCTGATACATTTTTCTCCTTCCTTCCAGTTTGGTTCATACCGGTCACATAGCGTACACCCGCCATCTCCCCTCTCGTGCAGATGGTCACGCAGCATTTTTGCGTTTATGTCAGAAAAATTCAAATGTGGCAACGTAAATTTTAACGATTCAATCGTTGACTCTATCGCCAGCTTACCTTCTTCATCTTCTGTTGGTTCATTGCCAATGTATGTAATATACTTTGCGAATGCAACACATACAAGCGAAATCATATCTACGTACGACAGCGCCAAGTCTTTCATCTGCTCATCAGTCAGACTTCTTGAGACCCGGCTTTTTCGTATCCTTTCAGCAGGGATTGCAGTTTCTGCCAAAGTTTCCGAATAATAGCTGTATTGGTATACATTATTTTCATCAACTTCTCCGTCTTTCATTTCCACCCGCAAAACAACCGGCTTATCCAGAATCAGAGACCAGAACGGAACATCTTTCCTTCCGCAAAGATATACATACTTTTCTGTTTCGCCGACAAGCTGACTTCTTTCTCCGATTTTCGGAATCAAGCCATTTTTAAGTATACTTTTCGCATTTTCTTCTGTTGTTACGTGGTACAAATATGCCATATTGCATCTTCCTTTCTTTCTTTATTTAAATGCAATATGCCGAATTGTATATAAGCACAAAAAAATACAGCCAAAATTTCTGGCTGTATAGAAAAACTTAAACCTGCTGGCAGATTTCTCCATATCCATAACATCCGCCTTCTTCCGCATCCACAGTCCAATGTGGCATACCACTGTCATCAACCCAAAAGTATGCGTCATGTGCTGCAGTTATAAGTCTGGCCGCATTCGGATTAAACTCTCCATTCACGAAAAATTTATCTCCTTTTCTTATTTTCTGGATATTTTCTTCCGGCATTAGAATATATTTTACCATTTCTTTTTCTCCTTTCTTTTTTTATTATATCATATATTCTTAATATGCAGGCTTTCTATTTTTACAAAAAACAAGCGCCGCCGAAGGCAGCGCTGGCTTGTCTCTCCCCTCAATCCCACAACGAGAAGAAATACTTCTTCATTAAATCAAATACCTCGTCCTTGCACTTCTCTCTATATTCATCAATCCTCTTTTCCTCATCGTGATACAGCTTATCAATCGCCGCATACTCCGGAATCTCGCTCATGAAATGTACCAGGCGCCCGCCGGATTTTTTTCTTTTTTCTTTCTCCTCTTCTGTTTCCAGCTTCTCCCCGAAAAAGCCGTACTTTTCCGTAAACTCTTTCATCGCCTTTGTGTAAGCTTCGTCGTAAGGATTCTTTTTTGTACATTTTTCTTCATCCAATTCTCCCCAGAGAAAAATCATCCGGTCAAGGATTTTGTCCCATTCTTTATGGCAGGTATCATTCTGCATGAACCCGTTTTTGTCAGTATAATTTTCACCGAGCATCGCCGGGCTTCCCATCCGGTTATCTTTCAGATACTGCAGCATCGCCGGCATCAGCTCTTCAAGATATCCGTACATATTCCAAACATCGCAATCTGCAAAGCCTCGCGTCGCACGCTGTTTTGACCACTTCAAGCATCGCATCGCGTGCTTTATTTTTGCGAGCGTTTTTGACTTCTCACCAAAACCACACATCGCAAAGCCATTTCCCCGCCATATATTCAGCAGATTGACATCTTCCAGCATCTTTTTATTGCGGCGCTGCTTTGCAGAGGGGCGTGTCGCTTTATGCTTTGTCTTATATCTATTTTTCTGCATTATTTTTTTACTCCTTTTTTGTGTACACATCTTTCGCATTTCCGTATATATCGCATACATCCAATCGGTCGAAGGAATTCCGGTTCAGCAGTGTTACCAGGTCGCCAGACAGGAAACACAGCATTTTTTCGTATTGAATTCCGTTCAGAATATACCGGCAGCCAAGCCATTTTCCTTCCGCCTGTTTTGTAATCCAGGTGGCATCCAGGATTACAGACTGACAGGTTTGGTCTGCAAGAAGGTTCTGACTATCTCCGACCAAAAACCACTGCATATCCTGCACATCTTGTGGCTCTTCGCCGATGCGGCAGGTTACAAAAAATGTTGAATTATCGATTGTTAATATTTTTTCAAGCATTTTTTTGCCTCCTTTTCTTTTCTGTATTTAATATGCAGGATTTTTTGACTGGCAGATTATTTTTTTGCAAAAAAATTGCCTGCAAAATTTAAGCAGGCGGTATTGTGTGGATTTTTGTTTGCATCTTAGATGTAATCATGTTATACTTTTTAATATGGGAAACTAAAGATAGAAAAGGCGGCCTACCTCCATTATTACATTACTTATTTTACTTTACGGGAGGAGGTTTCATAACCTTCTCCTAGTTTTTATAAAAAGGAGGAGGTTGATATGTATATTTCGTATTCTGACTTGGTTCAGACAGGTATATTTATCGTTGCTCTTATTGGATTGTGCTATACCATATTTAAGGGCAAAAAGAAATGAGCCGCCCACTACTGCAATAGTGAACGGCTCGGTTTTTGATATTCATTATATTTCACTAATTGGGTAGGCCAAATCTTCTTTGGCTTCCCTATTTCTATATATAGATTACATCATTTCATTATAAAAATCAAGTCAAACTTGAATTTCGCAAGCAAAATTTCTATATACAAAAACCGTCGACTACTGCCAATAGACGACGGAACAAATAAATTAAACTAACATTTTATTGGAGATAAACCGTTTACTCGATTTCCTTCTTCTTATAGTATACATCAGTAGGGTAAAAAAATCAAGCCCTGCTTAAATTTTGCCTGCAGAAATTCTGCAGGCAAAAATATTTCCCGGAGTTATCTTCCGTATTGGAAGTCTCCATTTGAATCAATGAACTCATTCCACCAATCTTCACCATCAAACACCTCATATCCAGTCGCATGGCAGAGTTCAGATTTTCCGTCCACATCAAAGCGCTTATCAAACGGCATTTCATCAAGGTGACGGCGTTCTTTCCAAAATTCATGTTCTTTCATATTTTTTTCTTCCTTTCTTGAATGTGTATTACTAGATACATCTAATATGCGGAAAATTTTTTCTACTGGAATTCAGAAAGTTTTAGAAAAAAAAGAAACCGCCATCTACTGGAACTAAACGGCAGGCATAAGCCAGTTTAAAGATTCCCGAAAAACATTTGCGCATGCAGGAATTTCTTGCTATACTATTACGCATAGGAAGCCGGAATTACGGCAGGCGGTTTATCCCTTCTGTTTTTTACAATACACTGAGAAGGGATTCGGGTTCCTTCTCTAGTCTTTATTAAGGAGGGGGATGCCATATGTTAGAACTTGCGGTCACGATAAGCGCTCTCGCTTTCGTACTGAAATGCTTGAAATTCATCTGGAAAGTAGAGCAGGATAAGCAAGACAAAAACAAAAAGAAGCCGCCAACTACTCGCAATAGACGACGGCTAAACATGAAACTTAAATTATCGTTTTAGGGATAGACCGCATGCACGGTTTCCTATATTTATATTTATTGTACTCCCCCGCGCCAACAAAGTCAAGCGCGGGTTTTTCTTTCGCTCTATCTTTTTTTTATTCCATTTTTTTATTTCATTTATTACTTCGCCACCTGATTCCCCGTCATCCTCAGCAGCCCCTCTACATCCCGGTTCAGTCTGTCCAGCGATTCCTTATTCGGTCTTCTCTCCGGCGGAACCTTAACCAGCTTCGCCCGGCCGCCGCTTTTGCTCATTTCTTTTTCCAATATTTTTCTTATTCCCATTAAGATTCCTCACAAATTTTTCTTGAACCAGCACCCTCAACTTTAGAACAAATAATACTGGTTATTTTTACAGCGCGCTTCTTTCCTTTTTTATCGCGTTCTACTACTGCACATATCCTTACATTGCATTTGATTTGCAAAGTTCGCTCTTTTCCAGGCTTAAACAACCCTCTCATTTTTACCGACTTGCCAACTTTAATAAGAACATCTTTTTTGAAGTCGTAATGTTCATACGCGACCATATCACAATCACTGGAAACATATGCGGATTTAATTCTTACGACATCGTAATCGCTTCTGCTGCGATTAACATCCCACTCAGAAAACTGCATGTAAATTGTTCTATCATCAAAATGTTCTAACTCTTTAGTATAATTTTCTCCCGGTGGCAAATCTGATATATCGTTGTACTTATTTTTTCGTTGTCCTTTCTTCCACATTAAAAAGCAGCGAAAACCTAATCCCTTTTTGCCAGTATCTTCTGATTGTTTAGTTTCTGAAATCTGATATTCATAAAAGGCTCCATCCAGCTGGAGTGGCAAAACGCCATTTATTTCCGTTCAACTCCTCTGCTTGCCGGACACTTGACCAGCTTCACAGATTTCAGCAGCAGCTTTTCGCACAGCATGTCTCCAAGACTACCGGGGATAAACACCCAGTCGTCAGATACCACATCCACAACTGCACCAATCAGCGGTTCCAGCTCTTCCACATAATGCTTACCTTTCGGAATCTCAGCAAATTCTTTTCCGAATTTCTTTTTTCTTTCTGGTTCAGTTTCCAATTTGTTTTTATATTTTTCGTTCTTAAGACTCATTTTTGTCTTCTCCTTTCTTTTTATTTTCTATATTTTCAGTATGCTGGAAATCTCAAGACAAAAAAAACGGCCGGAAAAATTCCGGCCTGCTTTAAAAATTAAAGTGAAAATGATGAGTTGTTTCCTTTCGTGTCTTTCTGTGCTTCGCAGATGTACGCCATCACAGTTGTGAGGCCCTTTTCTTTTGCTTTTTTGTAAGTATCATCTAATGCTTTTGGTGTCATGATACCAAGCATGATAAAATCAATCAGTCCAGTTTCATCATTTAATTCCATGTACATTGCGATAATGTTCTTACTGACTTTTCTGAGATATGTTTTAACTGCATCATTCGGGCATTCTTCCATCGTTTTTATCGCAGTCTTCCATTTGATTTCCGGCTGCATTCCGTAATCATACAGTGATTCTTCGCATTTTTCTCTGAATGACGGGATTGCAAGCCGTGTGTCTAACGTGACAGCATCTGCTGTAACAATATATCTTGGCATGAAAATCGTTGCAGCTGGCTTTTTGATTTTAATATATATAGAGCTGTTATCTGGTGTCGTATTTGACGTTATTGCTTCTGCGATACCATAAGGCATGTTATCCGATGACAGTGTGACGCTATCCATGCCAGGAAAGCTCTGTCTTCCGATATATTTTAACGATGCTGGCAATGTAACTTCCTTAATACAACTCTGCTTGAACGCATAATCCATGATTTGTGTCAGTCCTTCATGAAAAGTTACTTTGCTGATTGCTGTTCCAAGAAATGCACTTTCTCCAATGATTCTAACCTGCGACGGAATTTCAATCTCATGAAGCATGCTGCATTGCATAAACAACCTGCAATCATGTCCAATGCCTATTTCCTCAATGCCATGTCCAAAATCTATTTTTTGTAATTTATTACACAGCCAGAAACACTTCGGCATCAAGACCCTCAGCGAATCAGGAAAATATATCTCCTCAGCATCGCTGAGAATGAATGCATACGATGTAATAGTTTCAATTCCATCAGGAATATGTACTGTTCCAGAAATAGCCGATGGATATTTAACTAAAACCAACCCATCTTTTGATAGAAGGCATCCATCCTTTGTAGAATAATACGGATTTTCTTCAGTTAATTCTAAAATTGGAAAAGGGCTCCACCCTGACAGCTGCTCGTCTGTAATATAAGATTTATCTTTTAGAATAATCTTTATGCCAACTGGCAGCTTATACCGCAGATTAATTACAGTCTGAACTCGGTTCGCTGTAATGCTTTTAACATTATCAAAATTAATTCCGTCTCGCATTGCCGTCAGTGAAACTCTTTTGTCAGGAAGAATAATATTTTCAGAAGTTTCATCGATATTAACAAGAATAGACCCGGCAATAACTGCTCCAGCCGGTTCAGGTTTTAAATCTCCAATTGCTGAATTTCTAAATGCATATTCTGCACACGATGTAACACTTCCTGAATTAATGATTTTTGTAGCCATACATCCAGAGAAAGCGTCATCTTCAATCTTGGTTACATATTTCAGGTCTATGGTCTCGCCTTCCTTTTTACCAAAAACGTTTGTCAAAATCTGGCCGTTGTTATTTCTTAGAAGTAGACTTCCGCTTTTTATGTATTTTCCGTACCAGCTGCTACATTCCACCTCTTTCACATTTGGAAATAATGTATTGGGAATATCAATATCATATACACTGTAATCAATCACGATTTTCCTGACGTCAGGAAATACCTTTTTACAGTCACCAAGCAGATATTCATGACCAAACGAAGCATTGAAGCTTACTTCTTCAACACCTGGTTTCACATCAATATCAATGCAGTCACCGCTGTTTTTATCAATGGTATAAATCACATCATCTTCTTCAATTCTTTTTTTCATTTTTTTACTCCCTTTCTTGTTGATTTTATATATCCAATATGCCAAATTTATGCCAGCAAAGAAAAACGCCCGAGAATTTTCTCGGGCGCTAGTTAAATACAAAAAAAGCTTACATAATATATATGTAAGCTTTACAATATTGATAAAATACCGTCTATGTTTGGAGTGATGAAATGTTTATTACCTGATTCACATTGTTTTAAATAATCTTGACATGCAGCAATTATCTGCCGCTTATTTCTGTTGATAATCTCAAGCAATCGTGTATGATATTCGTCATTTACTATGTATGAGTCTATATACTCACGCTTTATTGGAAAAAGTTTGAAATAATGGATTCCATGCCTGCATTGAGGCCTTGTTGATGAGTTTGGCGGCAATGCAAAATATTGATTGCGCGGAGTTCTGGCAGAAATGTTAGACCTTAGTGGCACTACAAAATCATGCACGTTATTTTTATAATTCATACGTATTAGCAGAACGCATGGTCTTCCAGCTTCGTTAAATAATAGTTCTTCATCAACATTATGTTCTTGGCACAAAGAGTAAAATTCCTGTTTTACCTTAACAAGTCTTATCATTTGAGTTCTCCTGAAAAAGTAATAACCCCACAATATATAGTGGAGTTATTGCCTCAAGTATACATACAATTGAGCGATATTCGAAATTTAAGTCCCGTCACTCTCGGAGACTATACACATACAATTGAATGATATTCTAAGTTTAAATCCCGTCATTCCCGGAGATTATACATACAATTGAGCGATATTCGAAATTTAAGTCCCGTCACTCCCAGAGACTATACATACAAGAAATATAATTCTCTTTACTATATGATACTTGATTTGATTGAATATGTCAATACATTACGCTTTTTTGTTTAAGAATAATATTCCAGTTCCATCTCTTCCGGGTCACCACAGATTTCCAGCTCGTCCATATACTTCCTACAGAAATCATACAAATCAGCTTCCGTAATTTCTCTTTCCTTTTCATTCAGCATCCACGGATACATTGGAACCCACAGAATCGCCGGCGGCGTCCCGAGGTCATTCTCTGCAGCGTAGAACTTAAAGTTAATCCCGGTCTCGCGCCGCATTATTACAGCCAAGACAGCGCCAAAGCCAGTATCACCAGTTTCTTCATCTTCAAATGATTCCTCAATGTCATACATGACATCTTCCAGTTCATCCTCTTCGGCATCCTCGCTTTCAGCATGCTCTAAGTCATCCAAAATCTGCATTTCTTCATCCGTCTGACCGAATGACCCGACATGCTTTTTTAAAAATTCTTTTGCTTTTTCAAAGTCCAGCGTTACCGCATCCCCATCAGCAATTGGAAAACCATAACCACAAATCGTACAAGACATATTTTTGTCTCCTTTCTTATTTTTTTATATATCCAATATGCCGAATTTTGCCGGCAGCAAAACGCAGCGGATAAACAAATATGCGGGGCTTCGCGCCCCGCAAATACCCCGCGTCAGGCTTGCAGCCTGGACTGCATCGCAAAACTACGTTTTGATTTTCAGCCGGCATCACTTGCCGACAGACATTTAAAAAAAGCTGCAGCAGCCAGCACTCCCCGCCAAGCTTTCTTTACAGAGCACCACACTTTCCGGCCCCAACTACTTCCCTCCCGGCGCCAGCCGGCAACAGCCTTTCGCCGCATATCTTTTCATACCAGCCCACATAACCTTCTGCAAACCTACAATCTCCATTCCGGCTTGACCGGCCAGTATATTCCCGCTCTCATTCTTTCTCTCTTTTTCTTCCATTCCACTCCACTCTATACAAAAAAGGAAACCGGCAAAGCCGATTTCCATCTCTTTTTCTTGCAATCCCAAATTTAGTCCAAATCTAGTCCAAGCATCTCCTTCGCAATCTCTTTCACTGCTTTTCTCGCCGTCCAATCAGTATATTCTTCCGCACAGGCCACGCAGTGGTCATACATGAATGCCACCAGGTCATTTGCATCCTTGATTTTTGCCTTAATTTCTGCAATTTTCTTTTCTTCTTCTTTTTTTAATTCTTTTTGCAGTTCTTCGCGTGAAGCATACAAATTTTGCAGCAGACAGCCGCTGTTTCCACCATCATCCCACTCAATATCTGCATACGGATATTTCTCAGGATTTCGAGCTGAAACCTCAGTCTCGCCAAGTGCTGTAATTTTTGCGCTGTGGATACACTGTCCCCAAGGTTCCAAGAACCAAACTTTTTGCCCAATTTTTGGATTTTCAATCATTGTTATTACTTCCTTTCTTCTTTTTTTCTAATTCTTTTTGAAGTTCTTCTCGCGAAGCATACAAAGTTTTCAGTGGCTCTCCTATTATCCGACATCCATCCTCTAGCTCAATATCGGCATATGGATATTTTTTGACTGAAACCTCAACTTCGCCAATGTTTATAATTTTTGCTCTGTGGAGGCTTTGTCCATACCTCACCAAGAACCAGACTTCCTGGCCAATTTTTGGATTTTTAATCATTGTTTTTGCTCCTTTTCTTATTTTTGTTGTATATTTAATATGCGAGATTTTTGGAGGCAAAAAAACACCTACAAACACAGGCACCAACTCATCTTACAATATATTTTACCGCCTCTTTTTCGCTCTCTCTTCGTTCTCTCTTATTTTTTTCCAATTTCTTTTCTATGATTTTATTTATCGCTGCCACATGCTCAGCTGACACCACAAATGCCGCCTCTTCGCTTGTTCTCTTTGCTACCGGTTTAAAATCCAGCCGTACTCGTTTTATCATTTTTAAATCTCCTTTTTCGTTTTCTCTCAGTATGCCGAAAAAATAAAAGAGCACTGGCGATGCCAGCGCAAGCATTACACATTGACAGATTTGTAAAGTAGGTAATCATTCAAAGAGCTAAAGCCGGCAGCAATAGCCTCTTCTTCCATTGCTTTGCGTTTTGCTTTTAAATCAGCAATATGCTCTGCTTTTTTCTTTTCTTCTGCGATTACTTCTTCTCTTTCTAGGTCAGAGTATATTTTTTTTAGTTTTGTTACTGTCGCTTTCACGACCACATATTCTTCGCATTTTAAATTCCGCAAGTCTTCTAAGGCCTGTTCTATTCTGGACTTTTTGGCTGTCAAAGAACTATCGGTTGGGACTTCTTCCAAACCATTAACCGTGTACTTTACTGCACCTCCGCATCCGTTCACCGCAATATCTACAAGACGATTTATTGCTTCCTGTTTTGTCTCCATGCGGACACCCGGTATATAGCAAAGACCTTCCGGTGGCTTACTGCTGTAACGAACTATTCCTCCAACTTCTGTTACTTTTATGAAATCCAAATCTGCTGTTCTCATAGTTTTGCTCTCCTATCTTTATTTTTTCTAAAAACTTTTAATTACATTTTTAATATGCGAGAATTTATGTTTAATAAAACACCGCCTGGATTCCTCCAGGCGGTGTTTTCTAATGTGCTTTAAAATTGTATACTGGTTTAATTACTTTCACAATGTCTACAGTGTCTTTAATGTTTTCCATTATCTCTTCCATCGGCTTATACACCATCGGCGATTCGTCTATCGTAGACTCCATTACAGAAGAAGAATATATCCCCTTCATAGATTCACGAAACTCATCAATTCCAACAGCATCTTTCGCCTCGCTTCTTGACAAAATTCTTCCGGCACCATGCGGTGCAGAATAATTCCAATCAGGATTGCTTTTTCCAACGCAAATCAAAGACCCGTCACGCATATTTATCGGGATTATCAGTTTTTCGCCATCTCGTGCAGACACGGAACCTTTGCGAAGAATCAAATTTTTTGTATCAATATAATTGTGTATTGTCTGAAACTCCTCGCAAATATGCCAGCCCATTTTTTCAATGACTGTATCGGCAATATATTTTCTGTTTAATTCTGCATGCTTCTGGACAATTTCCATATCATGAATGTAGTCTTTGAACGCCTGGCCGGAAACATAGCATAAGGATTTCGGAATATGCGGCTCATGCATCTTTAACGCGTTGATTGTTTTTTCAATTTCTTTTTCCCTTCCTTTTGCTTTCAGGTCTGCAATTACAGCCTTGATTTTGTCACCAACATCTAAATCTTTCAGCTGTTTGTATGCGAGCTCTTGGTAGTATTTCGCAACTTCCAGTCCGAGATGTCTGGAACCAGTATGGATTACAAGCCACAAGTTCCCGTCATCATCCTTATCAAGTTCGATAAAATGATTGCCGCCTCCAAGGCTTCCAATGCTGCAATAAGCCAGCGATATATTAGCCGGAGCGACCAAGTCATTCAAATGGCTGAAATTACCAAGCGGCTCATCGTTTACATTAAACCCGGCCGGGACATATGTATTAATTACATCATCCAACTTTGGAAGGTCAACATCCTTTTCTGCAATCCTGACAGCCAGCATACCGCAGCCAATATCTACACCAACCAGATTTGGGCATACCTTATCAGAAATTGTCATTGTCGTACCGATGACGCATCCGGTGCCAGCATGGCAGTCAGGCATGATTCTGATTTTCGCGTCTTTGATGTAATCTTGGTTCAGTAATTCTATTACCTGGCTGATGGTCTCATTGTCAATATTGTCAGTGAAAACCTTTGCGGTGTTGTATTTTCCTTTTAATTCAAGCATATTTTTTGCTCCTTTCTTGTTTCTTATTTTATTGTTTACAATTTTAATATGCTATATTTTTCATACGAAAAAAAACAGAAGTCAGTAAGAAACCTGTGGGCTTTTGTATTTTAAACGTTGTCTTTTTTCGGCCTCGTTTTTTGATAACTCGCCAGCAAAGCTGAACTCGTTACCCGTCTTGGTAGAGGGGCACCGCTTTTTTCGGTTCCCGTTTCGCTTCACAGCTAGCAGGGACGCGCCGCTTTTTTCGGTTCTCGCTTTCTTCAGTGGAGGCGCACCGCTTTCTTACAATATGCAGAAAAATTTTGTTTTAGGACGCAAAAAAACCGCCAGAATTTCTCAATGTCATTAAGATAAGTGCTTTATGCCAATAAAATGAAGAATTGTATCTATTAATTGTTACAAAAAAACAGGCCATATACTTTTCACGTATAGTCTGTTTTGCTTGTAATAATTAATAGATATGATGCAAAACAAAAATAGGCTACCCGATATGATTCGAATAGCCTATATCTTTATATTAAAGCAAATTTTATATAATCTATGTAAGGTATGCAACCAGATTCAATGGCTCTACAAAACTTCATTTTTTTAGATTTCGTTTTGTTGTGTTCAACCTTTGCTTTATTTTCATCTTTAGAAAAATAAATGCCTTCGCAAATAAAGGTATCAACTTTTGTATTGCCTTTGATTTTGTTCTTTTTTTCATATCGGACTTTATCACCAATATGGAGCGGGCAAATACGCCCTTCCTTATGGAATGTATATATTCTCCTAGCAGGTTTTACAGTTAATGATTCAAAATGCATTTTACATTCATCGGCTGTATGTGTCTCTGCATATGTATTCATATACTCTTCTAAAGAATCAGCCTTTTGGTCTGTTCCTTTATGTCTGTTAATTGCAACAAGCTTCTTGCCATCATAATATTCTCTACAATTACGCTTTTGAATAATATTCTTAGACTTTTTCTTATAGCGTTGTTTCTGATGAATCCTATCAGGCATAACGTCAACAGATTTAACATTTCTACCAACTAAAGAGATGGCAAACCCATCAAGACAATGGTCTTTTTGTAAATCATACATATCTCTTACTTTAGCAGTGTCATGGCCTTCACAGATAGAAAACATAATAGAATTCGCTTTACAGAACTTATCTATTTCTTCAATAAGAACAGGCATAACAGAATTAAGAAGACTTACTTTATACTGTTTATTTGCTTCATTCTTTAATTCAGGCAGTCTGTCCTGTGTATCCTGACAATTGTGAACACCCATTGGCCCATAATGGCAATCATAACAAAGACCAGCAATATTACTTACTTTATCAGAACCGCCCTTGTTACGTGGAATGATATGGTGTAAATAATCTATATGTGGTTTTCCACACACAAGACATTTACCATCTTGAACATCGTGAATATATTCTTCAGGTGAATCATACCCATAAAGTTTACCTTTGCCATATTCCCAAGCTTTGATATTTTCATTTTCAAGCTTCTGGAAATCAAAAGCAACCCTTTCAAGAGTAACATGGCTTATAGGTAAAATTTTACATATGGACTTTAAATCATTCATATGTATTTGAACAAGCTGTCTGGCAGAAGGTGTAATCCAATCTCCATCTCGATGACGATTAGCAAATTTGCCTTCTTTGCCGCGAATGATTTTATGTGTTACAGATTCTTCTGCGGTAGGATAAGAAATTTGTACTGATTTACAAGAAATAGTTGCTCTACAGATATCAGCCTTACCATTTTGAATTTCAGTATGGTCTTTCCTTGCCTTACGTTGTTTGTTTTGTCTGTCGTGTTTGCGTCTTTCTCTACGAAAACCAGCACGTTCATTCATCTTCATTTTGATTGACTTGTTGGATGTTCTTAATTCTCCAAGATACAGACAATCACCATCTTCATTGGATACACCAGAACCAATATTTTCTCTGCCAGAGTCAATACCAGCAAATACATCCTGGACACCGTTTGGTGTATCATATTTCAGTCTGATAGTAAAGGGATTACTGTTAACAACAACAGCTTTCTTGCTATCCAATAATTTTCTGACATGCCCGCAACGAGTTGTTGGCATAAGTGGTTTACCTTTCTTATTAAGAATGTAAACTATTACTTTTTGTTTCTTTTGCTTCATAAAGTTCCTTTCTCTGGTGGAAACCAGATTGTAAATCATCTCCGAAGAGATGTCGCTGTATAACCTAATAAGTTGTACTTGTACTCGAAATATCACTAACACTTGAAGCAGAGCAAGCACCTGTACAAGAGCGCTTGGTGCATGGGGTGTTAGTATCTTCTCGGTTCATTCGCAACAAATGTTACGAAATCCCTTTGAAAAAAATCGTGTCAATGTTTTTTAAATTAAAGGACTTTGACAGCTGAAGCTGCCAAAATCCCTTAACTTAATGACATTGCCGGATTTCTCCGCGCGGCCAATCTTACAATTTCAGCAATATAACTTCACCAGCTTCAAGTGTTTTCTTCACATCAATGATTCTCTGATTTTCGCTTCCACGAAATTCAAGCATGATATTCTTTTTATCTTCCTGGAATTCACCGTCAACCAGAACATCAATATTCTGCAGGATATTGTCCAGCCTGATTCTGTCAGCCATTCCATGCCTACATCTTGCCTTTTCTTTCCCGGTCAGCTCCTCCCACAGATACCCGGAATATACCCAGATGTCTTTTTTTGGTAATTCTTTTCTGACTCTTTTTATAAGGTTCCAGACTTCCGCCTGGTTTTCCGGCTCCATCGGTTCACCGCCAAGAATTGACAGTCCTTTTATATAATCTGGCTTTAAAGACTCAAGAATCTTGTTTTCTGTTTCTTTTGTATATTCTTTTCCGTAATCAAATGGCCAGGCCATATCATTAAAGCACCCCTTACAATGATGCGTGCAGCCTGAAACAAAAAGAACAGTCCTGCATCCGATTCCGTTTGCTGTATCACAATATATAATTTTACCGTAATTCATAATTTTTTCTTCCTTTCTTGATTTTTTTGTATCTTTAATATGCAGGATTTTTCTGCATACAAAAGTGATGCAGACGTAAGCCTGCACCACTTTATTTAAGCAACAACACATTTTGGCAATATTTTTACTGGTTTCTGTTCAGATTCATCTTCGTCAACAGATACATGCAATACACGCTCTGCGATTTCCTGAGTTCTTCCCTGGTTCCAATACTGCGTTCCGATATATCCGCAAGTTCTTCTGGCAACGTGCATCTTATTCTGGTCTGTACATCCGCACTGCGGGCAGCGCCAAATCAGTTTACCGTCTTTGTTCACAATCTGGATTTCTCCATTATATCCACAAGCCTCGCACTGGTCTGATTTTGTATTCAGCTCAGCATAAAGAATCGTATTGTAGATATGTTTAATGATTGCAAGAACTGCCGGAATGTTTCCCTGCATGTTAGGCACCTCAACATATGAGATTGCCCCGCCAGGAGACAGTTTCTGGAACTCTGCTTCTTTAGTCAGCTTATCAAAAGCATTGATATTTTCTGTTACTCTGATATGGTAGGAATTTGTGATATAATTCTTGTCTGTCACGCCCGGGATTTTGCCAAAACGTTTCTGCAGACATTTTGCAAATTTGTACGTTGTCGATTCCAACATCGATACCCTCGGTTTCCCGATATTTACTGTATTTGCTACCAGTTGTCTTTTAGACAGGGGATTAGGCTATATTTTAAACTTAATATCTGTTACCAATATTAAGCCAATCCGTCTTTCCACCCGTTAGGATGTACATACATTTAAAAAATGCGTTACTGTTAATTCAGTCTACTCACCAGAATACCGTATTTCTCGCATATTCCAGTTTTGGATAGTCGTTAGAGATTTAAGTATCCGTAGATGCTACTTACTACGGGATTTGCAATGTCCATTTCTGGATTTAGCATCCCTTACCGATATGATTCGTCTACGGCTTACGCCGTTTATACTTTCCGTATAAATTCACATTTGGCTTTTAACCACGCGGTGAACAGTCTTATTTTTATCAGCCCGTTTAGCGGATTTAATTTTTCACAGCATCACTGCTGCGCCACCCTTGAACTCTTAGGTGTTCCATACACAGAATAATCAATATTTTCTTCTGCTTTCCATTTACTACAAGCATCATTTAACGCCTGCATAACTTTCAAGCCAAACTCTTTTCCGTTTTCGGAAGTATGAGATTCGTGTTTCATAAAATACACGCATTCAGCCAGGCCTGCATATCCAAGAGAAATTGTTGAATATCCGTTAAACAGCAGCGGGTCAATTACTTCGCCAGGTTTTAACCTTGCAAGTGCTCCGTGTTGCCACTGAATCGGCGCCACATCTGACGGCGTGCCAAGCAGTCTTTCGTGTTTTGCTCTCAGAGCCTTATGGCATAAATTAAGCCTTTCTTCAAGAAGCTTCCAGAACTTGTCCTCATCACCTTCTGATGAGCATGCAACATCAACAAGATTGATTGTCACAACACCCTGATTGAAGCGGCCATAATACTTATGCTTACCATCTTCATAATTAAGGGCATGAGCAATATTTCCAACCTTTTCACTACATCTGTCAGGGGTAAGGAATGACCTACATCCCATACTGGGGTACACATCCCCTTTAAGCTCCAGCATCTTCTTTTCAGAAATATAATCCGGAACCATTCTCTTGGCAGTACATTTTGCCGCAAGCTCTGTCAGATACCAATATTTACCATCTTCACTGATATTATCTTCCTGCAGGCAGTAAATCAGTTTCGGGAAAGCCGGAGTGATATAATAACCACTGCTATCCTTAACACCAAGCATTCTCTGTTTAAACATTACCTCAATCAGAAGTGCCAGGTCTTCTTTTTCCCTCTCATTCTTTGCCTCATTCAGATACATGAACACAGTCACAAAAGGCGCCTGTCCATTTGTTGTCTGTAAAGTGATAAGCTGATACTGCAATGTCTGGCAGCCATTCTCAACTTCTTTTCTTACTTCTTTTTCAGCGAGTTCTTTTAATTTTTCTTCTGTTACTTCAATGCCAATATCGGACATTTCTTTTGACAGCCTCTTTAAAATCTTCTGTCTTGATATGTCAACGAACGGAGCAAGATGTGCCAGACTTATTGTCTGACCACCATACTGGCTGCTGGCAACCTGAGCGATAATTTGGCTTGCAACGGTTGAAGCAGTCATGAATGACTTCGGCCTTTCAATCTTAGTACCCGAAATGCAGGTTTCGTTCTGTAGCATGTCTTCAAGGTTAATGAGACAGCAGTTATGCTCTGGCTGGGCCATATAATCCGTATCATGTACATGAATCAGACCGCTTCGGTGAGCATTCACCACATCTTCCGGAAGCAGATTTCTGTTTGTATACTCCCTTGACCACTCGCCAGCCATATAATCACGCTGCACTGAAAGTACTTTTGTGTCCTTATTGCTGTTTTCCTGGTTGACTTCCTCGTTGCCGCCGCTTACGCTGCCGTCTTTATTAACCTTCACATTGATAAGGCTTTCAATCTTCTTATCAAGTGTTGATTTCTTCCTGTCAAGGTTGTGTTTATATCTGTAAGTGATATATAACCTTGCCAACGTGCAGTAACCGGCAATCATCAGTGAGTCTTCCACCTTATCCTGAATTTCCTCAACTGACAGGTCTCTGCCTGCATTTTCTGCATCACGTTTAATCTGCGCCGCAATCTCTTCAATCTTTTCTTCACTCATCTTTTCAAGAGGGATTGTCACCTCGGCATTTGCCTTTTCAATAGCCCTCACGATTTTGCTTTCATCAAACGGGACTCTCTCTCCTGAACGTTTCATGATGAATAAATTACCCTGATTAAAATCGTCTTCATATCTTTCTTCTGTTCTAATATCCATATTGTTACCTCCTGTTTTCCTTTCTTGTTTTTGTAAATTTTTTTACATTTTCAATATGCCGGAAATCCGGCTGGATAATATTTCGCATTTTTTACATCTCCTTTTTTTTATTTTCATATTGACGGCAAAAAGAAAGACACCCTCGGCAAAAAGCCATGGTGTCTTTTGCTATATTTAATATGCTGAATTTTTAAGACGACGGAAACGCGCTTTCTGATTTTTCCTTCATCGTCTTGTAGTACAAAGCATTGCCATCCTTTTTGCGACAGGAAATCTTATATAGATTGGCATAACATTTTTTGGCATATATCAGTTCTTTCGGTCTTAAGAGCTTTAAGTTTCCTTCGCATACCGCATTATTGTCCAAGTCAAACTGCAGAATACATAATATATTTTTCAACCATATCTCCGCTTCGTCATATCTTCCATTCTGCAGTGCATGCATAGCGATTGAGAAAACAGCCTTAAAGTTTACAGAATTACACTTAAACGCACGCTCAAACATACATTCTGCCTGCTCGCTTTTTCCTTGTCTTTTGTATAAGACCTCAAGTTTGAACAACGCTTCGCTTTTACACGCGTGAACCCTCCCTGCCTAATTCGCTTTCGCGAATATAGACGGGGCTTCCAAACTCCGCATAAACTTTCGTTCATGCCTGCTACTTTAGGTAGGAGTGGATACCTGACCACAGATACAGCGCAAACTCAGTGGCTCTGTCGCGCGGCATCGCCTTCAGCCGGAGCTTCAGGCTTTGCCTTTGATGCGCAGAGTACCGCATAAGCGTTAATTAGTGTGGCCAGGCAGCAGCTGGTCCGTCTGTTGA
>OGXI01000853.1_pt1 | contig 26644 bp, 22 predicted proteins | sample 1576221 | NCBI WGS metagenome assembly OGXI01 (sample SAMEA3541523, study PRJEB24748) | human gut metagenome | biome: human gut; feature: human-associated habitat; material: faeces | place: China | collected 2012
CACTTCATAAACAGGTCACTGGCCTTCTGGCTCTCGGTAGTGCTGATACCCGCGACGTTTTCAGCGGCATGATCCAGTAATTGACGCATTGATACGATAGGCATCCGTTTTTCTCCTTGATTATATTTATTGTGCGCGCTGCATCAGGATTTCGACAGCAGGCAAGGTTTTCCCTTCCAGGAATTCCAGAAAAGCGCCACCGCCAGTCGAGATATACCCCATTTTGTCGGCAATATTGTATTTGGCGATAGCAGCCAGCGTGTCCCCGCCACCTGCAATCGAAAAAGCCCGTGAATTGGCAATCGCCTCGGCAACGGTCTTCGTACCGCCTGCAAACTGATCGAATTCAAAAACACCAACCGGACCATTCCAGACAATCGTTCCGGATTTGGCAATGCGGTCGGCATAGAGTTTCGCCGTTTCAGGGCCGATATCCAGAATCATGTCATCCGGCTCGACATCAGCGACCTTTTTGACGACAGCTGGTGCGCTGGCGGCAAATTCCTTGGCCGTCACCACATCAACCGGCAATGGTACCGTTGCCTTGCGGTATTTCATTTTCGCCATGATCGATTTGGCTTCATCGATGAGATCTTCCTCGATCAGCGAACGCCCGACCGGATAACCGGCAGCCAGCAAAAATGTATTGGCAATACCACCTCCGACAATCAGACTGTCGACCTTGTCAGCCAGCGTTTTCAGCACTTCGAGTTTCCCGGAAACCTTGGAACCCCCGACGATCGCCATCATGGGGCGCAGTGGACTTTTCAGAGCCTTTTCCAGCGCATCCAGTTCAGCGGCAAGCAAAGGGCCAGCAACGGCAACAGGCGCATATCTGGCAATACCGTAAGTCGTCGCTTCGGCGCGATGGGCTGTTCCGAAAGCGTCATTGACGTATACGTCACACAAGGCTGCCATCTTTTTGGCGAGATCATCGTCGTTTTTCTTTTCACCCTTGTTGAAACGGGCATTTTCCAACAGAACGACCTGCCCCGGTTTCACGTCCACCCCATCGATCCAGTCACGTTTCAATTCAACCGGCTTGCCCAGCAATTCCGACATGCGTTTGGCAACAGGCGCGAGCGACTCCGATTCGGAAAAAACGCCTTCCTTAGGACGACCCAGATGCGACGTCACCATAACCGCAGCACCGCCTTTCAATGCCTCTTCGATGGCAGGCATTGAAGCGCGGATACGGGTATCTTCAGTAATATTGCCGTCAGCGTCGCGCGGAACATTCAGGTCTGAACGGATAAAAACACGTTTTCCCTGCAGCTCGCCTTTATCCACCAGATCGGAAAGACGTTTGAAAGAAGGTTCAGTTTGCATAGGTAATGACCATGGAAAGTGAAAGAATTCTTTATTTTACCGTACACCAACCCTGTATAGCCATTTTAAGGGCCACTGATTGTCATATCTCATAAGCAAAAAAGTCACACAATATGAGCTTGTAAACATAATTCTTTTGAACAAGACATCTCTTCGATTAGAATTGAATTTTTGACTTGAAATTCAGGAGAAATTCTCATGTCACCAATGCATGACCGTGATGGAAAAATCTGGCAGGATGGACAACTCGTTGACTGGCGAAGCGCCACCATCCACGTATTGACTCACTCTTTACATTACGGCATGTCGGTGTTCGAAGGCGTGCGCGCATACAAGACACAAAACGGAACCGCCATCTTCCGCCTGCCGGAACACACAAAACGCCTGTTGAATTCGGCGAAAATCTTCCAGATGAACGTCCCTTACGATATGGACACACTGATGGAAGCGCAAAAAGAAGTCATTCGAGCCAACCATCTGGAATCAGGCTACATCCGCCCGATCATCTGGGTCGGCTCCGAAATGCTCGGCGTATCCGCGAAAAAGAACACCATCCATACCGCCATCGCCGCATGGCCCTGGGGCGCCTATCTCGGAGACGACGGCATCAACAAGGGCATCCGTGTCAAGGTCTCTTCATACAACCGTCACCACGTCAACGTGTCGCTGGTTCGCGCCAAGGCATCCGGTTATTACATCAACTCGATCCTCGCCAATCAGGAAGCCACTGCCGACGGTTACGACGAAGCCCTGTTACTCGACACGGAAGGCTTTGTTTCCGAAGGTTCCGGTGAAAATGTGTTCATCGTCAAAAACGGGAAACTCTATACTCCGGATCTGGCAAGCTGCCTCGACGGTATCACTCGCGATACGGTTATCACTCTGGCCAACGATCTCGGCTTTGAAGTCATTCAGAAACGCATTACGCGCGACGAAGTCTATTGTGCCGACGAAGCCTTCTTTTCTGGCACCGCAGCAGAAATCACCCCGATACGTGAACTCGATAACCGGAGAATCGGGAGCGGTTCCCGTGGCCCGATCACCGAAAAAATCCAGTCCCTCTTTTTCGACGTCGTTGCCGGAAAAGCGCCGAAATATGCCCATTGGCTGAGTCCGGTCTGATTCGATTGTCAGTTAAAAAAAAAGCGCAAATTTTCATTTGCGCTTTTTTATTTCAATGACTTCTTTTACAAAATACTGCCCAGCCGTTTGATACCTTCCCGGATCACGTCCGGTGTTGCATTCGTATAATTCAGGCGGAATGTATTGACGCCCCGCTTGTGGGTATAAAACGGATCGCCCGGCACGAAAGCCACTTTCTTTTCCATCGCTTTCTGGAAAACATCCAGTGCCGACAATCCCTCCGGCAACGTTACCCAAATGAACATCCCCCCTTCAGGCTTCGTCCATGAAACCGTTTTCGGGAAATACGCTTCCATCGCATCCAGCATGGCGGTGGCCTGCTCCTCATACAGGGCGATAATCTTTTTGACATGCTCTGCATAGGGATTATTCATGAGATATTCATGAATGACATACTGCGTGAAAATGTTCGTATGCAGGTCACTGCCCTGTTTGGCGGTCACCAGATGGCGCATCAACTCGGTATTTTTCGTGATCAGAAAACCCAGACGCATACCCGGCGTGACCGTTTTGGAAAACGTTCCCAGCAAAATGCTGTTTTCCATATGGCCTGCGCCGATATAGGGCAGTGATTCCCCCCGGAAACGCAATTCGCCGTATGGATCGTCTTCAATGAACGCAACATCATATTTCGAAACAATGTCACGCATGGCTTTTCTTTTTTCCAGCGAATACGTCAAACCGGTCGGATTCTGGAAATTCGGTACGCAGTAAATCAGCTTGACCGGATTCGTTTTCAGCATTTCTTCCAGTTTCACCAGATCGAGGCCGTCTTCTTCCAGAGTCACGGACAAAAATTGAGGTTCGCACAGGGAAAAAGCCTGAATGGCGCCCAGATAACCCGGTTCTTCCATCAATACCTGATCACCCTTGTTCAGAATGACCTTGCCGAGCAGTTCCAGCGCCTGCTGCGAACCGTTCGTGATCAGTACATCCTCAGGATTAACGTCCAGATTGAACTTCCGGCGATATTTGGCTGCGATCATTTCCCGCAAGGGCAGATAACCTTCCGTCGTGGAATACTGGAACAGTTTGCTTCCGTTTTTTTTGATGGCCCCTTCAATCGATTCCTGCAAATCGCCGATCGGAAAAGAAACCGGATTGGGCAGGCCTCCCGCAAAAGAAATGACGTCCGGTGCATCGGTCACTTTCAGGATATCGCGGATAAACGAGGAAGGGGTATTGAGGATTCGGTCAGAGTACTTCATGTAAATAGTATCGTAATTGTTTTATCCGATTATAGCGCCACTCATACCGGAGCGATACTGAAAAAAGGGTTCAGGAAATAACATTCGCCTGCCGATTGCGGCATTTTCTTATGGCAAATACAAAACATCCTGACAAATGTTGGACATTGAAAATGCGCAATATAGCCCTGTGCACTGGATACCCCTTGAAATATACGGTATAAACCCCTATATGGGTTTCATTCATTTAATATCGCTTTCCACGAGGTAAATACGAGGTAAAAATGGCTGAATCGGAAAAACAAACCATGGGCTTTCAGTCAGAAGTGAAACAGCTTCTTCAATTGATGATCCACTCTCTTTATTCCAACAAGGAAATTTTCCTGCGCGAACTCATTTCCAACGCATCGGACGCCATCGACCGGCTCCGTTACGAAGCATTGGACAAGCCTGAACTGCAGGAACACGATCCTGATCTGAAAATCCGGATTTCATTTTCTCCGGAAAACAGAACCATTACCATTTCCGATAACGGTATCGGGATGAGTCGTGACGAGGCGGTTGCCCATCTGGGAACGATCGCCAAATCCGGGACCAAAGAATTTCTGGCGCGCCTGTCGAGCGACCAGAAGAAAAACGACGCTCTGATCGGACAATTCGGCGTCGGTTTTTATTCAGGCTTTATCGTCGCGGATAAAATTACTGTTGAATCCCGTCGTGCAGGGCTGCCAGCCAGCGAAGGCATCCGATGGGAATCGACCGGTGAAGGCGACTTTACGGTAGAGAAAATCGACAGGGCCCAACGCGGAACGGACATCACGCTTCATTTGCGTGAAGGCGAAGACGATTTCCTGACCAACTGGCGCCTGAAAGCCATCATCCGCAAATATTCCGACCATGTCTCCCTTCCCATCCAGATGCTGAAGGAAGAATGGGACAATGAATCGAAAACGATGAAAACCGGAACGGAACTGGAAACCGTCAATCAGGCCAATGCACTCTGGGCAAGAAACAAGGCCGACATTACCGACGAACAGTACCGCGAATTTTACAAACACATCACGCATGACCTTAACGATCCTTTGAGCTGGACGCACAACAAGGTCGAAGGCCGCACGGAATACAATCAGCTGCTCTATATCCCGAAAGAAGCGCCTTTCGACTTGTGGGACCGTAACAAGCGGGGCGGCATCAAGCTCTACGTCAAACGTGTTTTCATCATGGATGACGCGGAACAGCTGATGCCGGTTTACCTGCGTTTCGTCCGTGGCGTGATCGATTCAAACGACCTGCCCCTGAACGTTTCCCGTGAAATCCTGCAGGAATCCCGGGATGTCAGAATGATCCGCGAGGGTTCGACCCGTCGCGTTTTGACCATGCTGGAAGAACTGGCCCAATCTGACGATCCGGCAAAGAAAGAACTCTACACCACTTTCTGGAACCAGTTCGGACAGGTCCTGAAAGAAGGCGTCGGGGAAGACCCGGGCAACAAGGAACGCATCGCAAAACTGCTGCGCTTCGCTTCCACGCACAATGATTCGGACGTACAAAACGTTTCGCTGGACGATTACATTTCGAGGATGAAAGACAGCCAGGTCCGTATTTTCTACATCACCGCAGAAAATTACACAGCCGCGAAAAACAGTCCTCATATGGAAATCTTCCGCAAGAAAGGCATCGAAGTGCTCATCCTGACCGACCGTGTGGATGAATGGATGCTTTCTTTCCTGACGGAATACAATGAAAAAAATCTGGCGTCCGTCGCGCAGGGCGACCTTGATCTTCTGAAACTGGCCGATGAGGAAGAAAAGAAACAGAACGAGGAAAACCAGACCGATTTCAAGGATACGATTGAAAAAATGAAAACGGTTCTTGGGAAAAAAGTCAAAGACGTCAGGGTTACTGTCAGACTGACCGATTCGCCAACGTGCCTGATCGCGGATGAAAAAGACCTTTCCGGCAATCTCCAGAGAATGCTGAAAGCCGCAGGCCAGAAGGTACCGAACATGAAACCGATTCTGGAAATCAATCCGAATCATCCAATCGTTCAAAGTCTCAAATACGAAGACAAACATTTCGACGACTGGACAAATCTCCTGTTCGATCAGGCCGTTCTGGCCGAAGGTGGTGCACTTGCCGATCCGGCTGCCTTCGTCAAGCTGATGAACAACATGCTTCTCGATTCAGTCGGGAAAAAAAGTGATTGATTTCACTTTATATCTGTAAAAAAGCCCGGTTTCCGGGCTTTTTTCATCCCTGCAATTTCATTTTACGATATTCAACTGAAGACATGTCATTAAAACAACACATTGATATAGTGTGATCAAGGTTAAAATCAGATATTTCCATAAAGAAATAATAAAGAATTGATTCTATGGCATACTTGAATCATTGGATCGTGTTTTGTGATGGCAGGATCACATTTCCAATACCGGCTTCAGTCTCATAAAAACTGACAAATATTTAATCTCCTGTAATTTAGTGTAAAACCGCAATTGGACAGGAAGAATATTTCATGACTTCATTGTCACGCAAAACGTACCGGAAAATAGTGCCTGCGCTATTGATTGTCGCGTTTACCTTTTTGAGCGGTGTATCTCTTTATTACATCAACAAGCTGCAGGGACACGCCCGGGTCATCAATTACACCGGCATCGTCCGTGGCGCCACCCAGCAACTTGTCAAACAGGAACTCCGGCATATTCCTGACGATCCTCTCATTGACCGGCTTGACTGCATCATTAACGAACTGACGGGTGGAACAGGAAAAAACAATCTTGTTTTTCTGGACGACCCTGTTTATCAAAGCCACTTGCAAGAGTTGCAAAACCACTGGAAAACCATCAAGTCAGAAATCTACCATGTCCGCAAAGGCGGCGACACACAAAAACTTTACGATCTGAGTGAAAAGCTCTTTGACGTAGCCAATCAGGCCGTAACCGCTTCAGAAGAATACTCGGAAAAAATCGTATACAGGACATGGGGCTGGCTCATCGGACTGAATATTGCTTTTGCCATTCTTGTACTGCTGGTTTACCTTCTGTCTTCAAGGCAAAAAAAACTGAGCCAGGATTTGCAATATGCCGAAAACGCCAGCAAGGAAAAAAGTGAATTTCTCTCAAAAATGTCTCATGAAATCCGCACTCCGATGAACGGCATCATCGGCATGACGAAAATTGCCAGAATGTCGCTGGAAAACCGTGAAAAACTCGAGGACAGCCTGAACAAACTCGACATGTCTTCCCAGTTTTTGCTGGCCTTGATCAACGACATCCTCGATATGGCCAGAATCGAAAGCGGCAAGGTTGAACTGGTTGAAAAAGAATTCAATCTTCTCCAGATGCTCGACAATATCGAAATCATGTTTGCCCAGAGAGCCGCAGACAAGAATATCGACTTCAGGCTCATCAAAAGAGGATTGACCGGACAGGCGCTCATTGGCGATGAATTGAGAATCACCCAAATCATTATCAATATCGTTTCCAATGCCATCAAATTTACGCCATCGGGCGGAGAAATCATCCTTGAAGTCCGGCAGACGCCGACGGATACTTCACGTTACGTCAATCTCGAATTCATCGTCAGCGATACCGGCATCGGGATGTCGGAAGAATTCATGAAACACATGTTCGAACCTTTCGAGCAGGAAAAACAGACAGTCAGACAATATGGTGGGACCGGTCTGGGTCTGGCGATCTGCCAGAATCTGGTGAAAATGATGCACGGCACCATGTCGGTAAACAGCCTCCCCGGCGAAGGTTCGACCTTTACGGTCAGACTCGGGCTTGAACAGATGGATCATGAAAATCCGGTCATCATGTCAAACAGTGAATCAACAGACGGCAAACCGGTTCAGCTCAAAGGCTGTCGCATTCTGATCGCGGAAGACAATGAAATCAATGCTGAAATCGTTATGGCAATGCTGGAAAAGACAGAAGTCATCATGGACCACGTCTGGACCGGTCGGGAAGCAGTTGACAAGTTCAAGGCCTCACCAGCCGGTTTTTACAGTCTTGTTCTGATGGACGTACAAATGCCGGAGATGGATGGACTCGAAGCAACCCGGATCATCCGGAACTTGCCCAAAGAAGATGCCCGGACGATCCCCATCATTGCACTGACGGCAAACGCATTCAGAAACGATATGGAAAACGCCCTTAAAAGCGGCATGAACGATTACCTGTCAAAGCCGATCGATCCGGACAAGCTGATCCGTATGATTGCCAGATCACTTGATAAAAAAGAAGTGATTCATTGATCAAAAAAACAACCGTCCCATAAAAGGCAACGGGCTGAAAAGCCAGACATACGGGACAAACGACTGGAGCTATTTTTGAATAACTATCAGAACTGGTACCTGAACCGGGCCGTTGCAGCGACCCCTTCACGGACTGCGGTATACGCCTGAATGCCCGGATCAAAGCTGACCTTGTCGTTTTTGGCCGGTTTGAAGGAAAACCCGGCTCGAATGTACCGCCCTTACCTTTCAGGATCGGGCTGTATTCTGGCTATAAACCAATGAAATACCTTGTTGTTTATTCCCAGAAACAAGAATTATCGAATAAAAAAGCCGGAAACGATTGTTTCCGGCAAATGAAAAAAAAACTCTAAAACGCACTTACCAAGCAACTACAAAAACAAATCCATCCAGCGATCTTTCTTCAACCGGTCGGTCATTCTCGAATCCGGTTTCACGTCGGGGTGTCCACTCACATAACTGCCGGTATTTTCCAATATGGCAGAAACCAGAAAATCTTTCACGGGCATCTTGTAAAGCACCACCGCGGACAAACAGGCCGGGATGCATGCCAGGATAACGGCCCTCATGATGCTCCGTTTCGTTATCGCGTCATCCATGATCAAATCCTTTTTGACAAAATGATCAACACTGTTTTTTATCCAGTAATCAATCCGGTTTTAATCGATGACTGGAAGATAAGTGTCTTTCATTACGCGATAGTGACATTCAATCAAAATCAAGAGAGTCATTGAAAAAAACGATATATCTCAAAAGGAGAAAGCTTCCCTTGTGCACAGGCCGGACTTTCCTGATAACAGAATTGGCCACCCGTAAATTATCCGGAAAACGCCAATAAAAAAGCCGGAAACAGAATTTCCGGCAAAATGAAAAAAACTCTAAGGACAAATAAAAAGTCAGAATTGCTTTATTGCAACAAACGGTGAGGCTGCCATCCAGGGATTCCAGCCGAAACCGTTTCTAATCGGACACGGAGCCTGAAAAACCGTACTGGCCGGATGATTCCGGATTTCCTGTTTCAGGTTTTTCCGGCCATTATCGACCATCTGTTTAACCGTATCGCGTATCTTCCGTTTGTTGATAACCACATCCATGATTGCATCCTTTCCTTAAAATGATGATCAACCCTCCGGACAAATGCCTTATGGGAAAGTGCCCTCCGATACGCACAGAATATTCGCACTTTGTGACCGCGTCATGACAGAGAAAGGAATATACGGATGGATATCAACCGGGGAAGACATACCAATAGACTTCGCCGTCACGCTTCGGTTCTCGTCATTCAACGGTTTTTTTCATGCAAATACGCACCTTTTGATTTAGATGTATTGTTTCAATCCATCACATCACGATCACCATTCGACCTCAAACGACAAAAGCGCATTATCGAATTCATCAATAAGCGTCCATTTTTTCTTTCGCTTTTTGCACCAAACCGTGCCGCAAAAAATCCTGCCCTTTTGTGAACCCGGACTCACCAAATTGGCACGATTCCTGCTTTATTTTGAACTGTCCTTCGACCAAACAACACAAAATGAAAATGATGCGATAATGATTCTCATTCAGACAATTAACGATATTCCTTTTTACGGTTGAAACGAGCTATGAATCCTTTATTGAACCGTTTGCAGCCTTATCCTTTTGAAAAGCTCAGGAAACTGTTTGCCATCAATCGTCCGGACCCGGCTATCAGCCATATCAATTTCGGTATTGGCGAACCGAAACACAGCACACCCTCGTTCATCCGTCGTGCCCTGCGCGACAATCTGGACGGCTTGTCAAAATACCCTGCAACGCTGGGAACACTCGCCCTGAGGGAATCGATTGCTGTCTGGCTGAACAGACGTTACAAAATCCCGGCCCCGGATCCTGCAAGCCAGATCCTGCCGACACTCGGATCACGGGAAGCACTCTTTTCGCTGGCCCAGACCGTACTCGACCCGTCTGAACATGGCATCGTCGTTTGTCCCAACCCGTTTTATCAGATTTATGAAGGTGCCACTTATCTGGCCGGAGCGGAACCTTATTTTGTCAATGCAGTTGCAGAAAAAAATTTCGGCTGTGACTACGACAGCGTGCCTGAAACCGTCTGGCAAAAGACAAAACTCGTTTACGTCTGTTCCCCCGGAAATCCGACCGGGGCGGTCATGGATCTGGAACAATGGAAAAAGCTGTTCGAACTCTCCGACCGTTACGGATTCGTCATCGCATCGGATGAATGTTATTCGGAAATTTATTTCGACGCCCCGCCTCCTGGAGGACTGGAAGCGGCATACCGGCTTGGACGCAAGGATTATCGCCGCCTCATCATGCTTTCTTCCCTGTCGAAACGCTCCAATGTTCCCGGCATGCGTTCTGGTTTCGTCGCAGGCGACGCACAAATCATCAGACAATTCCTGCTCTACCGTACCTATCACGGTACCGCCATGAGCGAAACGATACAGGCCGCCTCCGTTGCCGCATGGGACGACGAAAAGCACGTTGAAGAAAACCGCGCCAAATATATCGCCAAATTCCGTGAAGCAGTGCCTCTTTTGCAGCAGGCACTGAACGTATCGATGCCGGACGCCAGTTTTTATCTCTGGGCCGAAGTATTCGAACGGACAGGTCTGTCCGACACCGAATTTGCCCGAAAGCTTTACGAAAAATTCAACGTCACCGTCCTGCCCGGCAGCTATCTGGCCAGAGAAGCCAACGGCATCAACCCCGGCAAAAACCGGATTCGACTTGCGCTGGTTGCCGAACCTGCCGAATGTCTGGAAGGTATTTTGCGCATCGTTGAATTCGTCAAAACCCAAAGACGCGAACTGTAAACAACATACTGAAAAAACGAGAAACAGGAAAACACCATGTCACAGGAAGAACAACTCAAACAAATCATCGAAGAAGCCTGGGAAAACCGGGACAGTTTTGCAGCGGGCGATACTTCTCCCATTCTCCGCGCGGCGATTGCCGAAGTAATCCGGCAGCTTGATTGCGGACAACTTCGCGTTGCGGAAAAAAAGAATGGCGAATGGATCGTCAACCAGTGGACCAAAAAGGCGGTTCTACTCTCCTTCCGCCTTCAGGAAAACTTTGCGATGCCGGTCGGTGCAGACGGCTCGCCCGCGCTCCACTTTTATGACAAGGTCACCAGCAAATTCGCCAATTACACACAAGAGGACTTTGCCAAAGCCGGTTTCCGTGTCGTCCCCCCTGCCGTTGCCCGTCTGGGCAGCTATATCGGCAAAAACGTCGTCATGATGCCCTCCTTCGTCAATATCGGCGCTTACGTAGGAGAAGGCACCATGATCGATACCTGGGCAACCGTCGGTTCCTGCGCCCAGATCGGCAAACACGTCCACCTGTCCGGTGGCGTCGGAATCGGTGGTGTACTGGAACCGATGCAGGCCAATCCGACCATCATCGAGGACAACTGCTTTATCGGTGCCCGTTCTGAAATCGTCGAAGGAGTGATTGTCGAGGAAAACAGCGTCATCTCGATGGGCGTCTATATCGGGCAGTCCACCCGCATTTACGACCGCGAAAACGACCGTATCCTGTATGGCCGCGTCCCTTCCGGTTCCGTCGTCGTTCCGGGAAATATCCCTGATCCGGGTGGGAAATACAGTTTATACTGTGCAGTAATCGTCAAGCGCGTGAACGCCATAACGCGTGCCAAAACCGCGATCAACGACCTGTTACGGGATAACTGAGCGACAAGCAAAGGAGACGCCATGAATTCGACCTTCGAACTGGCCAGCGCACTGATTGCCGAGCCATCCATTACTCCGGACGACAAAAACTGCCAGAAACTGATCATCGACCAGTTGAAACCACTGGGATTCGAATGCGAAACCATCGTCAGCAATGGCGTCACCAATCTCTGGGCACGTCATGGTACCAGTGGCCCCCTCCTTGTATTCGCAGGCCATACCGACGTTGTGCCGACCGGCCCGGTCGAAAAATGGGGCTCCGATCCGTTCACGCCAACCGTACGTAATGGCCGTCTCTACGGACGTGGCGCATCCGACATGAAAACCTCGGATGCGGCAATGGTCATTGCCGCCAGGGATTTTATCCTGTCCCATCCCGACTACAAAGGCTCGATCGGTTTCATCTTCACCAGCGATGAGGAAGGTATCGCCGTGGATGGAACGGACGTCGTTGTCAAGCTGCTCGACGAACGCGGCATTCATCCCGATTACTGTATCGTCGGCGAACCGAGTTCCCTGACAAAACTGGGCGATACGATCAAGAATGGCCGGCGTGGTTCACTCTGCGGCAAACTGACCGTTATCGGCAAACAGGGCCATATCGCCTATCCGAAACGCGCAGCCAACCCGATCCATCTGGCGGCTCCTGCCATCGCGGAACTCTCGGCGACCGTATGGGACAAGGGCAATGAATACTATGAACCGACGACATGGCAGATTTCCAATATCCACGCAGGAACAGGCGCCAACAATGTCATTCCGGGTGAACTGTTCGTCGAATTCAATTTCCGTTTTTGTACCGCCAGTACGGTGGACAGCCTGAAAGAACGCGTCTGTGCCATTCTGGACAAACATGGCCTGAATTACCGGCTCGACTGGAATTATTCCGGTGTTCCCTTTCTGACACCTCGCGGCTCGCTCTGTGACGCCTTGTCGGAAGCCATAAAGGAAAAAACCGGCATCACCCCGGAACTCTCCACAACCGGCGGAACCTCCGACGGACGTTTTATCGCCCGCATCTGCCCTCAAGTCGTCGAATTCGGACCAGTGACGGAAAGCATTCACCAGATCGATGAAAACGTGCCTGTTTCAGACATCCAGCCCTTGACCGACATCTATCGGCGTACACTGGAAAAACTCTTCCTGTAAAATGCCGGATTGTTTTTCAATGCGCTGTTTTTAGCCGGTCACACCGGTTATACTGGCGAACATTCCGATTACCTGTAAGGGTCCGGTCACAACCGGGCCCTTGTTTCATGAATTGACCGACACCATGAATACACCACACGCCAGCACGTTTTCCACCGTGCGCGACCTGCTGCGCTATGCCGTCACGCGTTTTAACCGTGAAAAACTCTTTTTCGGCCACGGCAGTGAAAACGCATGGGATGAAGCCGTTTTCCTTATCCTTCATACCCTGTCGCTCCCGCTGGATGAACTCGACCCTTTCCTGGATGCGAAACTCCTGCCTGAAGAAATCGAAAACGTCGTCAATATCATTGACCGCCGGGCAGATGAACGCATCCCGGCCGCTTACCTGACCAACGAAGCGTTTTTGCAAGGTTATTCCTTCTACGTTGAAAAAGGCGTCATCATTCCACGCTCCTTTCTGGCCGAACTGATCGTCGAACAGTTTTCTCCCTGGATAATCGATCCGGAGGGCGTGACCGATATTCTTGAACTCTGCACCGGTTCCGGCTGTCTTGCCATCATGCTGGCTGACGTGTTCGAAAACGCCACCGTCGATGCCGTCGAACTGTCTCCTGCCGCGCTGGGGATTGCCCAGACGAACATCAACAACTATCAGTTGAAGGACCGTGTCAAGCTGCATCACGCCGACTTGTACGACGGCATCCCTGACAAACAATACCAGTTGATCGTCACCAACCCGCCATACGTCAACCAGTCCTCGATGGACGACTTGCCACCCGAATACATGCATGAACCGCAAATGGCGCTGGCAGGCGGTTTCGACGGAATGGACATCGTGCGCCGCATCGTCAGGACAGCGGGGGAAAAACTGACTGACGATGGCCTGTTGATCGTCGAAATCGGCAACGAAGCCGAAAACGCGATTGCCGCTTTTCCCGAACTGGAATTGACATGGCTCTCCACTTCCGGTGGGGACGACCGTGTTTTCCTGCTGACGGCTGAACAATTGAAGGGTCTTGGCAAAGCATGATCCGTTTCCAGCAATTTTCGCTCATGCGCGGCACGAAGCCGCTGTTTGAAAAAGCCGAAGCGACCTTGAATCCCGGTGAAAAAATCGGTCTGGTCGGCCCGAATGGCGCAGGCAAAACAAGTCTTTTCGCCCTTCTGATGGGCGAATTGCACGTTGATGGTGGCGATATCGATTTTCCATCAGCATGGCGAATCTCCCACGTCGCACAGGAAACACCTGCGCTTGAACGGCCTGCAATTGAATACGCTATCGACGGCGACACACACTTGCGTGCGCTCGAAGCCGAACTGGCCGAACTCGAAGCCAGAGAACAAGACGCCGCTGCGGGCATGCGCATTGCCGAACTGCATACCGCACTGGCCGACGCAGGCATTTATACCGTCAAATCCCGTGCCGAACAGCTTTTGCTGGGCCTCGGCTTTTCAATGGACCAGATGCAACGCAATGTCTCGACCTTTTCGGGTGGCTGGCGCATGCGCCTGAATCTGGCACAGGCCTTGATGTGTCCATCCGATCTCTTGCTGCTGGATGAACCGACCAACCATCTGGATCTCGATGCCATTCTCTGGCTCGAAGACTGGCTCAAACGCTATAGCGGCACATTGATCGTCATTTCGCATGACCGCGATTTTCTGGACGGCATCGCCAACGTCATCCTACACATCGACGACGGCAAGCTGAAACGCTACGCAGGCAATTATTCAGCCTTCGAACGCCAGCGCGCCGAGCAGATGACGCTGATGCAAAGCATGATCGAAAAACAGGCCAAGCGTCGGGCGCATTTGCAATCCTACATCAGCCGTTTCCAGTACAAGGCAACCAAAGCACGACAAGCCCAGAGCCGTATCAAGGCACTGGAAAAAATGGAAGAGCTGGCACCATTGCGTGCCGCCGCCGAATTTTCCTTCGAATTTTTCGAGCCGGAATCCTCTCCGAATCCGTTACTCGTCATGAACGGGCTGACCGCCGGATATACCGACAGGGATGCCAATGGCGATATCGTTTCGACCACACCGATCGTAAAAGATATCCAGTTCGCTCTCCAGACTGGCGAACGAATCGGCCTTCTCGGTGTGAACGGCGCAGGCAAATCGACGTTCATCAAAACCGTGGCAGCCGGGCTGGAACCGCTTTCCGGCAAATTCACGACCGGCAAGGGTCTGAAAATCGGTTACTTCGCCCAGCATCAGGTTGAGATGCTGCGAAACGAGGAATCGCCCCTCTGGCACCTGATGAAAATTGCGCCAGACACCCGTGAACAGGAATTGCGCAACTTTCTGGGCAGCTTCAACTTCCACGGCGAAATGGCGACCAGCCCTGTCGCTCCCTTTTCCGGTGGCGAAAAAGCGCGGCTTGCGCTCGCCCTGATTGTCTGGGAACGTCCGAACCTGTTGCTCCTGGACGAACCGACCAACCATCTCGACCTCGACATGCGCGAAGCCCTGACCGAGGCACTTGCCCAGTATGAAGGCACGCTTTTGCTTGTCTCGCATGATCGCCATCTTCTGAGAGCGACGACAGACCGGTTCTATATCGTTTCCGAAGGAAAGCTGAAAGAATTCGACGGCGATCTGGACGATTACCGGGACTGGCTCTTTAAAATCCACCTCGAAAAAAACAGCGTGCACCATAACGATGCACCGGCAGATTTACAGGCCAGACAAGCCATTGACCGCAAAGAGCAAAAACGGCTGGAAGCGGAAGAACGGCAACGCCTGTCAGCGCTGAAAAAACCGCTTGAAAAACGCCTGAACTGGCTGGAAAACGAAATCGGCAAACTGAACGACAAAAAATCCGCTATCGACAGCCAGCTGACTGATCCGGCCATTTACGAACAGGCCAACAAAGACAAGCTGAAAAAACTCCTGGCCGACCAGGTGGAATGCACCAAAGTGCTTGGTGCTCTTGAAGAAGAGTGGCTTGAAAAACAGGATGAACTGGAAAACCTGCTTTCTTCATGAAAACAACTTGCCTGCACAATAAAAGAGCGGCTTGCACTTTTTTCGTGCAAACCGCTCTTTTTCATTCCGTACAAACAATAATATGCGCCGGTTTTATTTCCTGACCGGTTCCCGTTTCACAATAGCAACCGCTCCACTTAAATCCCTGACAATAATATATTGTTCCCGACCATCAGGCCCGGTCAACAGGTAAATATTGCCCTGACGATAAGCGTCGTCGTCCTTGCTGATTTTTTCCACCCGGAATCCGTACACCTCCGGTCCAGTCACTGCTGAAGCAGCTATCGCTGCTGTGGAAAAACTGCAAGACAAGAGAACCGCAATCAGCCATCTGATCATTTGCATGACTCCTTCCAATTCCGAAAAATTACAAAACCGAATCGACCCCTTTATTGGCAAGCTGATCCGCCTTTTCATTGCCTTCATGACCGGCATGCCCCTTGATCCACCTCCAGTCGATGTCATGCTGTGCCCTCGCCTGATCCAGCTCCATCCAGAGATCGACGTTTTTCACCAGTTTTTTATCCGCCGTTCTCCAGCCACGGGCTTTCCATTTATGAATCCATTCCGAAATGCCCTTCTGGACGTACTGGCTGTCAGTATGCAGAACCACCTTGCAAGGTCGCTTCAGGGCCCTCAAAGCCTCGATCACCGCCATCAGTTCCATGCGATTGTTTGTCGTATCGGCATCTCCGCCAAACAATTCCTTTTCATGCCCCCCCGCAATCATCCATACCCCCCATCCACCCGGGCCGGGATTGCCGCGACAGGCACCATCCGTATAAATTTCCACTTCATTCATTTTTTCACACATCATCTGTCAATCTCAAACATTCACCAGATTCTCTGGTTATAATAAATTTTTTTCGCCGCTGGAGACACTATGCCATCTTCGACCGATCAAACCCTTCAGGTCAGTCCCATTCCTGCATTCAACGATAACTATATCTGGATGATCGATAACCGGAAAGAGGCGGTCATCGTCGATCCCGGTGAGGCAGGCCCCGTACTGGCCGCTTTACAAAAACGTTCCTTAAAACTGTGTGCCATTGTACTGACTCATCGCCATGAAGACCATATCGGCGGTGTCAGCCGTCTGCTTCAGGAATATTCCGTTCCCGTTTACGGCCCGCGTTTCGACCCGATCGAATCCGTCACGCAACCGGTGCAGGAAGGCGATATCGTCACGATTTTCGAATTGGACAATTTGCAGCTGTCCGTGCTGGACGTACCTGGCCATACCAAAGGTCACATTGCCTATTATGCCAAAAAAGAGAAATGGCTCTTTTGCGGAGACATGCTGTTCGGTGCCGGTTGCGGCCGCATGTTCGAAGGTACGCCGGAACAGATGTGGACATCGCTTTCCAAACTGGCAGCGTTGCCGGACGACGTTGAAGTATTTGCCGGGCATGAATACACCCTGTCCAATCTGAAATTCGCCCGTGAAATCGAACCCGACAGCAAGGCGCTGGCCGCCCGGATCAAGGAAGACGTCGCCAAACGCAACCGTCGGCAGCCGACCTTGCCATCCACTATCGGGCTTGAAAAAGCGACGAATCCATTTTTACGGGCTGACAGGGAAGAAGTCATGAAACGGCTGGAATCGCTTGGCAAACTGAAAGATCACGATCCAGTCAACGCTTTTGCAGCCATGCGTGAATGGAAAAACAAGTACGTCTGATCTTGTGACACAAGCATGTAACCGGACAGATCCTGTCCGGTTTTTTCAATTTCATCCCGTCATTTTCCGTTATCAAAAGAATTTCTTTTTTTACCGGTTTCATCAGGTAAAAATATCCCGGTCAAAACCGGAAATTTTTCCATCCGGACAATTTTTATTATCTTCCCCTGATATTTAATGAACCTAAGCATCATCATTTCGAATAAACTACAGGCATTCAAGCGATCTTCATCAGGATGATGCATGCCGGAAAAAGATGATAAACAGACTTCTGACCCTAATTCCCCTGTTACAGGAAAGTAGATCGACATGGCTGAATCATCCCGACTGTCACTCGACACCCGTTCAGACTGGCCCTGGTTGTTAAAAAACCTGTTTTCCATTGCGCAGCACTCAAACGAACCCGTTTGCATCGCCTGGGGAAAGGATTTGACCACCTTCTGCAACGACGCTTTTTCCGAACTGATCGATCATCGCACGTCCCGATCCGGACAATCCCTGAAAGATCTGCTCGCGCCCTTGTGGGAAACAATATCCACTCCAGTAAAACTGGCACTACAAGGAAAAGAACCGAAACCGGAAAGAGTATCCCTGTGGGTTTTGAAAGAGAATAAAAACCAGCAGGATCAATCCGTTTTCAGCTGCGTTCCCATCCATAATGAAAACGGGCAGGTTACCGGACTGTACTGCACTTTCAAAACTTTGCCCGAGTCATCCCGGGATACGGGAACACCTTTCGCCGATGAAAAGGCCGTTTATGGAAATTTTCTTGATGAAATAAGAGTCGGCGTGATGCAACTGGCACAGGATACGCGAATACTGTATGCCAACCGCACCATAAAAAAGTTGTTGGGTTACACGGATGAAACTTTTCCCGTCAGTTTCAACGATTTGCTCCATCCCCAAAACCGCAAAAAAGCCGAAACAGTCAAGTCCTGGCAGGAACTCTGGTACACGACATCGCACTTTCACATTGAATTGCCCCTGCGCTGTCAGGATGGCTCTTACATCCTGACCAATAATGAAATTTCCTTAAAACTCGACGATAAACGCAAACCGGCGTATGCCCTGATTGCCACTCTGCCAAGCGACAAGGATTACTCAGGCGAAAGGCGCAATCTCTTTTTGTATGACCGGCTGACATCCCTGCCAAGCCGGAACTATGCTGATTTGCTGTTAAACGATGCGATCGATCGTTCCGCCAAATCCAGACAGAGTTTTGCCATCTTGCTGCTGAACCTCAACCGTTTCAAAATGGTTAATGAAAGTCTCGGTCATGAAGTAGGCGACGAATTGCTCAAATCGATCGCGATTCGCCTTTCAACTTCCTTGCGAAAGGAAGATATCGTTATCCGGATGGGAAACGATGAGTTCATTGTAGTGCTCCAGAATATCCGTAACGATGACAACATCGATATGATCGCCCACAATCTTCTCTATTCCATTTCACGCCCCATGAAACTGGCCGGACATGACCTTACCGTTACCGCCAGCATAGGGTGCAGTGTTTATCCGCGCGATTCGACAGAAATCGATTCCCTGTTGAAATATGCCGATATCGCCATGATCGAAGCCAAACGAACCGGCATGAACGCCTTCCGTTTCTTCAATCGGGACATGAGTGTCACGGTACTGGATCAGCTTTTGAATGAAACGAGTCTCATGCGTGCGATGGAAAAGAAAGAATTCCTGGCCTATTATCAACCCAGGTTATCCCTTTCAACGGGCAAAATCGTTGGACTTGAAGCCCTTATCCGCTGGAATCACCCCCAGAAAGGCCTGATACCGGCTGCCGAATTCATATTACAGGCAGAACGAATCGGACTGATCCGCCGTATCGGCGAATTCATGCTGAAAACCGTTACCACTCAACTGATGCGATGGCGCGAAAAAAACAAACAGCTTATCCCCGTTGCCATCAATGTCGCATCCACCAAATTATACGATTCGGACCTGAAAAATGCCCTGAAAGACATTCTGGACAAGACCGGGCTCTCACCAAAGCTTTTCGAACTGGAAATCACGGAAACCGGCCTGATCGAAGACATTCGTAAAGTCCGTGCCACTCTGTCTGAAATTCGTAAAATGGGCATTACCGTTTCCATAGACGATTTCGGAACCGGCTATTCGTCTCTCAGCTATTTGTCCACCCTTCCCGTCGATTATCTGAAAATCGACAGTTCGTTCATCGCCAACGTCATCGTGAACAAAAACACGGCATCCATTGTCGAGACCACAATCAATCTGGCTCATTCCCTGCACATGCAAGTTATCGCAGAAGGCGTATCGACTCAGGAACAGCTTGAATTTCTGGTCAATCGTGGCTGCGATCAGATACAGGGATACCTCTGCAGCCGGCCATTGTCACCGGATGAACTGGACATTTTCCTTGATAAATTCATGCCTTCCAGTCTGGGTCTTTCCGTCTAGTTACGGACCCTGTTTTTTCTTTTGCCTTCCCGTACTTTACCTTGCATGATTTGTGCATTCTCTTTGATGCAATCGAAAAGTGCGTAAAAAAAACTGCCGTATAGTAGATGCAGGCTTGTCCCAATTCCTCATCAGGCTCATTGAAAACAACGATTTGTCAGAACAAATTTTTTCACACGAAATTCAGGGAGTACACATATGATCAAGCGTGCGGACATAGCCGATCACTTGCCCGGTCCGGAATTTTCCGCAGCCATTCCGCAAAGGAAAAACCGAAGGAATCGCCATAAAACCATTCTCGACAATCTCCCTGTCGGCGTATTGCAAATCAGTGAAGACGAACAGATTCTGTTTGCCAATTCCCGCTTTGAAGAAATGCTGGGTTACGATCCGGGCAAATTCCCGAAAACCGTCAAGGACCTGATCAATCCGAATACATACTTCCATACACAGCATACATGGAAAGACATGTGGCATACGCAGCGCCAGTTTCAGGTCGAAATCAAGTTCCGGAATAAAAACGGCCTGTACATGCAAACGGAAAACATTGTCAAACTGATTCTCGACGAAGACAACAAGCCGGATTTTGCCCTGATCGTGTCACGCCTGACCGATCCCGAAGGAAAACCGTTCCCCGACCAGCATATTTCCCTGTTCGATCCCTTGACATCCCTTCCAACCCGTAATTATCTCGACAGTTTTCTCGATGGTGCCATTGAAAGAACCCGGCAATCCGGAAAAATGCTCGGCATTCTGATCTTCAATATCAACCGCTTCAAGATCATCAATGAAAGTCTGGGACATGATGCTGGTGACGCACTCCTGAAACTTTTCTCCAAACGCCTCATACACGGCATTGACGAGCGCGACACAGTCGTCAGGCTCGGCGGAGATGAATTTGTCGTTATCCTCGAAAAAATCGACAAGGCATCCGACATCGTCGCGATCGCTACACGGCTTTTGAAAATGGTGAGCGAGCCCTCCCAATTATCGGGACATGACATTTCCATCGCCGTCAGCATCGGCGGCAGCATTTATCCGCGTGACAGTACCGATGCCAATACCCTACTGAAATATGCCGGTGTCGCCCTGACCGAAGCCAGAAAACGACGCTCCAGCGTGGCGCGATTCTATAATCCGGACATGATCGTCACGCCAATGCAAAGGCTGATGCATGAATCGGAGCTCAGGCGTGCACTGGATAAAAACGAATTCATTCTCTACTATCAACCGCGTCTGTCGCTGGCGACTGGCAAAATCGTCGGGCTTGAAGCCCTGATCCGCTGGAAACATCCTTCGGAAGGCATCATTTCAGCAGCCAATTTCATCCCTACAGCGGAAGAAATCGGCCTGATCGAAAAAATAACGGAATTCACACTGACAGCCGTTACCCGACAACTGCTGGACTGGCAAAGCCGGAAAGTTCCGGTAGTACCTGTCGCCCTGAATGTATCGTCCAAAGATCTTTATACACCGGATCTCACACAATCGATCCTGCATATCGTCACTGAAATGGGCCTGCCTCCCACCCTTTACGAACTGGAAATAACGGAGAGCAGCCTCATCGAGGATATGGACAAGGTCAAAACCAACCTGATGGAAATCCGCGATCTTGGCGTCACCATCTCCATCGACGACTTCGGAACGGGTTATTCATCGCTGCGTTATCTTTCATCATTACCTATCGACCTCCTCAAAATCGACGGTTCCTTCATATCCGGCCTCACTGAAAGCGACGGCATTCAATCCATCATCGAATCGACAATCGATCTAGCTCATTCACTGGGCATGCCTGTCATCGCAGAAGGGGTCGCAACCCACGAACAGCTGGCTTTTCTGTGCACAAAAGGGTGTGACCAGATACAGGGATATTTATGCAGCCCGCCTCTTCCTCCCGAGAAAGTGGAAATCTTTCTGGCAAAACACCAGCCTTCCGATCTGGTCTGTTCGAATTTCAAATAAATTGCGTTTTTACTTTATACAAACGTTTCCCCGACAAAAAAGGCTGCCATTTAAGCAGCCTTTTTTGAATCCCTGCTTATTCTAGCGGCGACGAGCCACTTTTTCACGTGTCTGCTGGCGAGTCGTCACATCAGCCAGTTCGTTGATCTCCTTGGACAGGAATTTCCAGATATCGTCCACACTGACGATACCGACGAGTCCGCCCATTTTATCGACAATAGGAATACGACGGACACCCTTGAAGCGCATTCTTTCCACCGTTTCAAACACGTCTTCCGTTTCAACGGCCGTCATCAGCTCGACCTTCATGATATCGATGACCTTGATGCTTTTTGGATCGAGACCTTCGGCAAGAACGACCACGACTATATCGCGATCCGTTACGATACCTTGCGGAACCAGCATACCATTGACTTCCTCAACCACTATCAGCGTACCGACGTGATTGCGGCGCATCAGCTGCGCGGCTTCCAGCACTGTCGTATTCGAAATGCAAGTCACTACGTTGTTCGAGCAAATATGTCCAATCTGCATCTTTTATCTCCTTATTTTTCTGTCAAAAACAAGAAACCGAAAACGGCAACGAAGAATTTTTCGAAACAATTCCCGCCCTTGTAAAAAGGATACCTTATAAACGCGCCGATATAAAAATTTATTTCAGGCGAATTCCTTTTCTGTCAAAAACATGAGTCTCGATCGGAACGCCTTCAAGAACACTTCTTGAAATCGCACTGATATTTTCAAAACCGAACAAAACATCACCCAGCCCATTCATTTCCTCTTCCGATTTTCCTGTCGTTATGGCGACATTTATCTTGCCGACACGATATACACCATCCCTTTTGCAGATATCCAGCATGGCCTTCGTCACAATATTTCCACCATCAATGCCGAAACGGTTCAGTGAATACAAAAAACTCACCGACAGGCAATTGGCAACGGCAGCCAGAAGCATATGCGTTTGTGCCGGTCCACAACTTGCTCCCGACGGTTTTTCGATATCCGAAACAAATCCCTTGAACGATTCATTGAAATCCACTTCAAAGCGATAATCATTTTTGTGCGTCAACGTCACCGTTATATTTTCTGTCATACTCTTTCCCGGTACCTGTTCAAAACATGATTTAATTCAAACATAAACAGCCCCATGAATCATGACCTGACACAAAAGGGTGTTTTTTAGAGGCAAGAACGAGGTTTTTAGGACACACCCGAAAGAAAATATTCTCAATCTGAATGCCTGTTTTTTACAAATTGAAAGTAGTGCTGCCGTCGAACTGCCAGTAAAATAAAAAATCCGGTTCATCAATTGATCCATCAATCTGATAAACCGTTTTTTCACCGGATATATTTGAAAAAGTATGAAAGCGTCTGAAGCCAAGATAAAAATCCAGATCATGCACGACTGGCTGATGACACCGGTTGGACGATACATGCTCGAATGGGAAGAAAATCTTTTCCAGACCCTTTCCGCCGATATATTCGGTTTCAATGCCCTTCAAATCGGTTTTTCCGAAATCAACGCCTTAAAAGACAGCCGGATCAAAAACCGGTGGGTCAGCAACCAGTTCTTTCCGGAACCACCTTCCTCAAACGCGACTGATGGAGCCGCAAAGCTCTCGCTCATCCATGATATCGACCGATTGCCTTTTGCATCCGAATCGATCGATCTGATCATCCTGCCACATGCATTCGAGTTTGCCGAAAATCCGCACATGATTTTAAGAGAAGTGGACCGCGTGCTGATTCCCGAAGGACAAGTCATCATCAGCGGCTTCAATCCGGCCAGTCTGTGGGGCCTTCGCCAGAGTATCGGCAAACTGACCGGAGCCTATTTCTTACCATCGTATGCCGAATTCATCGGCTTGCCCCGTCTTAAGGACTGGCTGAAACTCTTGAACTTCGAAATAAACCGTGGGCATTTCGGATGTTATCGCCCACCCTGCCGTACACGCCACTGGCTCAAGCGTTTTGCCTTCATGGAAAAAGCGGGAAACCGCTGGTGGCCGTTTCTGGGCGGCGTTTACCTGATACAGGCGATCAAACGGATTCACGGTGTCCATCTTATCGACGCTGCATTCAGGAAAAGACCGCGTCAAATATTTCAGACAATTCCCGTCAATCATAAAACTTCCGGAGAAAATCCTGATCAAACTTCCTAGACGTATTTCACGAAAGGATGATCATGACGACCGACGCTACACTCGATTACAATTCGCCTTACCTCACCAACCTGCGTTCGACAGCCTGGTGGCTTTATATTTTCCACGCCGTTTGCTTTCTGTTCACGCTCGGCATATTTTCATTTGTACCACTGATCCTGAATTATCTGGTCCGTCCGAGAGCGATTCACACCTGGCTCTATACGCACCAGACATGGCAGATCCGTTCGTTCTGGTGGTATTTCGCCTGGGTTGTTCTGGGCTGGATTTTTTATTTCACGATCATCGGCATGATATTTGCCGCAGCGGTATGGGTTCTGGCATGGTGCTGGTACACCTATCGCCTTATCAAGGGTTTTCTGTACCTGAATGACGGTATCCCGATGCCTTATCCGGAAGAATGAGCAAACGAACATCAAGTCAAGAAACATAAAAAAGCCCCTCTATGGAGGGGCTTGAACGTGCCCTATGTGCACTGACTGCAAAGTAACCGTTTAAGAAACAGCTGTTTCAAAACGCATAATTCATCCGGAACTTGCCAGCGACCCCCTCCCTCTGTCCGACATATCCGGATACGTTGGCATCAAAGCTCAGACGGCCTGTGTTGCCCGCTTTGACGTTCACGCCCACTTCCACTATCCCGCTGTCTCCTTTCAGGCTCAGCTCGTCCAGACTCAACTCGTATGTCGTTCCATTTGCCTTTCCACTGAATTCGTGTTCCCAGGCCATTCCTATGTACGGCGTAAATTGCTGGCTGTCCGTGTAGCTGAGTCTCGCTCCGACTTTTGTCCGCTGACTGTCTATGTCGTCGAAGCGGTACGGGTCTCTGGCTATGTCGGCTTCATATCCGTTCAAGTGGGTCCACTGGTATTCGGCGCTGAAGTCCAGACTGTAGCTGGCATTGAGTTCTTTCAGATAGCCCACTCCCGCTCCGGCACCATAATAGGTGGCTTCTTTATCGATGCTTCCCCGGTTTCCTTCGGCGCTGACCAGCTGGCTATGGGAGTCGGTGGATGCTTTGCCGATTCTGGCGTTAATCTGTCCGTAGAGTCCCTTGAACTGCCCTTCGTTTTGCTGGTATCTTGTTATCAGACCCAGCCCGTAGTAATGGCTGTCTCCGCTGGCAGCGGTGACGGCGTTGTGACCGCTGATGTCTCCCCATCCGGCTTCAACATAGGCGCTTGCGATGAGGTCTCTATCCTGCGCGCTGTCGAGTTTTCCGGCCACTCCGACGAGGAAATGGCTTCCGCTGGCTTTTGAGCTGCTCCCGCTTCCCGTGTCGTATCGCATGTCGCTGCCTCCGACGGCTCCGAATACGCCGATTCCTTTTTTTGTGCTCACGTCTTTCGCCCGGCTCAGGCCTTCTCCCAGTGCAAAGTCTCCTCCCTGATTCAGGAAGCCAACGGTGGCCAGTCTTCCGGTTGAGAAGATGGTACTTCCTTTGGATATATGTTTGCTGGTCACCGTGGTGGTCAACCTTGTTTGATCCGGATCAGCCGGGTCAAGGTTGACGACGAAATCGTAGTCCAGGGAAACTCCTTGCACGCCGGTCATGGTAGTCTGGGTCACTCCGGTTTTATTAATACCGGCATCGTTTTTCAGCAGGGTGACCGTATTGCCGACATTGAGCGTTTTTCCTCCCGCCGCCATCGCCACACTGATTTTGCTGTCGCTGATATTTGTCTGAACCCCATTGGTCAGGGTCAACAGGATATCTCCATCCCCGATGGTCCCCGGCAGTATGAACTGCAGGTTCTGGAAGCGACCGATATTTTGGGCGCTCAGACCAGCTGACCAGAATTGCAGGGTGTTGTCGGATGAAATACGACCATAGCCTCCTGTCAGATCAGTCTGGCTGATGTCTGAATTACCCTTGACGATCACGGTATTTCCTGTCGCAATACCGGAATTGGTATTTCCTCCAAAAACGTTACCTTTTACAATTGCATTATCGATTATGATTGTGTTATCTGTCACATTTTCATCAGAACTTCTTCCGCCCATAATAGTGCTGTTCACTACTCCATTGTCAATGATGACAGTATTTCCCGTCGCTGCACCATAGGTATTTTCTCCACCATATATACTACCGGTAACGGTTGCTCCACTTCCGATCCTGACAGTGTTACCTGACGCAGTACCGGATATGCTTTGCCCACCATAAACACCGCTATTGACCCTTACGCTACCAGTGACCTCAACTGTGTTTTCCGTCACATTGCCAGAGTTGCTGTACCCGCCCAAAACATCGCTGCCAATGCGTCCCACATTGATCGAGACAAGGTTGTTTGATACGGCTGCCCCCATCTGTTTGCTCACCCCTCCGTAAATCCGACCAGAGACATCAGCGCTGACTGTCACGCTATTGTTCGACAGGTCCGACACCGGAAACAGGGAATTATTGCGGTTATAGACCGGCTCTTTTTTCAACATTGATTGATCGCTTCCTTCATAAACGATGGTTTCCCCGGCAAAGGCAGAAGACGACACCATCAACGGAAACAAAATAGCCGCAGCGATAAGTGAAAGACGAAAAATACGGGAAGAAAATGCTGAAGAGATCACAGATTCAGGGGATTGACGTTTCATGAGAGTACACCTTCATCAAACGCCAGAATGCAACTGTCTGATGAACCAGATTTTACATGGGGGGG
>OGXI01000871.1_pt1 | contig 26252 bp, 23 predicted proteins | sample 1576221 | NCBI WGS metagenome assembly OGXI01 (sample SAMEA3541523, study PRJEB24748) | human gut metagenome | biome: human gut; feature: human-associated habitat; material: faeces | place: China | collected 2012
CGTAACCGACATATCCCGGAGGCGCACCGATCAGGCGGGCAACCGAGTGTTTTTCCATGAATTCACTCATGTCGATCCGGATCATCGCGTCTTCGGTATCGAAGAGGAACGAAGCCAGTGCCTTGCACAATTCGGTCTTACCGACACCGGTCGGCCCAAGGAACATGAATGAACCGTATGGCCTGTTCGGATCGGACAGCCCGGCACGCGAACGGCGGATCGCTTCGGAGACAGCAACAATCGCTTCATGCTGGCCGACCACCCGTTTATGCAGGTAATCTTCCATATGCAAGAGCTTGTCGCGTTCACCCTGCATCATCTTGGAAACCGGAATACCGGTTGCACGGGAGACGACTTCCGCAATCTCTTCGGCATCCACATGGGTACGCAAGAGTTTCGGATGATCCGTTTCCAGTTTTGTTTCCTTCTGGTCGTCGGCAGCCAGCGCTTTTTCCAGCTCAGGCAGTTTGCCGTACATCAGCTCGGACATCTTCTGGAAATCGCCGCGCCGTTTGGCTTCATCCATTTCAAGGCGGACTTTTTCGATTTCTTCCTTGATATGTTTGGACCCTTCGACGCCCGCTTTTTCCGCTTTCAGGATTTCATCGTAATCGGCGTATTCTTTTTCCAGCTTGTTGATCTCTTCCTCGATCAGGGCCAGACGTTTCAAAGACGCCTCATCCGTTTCTTTCTTGACCGCTTCGCGTTCGATCTTCAGCTGGATAATACGGCGATCGAGCTTATCCATGACTTCCGGTTTGGAATCGATTTCCATCTTGATGCGTGAAGCCGCCTCGTCAATCAGATCGATTGCCTTGTCCGGCAGAAAACGGTCGGTAATGTACCGCTGCGACAATTCGGCCGCCGCAATAATCGCCGGATCGGTAATTTCGACACCGTGATGCAGTTCATATTTTTCCTGCAAGCCACGCAAAATAGCAATGGTGTCTTCAACCGTCGGTTCATCGACCATGATCTTCTGGAACCGGCGTTCAAGAGCGGCATCCTTTTCGATGTATTTCCGGTATTCATCCAGCGTCGTCGCGCCCACGCAATGCAGTTCACCACGTGCCAGCGCCGGTTTCAGCATATTGCCTGCATCCATCGCACCTTCAGCCTTGCCCGCACCGACCATCGTATGGATTTCGTCGATGAAAACGATATCCTGGCCTTCGTCTTTCGCCAGTTCGTTCAAAACGGCTTTCAGGCGTTCCTCGAATTCCCCGCGGAATTTCGCACCCGCCAGCAAGGCAGCCATATCGAGTGCCAGCACCCGTTTGCCTTTCAGGCTTTCAGGCACTTCACCGTTCACGATACGCTGTGCCAGCCCTTCGACAATTGCCGTTTTACCGACGCCCGGTTCCCCGATCAGGACAGGATTGTTTTTCGTCCGGCGCTGCAAAACCTGAATGGCGCGACGGATTTCGTCGTCACGACCGATCACCGGATCGAGCTTGCCCTGACGTGCCCGTTCGGTCAGATCGAGCGTGTATTTTTTCAGCGCTTCACGCTGGCCTTCCGCATCGGCGGAATTGACGTTGGCATCACCTCTCACAGCCTTGATCGCCGCTTCAAGGGCGCTGCGCGACAACCCGCTTTCGCGCGCCAGACGGCCCGCTTCGGACTTGTCGTCCAGCAAAGCCAGCAGAATCATTTCACTGGCAATGAACTGGTCGTTGCGTTTTTGCGCTTCCTTGTCGGCCAGATTCAGCACGTTCATCAGCTCGCGCCCTATCTGGACATCGCCACCTGTACCGGATACTTTCGGCAAGCGGTCAACAGCCGAGTTCAGCGAACTCGCCAGCTTGTTGACGTTTACGCCCGCCCGTTGCAACAGGGATTTGGCGCTACCGTCGTCCTGCCTCAGCAGGGCGGAAACCAGATGGACCGGATCGACATACTGGTTATCGTTGCCGACCGCCATACTATGTGCATCTGCAATGGCTTCCTGTAATTTTGTAGTCAACTTGTCTTGACGCATTGCAACCTCCCAATATCTAACATTCTTTTAATATTGGGATCAGCATACCTCATTTCAAGCATTTTTTTATTGCGAAATAAGAAAAGAGAAACGATATTTCAAAAAAAATCCTGATTAAAGTGTTGACAGGTAACGATATGCGGCAAACCCGGCAATACACATCAGGATGGAACCGGCCACATGCAGCAGAATCTGGATGCTTGCCCAGACATATTCACCCCGTTGCAACATCAGCACCGTTTCTGCCGAGAACGTCGAAAAGGTCGTGAGTCCTCCCAGAAAACCCGTAATGATGAAAAGCCGCCACTCCGGACTGAGGTTGTTGTGCCAGAAAAAGAACGATGTCGCCATGCCGATAATAAAACCGCCGCCCAGATTGGCAACGAGCGTTCCCAGTGGGATATGCTGATGGATATTGTTCAGCCACATCCCCAGACACCACCTTAACCATGCGCCTATCGCAGCGCCCAGACCTACCGCAAGCCAGCTCATTTTTTTACTTTCCTTTTTTTCAATTCATCACAGCGTCAGCACACTCTCAAATAACGGGAAACTCCAAAATGAAGGCAACAGGCGGGAAAAAGCAAAAACGCCGATACCTTCACTGTCGAAGTGAAGCATATCAGGCGTCATCATCCACAAAAAATGTGGCGGTTGGGAAAGGTGGATCACCATCACCTTGAATGAGAAAGCATATCCTTTAATTTTGTAACATGCAAGACCGTTACAACCCTGTTGTTTGCCTGTTCAGGTATCATGTCATGAACGGACTCAGGACGCTTTTTACCATCCGAATGACTTATTTCACTCTGTTTCTCGTCTTCACCAAAATCGGCATGTTCACCATTGGCGGAGGTCAGGCGATGATCCCATTGATCGAACGCGATATCGTCGGCCGGGGCTGGCTGAAACAGGAAGAATTCATCGACCTGCTGGCCGTCACCAATTCCCTGCCGGGGGTTTTTGCCGTCAATATCGCCATTTTCGTCGGTTACAGGATCAAAAAGACATGGGGCAGTATCTGGTGCGCCCTCGGTACCATTTTGCCCGCTTTTTTTATCATGCTTGTCATCGCTCTCTTCTTTAAGCAATTTCAGGAAAACGTCTGGGTCATCAAGGTTTTCAATGGCATCCGTCCTGCTGTTGTCGCGCTCATTCTGGTGCCCTGCATTACGGCAGCCAAAGCCATGCGCCTGTCGCGTCTGGAACTCGTTTTTCCCTTGCTGGCGGCACTCCTGATCTGGTTGTGCGGCGTATCCCCTATATGGATCGTTCTTGGCGGCATTGCCGGTGGCCTGTTCTACAGTTTCTGGCTGAAAGACAAATTGAAGAGGGGTGAGCGATGATCGTTTACTGGCAACTCTTTTACGCCTATACCAAAATCGGGATTTTCGGTTTCGGCGGTGGCTACGCCATGCTTTCCCTGATCCAGCATGAGGTCGTCGACAAATACCACTGGTTAAGCCTTGCCGAATTCACGGACGTGATCGCCATATCCCAGATGACGCCGGGGCCGATCGGCATCAACAGTGCCACCTATATCGGTTATACCGTTACAGGAAACGTCTGGGGAGCGATTCTGGCAACCGTTGCCGTTTCCCTGCCGTCGTTTTTGATGGTACTGGCGATATCGATGTTCTTTGCAAAATTCCGGGAAAACCGTTACGTCTCTGCCGCTTTCACCGGTTTGCGTCCCGTTACTATCGGCCTGATCGCTGTCGCTGCACTGGTACTGATGAATGGGGACAATTTCATCGATTACAAGAGTGTGCTGATTTTCATCGCCGCTTTCGTGCTCAGCTGGAAATTCAATGTCCACCCTATCCTGATGATCTGTCTGGCAGGAATCGCGGGTGTCATCCTGTACTGACTGACAGCAGTAAAATTGAAACTTACCACTTCTTCAGGGCGGATTCATCCGAATCTTTTGCCTTGACCCAGCGTATATCCCCTTTGGCTGTCTGCTCTTTTTTCCAGAAAGGCGCCTGTGTCTTCAGGGCGTCGATCATATATTCGCATGCCCTGAACGCTTCACCACGATGGCGGGATGCAACGGCAACCAGAACGATCTGGTCTGCCGGTTTCAACACACCGACCCGGTGAATCACGATCGAATCCAGAATGTCCCACCGCTGTCGGGCACGGCTTTCGATTTCCTCCAGCGCCGACTCGGTCATTCCCGGATAATGTTCCAGTTCCATCGACAGAACGCCATCGTCATCATTCACGTCTCGCACGGTTCCAACAAATGAAACAACTGCGCCGATATCGCGATGATCGGAGCGCAGCCGGTTCAGTTCAACCGACAAATCAAAGTCTTCAGTCTGGATACGGATGGACATAATTAAAATAGCTGGGAAAAGAACTCTCTTTTTAAACGATTTTTCCGTTTCGCTCAAGCCATCTTCTATCTTCCATGACCCCGATCATTATTTCCCCTGTCCGAACTGAATGATTTGGTCTGGTGACTTGGTGCCGGTCTGGAAGGAGCAGACGCAGCATGATTTCCTCCTCCACCCGATTGACGACCCGGTGCCGCATGACTCGGGGCGGGCCTACTCGCTGCCGGTGGAGATGATGGATGGCTGTTCGCAGATGGAGACGAAGGCGGCCGTGTATTGACGGCAGGTCGGCTAGCCGAAGGCCCCGGGCGATTGGCCGGTCTTGCATTTTCAGATGGCCTGCTGACCGATGGAGCCGGTGCAGGACGATTCATCGCCGGACGGATGGCTGTGTGTGTCGGAACAGCCTGATTGCCAGAGGGCCTGTTCGTGTCCGGACGCTGTGACGGCCGGTTATTTACCGGGCTGTTTGCTGAAGAACTCTGAACCGGACGATTTTCCGTTGGTTTGTTAAACGGGTTTGTCACCGGTCTATTACTTCCCGCCTGATTAGGCTGCTGAGTGGTAACAGGACGGTTGTTTCCCGGCCTGTTGACAGGCGGGATTTGCATCGGCCGATTGCTGCCCGGTCTGACAAAAGGCTGGTTCTGTGCTGGCCGCTTATTCACGGAATTGCCGATATTCTGCCTATCTCCCGGACGGTTATTCAGTCCTCTGTCAGAGGTACCATTCATTTCAGGTCGCACAGGCGATTTGTTGACAGAGCCCCCCTGTCCCTGCGGAATGACGACAGGACGGGTACCTGACATCCCGGGGCCTACAGGATTGCCATGCCCGCTGGAAGGACGGTTATGATTGGCCGAAGTGTTGTCTTTTCTTGGAATATCGGTCGGCTTTCCTTTTGAAGGACCCGGACGGCTTCCAATATGCTTATTGTCCGTAAAGCCCATCCGGGAAGAACCGGGCCGTTTGTCTTTGTCGAAAGAAGGCCGGTCATTTTTTCCAGGCGTATGGTTACTTCCGGGTCTGCCTTGAGGCCTGTCTCCCGGTGTCCCGTGCGGTTTCTGGTCAGGTTTTCCATGCTGCCCGGGCTTTGGTGTATTCGGACCCGGTTTGTAAGTCTTGTCACGATAGGAAACATCGTGCCGGTGGTCGGGCCGGTGATTCCATTCCCGTCTCGGCACCGGTTTCCTGTGTGGTCCCGGCCTGCGGAAATGCCGGTCAACAATGTAAACACGATGATAATGCCAGTCGTAAACGGGACGATAGGAGGTATAGGAAAACCACAAACCTGCCCCACTCCACATGAACCCGGTACTGTAACCCGTCGCATAACCGGCATAAGGCCAGGGGTTCCAGTAGACCGGGGTATAGGCAGGCCACCACCATGTGCCGTAAACAATAGTCGGATTATAGTAAGGGACATAAACGATTTGCGTCGTGGTCGGTTCGATCACGATTGTCTGGTTGGCCGCCTGACCTGTCGTCTGGACCTTGACCTGTTCGTTCGTTTTGAGATTGCCCTGTTCCTTTGCTTTTTGTCTCAGAAACTGGACACGGTTCATCAACTGTTTCTGCTGCGACAGGAATGCATTTCCAAGGCCAGCCGTCCAGTCGGGATATTCTGCCATTGGAACCAGAATTTCCGGGAATGCCGCCAGCGATTTAATACTGTCATCCCAATTGGTCTGACTGGCCGCTTCAACCGCTTCCTTGCCTCTCAGATTCGGATTAGCCTTCAGCCAGTTCCCCGCCTCGATCGCTTCGGAAGGATAGGTGGATGCGATCAGGGTCTGGGTCAGCAAAACATCAGGATAAAGGGCAATCGGCGCCAGCATCTGGTCCAGTTCGGCATCCGAAAACATGGGCGCCTGCGCAGCAGCAGCCGATCTGGGAATGGCATTGGGCGAAGCGTCCTGTGCATTCGCGCTAAGCGTTACAAAACAACCCAGTACGCACATGCCCAGGAGGCAAAACGTCTTTTTGAAAGGAATACTGCCACCACTCGTTTTCATGATCGTCTCCGCATAAAAATTTGCTTTTATGCAATTGTCTTCAGATGATTCATTATTGCCCAAATCAAAAATTAATAAACATAATTCATAACTTATTACATTTATTACACGATCCAGTGTTCCCTTTTACACCGCAAAATGACTGTATCACTGACCTGTTCACCGTATAACAGGCGCGAGAGGGAACAAAAAGGCCTGTATCCATGTTGAATACAGGCCTTTTTCAGACTTCTGAAATTGTAACAATCAGACGATCCGCATCGAAAAATCCGTTGCCTTCACATGCTTGGTCAGTTCGCCAACCGAAATCCTGTCCACCCCGGTTTCGGCGATGGCACGGACAGTATCCCGGTCGATACCTCCGGACGCCTCGAGTACAGCTCCCGTTTTCGATTCTTTCGTAATCCGGACAGCTTCACGCATATCCTCCAGACTGAAATTGTCGAGCATGACCGATTTTGCTCCGGCAGCCAGTGCCTCATTCAATTGTTCGATCGTTTCGACTTCGATCTGGACGGGAACACCGGTGTGTCTGAACGCCGCTTGCAGCGCCTGACGAATACCACCGGCCGCGGCAATATGGTTTTCCTTGATGAGAATTGCATCGTACAAGGCCATCCGCTGGTTTTCCCCGCCGCCAACGGAAACGGCATATTTTTGTGCCACACGAAGTCCCGGCAGCGTCTTTCGGGTATCGTAAATCCGGGCAGACGTCCCTGCAACCAGTTCGACGTATTCCCTTGTCGCTGTCGCCACTGCGGAGAGCATTTGAAGGAAATTCAGTGCGGTTCTTTCACCCGTCAAAAGGGAACGGACAGAACCTGTCATTCGGCAAACTTCACTTCCTGCCCTCATCAAATCACCTTCGCGGTAAGACCACTCGATTTCCGTGCGGGAATCCAGCGCCTTCATGACACCTTCAAACCAGGGGATACCGCACAAAACGGCATTTTCGCGTACGATCACACGGGCGGTAACCATCTCATTCTCCGGCAACAGTAAAGCCGTCAAATCCCCCGAACCGATATCCTCGACCAGAGCAGCTTCAACATTGGTTGCGATCGTCGTTTCAAGAATGTCATCATATCCGAACATATTTTGACGGTTCATACCGCCCCCATGCCGGAAGTCAATGTCGCTTCCTTGTCCTTTGCCCTGTTTTTCTGTTCGGCCGCAAAATCGAGCATTCTCTGAATGCAGACAATCGCCTTTTCTCCGATTTCAGGATCGACGGAGATCACGTTTTGCTCTTTTTCCAGCACGTCTGCCAGATTCGAGAGTGAATTCATCGCCATCCAGGGGCATTGTGCACAGCTCTTGCAGCTTGCACTGTTACCCGCCGTCGGCGCTTCAATCAGCGTCTTGCCGGGAACAGCCTGTTGCATCTTGTGAAAAATACCCTTGTCGGTCGCCACGATGAAGGTTTGCGCATCCATGGTTTTGGCGGCATTGATGATCTGGGAAGTCGAACCGACGACATCGGCCAGTGCAACGACGGATGCTGGCGATTCGGGATGAACCAGCACTTTGGCATCCGGCATCTGTTTTTTCAGGTAAGCCAGTTCGGCCGCCTTGAATTCGTCATGAACAAGGCACGACCCCTGCCAGAGCAACATATCGGCTCCGGTCTGTTCCTGAATATAGTTGCCCAGATGACGGTCGGGTCCCCACAAAATTTTCTTGCCTTCCGCATGAAGTTTTTTGACAATGTCCAGACCGATGGAAGACGTCGCCATCCAGTCGGCACGCGCTTTGACATTGGCGCTGGTATTGGCATAAACGACCACCGTCCTGTCCGGATGGGCATCACAGAAAGCGGTGAATTCCCCGATAGGACAACCCAGATCGAGCGAGCAGCAGGCATCCAGATCGGGCATCAGGATTTTTTTGTCCGGTGACAGGATTTTTGCCGTTTCACCCATGAAACGCACACCGGCAACAACTAGCGTTTTCGCCGGATTGTCCCGTCCGAATCGCGCCATTTCCAGCGAATCGGCAACACAACCGCCGGTTTCCTCAGCGAGATCCTGAATGTCGCCATCAACGTAATAATGCGCAACCAGTACGGCGTTCTTTTCTTTCAACAGCCGTTTGATCTTCTCTTTCAGTTCCTGTTTTTCTTTTTGAGGCAATTCGACAGGCACGCGCGCCCACGCGTTGGCAACGCAAACTGCCCCGCTTTGCATTTCAGGCAAATCGTATTCCACTTCCTTGATGTCAGAATCTTGCATTTTATCGGCCGAAAAAAATTAAAAGCACATTTTTTAACTATCGCACAAACCGGAAAAATTGTCAGGAAAACCGTTTCATCCGTCTTATTCGATACCCTGACTGTTCAGATATTCCTCGTAATTCCCCTTGAAGTCGATAATTTCGCCGTCCCTGATTTCAATGATACGTGTAGCTAGAGAAGACACGAATTCCCGGTCATGCGAAACGAAAATCAGGGTACCGGTATATTTTTCCAGCGCGATATTCAGGGCTTCGATGGATTCCATATCCATATGGTTGGTCGGTTCATCCATCAGCATCACGTTGTGGCGTCCGAGCATCAGCTTGCCATACATCATCCGGCCTTTTTCACCACCGGAGAGCACTTTGGCCTGTTTTCTGACTTCATCGCCCGAGAAAAGGAGGCGTCCCAAAATCGAACGGACAGCCTGATCGTCGTCACCTTCCTGGGTGAAACGGGTCATCCAGTCCGTCAGGTTCAGCTCGTTTTCGAATTCCTCGTTTGAATCCTGCGCCATGTAACCGATATCGGCATGTTCAGCCCATTTGACCGTTCCGGAATCCGGCTTCATATTGCAGACCTCTCCACCGAGGCAACGCAAGAGCGTCGTTTTACCGGCACCGTTGGCACCGATGATAGCGACCTTTTCGCCCGCCTCGATCATGATACTGAAATCCCTGAAAATCGGCTTGTCATACGACTTGGACAATTTTTCCGCTTCAACAGCAAGCCGATGCAATTTTTTGCTGGCCTCGAACCGGATAAATGGGTGGACACGGCTGGACGGCTTGACGTCTTCCACCTTGATCTTCTCAATCTGGCGGGCACGGGAAGTCGCCTGTTTGGCTTTCGATTTGTTGGCAGAAAACCGGCGGACAAATTCCTGCAACTCGGCAACCCGTTCCTTCGCCTTGGCGTTCGCCGCCTGTTGCTGTGCCTTGGCCTGAGCGGACGCCAGCATGTAATCATCATAGGTTCCAGGATAGATCTTCAGCGTCCCATAGTCCATATCGGCAATATGGGTACATACCTGATTCAGAAAATGACGATCATGCGAAATGATGATCATGGTGGAATTGCGTTCGTTCAACACATTTTCCAGCCAGCGAATCGTATTGATGTCGAGGTTATTGGTCGGTTCGTCCAGCAGCAAAATATCCGGATCGGAAAACAGGGCCTGCGCGAGCAAGACCCGCAACTTCCAGCCCGGTGCAACGGCACTCATCAGGCCTTCATGCAATTCCAGAGCGATACCGACGCCAAGGAGCAATTCTCCTGCCCTTGCTTCCGCCGTATAGCCGTCGTATTCGGCAAATCTGGCTTCGAGCTCGGCCGCCTTCATGTAATCTTCATCGGTCGCATCGGGATTGGCATAAATGGCATCGCGTTCCGACATGGTTTCCCACATTTCCTTGTGCCCCATCATGACGACATCGAGAACGCGCATATCCTCATACGCGAACTGATCCTGATTCAGTTTGCCAAGACGTTCATTCTGGTCGAGAGTGACAGTCCCGGAAGTAGCTTCCCGGTCACCACCCAGAATTTTGACGAACGTCGACTTGCCGGAACCGTTAGCCCCGATCAGGCCGTAACGGTTTCCTTCACCGAATTTGACGGAAATATTTTCGAACAGGGGCTTGGGGCCGAACTGTACGGTAATATTGGCGGTTGAAAGCACGGTAACCTCTTAAACAGTTTCAGTAAAACTGCCTATTTTACCTTACCGTTGGATAATCCCCAATATCGAGTTGAATCTTGCCTGCCTTGGACATCAAATGCGCTCTGCCCCCGACAGGCAAAGTAACTTTGTCTTTCGTATGCCCGAAAGGCAAACCGGTCACAACGGGTATCGACAGACGCGAGCGGAGCCAGGAAAGCATGGCGTTGAAATCGTAGCCGTTATCGTAGTCGGAAAGTTTGAATTCGGAAAAATGTCCCAACACGAGAGCTTTCTGTTTCTTGAGGATACCTGCTTCGTCCAGCTGGAGCAGCATACGCTCGACGCGATAGGGATGTTCGTGAATATCTTCCACAAACAGAATGCCACCGGAAATGTCCGGCATCCAGGGAGTCCCGGCCAGATGAGCCAGCATTGTCAGGTTGCCGCCCCACAGCGTTCCCTCGACATCGACATCGGGATTGTCTTTGGAAACCCAGTTGAGCGATGTTTCCGGCGATGTCATGGTTTCATCGAAATGATTCACGGTAAAAGCGCTCAGATCACCTCGCGTAAAATCGCTTTGAATCATCGGGCCGGAAAAACTGACGGCTCCATGCTTTAACAATGCCATTTCGAAAACCGTGAAATCGCTGTGACCGACAAAGAGTTTTCCGCTTTTGGCCAGTTTGGCAAAATCAAGATCGTGCAAAAGCCGCGTCGTCCCGTAGCCACCCCGCAAAGCAATCACAATCTTCACATCCGGGTTCGTTGCCGCTTCCATAATCTGACGGCTTCGCTCTTCATCATTTGCCGCAAAACGTTCATGACGTTTTTGGGGATCAACATAATTGAAAACCTCATACCCTCTCGACTTCAGCACACCGATTGCCCGCTGAAGGTCAGAATCCGGAACATAACCGCCGGGTGCGATGATCGCAATACCTGTTTTCTCTGTATTCATCACTCTTTTTTGTTTTTCACGAGGTGACTGGCGCTTCTTTTCTTTTTGCAATGGAACATTGAAACGATCTGTATCGACCGAACCGGCTTCACTCATTTTATTTGCCGCAGCGACTTCTTCTGTTTCCTGCAAAGGAGAACCGGCAGCATATAACGGAAGCCATCCCAATAAAAACAGTGAAACAATAAACTTTTTCATCTTTATCGTGCGGCTCCAGAATAAATCGGCCAGAGTGTTCAGTCATGTTTGTGCTTTTCCTTTATGCACCCGGTCGATTCAGCATTCTTCCGATCTTCTTTCGCCTGTTTTCGTCGTCCGGCAAAAAACGTTTTCAACAGCACGGAAGATTCATTTTCCAAAACACCACCTGTGACAGTGGTATGGTGATTGAGTTCATTTTGGGCGAAAAGATCGATAACACTTCCGCATGCTCCTGTTCTGGGTTCTTTTGCACCGAAAATCACTCTCTTTAACCGCGCATGGATCATGGCTCCGACACACATCGAACAGGGTTCCAGCGTGACATACAACTCACATTCGGGCAAGCGGTAATTCCCGCAAAATCTGGCAGCATTTCTCAGGGCGACGATTTCGGCATGGGCAGTAGGATCATGAGCCGTGATAGGATGGTTGAAACCACGTGCGATAATCTGTCCATCCAGCACGACCACAGCACCGACCGGCACTTCACCCGCCTCCTCGGCCAGCGCAGCTTGCGCCAGCGCTTCCCTCATGAAAATTTCATCTGACATCGGCTGAATCGGCCGTCACTTCGGCCCAGCAATTCGGGGTTTCATAAATCCGGATGCTTTTCAAAACGAGTGTGTTGCCGTAAAACCCTTCATAGACATCTTTCAGTGTTTCAAAAGCGATCTGCGCCAGATTTTCAGCTGTCGGAACCCGGTCGAGAACAACGGTTTTGTGGTTCGGAAGGCTATCCAGAAACTGGCGAACAGGCATATCGTTTTCGTAAACGAGAAAAGCATGGTCCCAATGCGAAACCAGATGGGTTTCGGCCAGTCTTTTCACTTCCGAGAAATCGAGAATCATACCGTTGCTGGAATCGCCATCCTTTTTATGCGGATCGCCCTCGAGCGTTATATGCAAAACGTAACGGTGCCCGTGCAGATTACGGCACTGGCTGTGATGATCGGGAATCCGGTGTCCTGCATCGAACTCGAGTTTTCTGGTAATGGTCAACATGAAAAATCAGGGTATCTGTAAATATTTATGCGTTTGCAAACTCAATTTCCATTTCGGATTTTGCAAACAGGTATCAATCGCTATTTTAACGTTTTGTAGCCGATTTTCTCCATCCATCGGCTGAACGTAAAAATGGGTGAAAGCCAGACTTTCGTAATCGGCCAGAATCTGGCCGGGCTGGGGAACGACGACTTTCAGTTCATCCCCACCTGCAACGGCCAGATCCACCCCCGCTTTAGGGCTGACACAGACCCAGTCGATTCCATCCGGAACGGCAAGCGTCCCGTTCGTTTCGATGGCAATTTCAAACCCTTTGCCATGCATGGCATCGATCAATGCCGCATCCAGTTGCAATAAAGGCTCACCACCTGTAAACACGACATAACGGCTTTCCATAAAACCGGCAGGCCAGAGCGATTCAATGAAAGAAGACAGATCTTCTGCCTGCGCAAACTTCCCGCCATTCACCCCGTCAGTGCCGACAAAGTCCGTATCGCAGAAACGGCAGACGGAACGGGAACGGTCGGCCTCGCGACCTGACCATAGATTGCAACCGGAAAAACGGCAGAAAACGGCAGGGCGCCCGCTGCGAGCACCCTCCCCCTGTAAAGTGTAAAAAATTTCCTTAACGCTATAGGTCAAAACAATATCCTGGCAATCATCCATTCAAAGGATAATCCGGTATTCTCTCACCTATTGGATTTTTAGTCATCGTTTTGGCAACATGGCCCATCATCGTTCCCGTTGCATTTCCATCAGGATTTCTTGATGCAGCCAGAAGTTCCTCGAATTCTTCATCATTGACCGGACCTGAAATGTAATAACCCTGACCGTAATCGCAATTGAACGAAGCGAGCATGCGCAACTGTGCAAGCGTTTCGACACCTTCGGCAATGACAGCGATATCCAGTTTATGGGCCATTACTGTCATCGCTTCGCACAAGACGCGATCCTCTTCACTTGTCGTCAGATTCTTGACGAACATCTGATCGATTTTAACGTAATCGATATCAAGTTTCTTCAGGTAGGCCAGAGAAGAATAGCCTGTTCCGAAATCGTCCAGTGCCACTTCGATACCGGCATCGCTCAAGGCGAGAAGCTGATTGCTGGTATGTTCATCGATATCCAGCAAAAGGCCTTCCGTTATCTCGACGACAATCGCTTCCGGCGGAAGATTCAGACTCTTCAAATGGGCAAACCAGACATTCGTATCGATCCCTTCATTTTTGAACTGGACCGGAGAAATATTCACGCTGACCTGAAAATCCGGGACATATTTTCTCCATCTTGCCGCGGCCTTGGCCGCTTCGAGAAATACCCAGTCACCGAAAGCCTGAATCAGGCCGGTATCTTCAGCCAGAGGAACGAACGATGCCGGATTGATAAGGCCGTGCACCGGATGATGCCATCGGATCAGGGCTTCGGCACGGCAAATATCCCCGGTTTTCAAATCGATGATCGGTTGAAAGACCGTTTCGAACTGGTTGTTTTCAAGAGCAACGTGCAGATCGTTGATCATGTGCATTCTTTTCTGAACAGCTTCCTGCATCGAAGGCGTAAAGTAGTGATACTGGTTTCCACCCTGACTTTTTGCCGCATACATGGCCTGATCGGCATTTTTCATCAAATCGTGCGTGTCTTTGGCATCCTGCGGAAAAAACGTAATGCCGATACTGGCGGAAATATGAACGGACTGCCCTTCGAGGGTAAACGGTTCGGACAATTCATCCAGAATGCATTGTGCGACGCGCTCCACATCCTTGAAGTCGTCGATATCGGAAACAATCACCGTAAATTCATCGCCACCGAGTCTGGCAACCGTATCGGTTTCACGAACGCAAACCCGGAGTCTGTCACTGGCTTCTTTCAACAGGCAATCGCCTACACCATGACCCATCGTATCGTTGACATCCTTGAAATGATCCAGATCGAGGAACATCAAGGCGACGGATGCATCGCTTCTCTGTGCCTTTCTGGTTTCGAAAAACAGCTTTTCAGTAAACATTCTCCTGTTAGGCAATCCGGAAATCTGGTCATAATTGGCGTGACGCCAGACCATTTCCTCTGCCTTTTTCTTTTCCGAAATATCCCGAATGATAAATTGAACGAAGAGGCGTCCATCCGTTTCGATCACTCTCGAACTGATTTCAACAGGAAAAATACTGCCATTGGTATGTTTGCCATACGCCTCGAAAATCAGTCCTTTTTCATGTTTCAGCTCCATCCATTTTTCTTCAAAAACAGACGTGTCTTTCAAGTCGAAAACACAGCGGATATTCTGTCCGATCATTTCCGCTCTCGACTTGCCGAACATTTTTTCCGAACGATCATTCGCTTCGATCATCGTTCCGTTGCCATCCATCAGAATAATCACGTCATTGGCATATTTGCTCAAATAATCGTAATGCTGACGCAAGGCTTTTTGTTTCAGTTTCATTCTCAAACGCTCCGTTTTGTACTGCATATGCCTGTGACGCATGTAAAACACCATGCCCAGTCCTGTCATGACAATCACCAGAAACGCAAGCAACAAAATGTACCAGGCAATTTTCTGGATATGTCCGTAAGCTTCCCTTTCATCAATCTTGATCATCAAAGACCAGTCTGAATCGGGAATCTTCTCCACATACCCGATGACCAATTTGCCTCTGTCATCAGCCTCATGGAAAATACCTGACGGGGACTCACTCATTTTCTTCAACCACTGGACCCGGCTGGTTTTGCTCAAATCCATTGGATAGATCACATCGTGATCACCTGAATTATTCAATATTGTGATTTCCTCACCATTGCGGCTAAACAAAAAAGCTTTAGCTGTTTTGTCAGTTTTTGGCCATGCCGTCACAATTGGCCCCAGAGCAATATCGGGATCGATATAGTAAGAACGGATTTCAGCGACCCGGCCTCCCGGACCGTTTTTCATTACCGGCGCAACCATATTCAATACGCGGTTACGGCTTCCATCTTCATTTTCAATAAACCGGACAGGCCCCATCCATATATGATTGTTCCTGATCGCTTGCAAAAATTCACGATTGTTTGAATAAGAAAAGGGAAATTCATATGCATTGTGTTTTCCGGCATCTGAATTTCCCTTGACCGATTCATTGAAACCGGCATCTTTGTTTTCAATGTTAAGTTTCTGAATGGAAACCGTATTCAGTTTTTTGTTGATGGTCAGATTTCCGTTATTTGCCAGATTGATCTGCTGATTTCTCCATGCATTGACATGTTTGACTTTGAATTTTGCTATTTCAGAAATATTTCTTTCCACCATCATGGCCTCTGTTTTCGCCATGTTCAGGAAAATCATGTAAGCGATGGCTGTTATTAAAAGAGAAACAACAAAAAGGGGAACTTTATGTTTTTTGATCAGATAAAGAGATAGCCGAATATTAAGTGCTATTTTTGATTTGCATTTTGACAGGAATTTCAGCAAGCTTATGCCCGCAAAGAATACAAGCATAAGAGAAGTGACAACAAAGATAAATTTATAATAAATCTCGAGTCGGTCTATTCTGTCTATCGAATCAAATATCAGCGAAATGATAAAGACAGAGGTCAGCATTCCAAAGCAGCTGATCATGAAACAAACCGAAGAATCCAGTATTTCCCTACCTTTCACCCTTGCCATCAAATCAGAAATAGTGTTCAGCATATTTTTCTTGTTTTCTGTAAGAAAGAAACAGATTTCTCTTGATTGAAAAACGTTGTGTCTTCAAGCTGCACAGAATCATTCGCAAACCGAAAATCTCGCAAAAGTCAAAAACTGGAACCAATTGAATGATCACAATTCAAAAATAATAATTTTCGTCAATCATCCAATATTGATATAGATCATATAAAAACGGTTTAGCCTGAAAACACAACCCCTGAACATTGAATTTACAACTTTTTTATTTGTAATAGTATCTCATTTTTGATTAATTATGTTTAAAATTGTTTTAATTCATTATATTATTAATCCCATATCAGAATAAAAAATTTTTCACTCGCCTAATTTCATAACTTTTATTAACAAAAAGATATCTTTATTTAGAACTTGTCGTTTTTTTATATTCAAATATTAAAATGGATAGAAAATTTTTATTATTTAAATTATTAACTTTTTAATAATTAATTCATTATAAAATAAACAATATTTTTTATAAGAATCAAGTTCAGCGATTTATAAAAATTCTTTTTTCAATTGATTAATAATGAAATCAGGCTGATGCCGGATATAAAAAACCCCCATAAAGGAGGCTTTTTTATATCTTCAAACCGGCTGAATCCTTTTTTTGAAAAAAGACATGAAGAAAACTGTTCAATACATTCGGAAAATATCTTTTATCCGATTTGCTGGATAAACCGGATTTCACACATTTTTAATGTACTTGCGGAACATTTATGATATGAACAAGAGTCATGACAAAGTAAAAAACTGCTATTTCCAGACTGGAAATAGCAGTTTTCAGTGAGTGCACTTGCAAACATCCCTGAACCTGTTTACATGGGATTTATCTTTATTCCCACTCAATCGTGGCAGGCGGTTTGCCGGAAATGTCGTAAACGACGCGGTTGATGCCTCTTACCTCGTTGATAATCCTGTTAGATACCCTTCCAAGCAGTTCATGCGGAAGATGTGCCCAATGAGCCGTCATGAAATCCTGCGTCTGGACCGCGCGCAAGGCAACGACGTATTCATAGGTACGGCCATCACCCATTACACCAACTGACTTGACCGGCAGAAAAACGGCAAACGCCTGACTGGTCGCATCGTACCAGCTTAAAGCTTCCCCCTTGTCATTGACAGTATCGGAAGGCGTATTCCACAATTCCTCGATAAAGATCGCATCCGCTTCACGCAGGAGGTCGGCATACTGTTTTTTGACTTCGCCGAGGATACGAACGCCCAGCCCCGGTCCGGGGAAAGGATGGCGATAAACCATTTCACGAGGCAACCCCAAAGCCAGCCCCAATTCACGGACTTCATCCTTGAACAGTTCCCGTAGCGGCTCCAGCAATTGCAGATTCAGGGTATCAGGCAAGCCACCGACGTTGTGATGGCTCTTGATCGTCTGGCCCTTCTTGCCCTTGCCTGCACTTTCGATCACGTCCGGATAAATCGTTCCCTGCGCCAGCCATTTGGCATTTTTGATCTTGCCCGCTTCTGTCTGGAAGACTTCGACAAATTCGCGGCCAATAATCTTTCTTTTTTCTTCCGGATCGGTCACACCGGCCAACTGGCCCATGAATTGTTCCGATGCATCGACGTGAATGACCTTGACGCCCAGATTTTTGGCGAACATGTCCATGACCATCTTGCCTTCATTCAGGCGCAGAAGGCCATGATCGACGAAAACGCAGGTCAGCTGGTCGCCGATGGCTCGATGGATCAGTGCAGCGGCAACACTGGAATCGACACCACCGGACAAACCGAGAATGACGTCGTCCTTGCCGACTTTCTTGCGGATCGCTTCAATCGCTTCCGAAACGTAATCCGGCATGTTCCAGTCCGCTTTTGCACCGCAAATGTCGTGCACGAAACGGTTGATGATCGCCTTGCCCTGTACGGTATGAGTGACTTCAGGATGGAACTGCAAGGCATAGAATTTTCTGGATTCGTCCGCCATACCGGCAATCGGGCAGGAATCGTTCGACAGCATGACCGTGAAGCCGGGAGGAATTTCAGTGACCTTGTCGCCATGGCTCATCCAGACTTTTAGCATATTGGCGCCGTCAGCCGTGACGGAATCCGCAATGCCTTCCAGCAATCTGGTGTGATTGCGGGCACGAACCTCGGCATATCCGAACTCGCGGACTTTGCCGTTTTCGACTTTGCCGCCAAGCTGGTCCGCCATCGCCTGCATGCCATAACAAATACCCAATACAGGAACGCCCAGTTCAAACACGATTTGCGGAACACGTGGCGTATCGTCATCCGTCACGCTATTCTGGCCGCCGGATAAAATAACGCCTTTTAAGGAACCATCCTTCGCATAATCACGAATGAAGTCAGATCCGACATCGTAAGGAACGACTTCTGAAAAAACACCGGCTTCCCGTACACGACGGGCAATCAATTGAGTAACCTGAGAACCGAAATCGATAATGAGTATTTTCGAATGCATGGGAAATATCTGTAAAAACGGATTCTGAAAACGTGAAGGGCCGGAAAAACCGGCCCCTGTCTATTTGGCTTTATTCAAGACGATAGTTCGGCGCCTCTTTGGTTATCTGGACGTCGTGAACGTGCGATTCACGCATCCCTGCGGAACTGATCTCGACAAATGCCGCTTTTTCGTGCATCTGGTCGATTGATTCACAACCGCAATAACCCATCGAGGAACGAACGCCGCCGATCAACTGGAAAATGATGGCATTGACGCTGCCCTTGTACGGGACACGGGCTTCGATGCCTTCCGGAACCAGCTTGTCCGGCTGGTGTTCGGCTTCGTCCTGGAAGTAACGGTCGGCAGAACCCTGCTGCATTGCACCGACACTGCCCATGCCACGATAGGCTTTATAGCTGCGGCCCTGATACAGAATGATTTCGCCCGGAGCTTCATCGGTACCGGCAAACATGCTGCCCATCATGACGGTAGAGGCACCGGCTGCAATCGCTTTCGAAATATCACCGGAGAAACGGATACCGCCGTCAGCGATACAGGGAACACCGGTTCCTTTCAAGGCATCAGCCACGTCGGAAATCGCGGTAATCTGCGGAACACCGACACCGGCAACGATACGGGTAGTACAGATCGAACCGGGGCCGATACCGACCTTGACGGCATCAGCGCCATGATCGAGCAAGGCCCTTGCAGCGTCAGCTGTGGCGATGTTGCCGCCGATGACTTCGATATTCGGATAATGTTGCTTGACCCACTTGACACGGTCCAGAACACCCTGTGAATGTCCGTGAGCCGTATCGACGACCAGAACGTCCACACCGGCTTTGGCCAGCAAATCGATACGTTCGTCATTGTCAGGACCGACACCGACAGCGGCACCGGCCAGCAACTTGCCATAGCTGTCCTTGGATGCCAGAGGATAATCGTTCTTTTTCAGGATATCTTTTACCGTCATCAACCCACGCAGCTCGAAAGCGTCGTTGACGACCAGAACCCGTTCCAGACGGTTACGGTTCATCACCCGTTTGGCTTCCTCAAGCGTCGTGCCTTCTTTCACGTATACCAGCTTTTCGCGAGGCGTCATTATTTTGCTGACGGGAGCGTCCAGTTCTTCTTCAAAGCGCAAATCGCGATTGGTAATGATGCCGACAATCTTTTTGCCATCCACAACGGGGAAACCGGAAAAGCCATGCTGTCTGGTCAGCGCGATGACATCGCGTACTTTCATGGTCGGTGGAATTGTGATCGGATCGGTCACCATACCTGCTTCGAAACGTTTGACCTTGGCAACTTCCCGGGCCTGTTCGGCAGCAGTCATATTCTTGTGGATAATACCGATCCCGCCCTGTCTTGCCATCGCGATCGCCAGAGACGCTTCGGTGACGGTATCCATTGCTGCGGAAAGCAAAGGAATATTCAACGAGATATTTCTCGTCAAACGGGTTTTCAAAACGGTATCTTTAGGAAGAACGGCAGAATATGCCGGAACGAGAAGCACGTCATCGAACGTGAGTGCCTTTTTGAGTAGTCTCATGGTATTTCCTATGTGTCCAAAACAGGATTATACAGATTTTTTTCAAAAATTGCCTACCATAATTTTTGCATCTGGCAAAATATTTCACCGGCTGTTGCTTCCGAAAAACGCAAAACTAACGCCATTTCCGCCTGTTTTTTCACAAAACAGGCTTAATCGGAGTAGTTTACTCCAAATCCGGAAAGGTTCAGCTTCAAAGGGATGCAAAAATACCGCATCCATTTGAATTTTTCGTTATTGACGAAAGAAGCCCGAACGGAAATAAACTCCTAGAGTTTGTTTACCGGATTGCGAGGCTTTTCACCCCGAAACCCGCGCACTGCCTCTTCAGCACATCGTGTTTTGAGATTGGATTCCGCCTGAACCGAATACCATGCCATATGAGGTGTAATGAGAATGTTCGGAGCGGATCGCAGGGGACTGTCCATTGGCAACGGTTCTTTGGCAGTCACGTCCAGAGCGGCCGCGGACAGATGCCCTGAATTCAGGGCGTCAGCCAGAGCTTTCTCATCGACAAGCCCGCCACGGGTAACGTTGATGAACATGGCTCCCGGTTTCATTTTGGCAAAGGTCTTTGCATTCATCAGGCCTGCATCCTGTGAATTCAGGCTGCAATGCAAGGATAAAAGGTCAGCCCTTTCAATGACATCGTCTTCAGACGTCAGTTCAATGAAAGAACTCTCGGGATCGCCTTTGAGATGCTCGGTAAAAATATCGAAACCGATCACCTTGCAACCCAGTGCATGCACACGTTTGGCAAAAGCAAGCCCGATACGCCCGAGCCCGATGACGCCAATCGTCATATTGGACAAATGCTGGATCGGCACCATTTCCCGGTACGTCCATCGTCCTTCCCTGACCTGCTCGTTGGCCTGGCAAATCTTGCGGGTAATGGCAAGCATCATGGCCAGCGCATGGTTGGCCACTTCGGAAGTGCCGTAATCGGGCACATTGCAAACCTGCACACCATGCCGTGTAGCCGCTTCAAGATCGACATTGTCGACCCCGTCACCATAACGGACCACCATCTTCAGTTCCGGGAGCGCTGCAAACACCTTTTCCGTAAAAGGGGCGCGCTGGTTGCATGCGGCAACCGCTCCCTGACAATTGGCAATCAGGTCATCCTCGGTCCTGCATTGAAATAATTTCCAGGGAATGCCAGCCGCTTCAAATACAGCCTTTTCGGCATCGATATTGATATGATTACAATCAGTAATGACAATCAGGGCATCTGCCATAGAAAAACCTGCCTTTCTGCAAATGGGTGATGAATTCCGGTTCTGGTGATTGCATGCCAGTCAACCTGTTTTTTGGACATTATAGTCAGTAAAGATGAAAAATTCCCTGAAACTGCACAATGCGCAAAGAAATTCCGGACAGGAGATATCATCTCGAAAACCCCTTCAAAAACATGACCTTGAACAGAATTGCATCCCGATTGTGACTTTATTATAAATAATACGACACAATAAATATTAACAAGTGCCTGTTTTATATTGTGTTTTTCAATCGTTTCGGGGTAGAATCCGGACTTCCGTTTTTTGTTTTGTTTTTTCTGTTTTTGTCTGGAGGTTTTTTCATGGCTCGTGTTTGCCAGATTACAGGTAAGAAGCCGATGTCGGGTAACAAGGTTTCTCATGCCAATAATAAGACGAGACGCCGTTTTATGCCGAATTTGCATTACCGTCGTTTTTTTGTCGAATCGGAAAACCGCTGGGTTTCCCTGCGGGTGTCGAATGCCGGTTTGCGCGTGATTGACAAGCTGGGGATCGATGCGGTCCTGGCTGATTTGCGCGCTCGTGGTGAGAAGGTTTAAAGTTTTTTTAGAGGGTTTTTGTTATGGCTAAGGCTGGTAGAGAGAAGATCAAGCTGGAATCGACGGCAGGTACGGGTCATTTTTATACGACGACCAAAAACAAGCGTACGACGCCTGACAAGATTGAAATCGTCAAGTTCGATCCCAAGGCAAGAAAGCATGTTCCTTACAAGGAAACGAAGATCAAGTAGGTCTTCACCGCTTTCTTATGCAAAAAGCCGACATGTATTTGTCGGCTTTTTTGTTGTGTGCAACGGACTGTTCTAGCGATAAGACTGTTCGTAAATGGCGATGCAATCAGCTTCAGTCAATGCTGCCGGATCGTAGTTGAACAAATCTCCCATTGTGTCACGGGCGTTTTTCGCCATTTTCGGCAAGTCCTCCCGTTTGATACCGTAATCGGACATCTTGAGATTGTCCACGCCACAGGCTGCCTGCAGGTGCGCCAGAGCCTTGACGAAATCCATCGGATCGGCCGCATCCTTTTCGCCCAGCGCTTTTGCCATATCGACCAGTTTTTTATCGCAGGCATGGACTTTGGCGAAATGGGTGTAATACGCGAGGCTGATCATGATCAGCCCTGCCCCGTGCGCCAATTCGGGATGATAAGCCGATAAGGCATGTTCAAGCGAATGCTCCGACAGGCACGACGAGGTCGATTCGACCATGCCCGAGATCGTATTGGCTGCCGCCATGCCTTCCCTTGCTTTCAGGTCTTTGCCGTCGTGTACGGCTGTCGGCAGGTTTTTTCCGATCAGTTCGATGGCCTTGATAGACAGGGCTTCGCTGATCGGGTTGGCGCAGTTGGCGATATAGCCTTCCGTACTGTGAAACAGCGCGTCGAATCCCTGATAGGCGGTCAATGCCGGAGGTACCGTCAACATGAGTTCCGGATCGACGATGGAGAGAACCGGAAAAGTGTCATCGTAACCGAAACCGATTTTTTCATTGGTTTCTTCTTTGGTGACGACTGTCCAGGGATCGGCTTCCGTTCCCGTGCCTGCGGTGGTGGTGATCGCGACAACCGGCAGCGGTTTGTTTTTGGGAATGTGTGCCTTGCCGGTTCCCCCTGCAATGTAATCCCAGTAATCGCCTTCATTGGTCGCCATGACGGCGATGGATTTCGCCGAATCGATGCTGCTGCCGCCACCCAGACCGATGATGAAATCACACCCTTCGCTCTTTGCCAGTGCCGCGCCTTCCATGACGTGTTTTTTGACCGGATTGGGCAGGATTTTGTCGAAAAGGACGCCGGAAATACCGGCCTGTTTCAATTGTTTTTCGACCCTGTCGAGATAGCCGAACTGTTTGATGGATTTGCCTGTCGTCGTGACGATCAGGGCTTTCTTGCCCGGCAATGGCTGGGCATGGAGTTCATTCAAGGTACCGGCACCAAACAAAATGCGTGTCGGAATGTAATAGGTGAAATTCGTCATGCTGCTTCCTTTGCCTGTCTGTCTTCACGGATGGTTTTTTTCAATAAAAGGATAAGTCCGGTTAAAACTATAACGCGTTAAAAAGCCCCTTGAAAGGGGCTTGTCAGAAAAAACCGGTTCCTTGCTATCCTAGTGGCGAACGATCTTCAATGCGTCCTTTGCGGCATCCATGCTCATGCCTTTGTACTGAAGCCAGACAAGAGCGTAATCCATGCCTATCCGGTCACGCATTGAAATGGCTTCGTCAATGATGTCATCATCCATAAGGGCCGCAGGAATCCTTCCTTTCGGGTCAAGCAGGAGTACCTGAATTTCCGGTTGTATGAGTTGAGGCATTTTTTCACCCGTTCAAACTGTCATCCGTTGGATAATAATCCGTTTCAACACCTTGCCCGGCGATCCCGTCGCCTGCGCAAGACCCGCTCTATGATTTCCGGCGCTATATCGTGCTTTTCCATAAAGCGGGCTGCAGACGAATAGCCATGATCGATGTCCATTTCGATGCCGCGTTCAACGATATCGAACTGTTTCCAGTCGCTGCGCCGGTTGTCTTCTTCGGGCAAAACGGTTCGTTTTTTCTCTTCTGACTGTTTCATATGTCTCTCCATTTTTCAGAGGGAAAACGGTTCCAGTTTATAAAAAATCCTCACTTGTCCTATTGTCCTATTTCAAAAGCAAAAACGATCTTCCCTGTTTTTTCAGTCTTGCCTGCGAAAGATGGACTTTGTCCGATAAAATAAGGATTCTTGCAACCGGCATGTAAAGACATAAAACGGGATAAGTTTCATGAGCGATTCATCCAACCCAGCCATACTGCTGGCTCCGCTGGAAGGCCTGCCGCCGCTTCTGTCCCCTGATATCCATACGATTATCCTGGGGAGTTTCCCTAGCCGGGAATCGCTGGCGGCAAGCCAGTATTATGCGCATCCCCGCAACCAGTTCTGGCGGCTTTTGTCAGAGGTTTTGACCGACGATCTGGCGCAACAGCCTTATGAGGACAGGCTACCGCGCCTGTTGACGCATAAAATCGGCCTGTGGGACGTGATTTCCATGTGTGAACGCGAGGGCAGTCTCGATTCCCGTATCAAACACGCGGTCGCCAACGATTTCGATTTGTTGAAAAAGGAGTGCCCGAAACTGAAAAAAATCTGCTTCAACGGCAAAGTGGCGGGTGCTTACGCCGAACGGCTTTCCAGCGCCGGTTTTGAAACAATTGTGCTCCCCTCTTCCTCACCTGCCTACGCCAGCCGCTCTTTTGAAGACAAACTCGCCATCTGGAAAAAAATATTGGATTAGGCTGTTTATTTCCGGGTCGGTTCGGTTAAAATTTTCCGGTTGTGGCAGCATGGTATCCGGTCATGAAAATAGCGGTTTTTTCAAACATTTCCGGACTTTATTTTCACTTTATGAAATGGATATTTTATGAAACTGGTTCGTTATGGCAAACCCGGAAAAGAAAAACCCGGACTGATCGACGCAAACGGGAAATTGCGGGATCTCTCCGGCAAGATCGATGACCTGACGCCGGAACAATTGTCGGACAAGGCTCTGGCCAAACTGGCGAAGCTCAATCCGGAAAAACTGCCACTGGTCAAAGGTAAACCCCGTCTGGGCGTGCCGGTTTCTTTCATCAGCAAATACATCGCCATCGGCATCAATTACATCGAACATGCCGAAGAAGCCAAAATGCGCATTCCACGTGAACCGATCGTGTTCATGAAAGCCGTCAGCTGTATCTGCGGCCCGAACGACAATATCATCCTGCCGAAAGATTCGAAAAAATCCGACTGGGAAATCGAACTGGGCGTCGTGATCGGCAAGAAGGCCCAATATATCTCCGAAGAGGAAGCACTCGATTACGTGGCCGGTTATTGCGTGACTGACGATTTGTCCGAACGCGAATTCCAGATCGAACGCGGCACCCAGTGGGACAAGGGCAAAGGCTGCGACACCTTCGGCCCGATCGGCCCCTGGCTCGTTACCCGTGACGAAGTGCCCGATCCGCAGAATCTGGATGTCTGGCTGGACGTGAACGGCGAACGGATGCAAAAAGGCAATACAAGGACGATGATTTTTTCCGTCGCCAAAATCGTCAGCTACCTGTCGCACTTCATGACCCTGATGCCGGGTGACGTGATTGCTACCGGTACCCCTCCGGGAGTCGGTCTGGCCCGCGATCCGCAGGTATTTCTGAAACCGGGGGACGTTGTCGTCGCCGGTGTCGAAAAACTGGGCGAACAACGCCAGAAAGTCGTTGCCTGGCCCGGCAAGAAATAGCAGAAGAGGAATGAAGCTGCCCGTGTCCTGTGCGCGGGTAGCGCAAATAGCGCCAGAACAGACGTTGTTGCGGGAAAAGAAGTTTTTCCTGCTTCACTTTTTTCCGGTTTTCTTTTCCCCTTGTTTCAAGCTTCTTCTTTCCGTTTTCTTTTACTTTTCACCCCGTTTGCCCGTCTGTTTTTCGATTTTTTCGACTTCCCTTGTGAAGGCTTTATGTCAGAATAGATCGTAGATACAGACAAACCGTGATGCTTTTTCCGCGAGAAAAGGACTGCAAGCGATGAACGAAAAGGACAAAACAGGAAAAAATCCAGACCTTGCCCATTTGGCCGAATTCCCGTTCAAAAGGAAAAAACTGAATGAAACATGCCTGATCCCTTTCGGTTTTGTCGAACAGGACGAAAAATACGTCTGGTCAACGCCTGTTTCAGACGGCCAGTTCCTCATGACCGTCTTCGTGACGAAAACAGGCGAAATCAGCACAAAACTGCTGGATCCGGATTCAGGAGAGGAATACGTACTGCATCGTGATCCCCTTGCAAAAGGGGCATTTGTCGGCAAAATCCGGATGGAATACGGGCGTATTCTGGAACTGATTGCGAATAAGTGCTTTGAAAACGATGTGTTTCAAAGCGACTATGCCCACAAAGTGATCCGATATGTCCGCCAGACGTATGG
>OGXI01000885.1_pt1 | contig 25944 bp, 12 predicted proteins | sample 1576221 | NCBI WGS metagenome assembly OGXI01 (sample SAMEA3541523, study PRJEB24748) | human gut metagenome | biome: human gut; feature: human-associated habitat; material: faeces | place: China | collected 2012
GCCATTCGGCGTACGGTCCGGCGCAGATGGCGGTGAGGTAGGAGCTCATGGTCGGGGTCGGTTCGAACACCCACAGCTTGGTGGTTTCGGCGGCGTGATCGCCGAGCGTGCCTTCCTCGGTGACGGTTTCGTTGTCGGTCACGGAGGCGGTGGGCATGTTGGACGTGACGATCCAGGATTTGGCTGCGAGCACGGAGAAGTCGAACACGGCCTTCAGGTCGGGCTGGTCGAACACGGCGTAGACGCGGCGGGCGTCCGGCACTTCGAACTGGGTGTACAGGTAGACGTTGCCGTCGGACGGGTCGACGCTGCGGTGCAGGCCTTCGCCGGTGTTGGAGTACTGGCACATCGCCTTGACGGTGACCTCGTTGTGCCCCTTGAGGTTCTTCAGTTCGATGCGGCTGTCGACGTACGCTTCAGCCGGGTCGAGGGTTTCGCCGTTGAGGGTGATCTCGCTGACTTCGTTGGCGATGAGGTCAAGGAAGCTTGACTCCCCCGGCTTCGCGTCAAAGGTGATGGTGGTTTCGGAGCCGAAATCCTTGGCTCCGCGGGTCAGGTCAAGCTTGACCGTGTAATGGATTGGCGCGGCGATGATGCTTTTGCGTTCTTCCGCTTCGATTCGGGTGAGGTTTGCTCCTGGCATGTCACTCCTTCTTTCTGGTAACAGAAGGCGGCGCGATCAGTTGTGCCGATCACGTCGCCTTGATTCAATTTATGGTAAATTTACGGCTTATTTCGCGGCGTTCAGTCCCATCGCGTCATCCACGTCCTGCGCGATGTCGGCGACGACGGGGACGATCATCGGCTTGCGGTGCAGCTGTCGTGCCACCCAGCCGCCGAGCGTGCGTCGCATGATCTGCTGCAGCTTGTAGGTGTCGCGCGTGCCCTGCATCATCGCGTCCTGCAGCTGCTCGACAATCTGGTGACGGACCTTGTCGAACTCGCTTTCGTCTTCCGCGACCGCGTTGAGGTAGATCTTCGGACCGGTGATGACATCCGCGGTTTCGGTGTCGACGACTACGAAGCTGGACACGAAGCCTTCGGTACCGAGGATGCGGCGCTTCTCGAGTTCTTCGTCGGTCAGTTCGCCGACGGAATCGCCATCGACGTAGACGTAGCCGCACGGCACGGAGCCGACGACCGCGGCCTGGCCGTGGTACAGGTCGACGACGTCGCCGTCTTCGGCCAGCACGACGTTCTGCGGATCGACGCCGGTCTTGACGGCGATCATGCCGTTGGCCACCAAGTGGCGGTTTTCGCCGTGGATAGGCATGGCGCACTTCGGCTTGACGATGTTGTACATGTACAGCAGTTCGCCTTCGTTGCAGTGGCCGGAGACGTGCACGGCGGCGTTGTCTCGGTTGACCACGCGGGCTCCGAGCTGCACGAGCTTGTTGATGACCTTGTAGACGCCATGCTCGTTGCCTGGGATCAGGGAGCTGGCGAGGATCACCGTGTCGAACTCGTTGATGGTGATGTCGCGGTGGTTGCCGTCGGCGATGCGGCCGAGCGCGGCCATCGGCTCGCCTTGGGAGCCGGTGCACATGTAGACGAGCTTGTCGTCCTGCACGTCATGGGCTTGCTTCAGGTCGATGACGGTGTCCTCGGGCAGACGCAGGTAGCCCAGATCGGCGGCGATGGACATGTTGCGGACCATGGAACGTCCGACGAACACGACCTTGCGGCCGTACTTGTGGGCCGCGTCGACGACCTGCTGCACGCGGTGCACGTGGCTGGAGAAGCTGGCCACGATGATTTTGCGCGTGGCCTGTGCGAACGCCTGGTCGAGCGCCGGACCGATGGAGGTTTCCGGCTTGACGAAGCCCGGGACCTCGGCGTTGGTGGAGTCCATCATCAGGAGGTCCACGCCCTTTTCGCCGAGCTTGCCGAATTCCACCAGATCGGTGATGCGGTGGTCGAGCGGCAGCTGGTCGAGCTTGATGTCGCCGGTGTCGATGAGCGAGCCGGCGGGGGTCTGCACGAACACGGCGAGCGCGTCCGGAATGGAGTGCGTGACGTTCACGAATTCCAGGTTGAACGGGCCGACCTTGAGCTTGTCGCGTCCCTTGACCTCGACGAGCGTCGGGTTGATGCGGTGTTCCTTGCACTTGGCCTCAACGAAGGCGAGGGTGAGCTTGGAACCGATCAGCGGAATGTCCGGGCGGAGCTTGAGCAGGTACGGCACGCCACCGATGTGGTCTTCGTGGCCGTGGGTGAGCACGAGCGCCTCGACCTTGTCGAGACGGTCCTTGATGTAGTGGAAGTCAGGCAGGATGAGGTCCACGCCCGGCTGCTCCTCTTCCGGGAAGAGCACGCCGCAGTCGATGAGCAGGATATGCCCGTTGTATTCGACCACGTTCATGTTGCGGCCGATCTCACCCAGACCGCCGAGCGGCACGATACGCATGGAGCCCTTGCGGTACTTCGGCGGGGCGATCAGCACTTCGTCCTGCTGGGGCGCGGTGGATTGCGGCGCGGAATGCGACGGGCGACGGTTCGAACCGTTGCCGCCACGGGATCCACGGGAGCCGCCGTTGCGCGAGCCACCGTTGCCACGGCTGCGGGTGGAGGACTTGGCCTTCTTGATGGCGGTCTTCTCGGACTTCGCGGCCTTGGTGGTCTTGGATGCCTTGACTGCGGTTTCAGTGCGCTTGGCAGCCTTGCTGCCGCGCTTGTGTGTTGTTGTCTTTGTGGTTTCTTCTGTAGCCATTTCCTAGTTGGATTTCTATTACTAATTGTCTCCGCCTATGCGGAAACGAGGAATTTGGGTGCCTGCCGGCGTTCATGCGCGACAGGCCAGTCGCATCATGCGATTCGGTTCACAGCAGTCCCGCGGCGCGCATGCCCTTTTCCGCGCGCACGAGTTCCGCTTCGCCCGGACCGACGTTCGGCAGGCGCATTTCGGTGGAGTCGAGGATTCCACGCACCTTCAGCGAGGCCTTGGCCATCACGGCCTGGAAGCCATTGCCGTTCATCGCTTCGACGAGCGGCGCCAGCTGCACGGAGATGCGCTGCGCTTCGTGGATATCGCCACGATCGAACGCGTTGGCGAGGTCACGCATCGGACCGGCGGCCGCGTGTGCGATCACAGAGATGATGCCGACGGCGCCGACGGACAGGAACGGCAGGAACAGGCCGTCATCGCCCGAATACCAGGTCAGACCGGTCTCCATGCGCTTGCGCACCGCGCCTGCGATGTCGCCGGTGGCGTCCTTGACGGCCTTGACGTGGTCGAGTTCGGCCATACGGCGGTAGGTCTCCAGCTGGATGTGCAGTCCGGTACGGCCCGGCACATCGTAGACGATGATCGGCTTGTCCGCGGAGTCGTTGACCGCCTTGTAGTGGCGGAACACGCCCTCCTGCGACGGACGGGAATAGTACGGGGCGACCACGAGCACCGCGTCGGCGCCCGCCTCCTGGGTCTGCTCCACCATGCGCACGGTGTGCGCGGTGTCGTTGGAACCGGCGCCGGAAATGACCGGCACGTCCACGACTTCCTTGACGACCTGAACCAGCTCGACCTTCTCCTCCATGTGGGTGGTCGGAGATTCGCCGGTGGTGCCGTTGACCACAAGACCGTCGGCACCATCCGCCACGAGCTGCCTCGCCAGCTGTTGCGCGGCTTCGAAATCTACGGCTCCGTCGGCCTTCATGGGGGTGACCATGGCCGGAAGGATACGTCCGAAGGGAGCAGGATCGAGCAGATGCATTGTACCGTCGTCAGTCTTAGGGCTTGTCATACGGCTAACGGTACTTCCCTCTGCGGACGCTTGCGATTTCATGAGACGCGAAAAGTCACATTTTGGAAGGCCTGCCGACGATGACCGCGACGACGCACTGCAGGAAAGCGACGAACGTGAACACCATCAGCGGCACATGGTGGCCGCCGGTGGCCTGGACCAGCACGCCGAACATAAGCGGGCCGAGCGACGCGATCAGATAGCCGAACGACTGCGCGACGCCCGACAGCACCACGGTTTCGGCGCTGTCATGCCCGCGCAGCGCGATCAGTGCGAGCGCCACGACCAGCGAAGCGCCTTGCGCGCAGCCGCCGACGAATGCCCATACCGGCATGAGGTGAGGCAGCAGCAGCATGCCAAGGCCGGCGATCAGCATGGGAGCGCTGGCGGTGAGCGCCGCGCAGACCTGGTTGCCGCGCACGTTCATGAGCTTAGGAATGACCAAGCCGGAAAGGATGCCGATGCCTTGGAAGATGAACAGATGCACGCCGGCGGTGGAGGCATCGTAGCCGATGGATGCGGAGATGGACGGCATCCAGTTGGACATGGTGTAGAAGGCGGATGATTGCAGTCCCATGAAGGCCGTCACGTACCACGTCATCGGACGGCGCAGCACGCGGGCGAACACGCCATGTGACGATTGCGTGGAACATGCCGGTCGCTGTGCGGAATGCGGGTTTTGTGCGTTGGCCGTCGTGCTGCGATCGCCAATATCATCGATATCGCCAGTATCGCTGGTTTCGATGGTGCCGCCGGCGGAAGCGATAACGACTTTGCGATTGTGCAGGATACGCAACGCCCACAGCGCGGCGACAACCAGCGGCGGCACGCTCCAGAAGGCGAGTGACGCGCGCCATCCGCCCCACATCTGCGCGAGCGGCGCGGACAGCAATCCGGCTGTGGCGCTGCCGGCGGTGATGCAACCGGAGTAGACGCCGGTCGCCATCGCGACATGGCCGGCGTAGTCACGTTTTGCGATTACCGGAACCAGAACGTTGCCGACGGCGATGGCGGAAGCGAACACCACCGTGCCCAGCCAGATGCCGACGCCGCCGCCGAACGAGCGGATGGCGTCGCCCGCCGCGATGCACAGCAGGGCCAGCAGAATCGACATGTCGATGCCGATGCGGCGTGCAAGGAACGTGACCAGCGGGCTGACCGCGGCGAAGGCGATCAGCGGAATCGCCGTCAATACGCCCTGCACGCCCTCACCCCACGCAAGGTCGGTTCCCATTTGGGCGAGGACCGGCCCGACGGCGGCGATGGCGGGCCGCAGATTCAGCGATACGAGGAAGATCAAAGCCACCCACAATCCGGTGGAGGACCGGTCGTACGCCAGCATGTTTCGTTTTGAATTCATTCCGTTCCCATTCCCGCTTCCACTTCCGTTTACCGCCGTTCCAACGGGACGTGCCGCGCCTAGATTTTCCCTATCAATCTTCAAGCTCATTGAGCGCATCGAAGCAATCGTTGATGCCTTCGATACGCGCGTGCACCTCGTCTTCGGTATCGACGAGGCATTTTCCGACTTCGTCCACCATCAGGGCGATCAGGGCGAACGCCGCGGTGAAGCTCGTCAGCACGTGGGAGTTCAGCACCACTTTGAAGAAGGCGACGTTACGGCCGATGACGGCGTTGCGCGCCGAAATGTCGCCAATCACCACCACGGTCAGGCCGCGCTCAAGCATCACGTCGATGAGCCGCGAGAAGAAGGGAAGACGCCGGCCCACGCCGATGATGACGATTACGTCGCCTGCCGCATAATCAACCAGATCTTCGGCTATGGACTGGCCTGGATTCGGCAGAATATCAACGTTTCCGCGTAGCCGCATCAGCTGTTCGCGCATGTGCAGCGCCACGGGATAGCTGCTGCGGTACCCGACCACCGCCACATGCGGGGCCGTGGCTATGGCTTGGCATGCGGATGACAGTTGCGCGCGGTCGATGCCTTCAAACGTGCGTTTCAGGCTTTCCTCGTCACGGCGCAGATGGTCGGCGACCAAATCGTCGCACTGGGTGTGCCGTGAAAGCTCCGGAGAGCCAGGACGATGGACGCGACGCACGTCACGTCTGAATTCGCCCGCGTTCGCATAGCCGAGCTTGCGGTACAGGCGGCTGAGCGTCGGCTGCGAGATGCCGCTCAACTGCGACAATTCCACGGAATTGCAGACCAACACATCGGTCAGATGGCCCAGAATGAACTGCGCGGCCTCACGTTCCGTCGCAGTCAGCGAATCGAAGGATTCCCGGATGCGCGCCACCAAGCCGAGGTCCGCGGCAGCATTGCCTTCCTCGTCCATGGCGTCCTTCGAAGCCCCCATATTGTCTGAAAGCATAATTCCAGAAGTCACGCTCATCGCCCTTCCCTGCAGTACATTCTCACGCGGCGCATCCGCTCTCCTGACGATGCTACCCCTTGCTTTCCGGGTTTCACCAGGTTTGGCCGCCGACAACTGTCACGACGAATGAAGAATTTCAGATGCCGTAAGCACTGAAATGCATCCATCACAGGCAGTGGCGGCGCCTCTTGGCAACGCGACCCACCATCAGGAGATGACCGACCATGGCAAAAACAGCTTACCCCACACAATCAACATCGCATATCGGGCGGATTCGGCATAGAAGAAACGGTGCCAAACCAGCGAAATGGGCGACTAACGCGGCAACAAAATCCCCGACTGTTGCGAACACTGTTGAACCGGCATCGCGCCCGGCCGAATGCGAGGCGAACGCGGTGCGCAAGATCGTACGGCTGGTGGCACGCACCGGCTGCCGCACGCATATTCTGCACGTGTCCAGCGGTCTGAGCGCGGACGTGCTGCGGCGGGCGAAGGCCGAAGGACTGCCGGTCAGCGCGGAGACCTGCCCGCATTACCTCACGTTGGATTGCGACCATATTCCCGACAACGCCACCGCGGTCAAATGCTGTCCGCCGATTCGTGATCTGCATGAGCAGGACGCGCTATGGGCGGGGCTTGCCGACGGCACGTTGGATGGTGTCGTCACCGATCATTCCCCGGCCAGCGCGGATATGAAAGCCGGCACGCTCGCCACCGCGTGGGGTGGCGTTTCCAGTCTGCAGGTCGGATTCCGCGCGGTGTTGACGGGTGCGATGCGGCGCGGCTTGAGTTTGGCCGACGTCGTGCGGTGGATGTCGTGCAACACCGCACGGCTTGTGGGACTTGACGATCGTGGCGATATAACGCCGGTATTGCGGGCCGATTTGGCGATTATTCGCCCGTACGAACGGTTTGTTGTGGATGCTACCGCTTTGGAAAGCCGCAATCCGATCTGCGCCTGCGATGGCATGACGCTTAACGGCGTCGTCACGCGCACGTTTGTAGCGGGGCGGGACGCGCTCTCCGGAGTGCGGGAGGGGAATCTTATCGTTCGTCCGTGAATCGGAATCCGTAAATCAACCATTCAACAAAAATCCCCAACCCGCCGACGGCCGGATGTCATTCGATGTCGGCAGATTGGGGACGGACGAGAATCAGGTCTCAGCCCAGGTAGGCGGCCGGGTTCTGGGCGAACTTGTCGGCGCAACCGGGGTTGCAGAAGTAGTAGGTGACGCCGCCGTATTCGCGGGTCGCGGCCGCGGTGGCCGGATCGACGCTCATGCCGCAAACCGGATCCTTCGCAACGTTCGCCGCGGAATCGCCCATATTCGAAGCCATGCCGTGGCCGTCATGACCGCCGCAGCAGTGTCCGGCGCCCATCGCGCCCATGTTCTCGGCTTCCTTCTTGGCCTTGTGATCGCTGAACAGTCCCATGATCGTTCCTTTCCGACTGCGCTGGTTGCCATTATTTTTGCTCGGATCGGGCTTGCGTACCCGATACGTCTTGTTTTTCGCCGCCTCCGCGTCCGGATCGAACAGGCGCAGCCGGCTTGCGTTCGTCACCACGCACAACGACGAGAACGCCATCGCGGCGCCGGCGATCATCGGATTCAGCAGCGTTCCGGTGAACGGATACAGCACGCCGGCCGCGATCGCGATGCCGATGCTGTTGTAGCCGAGTGCGAAGCCGAGGTTTTGCGCGATGTTGCGCATGGCGGCATGCGTCAGGTCGAGCGCGTGCACGAGTCCCATCAGCGATCCGCCCATCAGTGTCACGTCGGCGGATTGGATGGCCACGTCGGTGCCGGTGCCGATGGCGAATCCGACGTTGGCTCGGGCGAGGGCGGGCGCGTCGTTGATGCCGTCGCCGACCATCGCCACCGTATAGCCTTGCGATTGGAGTTTTGCGATTTCGTCGGCCTTGCGTTCCGGCCGCACGCCGGCGATCACATGACGTTCGTCGATACCGACCTGGCTTGCGATGGCGCGTGCGGTGGTCGGATTGTCTCCCGTGAGCATGACGGCTTCGACGCCACGTTTGCGGAGCAGTTCGATGGCTTGGCGCGAGTCGGCTTTCGGCACGTCGGCGACGGCGACGATGCCGGCGAGATGGCCGTCGATGGCCGCTAGGATCGGCGTTTTGCCTTGCTGCGACAGGAGTTCCATGTCGGCGATGATGGCGTCGAGGTTCGTATCGTGGATGGTCTCGGAGGCAATTTCGGAGGTATCGGACGTAACGTCGGGCATGTTGACGTCAAGGTCGTCGATCAGGTCGGTGTTGCCGACGGCGACGGTGTGCGGCAGACCGCGGAAGGTGACACGCGCGGTGACGCCACGGCCGGCAATCGCCTGAAAATCGGTGGTTTGCGCGAGTTCCGCAACGTCCGCGACGTCGGCTTTTTCCGCAGCTGCGGCAACGATCGCAGCAGCGAGCGGGTGTTCGGAATCGCGTTCGGCGGCGGCGACAATCGTCAGCAAATCATCGGGACGCCGATGCCACACGCCCAACGGCAGCACATCGGTAAGGGTGGGTTTGCCGGCGGTGATCGTGCCGGTCTTATCCAATACGACGGCGTTGACTTTACCGCACGTTTCCAACGCTTCGGCGGAACGGACCAGCACTCCCATACGGGCCGCGCGACCGGTCGAGACCGTCACCGACAGGGGCGTCGCCAGACCGAGCGCGCACGGGCAGGCGACCAGCAGCACCGACACCGCGGCGACCAGCGCGTGCGTGACGCGCGGGTCGGGGCCGAACGCGAACCACAGCGCGCACGACCATACGGCGATGAGTACCACGGTCGGCACGAAAACGCCGGAGATACGGTCCGCCAATCGTTGCACGGGGGCTTTCGAGCTTTGTGCGGCGGCCACCATGCCGATGATCTGCGCGAGCACGGTGTCCTTGCCGACTTTCGTGGCGCGGTACCGCAGCGAGCCACCACCGTTGATGGTGGCACCCGTCACTTCGCTGCCCTCGGTTTTGGCGACCGGCATGGCTTCGCCGGTGATCATCGACTCATCCACGGTGGAGCTGCCGGATATGACGATGCCGTCGACCGGCAGCTGCTCGCCGGGACGGATGGCGATGATGTCGCCGACGCGCACGTCATCGATGGCGATGCTGGTTTCCTTGCCGTCTCGCACCACGCGGGCGGTTTTCGGTTGCAGACCCGCCAATGCGCGCATGGCTTCACCGGTGCCTTTGCGGGCGCGCGCTTCGAGCAGCTGGCCGACAAGCATAAGCGTGACGACCACACCGACCGCTTCGAAATATGGTTCGCGCGCATTGTCGGGCAGGATGCCCGGCGCGAAGGTGACCACGCAGGAGTAGGCGAATGCGGTCAGCGCACCAAGGCTGACGAGCGCGTTCATCTCCGGCGAGCGGTGGGCGATCGCGGCGAAACCGCTGCGGAAAATCGGCAATGCCGCATAGCCGACGATTGGCAGCATCAGCAGGAACTGCAGCCAGTTCGGCATCGGATACAGCATGAGCATGGTGGAGCCGAATACCGGAATCGTGCAGACGGCCGCCACGATAAGACGGGTGATGAGGGCGCGAATTTCCGATTCCAATCCGCGCGATTTGCCCGAATCACCCGAACCGGACGTTTGGACGGCGCCTTTTTGCGCGCATTGCACGCCTGTTTCCGCGGAACCGGATGCGTGGGCACCGTCAGCAGTCGCGCGAATGTCCGAATTGCCGGAATCGGACATACTGGCGCCGACGGAACCAACCGCGGAACCGGCGGCGGCACCGACACTTGCATGCTTTCCCGGCAGTATGCGCAACGTGCCGTGCAGCATGTTCATACCGCATGCGAAGGGATACTCGCCCGGCTGGTCGGGATGAAGCGTCAGCGTGGTCGTGCGGAAGGCGGGCAACGCAAGATCGACCCCGAAATCGGAGAACACGACATGCGACGAGCATTCGCCGTCTTCCTTGCGATCGAAGATCAGCCGTAGCGGCACGCCGGCTTCGGCTTCGATGACGGCCGGGCTGTACCCGCCTTTGACTTCGACGACCGCTTCCTGCACGCCGTCGCGCAACGGCGCACGATACGCTTTGCGCGGTGCGAAGAAGAACCACAGCACGCCCGCAGTAACGAGCAGCGCCATAATAAGCGCGATTGCGATGTGCATATTCCAGCCGCCTTCCGTCCGTAATTGGCTTTCGATTTCGGCAAACACCATCACAATATACCCCTATAGGGTATATTGGCAAGAAGGACGAGCAAACTTCAGCCGTAGATAAAATTTTCAGCGCAGCGAGGAGGACGATATGAACGCCACACAGCATGGGTACGCAAGCGACCAGAAGAGGATCATCGCACGATTGAATCGCATCGAAGGGCAGGTGCGCGGCATTCGGCAGATGACGGAAAACGGCGAATACTGCATCGACATTCTGACGCAGATTTCCGCAGCGGACAGCGCACTGAAGTCGGTGGCGCTACTGTTACTTGACGACCATCTGCACCATTGCGTCGCCAAAGCCGCGGCGGAGGGCGGTACCGTCGCCGACGAAAAGCTGGCGGAAGTCAGCGCCGCCATCGCACGCCTTGCCAAATAATCGGAACAGATCCGCCATAAAAAAACTGCCGACGGGAGACACATGCACCCGTCGGCAGTTTGAAAAAAGAATTACGATTACAGGTCGAGGAAGTGGTCGAGGCCGACGGTCAGACCCGGGTAGGTTCCGGTGGAGACCTTGCGCACGGCCAGCAGCACGCCCGGCATGAAGGAGATGCGGTCGAAGCTGTCGGCGCGGATGGTCAGCTGTTCGCCGGAGTTGCCAAACAGCACCTCCTCATGGGCGTTGAGGCCACGCAGACGCACGGCGTGCACGTGGATGCCGTCCACCACCTGGCCGCGGGAGCCGCCATCGGTTTCGGTGGCGTCCGGAACCGGACCCAAGCCGGCCGCCTTGCGCGCTTCGGCGATGCCCTGCGCAGTGTGGAAAGCGGTGCCGGACGGAGCGTCCACCTTGGTCGGGTGGTGCAGTTCGATGACTTCCGCGGATTCGAAATACGGCGCCGCGACCTTTGCGAAATGGTCGGCGAGCACCGCGGAAATGGCGAAGTTCGGCGCGATGAACACGCTCTGGCCCTCACGCGGGGCCGCGGCGAGCGCGGCGCGCACCTGGTCGAGCTTCTCTTCGGTCCAGCCGGTGGTGCCGACCACCACGTCGACGCCCTGCTTGACGAGGGCGAGCACATTGCCCAGCGACACGCTCGGCACGGTGAACTCCACCACGACGTCGGTGTTTTCGGGGGTGATGGCGGTCAGGTCGTCACCTGCGTCGAGCGCGAGCGCGAGTTCGGTGTCGGCGGCGGAATCGACGGCGTCGACCACATGCGAGCCCATACGGCCTTTGGCGCCGACTACGGAAACCTTGATCATTGCAGCTCCTTGATGTTTTCGCGGACGCGCATGTTGCGCATGTCGTACGTTTGCCGTGCGCATGTGTTCGAAATCGCGTGTCCGCGTCCATAACGTGTTCCACTTATGAATCTAAAGAGACGCTTCGACGCGGAGGCAGGCGGCTATGACGCTTGACGATCGAACGTCGGTCAGCCGCGGCGGCGCACCAGCAGCCAGCCGATCAGCGCGAACGGAATCGAACAGCCCACGAACACGGCGGGCAGGCTCAATCCCACGCCCGGATCGAAATGGTCGAGCACGATGCCGGTGATCATGGAGCCGAACGACGCGCCCATCGTGCCGGCGGTGCTCACCCAGGACAGGCCTTCGGTGAGCGATTCCTCGGGCACGGTCTCCTTGACGAGGAGGTTGCCGGAGGCGAATACCGGCGAAATGGTCAGGCCGGTGAGGATCTCCACCAGTCCCATCACGATCAGGTTGCCCTGGCACAGGTGGATCACCACGAAGCCGACGGTCATCAAGGCGAGGAACATGATCATGTGACGCCAGCGGGAGCCTTTGAGCTCGCGCGAGCCGAAGACCAGCGCGCCCATGCAGGAGCCGACGGCCAGCATGGCCAGCTGCACGCCGAGCACGGAGTCGAGGTGCAGCGATTTCATGACGGCGGTCATGGACGTGTCGAACGCGGTGAACGCCATGTTGAACACGATGAACACGGCGAGGAGCGGCAGCACACCCGCATAGGTGAGCACGTTGCGTTTCCTGCGGTCGCGATCGCCCGTCTTGAGCCGATCCAAATCGAAACGGTCCGCGGAAACCGCGGCACCAGCGGCACCGCCGGCCGTCAATCGCACGTCAGCATCGTCCGTACCGGCCGCGACGACCGTGATTTCGCGCAATACCGGCGGTTGAGTGTCACGCAATGCGAAGAACACGGCACCGCCGAACGCGCAGGCGAGGGTCGGCACGAACAGCTGTGATACGGGATGCACGGACGCGGCCAGGAAAGCCGCCAGAATCGGCCCGAAGATGAACACGATCTCGTCGATGGCGGATTCGAGCGCATACGCGGTGTTGAGCAGGTCCTCCTTGTCGGCGCGGTCGAGCACGTACGCCCAACGGGTGCGTACGAGCGCGCCGAACGAGAACTGCGTCATGCCCATGACCACGGCAAGCACGAACAGCAGCGGAATCGGCACGCGCATCAGTGCGGCGAACGCGAAGCCCAGCATGACGATGACCTGCACCGTCAGGATCACCGGACCGACCTTGCGCTGGCCGAACCGGTCGAACAGGCGCGCGTACAGCGGCGTGACCGCGGCGGTGGCGAGCACGTACGCGGCGCTCATCACGCCGGCGATCGTCCAATTGTCGTACATGTGGTTGAGCGCGAGCACGATACCGAGGCCCATCATGGACATCGGCAGTCGCGCGATGGCTCCGGACACGCAGAACGCCTTCGTGCCGGGAATGCGGAAAAGCTGCGCGTATGGCGATTGCGTTTTCTGCGATTCGTGCGGTTCGTGCGATTGCGATTGCGTTTTCTGCGATTCGTGCGGTTCGTGCGATTGCGATTGCGGTTTCGCGCTCGTCACGCCGTCACCTTTCCCCGGTAGATGAACATGTCGTCGAACAGTGGCGGCACTTCGCCGTCGGCGCTGCCGCCGAGCCGGGCGACCGTCTCGCTTGCCGTGCGGTGCGCGATGCAGTCCAACCCCTTGTGGTCGTAGAAGCTCACGTCGCAGTCGGAATCGGTGTGCAGGTAGAACGCGGGCACGTCCCATGCGGCGAAATGCTCCTGCATGCGTCTCCAAAGCTGCCCGCCCACACCGTGGCCGCGCACGTCGGGGTTGACGATGAACAGTTCCAGCTCGCCCATGGTGGTTTCGTTGGCGCGCCCTTCGCGTTCCAGATCGAGTTCCACCGAGAAGCCGGATTTCAGCGCCGCCATATGCTTGGCGGCCTCCGGATCGGCGTCGATGCGGCGTTCCAAGGCCTTCATTTCCTCGCCGACTTCGATTTCGTCGAGCTGCGGCGCCTCGCCGGCGACGCGGATGAACGTGACGCCCGCGAGTGTGCCGTCGGCGGCGAACGCGCCGTTGGCGAACGTGGTCGGCAGCAGGTAGTGCAGCACGAAATATCGGGAGATCAGCCGCGACATGTCCGCGCCGACCTTGTCCACATCCTGCGGCCAGGTACGGTCGAACAGGTCGACCACCGCGTCCAGATCGCCCCAGACGATGGGACGGAAGACGATTGCCGATGCGTTGTTTGTTCCGGCACCCATGCCGGCGTTCGGGATTGCGGTTGCGCTGTTCGCAGCCATATCAAACACTCCTTAACTGTCGTTGCGTCCGGCATGTGCGCCCGCCCACACATGCTGCACGAGGGTAGCGGCGTTCCTCCACAACGCTGCCTGCATAGCGGTTTCTCCCGCAGGCAGGCCGGAAAGCGCCGCTCCCCCGCTTTCTTCGGTCAAGGAGCCATTGCGCACCGGCACTAGTCGTTGTCGGATTGCTGCGGAATTCCGTAGCTCAACTCGGCAAGGATCTCTTCTTCTGTTTTGTCGAGGGCGTCAAGCTCCCGATCGGCCTCGTGAGGCTCACTCACATAGTAGAGACAGGCGTCGATTGCATCCAACGGAACCCCTTCCATCGCCGCGAGCAGCAGGCGGTACAGGTCGAGCTGTGCGAGCTTCTCCTTGATTTCGTCCGGTTTGCGTGGTTTTACGCCGGTTTTCCAATCGACCACGGTGTAGCGTTTCGTCTCGTCCGTTTCGTCGAGACCGCCGAAGAACACCGCGTCGAGTTTGCCGTTGACGATGGTGCCGAGCTGGGGCATGTCGACGACGAGCTGGCGTTCCGCCCATGCTGGACGTCGTTTTGCCCACGGCGAGGCGACGAGACGACGCTGCCAAGCGGCCAGTTTCCGTTCGTCTCGCAATTGGGCGTCCTGCGATGGTGCGTCCTGCGATTGCACGCCGCCGTTGTCCGCGTCGACTTGCGTATCACCTATCAATGCGATCAGTTCCGCACGCGACTGCGCGGCCATGCCGGCAGCACCTTCCGTACCGCCGATGCCGTCGACGTCCGCATCCGCCATGATGAAACGCTCAGCCCATGCGTGGAACCGCGTGCCGAGCTGTGCCGCCGGCGAGGCGACGTGCGGAATCGGACGGACCAGACCACGCCAGTAGGCGCGGGAGTCACGCTCGCCCATGGAGCCGGCGCGCGCTTGCAGCGAGGTGACGTTTTGGCGGCCGGCAGCAAGGATACGTTCGCCTTTGGCACGCACGGCCTCGTCGAAGGCGTCCTGCGATTCGCCTGCGTCAGCCGCGTCCGGTTCCGGCATGAGATGTTCGTCGGCGACGAGCAGTTTGGCGAGACGCAGCAGTGAGTTTCCGGTTTCCGGCGATGGCGTGGCGGATTCATCGGCAACGTCGCCCTGCGTTCCCGTGGATTCAGCGATATTCGGTTCGTCGGATTCGACGGCACGTACCTGTTCGGCCGCGGCACGCAGCTTGTCGGCGACATCGGCGCTCAGATCGCACGGCCAAGGCAAAGTATGGTCGTCCGAGACCGGTTCGAGCGGCGTGTTCCACGCATCGCCCACCACGGCATTCTCGAAATCGCGGGCGTGTTCGCCTACGAAATAGCCGTCGGGCAGGTCAAGTCCCAGCGTGTGCGGGGAGCCGTCCACATCGTCGGACAGGTTGTCCGGTTCGCGTACCGCGGTGACGATTCCGTTCATCGAATCGCGCGTCTCCAGCCAGAAATTCGACGGCGCGGCGCTTTTCTTTCCCTCCGCCAGGCGGGAGTCGCGGCTCGTCTCGTTGCATCCGCTGTATACGAGCAGCGCCTCGTAGCGGGCGCGCGTCAACGCCACGTAGGCGAGACGGCGTTCGTCGGCGTGCAGTCGGCGGCCGTATTCCTCCTGTTGCGTCAGGTACAGGCTTGCCGGATCCATTCCTTCCATATCGTCGACGGCCATGGTTCGCAAGGTGCCGAACACCTCGTCGTCGATCACTTCCGCATCGTCCAATCCGTCGAGCGATTCCACGGGATTGCCCCCGATGGGCGCGTCGTGCGGGAATTGTGGCAGGATATCCGCGTCGGCGCGCACCGGAACCGGCACCGCGGACGGGTCTTCCAGCCAAGTGTGGGCTTTTTCGAAGTATTCCGGCGGCTCCCATACGCCGTCGCGCCGACCGCCCGGATGGTCTTCGTCCGTTTTGACGCTCAGGCGGTCGCCTTGACTGGACGGGAAGGTGCCGTCGCGCATGCCGACCACGGCCACGGCGTCCCATTCCAGGCCTTTCGACTGGTGCACGGTCATGAGCACCACATCGACGGGGGTATCTGGTGCGGTGGCGTTGTCGTCGGACGCGTCACGCAGCGAATCCACCCACGAGATGAACGCGCGCAGGCTTGGCGTGCCCTGCGCGGCGATTTCCTGCAAGTAGGTGTCCACCAGAGACAACATCGCGTCGAGTGACGAAGCGGCATGCGATGTGACACGATTGCCGGCATCCGGATGCCGCATCCGTTCGGCGAGCAGCAGGTCGATGTCCAGTCCGAGCGCGGTGATGGCCGTGCGTACCACTTCCGGCAACGGATGGCCGGCCGTGCGCTGCACCTGTTGGATGACGCGACCGGCGTGGATGACGCTCGCGGCTCCCGTACGGCTCAATACGCCGTCGACGAGGTGCCGCAGATCGCCGCGCAGCAGCACGTCGATCAGGAAGACGGCGTTGGGCACTTGGTCGCGGTAGGCGCGCACGGTGGCGCGGATGTCGGCGTCGGACGGATTCGCATCCGCCTCCACGATGCCGGCCGACACGAGCGCGCGGTAGCGTTGCGCGGTGTTGAGCCGTTCGGCGATGCCGGCGAGCGCCTGCAGATCGTCGGCGGACAGACCGAATCGTGGCGTGGCGAGCAGCCGCATGAGCGCGGCGCTGTCGGTGTGGTCGCATACGACGTGCAGCAGGGCGAGGATGTCTTTGATTTCGGGACGTTCCAGGAGTGCGGCCTGGCCGACGACGAGTGTGGTGAGGCCGGCTTGTTCCAGTGCGTCCTCGTAGGCTGGCATCTGCGTTTTGGAGCGGAACAGGAGCGCCACGTGCGGACGGTTGTCTTTGGCTCCGTCGGCGAGCTCGTTTTCGGTTGGCGTGTGCAGTGCGATCGCTTGTTTGGCGAAGCGTACGATGGCGTCGATTTCCTGGCCGAATGTGGCGTAGCCGAGCACGCCGAGCGTACCTTCGGGGGCATTGTCGATGTTGGCGAGCGGGGGCACGTCCACTTCGCGCATAAGCGAGCTGCCGCGACGTCTGGCGGGCAGGCGCAATGGTTTCGTCAGATTGTTGGCCGCTTCGAGCACCATGCGCGAGTTACGTCGGGTGACGGTCAGCGTGTAGGGCTTGTCGGTGGCGTCGTGGCCGAAGTCGTGTTGCAGCATGCGGAATGCGCCTGGGCTGGCTCCTCGCCATGCGTAGATCGATTGGAAGGGGTCGCCGACGGCGTTCACCGCGCTGCGATGGGTGGAATCGGCGTGGAACAGTGCGGTCAGGAGGGCCGCCTGCGTGGTGGAGGTGTCTTGGTATTCGTCAAGCAGCACGTGCGTGTAGCGTTTGCGGTAGGTGGCTCCGATGGAGGGGAATCGGGTGACGAGTTGGAATGCGGCGATGGTGAAGTCGCTGAATTCGGCCATGTTGAGGGCGCGTTTTTCGGCGTGGTAGTCGGCCACGAGGTCGAGTAGCAGGTCGCGTTTGCGGGCCGTGCCGGCCAACTTCGCGGTGTTGTGGACGCACAGTTGGTGGCATTGGGCGCGGTATTCGCGTTTGCGCGCTTCGAAGGCGGTGTCGGATTCCTTTTTCTTCTGTTTCGGAGCCTTGCCCACTTTCGGCTCGTCATCGGGAACGTCCTCGTCTTCAAGCGCTTTGGCCACTTGCGCCACGAACGCCTTATCCCATGCGCGCACGCGTTCCACGGCTTCGTCGAAGCTGGTGCAGTCGCTGCCGATCATGGCTCCTGCGATGGCGTTGGATAGGGTGAACACGTTGCCGGCGATGGTGGAGAATTTGCCGAGTTCGTCGCCGCCTTGGTCGAAGGCCATGAGCTGGTCCATGTGCTTGTCGAGCACGGTGTGGATGAGCTGCAGCGCTCCGGCTTCGCTCAATGGCTGCGTGTTTTGGTCGAAGCCGACGAGCAGGCCGTATTGGCGCACGATGGTTTGGAAGAACGCGTCATAGGTGGAGACTTCCGGTTTGAGGAAGGCGACGCGCGTACCACGTCCGGCCTGGTTGCGCGTCACGGCAGCGGAAACGCGCGAAAGCAGTTCGGAGGCGGCTTTGCGTGTGAAGGTCAGGCCCAGAATCTTCTCGGGACTGATGCCTTGGTCGATGAGGGTGATGATGCGGCGGGTCATGGTGTAGGTTTTGCCGGAGCCGGCGCCCGCCACCACGACCACGTCCTCGTATGAGGGGGCTTGGATGACGGCGGCCTGTTCCGGACTGTCGGTGAATTTCGGCGTGGCGGCCGGCGCAGTGCCCATCGCATCGCCCTTTGCTGTGGCCCCGTTCGTTGACATGCTTCCGTTCATACCGTTGCTCCCGTTCATGCCACGGTCCTTTCGAATACGGTGTTCTGCTCGCCTTGGCAGGCCGGGCAGACCCCACTGCCGTACGTTCTGCAGTATCCGACGTGTTCCACGGTCGGACGCGCGGTGATGCGGGTGGCCCGGCTCGCCGCGGCCGCATAGAAGACGCGGGAGATCATGGTCAGCGACCATACCGTCATCTTCGACCGCGATTCCAGAAGTTGCTTCCAATGTTCTTCGCTGACCTGCGCCGGCCGTTCGACGTCGTCGAGGCCGCTGGTGAAGACGCTGGCCATTTTGGGCACGTATTTGCGGGGTATGAAATCGCCCGCGTTGATGCTTCCGCCGGCGAACAGCGCCTGCTGGTGGTACGCTTCGTCGCCTTGCCCTTTGCGTGGCGCGGGTGCCGCGTATTCCATGACGTGGAACAGGGCGCTTTGGGTGATGTCCGGCATGGTTGCGATCGCCTGCGCGCCGCGTTTTCCGTCGTGTTCCGGGAATGCGAGGCCCAGCTGGTAGCAGACGAGCTGCAGGTCGCTGAACAGGGAGCGTCCATTCGGCACTTTGCCGGTTTTGTAGTCAATCAGCCGTACCTGTTCGCGGCCGTCTGCGGTACGGCGGTGTTCAAGACGGTCGATTCTGCCCGACAGGCGTACGGTGAGCCGGTCGCTCATGCCGGTTTCCGGCCAGCCGCCGACGAGCGCGCCCATGATGGCGATGAGTTCGTCGCGGGAGATCGGAGCGTTGCCGTCGATGGCGTTGTAGGCGTCGAGGATGTCGTCGAAGTCGAATTGCGCGGCGAACTGCCGTTCCGCTTCGGCATGGTCCAATGTTCCCACGGTGATGGTTTCGGTGTTGTTCGACGGGTATCCCGTACGGTTCGACTTGACGAAATATGTGGCGATGTTGCGCAATGCGACCGATGCTTTCGCGTCCTTGCCGAGCGCCTTGTACCGTTCCTCGGGGTCGTCGATGGCGTTGAGGTCGCCACGTAGGGTCTTGTATCGGCTGATCATCCATTGGGTGATTTCGTCGATGTTGTCCTCGTCGCTTACTGCGGTGTGGTTTTGGGGCAGGTCGAGGCCGGCTTCGGTGGCCTGTTGCGCGACGGCGTGGATGAGCGAGCCGAAGCTGGTGGCCACGCTGCCCATGCGTGGGCCGGCGAAACGGTTCTCCAGCATCCAGCACACCGGGCACGCCCACAAACTGTCCACGGCGGATGGAGAAAGGGTGACCACGTCGGATTGGCCGTCTGTTTTTTCGATGGATTCCGGTTGTTCGATAAGCTTCGCCTTGTCGGCATGCTCCGTTTTCCCGTCAGATTCCATCTTGCCGTCGATTTCCGTCATATCGTCGGCTCCCGCATGTTCCGTAAGGAACGCCCAATTGTCGGGATTCGCGGCGGCGATGCCATGCGATGCCAACAACGCCAAGGCTTGCGCGGCATCGCGCGCTTGGGGGGAATCGGTCGGCGCATGGGCCAGCACGCTTCGCGAGGCGGCGACCAGGCCACGTGGGTCGGCCTCCAGTCCCGCGTATTCGCCGGCCTCGCCGACCGCCGTGTACACGCGTGTTTCCGCATCGGCATCCCGGTCGCGGTCGAACCATTCCGGCAGGTAGCCGTAGAGGAAGTCGGACGGCACATGGTCTTCGTTGAGGACCGCGCTTACCGTCACGCGCTCATCGGCGCGGGTGAGCGCCACAAGGAGGCTTTTCTGTTCGGAGGCGAGCACCGCGGCGAGCTGCGCGTTTTCGCGGCCTGCGGAAGTGACGATGTCGTCGGACAGTCGTCCATGCAGCATGATGTCGGCGAGTTCCTCCCCGCCGAACAGGGTGTTGCGCGGCGCGAGGTTCGGCCATTGGCCTTGTTGGAACGCAGGCATGAACACGAGTTTCCAATGTTTTCCGGCAGCTCCGGCGGGCGTGGTGAGCGTCACGGCCTGATCGATCGGCGCGGTGTGCGCCAGGGAGTCGGCTTCGATGGCGAGCGCGCGGACCTGTTCGATGAACGCGTCGATGGTGTGCGCTGCCGTCACGCCGTTCGATTCGCCGCCGGACGCGTAGCTGAACAGGCGCATCGCGGTGTCGAGCCGGTCGTTGGCCGCGCGGCCTTCGGCGTTGTTGCGCAACGCCGTTTTCTGCCAGATTTCGGCTTTGCCGAACGCCTGCCATGCACAGTCGAGCATGTATTGCGGTTCGTGGGATGTCAGGCGTGCCTCCGACCGCAGGGTATCGTCAAGCGTTTTCCACAGGCGTGCGAAGGCTTGCGCTTGGGGGTCTTTGCGGCCCAGTACGGAGGCGATCGCGTCGAGCACGCGGTCGGTGTCGCCTTCCAATAGCAGGATGTACAGCGCGTTCATGCCGAAGGATGGTTCGTCCGCGTCCTCAGCGGCACGCTCTCCCGTCATCAGCCGGTCGTCGGTGTCGATTGCCGGCAGGCCCATGTCGGCAGCGTTTTCCGCGTCCGACGCCGATGCCGCCACGCGTGCGGTGTGGAAGGTTTCGACGTAATCGTTCCAATCGTCGATCAGCTGTGGCAGCAGCGCGCGTCCGGACGTGTCGGACGTGGTCGGATCGGCTGTATCGTCATGCAAAACCGTGGCCAGCGAGCCGAGCGCGTTCATCGCCGATTCGACCACGCACAGCCGAGCCGGACGTTCGCCGGGGGTGGTGATCAGCGGCGAGTTCATAATCGATGCGACGCGTGAGCGCACGTATGCGCCGGCCGTGTCGAGGTTCATGGACGAGGTGGCGATGCCTTGCCGTTTCAGTTCGGCCAGTTCGATCATGGAGAACAGGCCCTGCACGAACGGTTCGTCCTTGAGGGGGCGGGTCACGCTCGAATAGCGTACGGGCACGCCGTCGGCGCGTAGCCGTTCGCCGAACGTGCGCACGGTGGCGTTGTCGTGGGCGATCACGGCCATGTCGTTCCAGTCGCGGCCGTGTTCGAGATGTTCGGTTTTGATTTTCCACACCACGTCGTCGAGTTCTTCGACGGTGGAACGGTACATCGCGGCTTCAAGACTGCCGTCGCGCGTCTCCGGTATGGCGATGGCCGGCATTTTGCCGGGGCGGTTCGCCAGCGCGTCGTCGGTCGATTCCGTGCTGGCGATGGTCAGGCTCACGCGGCTCGCCACCGCGGCCAGGTCCGTACCTTCGGCCATATGGGACGGTTCCAGCCGTACCAGTCGCGCGCCCAATCGCGATTGCGCCATGTTGAACAGATATTCAGGGTACGATCCGCGGAACGTCTGCACCGCCTCGTCGGGGTTGCCGACGAGCAACAGACGCACGCCACGGTTGCGCAATGCGGTGAGAAAGTCGAAGCCGGCGAGTGTGGCGTCCTGGAAATCGTCGACGATGACGAGTTTCGGCAGGTCGGACGTTTCGGCTTCGTTCACGGCGGCCGCGGCGTCGATCATGAGCTGCGAGGCGTCGAGACGGTATTGGTCCGGATATGCCTCGTTGATGGCCTGGTTGTATTCGGCACGCAGCGCGAAGGCGAGCCGCCATTGCACGCGCAGTCGTTCGCGTCGTTCGTCAAGCGTGCCGTGTTCGTCGGCAGCGCGGGAAATCAGCGCGTCTTCGAGTTCCGGTTTCGCGCCGATCTCGTTCATGCGGGCAAGCATGTCGCGCAGCTGGTTGGCGAAGGCGTCGGTGGCGTCGTCCACCACCATGCCCGACCAGTCGGCGACCACGAAGTAGGTGCGCAATAGCGCGCAGGTGGAGCATTCGTCGCCGTGCTCGGCATGTTCGGCATGTCTGGCGAGCACACGGCGGATGACCACGTCCTGTTCGGCCCCGTTGAGCAGTTTCGGCAGGGGTTGTCCGGCATGCGATCGCACGGCGGTCATGATGCGGAACGCGACGGCTGGCAGGGTGGTGACGGGGCGTGCCTGCGAGATCGCGGACAGTTCGCGGATCACGGTGTCGCCGAGCCGGTCGGCCACCTGTCTGCCGGAGACCGTCATCACGGCGTACGCGTCGCCATGCCGCTTCATCGCGGCGACCAGCATGTCCAGCGCGAACCGGGTCTTGCCGCTGCGGGGTGCCCCCGCAACCAATGTCGCGTCATCGAGATCGTCCACATCCATCATGTCTCCCCAGCTTAGCCGAACGGTCCGGCCACGAATCGCATATCATCGTCCGAAGCCGTCCTGAAAACGTCATCGTGGACACCGCCATCTTTATATATGGACATCGATACCCTCTACAAAGTTTTTCGGACACCGCCACCAATAAGATTGACTAGCGGCGCAGCCCGGGAAGGTTCAACAGCGAACAGACGGCCTGCCCATGACGACGAGTACAGTCGAAGCATAGACGCAACGCACGGAACCGGGCAGGAACTACAGGAAAGAGGAAGCATGGAAGCCTCAAGGAGCATTCCCCCTCAGATTCCCGGCTACACACTGATCAAACGGCTGGGCTCCGGTTCCGAAGCCGACGTGTACCTGTACCAGCAGCTTTCCCCGGCCCGTCAGGTGGCCATCAAAATCAGCAAGAACACGCTCGACCCACGTGCCGCGGTCCGCTTCCGTTCCGAAGCGAATTTCATGGGGCAGATCTCCACACACCCCTACATTCTTTCCGTCTATGAGAACGGCGTGACCGTCAACGGGCGCGGCTACACCGTGTTCGAATACGCTCCGGGCGGCAATTACAAGACGTTCCTCGAGCATGGCCGTCTCACCGCCGACCAGATGCTCACCGTCGGTATCGATCTGGCGAGCGCGCTGTTCACCGCGCATCGCAAAGGCATCATCCATCGAGACATCAAGCCCAGCAATATTCTCATCAACGCGCACAATATGCCCATGCTCGCCGATTTCGGCATCGCCGGGTCCGTCTATGGGCGTCCGGGTGTCGGCTTCACCATCGCGTGGGCCGCGCCGGAGGTGCTTGCCCAAGGCGGTGGCGGCAATGAATCGTCCGATATCTATTCGCTTGGCGCCACGCTGTTCGCCATGCTGATCGGCCAATCGCCGTACGAGTATTTCTACGCCGATGTGCTGGGCGATTCCCAACGGCAGGTGCGGGCCGAACGGCTCAAGTCCGTCATTCTCAACAATCCGCTGCCCAAGCTCAACCGTCCCGACGTGCCGGCCGAAGTGGAACGGGTGTTGTGTAAGGCCTTGAGCCGTACGCCCGAGGATCGTTACTATTCCGCGTTGGAGTTCGCGCGCGACATGCAGCGCGTGCAACAGGCCTTGTATGGCCGTGCCGTGCAGACCACCGTCGAGGGTGTGCCGGATTATCCGCAGAACATGTACGCGCAGACTTCCGCATTCGACCAGTCCGCCCCGGTTGCGAAACAGCATGCCCGGTGGGCGAAGCCGTTGGCCGTCACGGTTGCTGCGGCGGCCGCCGTGGTCGTGATGGCGTTGGCGTTCGTCACCGTCGTCATGCCGAATATGGATGCGTCCTCCGACAACAGCAAGGTGCAGGTGCAGAACCATGGCGCCCAGAACCATGCCGAGGACGATCCCGATTCGGCGATCACGTCGGGCAGTGTGCCGAGCGTGCAGGATCTTACGGGCGAATACACCGCCGACGGCAAAGTGCGGTTCACATGGGTCAATCCTTCGCCGAAGGATGGCGATTCGTACGCGTGGTCGCTGGTCGGCGATTCGGGAACCGACCCGAACGCGCAGGGCACCACCACGGAGTCGACGAGTATCGAAATCGATCCGGCCGACGGCGCGCAGACGTGCGTGCAGGTGAGTCTGGTTCGCGCGGACCGGCAGATGTCCGAGAATCCCATGATCGCGTGCGCGGCCAAGCCGTGAGTTTGCGGCCGGATGCGGGTGACATGAACCGATACGAACCAATACAGCCCGGCATGCATGCGGGCAAACAGGTAGGCGCATGCGGTTGGATGCGCGGTCAAGCAAAGTTTGGGCACAATCAGGGAAGAGCCAGTCGATGAGCAAGCATAGGAACGCCGAGAACCAGTCGGCGCAATCGTACGAACGGCAGTTGCGATTCGGGTCGATGCTGCGCAAGCTGCTGCCTTCCGGCAGTCGCCGGTGGATCACGCCGATCGTCATGCTGCTGCTGTTGCTGGGCATCGTCGCCGGGGCCGTCATCGTCAGTTCGGTGACGCAACGTCACGTGCAGCTCGACGATGGCACCGTGTGGGTCACTTCGCTCAAGGACCGCAAGGCCGCCCGTTTCAACGTGCGCAACCGGGACGCCGATGCGGGCGTCGCCTCCACTGCGGCCCGGTTCGACGTGGCCCAGCATGATGGCTCCACCGTGATCTCCGAAGGTACGAAGGCCAGCAACATCGAGGCCTCCACCGTCAGCGAAAGCGGCAACACCACCATCAAATCGGATATGCGGACCGTCGTCGGAGGCAACACCGCGGCGTTCATCAACGTCAAGACGGGCAATGTGTGGGTCGGGTCCGCCGATGATGTGAAATCCATGAATCCGACCACCGATTCGCCGAAGATGAAGCTGGGGTCGGGTGGCCGTATCGCGGTGACGCATGACGGTGTCGTCTACGGCTATCGCGCGTCCGACGGCGCGGTGCTCAGTGTCGACGGACCTCAGGGAACGCCCGGCAAGGATGCGACGATCAAGGGCGCCACGAATGTCGAATCGTTCACCGTGGTCGGCAAGACGCCGGTCGTAGCCGGTGCCGGCAAGGTGTTCTGGCCGAAGGGCAGCGCGGATATCGGCCTGCAGGGTCAGGCGACGTTGCAGGCGCCGTCCACGGATGGCAGGCAGACTGGCTGGGTGGCGGTTTCCACGCCGCGGGGCATCGCCATGGTCGATTTGGGCAGCAAAAAGGTCACGCAGCTGCCGAATGCCGGCAAGGGCGATGCCGCGCAGCCGGTGTCCACCAATGGCTGCGTGTTCGCCGCGTGGGCGCAGAAGGCCAACAATTACATCAGGGTGTGCGCGGCGAACGACAAGGACGCACAGTTTTCCTCGTTGGAAGATGTCAATCCCACCTCGCAGCTCGTGTTCCGCACCAACCATCGTCTGGTGGTGCTCAACGACGTGGTCAACGGCAATGTGTGGAATCCGCAGGAGTCCACCAAGGTCATCAAAATCCAGTGGAACAAGGTGGAGACCAAGCAGTCGAAGCAACAGCAGCAGAACAACGACAGCGCCAACAACCAGCACAATTTCAGCAAGAACTGTTCGGCGCAGTCGGGGCAGATCAAGGCCGTGGACGATTCGTTCGGCGTGCGCGTGGGATCGCAGCAGATTCTCGACGTGTTGCGCAACGACGAGCAGACCGACTGTTCCGTGCTGCGCATCACGTCGGTGAGCGCTCCGGATGGCGCGAACATCACCGTCTCCCCCGTCTATGACGGCCGGTATCTGCAGCTCGACGCCTCCGGTGCCGCCGCGGGCAACGTGTCCTTCAGCTATGAGATTTCCGACGGGCGCGGGCAGACGTCCAGCGCCACCGTGTCGCTCACGCTGGCCGGCGGCGACGACCATGCGCCGCTGCAGAGCGACACTCCGCCGGAAATCGACGTGGAGCAGGGTGCTTCGTACACCGCGAACGCGTTGGGCAGCTTCTCCGACCCCGACGGCGATCCGCTGACCTTGGTGTCGGCATCGCCGCAGAACACCGATCAGGTGACGGTGTCCACGCGAGCCGACGGACAATTGGTCTTCAACGCCGGTTCGATGTCGTCCGGCAGGGCGGGCATCGAGGTCACGGTGTCCGACGGCCAGCAGACCGGCACCGGCATGATCTACTTCTCCGTGAAGCCGGCGAACACGCTGGGCGCGGTCATCGACCCCGTGGTCAAACAGACCACGCCCGACACCCGCACCACCATCGCGCTCAAACCGTACGTGCACGGCACGTCCGTCGAACCGGCCGAATTGACCGCGGTGGAGACGCCGTCCGGCGCGGC
>OGXI01000889.1_pt1 | contig 25900 bp, 18 predicted proteins | sample 1576221 | NCBI WGS metagenome assembly OGXI01 (sample SAMEA3541523, study PRJEB24748) | human gut metagenome | biome: human gut; feature: human-associated habitat; material: faeces | place: China | collected 2012
TGGCCGCCAGGCTGCGCGGCATGTTTGCCTTCGTCGTATGGGACACGAAAACGACCCTCCTTTACAACCTGTACGGGATTTGGTCTTTTTCCATTTATTAGATTATATCAAAAACACATTGTATATTCTATCCGAATTTTCTTTTATAAATCATAACTGTTCAGCCTTGCCCATTCATAAACCGCCCTTAGTAAGCAGGCTCCCACGGTCATCTTACACCATCATTTCTGCACGGCTAAACTGTTACAAAAAGTCCCCGTCGGTTTCACCAATGGGGACTCTCTTAAAGAAAATTAATTACTATCTATTTCGGTAATACCACCTTATCCAGATGCCAGATCTCATCCACATATTCCTGAATGGTTCTGTCGGATGTGAACTTACCGCTGCATGCAACATTAAGGATGGCACTCTTTGCCCAGCCCTTCTCATCGCGGTATGCCTTTTCTACCTGCTTCTGTGCATCTGCATAGGAACGGAAGTCCTTCAGAATAAAGTAGGTATCTGCCTTGGCAGTGCTTAAGGTATTAAGCAGGGAGTTGTACAGGGTACGGAACCGGTCCGGATCGTTCGGTGAGTAGGTACCGTTAATTAACTGCATCAGTACTCTGCGCACATCCGGATCATTATTGAAGATTTCGTTCGGATCATATCCGCCAAAATTCTCGTATTTGATAACTTCATCCGAGGAAAGACCGAAGATAAATGCGTTCTCCTTACCAACCTCTTCCACGATTTCCACGTTCGCACCATCCATGGTTCCGATGGTTAATGCACCGTTTAACATGAACTTCATGTTACCGGTACCGGATGCTTCCTTGCTGGCTGTAGAGATCTGCTCGGAAACATCTGCTGCTGCGAAGATCAGCTCTGCGTTGGATACACGATAGTTTTCAATGAAAACCACCTTGATCTTGCCATTGATGGCAGGATCGTTATTTACAACATCTGCAACGGAATTGATGAGCTTAATGGTCATCTTGGCATTGTAGTATCCGGCTGCTGCCTTTGCACCAAAAATGAAGGTTCTCGGATAGAAATCCATCTCCGGATTATCCTTCAGCTGGTTGTATAAATGCATGACATGTAAAATATTAAGAAGCTGTCTCTTGTACTCATGAAGTCTCTTAACCTGTACATCGAAGATGGATCGGGGATCGACTTGGATACCGTTGTGCTCTAAGATGTACTGAGCCAGACGCACCTTGTTCTGATACTTGATGTTCATGAACTCCTGCTGTGCCTTCTCATCATCTGCATAAACCTTCAGCTTGTTGATCTTCGGAAGATCGGTAATCCAGTCGCTTCCCACATGAGCGGTTACCCAGTCTGCAAGCAGCGGGTTTCCATGAAGAAGGAATCTTCTCTGAGTGATACCGTTCGTCTTGTTGTTGAACTTCTGGGGCATCATCTCGTAGAAGTCTTTCAGCTCCTGCTTCTTTAAAATCTCGGTATGAAGCTTCGCAACACCGTTTACGGAATAACCTGCAACGATTGCAAGGTGTGCCATCTTCACCTGGCCATCATAAATGATTGCCATTTTACGGATTTTCTCCGGATTATTCGGATACTTCTGCTGGATCTGTTCCACAAATCTGCGGTTGATCTCTTCAATAATCTGATAAATTCTGGGGAGAAGTCTGGAGAACAGCTCGATTGGCCATTTTTCCAAAGCCTCTGCCATGATGGTATGGTTGGTGTATGCACAGGTCTTCGTGGTGACTGCCCATGCTTCATCCCAGGTAAGATAATATTCATCCATGAGAATTCTCATTAATTCTGCGATGGCAACAGTCGGATGGGTATCATTCAGCTGGAAGGTTACCTTCTCGTAGAATTTATGAATATCATCATGCTTACGCATATATTTGTCAACGGCCTCCTGCACGGAAGCAGAGATGAAGAAGTACTGCTGTTTCAAACGCAGCTCCTTGCCTGCATAATGATTATCATTCGGATAAAGAACCTCAACAATGTTTCTTGCAAGGTTTTCCTGCTCAACGGCCTTCTGGTAATCACCCTTGTCAAAGGAATCCAGCTGGAAACAGTCTACCGCTTCTGCATCCCAGATACGAAGTGTGTTCACAATACCGTTGCCATATCCAACGATCGGAAGATCATAAGGAATCGCACGGACACTCTGATAGCCTTCCTGCACAAAATTGTTTCTGCCGTTTTCATCCACATGAACATTGACATAACCGCCAAATTTAACTTCCTTGGCATATTCCGGTCTGCGCAGTTCGAACGGATTACCGTCCTTTAACCAGTTATCCGGCACCTCAACCTGATAACCATCACGGATTTCCTGCTTGAACATACCATAACGGTAACGGATACCACAACCATATGCTGCATAGCCCAGGGTTGCAAGGGAATCCAGGAAACATGCTGCCAGTCTTCCAAGACCACCATTACCAAGTGCTGCATCAGGCTCCTGATCCTCAATCACGTTAAGATCAAGTCCCAGCTCTTCCAGGGCTTCCTTTACCGGTTTGTACTCCTGAAGATTAATCAGATCATTACCAAGTGCACGACCCATCAGAAATTCCATGGAAAGGTAATAAACCGTCTTCGGGTCTTTCTTTTCATATTCCTGTTGTGTTTCCAGCCAGTTGTCAATAATCGTGTCCTTCACTGTATAAGCCACTGCCTGAAAAATCTGCTGGGGAGTTGCCTCCTCCAATGTCTTACGGTATAACGTCTTCACATTATACATGACATTCTTTTTGAACATTTCTTTGTCAAAGGTCAGTGTTGCCGGTGTTGTCTTCTTTACCATGTTGAGCCTCCATTCTCCCTTTCCCGTTTATTCTCATAATTATCCATATGTTATAACTCTTCAGAACTCCATTCATAAAACCGCTGTTTCACAGCTTAAGTTTTACAAACACTTCGGCACATTGAAACGTGTACACGCCAATGTGCCGAATCGCTTTCCTACCATATTTTAAACCTTATGTTAGTTTTTGGCAACTCCAATTGTGACATTTTCCCCATTGACATTCCATTCCCTGGAAATCTCAAGAGGCGTATCCACCAGAATTTCATCCGCCAGTACCTTCTGTGCGATAGCTGCTTCATTCCTGCGGACAATGTCTGCAATTTTTTCATTGCCGTTAATTGCAACGCGGATATGATCCATGACTTCAAAATCTGCATCCTTACGCATGGTCTGGATCTTACTGATCACTTCATATACAAAGCCTTCTTCAATAAGCTCCGGTGTAAGGTTGGTATCCAGAACAACCGTCATGTAGTTATCTGCTTCAGACACATAGCCTTCCTTCTGGCTCATTTCGATCAGAAGATCTTCTTCGGAAAGGCTCACCTCTGTTCCGTTTACTTCGAACACAAGGGCTCCCTTTGCTTTCAATTCATCCATAGCAGCATTACCGTCCAATGCTGCAAGATGTTCCTTAATTCCACCAAGCTGCTTGCCATACTTCGGTCCAACTGTCTTAAGCTGCGGCTTAAAGGTGTAGCTTGTAAAGTCTCTGACATCATCGGTGAAGGTTACATTCTTTACATTAAGCTCATCCTCAATGATATCCACATAAAAGTCTGTCAGGGAATGGTCTGCCTTTACGAACATATTGCCGATCGGCTGACGGTTCTTGATATTTGCGGTATTACGGCACGCACGTCCCATAACCACGATATCGAGAACTTCTTTCATGTCTTCCTCAAGCTTTTTGTCAATCATCTTTTCATCTGCAACCGGGAAGTCGCAAAGATGAATGCTTTCCGGAGCGGTCTTATCGATACTGCGAACCAGATTCTGATAAATATCTTCTGTCATAAACGGAATCATCGGTGCTGCACACTTTGCAACCGTAACAAGGGCCGTATAGAGCGTCATGTAAGCATTGATCTTATCCTGCTCCATGCCCTTTGCCCAGAAACGTTCACGGCTTCTTCTGACATACCAGTTACTCATGTCATCCACAAAGCTCTCGAGAGCTCTTGCTGCTTCCGGAATCTTATAATGATCGAGATCATCATCCACCTCGATGATCATGGAGTTCAGCTTGCTGAGCAGCCATTTATCCATGACCGGAAGCTGATCATAATTCAAGGTATACTTCGTTGCATCAAAGTTATCAATATTTGCATAGAGGACGAAGAATGCATAAGTATTCCACAGGGTTCCCATGAATTTACGCTGTCCTTCCACAACAGCCTTGCCGTGGAAACGGTTCGGCAGCCATGGTGCGGAGTTAATATAGAAGTACCAGCGGATCGCATCTGCACCATAGGTTTCAAGTGCATCGAACGGATCTACGGCATTTCCTTTACTCTTGCTCATCTTCTGTCCGTTCTCATCCTGAACGTGGCCTAAAACGATAACATTTTCATAAGGTGCTTTGTTAAACAGCAGGGTGGATTCTGCCATCAGGGAATGGAACCATCCACGGGTCTGGTCAACGGCCTCGGAAATAAACTGTGCCGGGAACTGCTGCTCAAAGATCTCCTTGTTTTCAAACGGATAATGATGCTGTGCAAACGGCATTGCGCCGGAGTCAAACCAGCAGTCAATAACCTCCGGTACTCTCTTCATGGTCTTACCACAGTCCGGACAAACCATGGTAATCTCATCAATATAAGGTCTGTGCAGTTCTACGGTCTGTGCAGCCGGATTGCCGGAACGCTTCTCTAATTCATCACGGCTTCCGATACATTCCTGATGTCCACAGCCTTCACATTCCCAGATGTTAAGAGGTGTTCCCCAGTAACGGTTACGGGAAATCGCCCAGTCCTGAATGTTCTCAAGCCAGTTGCCGAACCGTCCCTTACCGATGGATTCCGGAATCCAGTTTACGGTATTGTTGTTACGGATCAAGTCATCCCTTACTGCGGTTTCCTTGATATACCAGGATTCTCTTGCATAGTAAATAAGCGGCGTATCACATCTCCAGCAGTGCGGATATTCATGCTCAAACTTCGGTGCATCAAAAAGCTTTCCTTCTTTATCCAGATCGACAAGGACATCCTTATCGGCATCCTTCACGAACTTACCGGCGTAAGGTGTCTCTGCGGTAAGGCATCCCTTGCCATCAACGAACTGTACAAACGGAAGGTCATAGTCACGGCCGACTCTCGCATCGTCTTCACCAAAAGCAGGCGCGATGTGAACGATACCGGTACCGTCTGTCATGGTTACATAGTTATCGCAGGTGATAAAGAAGCCTTTCTTGTGCTGCTTTTCGGCACATTCTCCTGCGCAGGCATAAAGCGGTTCGTATTCACGGCGTTCCAGATCCTTACCCTTATAAGTCTCAAGGATTTCATAAGCCGGCTTATCCTCTGTTGCCAGTCTGCCAAGTACGGTGTCAAGCAGAGCCTGTGCCATATAGTACGTATAACCGTCTGCAGCTTTTACCTTCACATAGGTTTCATCCGGGTTCACGCAGAGAGCTACGTTAGAAGGAAGTGTCCAGGGAGTAGTCGTCCATGCAAGGAAATAAGCATCCTCTCCTACTGCCTTGAAACGTACGATTGCGGAGCGTTCCTTAACCGCCTTATACCCCTGGGAAACCTCTGCGGAGGAAAGGGGGGTCCCGCAACGAGGGCAGTAAGGCACGATCTTAAAGCCCTTATATAAAAGTCCCTTATTCCAGATCTCCTTTAACGCCCACCATTCGGATTCAATAAAGTTATCATCGTAAGTAACGTAAGGGTTCTCCATATCCGCCCAGAAACCAACGGTTCCTGAAAAGTCCTCCCACATTCCCTTATATTTCCATACAGATTCCTTACATTTCTTAATGAAGGGCTCCATTCCGTATTCTTCAATCTGTTCCTTACCATTTAAGCCAAGGAGCTTTTCTACTTCCAGCTCTACCGGAAGCCCGTGGGTATCCCAGCCGGCCTTACGGGGTACCATATATCCCTTCATGGTACGGTATCTGGGGATCATATCCTTAATAACACGGGTCAGCACATGTCCGATGTGCGGCTTACCATTTGCAGTCGGAGGTCCGTCATAAAAGGTATAGGTCGGTCCTTCCTTACGGTTCTCCATACTTTTGCGGAAAATGTCATTCTCTTCCCAGAATTTCTTCGTTTCTTTTTCCCTGTCCACAAAGTTCAGGTTCGTTGATACTTTCTGATACATAGTACATTCCTTTCTTTTTATATTTACTTTCATTAAGTGTCTCGGTATGGTTTACACTAAGTTCAAACGGTGCCTTTGGCTCGCTTTCATTAAGTGCTCTACATGAAAAGCCCCGTCCTGTAATAGGACGGGGCATCATTACCACGCAACCACCTGTTACAACATACTCCCTGCTTTTGCAGTTTCATATGGCTTCCCATAACGGAGGAATCCGGTCTCGCTTACTGATTCTGACCGGTATACGGATCAGAAATTTCAGCAAAACGGCTCAGAAGTGATCTTCCCCCTTTTCCTACTAATACCGGCTCTCACCTTTCCCGGCTCTCTTTGACGTTTGGAAAAAGGCTACTGTCTTCCTCAATGCCTTTTGTAGTCTGTCTTATTTATATATGTTAAAGTACACCACGAAAGGTATAATTGTCAAGACGTGAAAAAAAGTTGCCGGAAATCAGATATATTTTTCGTTACTGTTCATTCGTACCTCGTTCCAGTAACGATTCGCAGGCTCATTTGAAGTTTTACTTTGCAAAAAGAGCCTGCTCACTCCTGACTCATGTTCTTACGCAGCCTGAACAAACTGTTATATGGCATCACACCCGTGGCAGGTTCGGAGTGCAGGCCGGTCCTTTTTTCTCCCAGACAACCGGCACGGTCTGTCCGGCTTCGGACAACAGTACAAACGGCACCTCCATCGGGCAGTTATTCTTATTCTCTTCAAAGACAAATTCTGCAACAAACCGGTAGGAAGCCCGAAGCGGTTCCTCCACCAGAATTTCGTATTCCAGCTCCCGGATACCGTCACCCATATGTGCCATGCTTAAGAAAATATTCTGCTCCTTCTGCGGGAGAATCTCACAGCCTTCTCTTCCGTATAAATACACATTCACACGATCCGAAGTCACATACTTTGATTTGTTGGAAAGGATGAATTTAATCTTCTTGGGCTCGCCACGGCGGATCACCGGATCACCGCAATAATCAAGACGGATATTTAAGCCCGGAAATTCAAAGCGTACCACATTCATTTCCCGGTAAATATTCCGGAAATACGGCTTTGCATAAAAATCTTCCACATTACCGCTCCATCCGGTAAGTCCGAATTCCTTCTGTGCTTTCTCATAAAGAACAGTAACCCGCTCGGTCAGCTCCTCCACCGTCTTCGGAATCTTCCCATACATCAGGAAAGGATCAATGCTGATCGTAACAAGCTTGTTGCCAATCGGCTTCGTCCACTTTTCTTCAAAAACGTCGCGGCCATACATCATTCCATACAGGGCAGCAATGGTTCCAGCAGTACAGTCCGTGTCCTCACCATAATTCACGGCTGTGCACATGGCCTTCTCATAGCTTCCTTCTCCAAAAAGCAATCCGTAAATAATGATCATCATATTGGACGGAACATCAAAGCCCATCGGTCCTTCGTTGTAGCCCTTTTCCTCATCCTCTCTGGCAATTGCATGCCACTCCAGATGCCCGATATAATGCTGCATCAGGTACTCTCTTGTCTGTTCCACACTCATTCCTTCATCAAAGGTACGGATTGCATCGCGGATTGCCTTGCTTACCGTACATTCCTCCGGAATATAGCTTAAACCAATATCAATCAGCTTACGGATATCCCTTTCATAAAAGGCTGCACTCTCCATGGCTGCCATGAATACTTCTGCATAGACGCCCTCTCCGTTTCCATGATCCACAAGCGCATCCTCAAAAGCATATTCTGCTGCCTTTTCCGGATTTCCCGGAAATAAGCATGCCCAGATATCCGAACGGATGTAGGAACCACAGCTGTCCTTAAATTTGTTGTGGAAGGTTCCTGTCACCGGCGGCTGCAGTCCCGCACGGAGATTCGTTTTCGCAACACCGTACTCCGCATGGGTGAAGATCATGTATTCATTAAAATACTGTCCCAAAATCTTACTGTCAATATGCAGACCCTGCTCTTCCAGGGCAAGCAGCCACAGAATCTGAATATCCAGATCATCGTTTGGCAGCGGATCGCCCGTGATGTCATGGGTATAATAAGTAACGTCATTCTTACTGCGTTCCCACTCCATCGGCATTCCCAGCGTGCCGCCAATGTTCTTTCCTACAAAGCATCCCAATACACGATTCTGATATTCTTCTCTTGTCATTTGTGTCATCCTCCTGATTTATATACCCCTGTTTCTCTTTTCTTGTGGGTATTATGAATTTTTATCTGTTTCTATACCCTCTCATAGCTTTTGATCTCATGTATGCTTTCTTCGACAAGCGTCTCACACATCCAAAACTTCATATTACTCAGATATTTGGTCGTTCATGAGCTTTGCAAACCAAATATCTGCTCCGCTGCCATTTAATTTGCTTCAAGACTCATAATATAATCAATTTCCGTACCTGTCACCTGGAAATAAGACCCGTACGAGGGAATATCACAGCAGATGACCGGTCCCTCCGCCAGCACCTCCACACGGTAGCCCCGATCGGAAACCATCATGGGAGGCAGCTCTCCTTCTTTGCCATGAATATAGCGGGCACTGCCCTTCATGGAAAAGCCAAGGCTGTTGCCCCGGTTCGGAATAGAAATCTTCTCTTTCTTCCAGTCAAAGAACTGCCAGCTCTTATCAGCCTCAATCAGACGGCACTCTGTTTTGCGCTCCTCGCAGAGCACTTTCCGGTCCTTCGTAAGAAAGCGGATATTTCCTGCTCCCTTATCAATTTCAAGCAGAAGTCCCGGTGTCATCATCTCTACCATACTGCCCTTGTCACGATATTTCCACTTTATATGCAAATCAATATACGAATCCATAGGATCTGCTGCACCGGTATGAGTCCCTGTCATGCCGGTGCGAGTACCAGCCATACCATACTGCAAACCATTTTTATCATATATCTGCTTCTGCGCATCAAAGGTGTCCTCTCTGCAAAAGCTTACACGGACGGCTGCTTTCGAAACCGGGCAGATACGCAGCATACCATACCGGCTTTGCAGATACAGGCCGTCGGGACGCTCATGCACCCAGCGGATGGTAAGATCAATCTTCGAATGCCCTGCCGGACGCAGCCTGTCATTCTCCGGCATGTCTCCGAACAAAGGAACTCCAGGCATCTTCTTTTTACGAAGCTTCTCCTTACGGAGCTTTTCAGCTGCCTGCGCTTTGATTGCCTCCTGTTCGCGCTGCATGGCTTCAAACGCTTTCTGTTCTTTTGACTTGATTACAATGGGCTGTACACCGGTAAGCAGCATACTTTGTGACGGAGGTGTCACAACCTGTGGTTTCTTTAATGTGGCTGCGACCCGCGGACGTACCTGGAGCTTAGCGCGCGGCTGGGCTGTTTCCTGCCGCGTCTCCTTTTCCTGCTCATTCTCTAAAAGATTCGTTTCTGTTTTTTGTCCTGTTCCTTGTCCTGTTCCTCGTCCTATTCCTTGTCTTGTTACTTTCCCTATTTCTTGCTTTATTTTGGGTCCAGGTTCATTCTTTCCTGTTTCATTCCCATATTTTTTATTTAACTGCAAGGAACCTTTATTATTTTCTATTATATTATTATTTTCTATCGTGTTATCATATTTTGACTCTGCAGATATTCCCGAAGTGTTTTGTCTGGCTTGCTCTTCTTTTCTATCTGTAATCAATCCATTTTGATTATATGAGACTTTCTGTCCTGAACTCTGCGCCTCCCGGCTCTGCTTCGTTCCTTCTTCTTCCAACAGTTGCTGCACCTTCCGGGCAATCTCCTTCTGTTTCTCCTCCGGAAGGGGATCGGCGATAAGTCCGGTCAGATCCTCGCGGTACAACACGCACAGTTCATGGAGCGCTCTCGTTGCCGCCACATAAAGGAGCTTTGCATGTCCATCGTCCACCGGATACTCCTCTTTGTCCGGATCAAAAATCAGCACGGCATCAAACTCCAGTCCCTTTGTATACACGACAGGAAGAACCATGATTCCATCCGAAAAGACTGCTTTTTCGAGATTGCTCTCGCAGACCGGAATGAGTCTGCCAAGCTGTCTTGCAACAAGCTCTGCCTTTTCCGGCGTACGGCAGATAATCGCAATCGTATTAAGTCCCTGCTTCTGCCAGGCACGGCATCTCCGGGAGGTCTCTTCATACAACTCTCTTTTGGTCGGAAGCTGCATAACCTCCACTTCTTTTCCATGCCGGATAATGGGCTCAACCGGATAGGGTTCAAAGCTCCCATGATGCAGGATCTTCGTTGCAAACTCGGAAATCTCCACCGTGTTACGGTAGCTCTTTTTCAGGATTCCAAAGCTGTCCCCATCCTGGCTGCATAGCAGCTTCCGCAGCTCCTCCCAGTCTGCCAGACCAAAACCGAAATGGATATTCTGCGACACATCGCCCATGACCGTATAGGTACAGTCCTTCATGCAATATTTCAAAACCGCATACGCCATCATTCCATAGTCCTGTGCCTCATCAATCACGACATGATGCGCCTCGCTGATGACCTCCGTTTCCTTCATGCGCTTATACAGATAAGCAAGCGCTGCCAGATCATACACATCGTATGCCTGTTCCGGAACAGAAACCTCATATCCCTTCTCCTTCTGTTCCAGAAGGAATCGCTGATAAAGCTCGAAAATAGAAATATCAAAGATCTTTTTCCCAAAATAGCCGCGGTACTCCTTCAAAATTGCTTTCCGTTCCTTTTCGGAGTAACGTAGCCCATTTTTCAGGAACTCATCCTTGATCTTAATAATCAGCCGCTCGTTCAGCATATTGATCTTCGTCTGCACGGAAGCATTCGTCTGTTCGACATAATCCCGGATCGCCTTTCCACTAAGAAGCTCCACCAGATCCGAAGGCTGCGGCTCACCTTCCCGTTCATCAAACACACCGGCCACGCCACCCTTTAAGCCCTCCACGAACTGCCTGCGGTCAAGAACGACACTGTCCATGCAGATCCTCTCTGCCTCGATCCTTGCACCAAACTCCGTCAGAGCCTGAAACCACCCAAAGGTACCTCTGTCCATGCTGCCCTGTGCAGCCGCTGTATTTTCAAGAATGGAGCAGCTCTGCTCATCCCAGTCCTCATACAGGAGCCTTACGAAAAGCTGTTCCATCGTCATCTGCCGGATGCCATACACATCCAGATCCGGCAGAACACCGGTAATGTATTCCAGCAAAATCCGGTTGCTTCCCACAATATAGAAATCCTCCGGCCGGAAGCGTTCCGCATAATTATAAAGAATAAAGGAAATCCGGTGCATGGCTACGGTTGTCTTCCCGGATCCGGCAACTCCCTGTACAATGATGTTGTGATACGGCGTTTTACGAATGATGTCGTTCTGTTCCTTCTGGATTGTTGCGATAATTTCGCCAAGAACTGCCTGTTTATTTTTCGCAAGATACTTTGTCAGAAGCTCATCATTGGCAATCACTTCCGTGTCAAAGTAATCAAGCAGCCTTCCGTTGTCAATCTCATAAGTCCTTTTCAAATCAAGACGGATTGGAAGCTCCCTGCCATCCGGTGCATGATAGCTGCATTCCCCCAATCCGTTTTCATAGTACGCATTTGCTACCGGTGCACGCCAGTCCACAACCACCTGATGCGTTGTATCCTTCGCAATTCCTCCGCGTCCGATATACAGGGTTTCCTCCTTTTGAAGCGTCTCATCCAGAAAATCAATCCGTCCAAAATAGGGCTTCTTTGTCGCCCTTTGATTACGCTTCAAGGCAGACTGCATATGATCCCGCATCGTTACCGTATTGCTCATCTGCGTGTAGACTTCTACATCATTGTCGTGATAGTGCTGCAGCATTTCCTCAATCTGGTCACTCATCTCACGGATTTCGCTCTCATAATTTTCCACATTACGCTTCACGATATCCAGCGTCTGGTTTAAATATTTCTCTTCCCGCTGCCACTCCGCAGAGCTCTTTTTATCCGGTTCTCTCTTTTCCATCCAGTATCCTTCCCATGGCTGTGCACAAATCCAGTTATATTTTTTCAAAAGCTTTTACTTTATCCGGTAAAATAAGAATATCTGATTTTCCATGAAATAACTAGACTTTTCTTTTTCCATATGATAGACTGTATTATGAAGTATGAAATAAATTTATGTTCTTTATTTTGTTTTTTTATTATCACATATATGTTATAAATTATATAAAAGGATCCTGTTGGATCCTTTTTTGCTTCCATGCATATGAGAAAATGATCCAGTGGATCATTTTTGAGTGCTCTCATCAAATATTCTTTGAAATTTAGTTTAAATCTGTCTGCTCTTTGAATTCGGATCGACCGCATCCCTCAGGGCATCTCCGATAAAGTTAATCGCAACGACCAGCACAATAATAACAAGACCGGGCGGAATCCACAGCCATGGCTGCTGTGTGAGCACGGTAAGAGACTGTGCACCGTTCAGCATATTGCCAAGACTTGCTTTCGGAGGCTGTACGCCCATTCCAAGAAAGCTCAGTGCTGCCTCATCCAGCATAGACACTGCCAGCACGGTTGTACTATATACAAGGATCGGTGCAACGGTATTTGGCAGGATTTCCGAAAACAGAATATGGGACAGCGGCATTCCTGCCACCAGATTGCTCTTAATAAAGTTTGTTTCCCGTAAGGACAGCACATTTCCGCGTACCAGCCGTGCAATCCCCGGCCAGTCCACAAATCCGAGAATCAGAATAATATTCCACAGTCCCGGTTCAAAAATTGCTGCCGCAACAAGCACCAGCAGAATATAAGGAAAGGACATCACCACATCCGTAAAACGCATAATCACCATATCTGCCACGCCGCCAAAATATCCCGCAATCAGACCAAGTACAACACCGATAGCAGTTGACAGCAGGGTTGCCATCATCCCGACCAGGAGGGAAATCCGTGTCGCATACAAAAGCCGGCTTAACACATCCCTGCCAATAGCATCGGTTCCCAGGAAGAATTCCTTCGACGGAGCCGCTCCAAAGGGACCGGCAATTGCCTGTGGATCGTAGGGTGCAAGGATCGGAGCCAGAACAGCCGCAAGACTGATTACTGCCACAACCACAATGGATACCACCGCCAGATGATGATGCCTGAACCGCCTCCAGACGGTCTGCAGATAGGTTTCATTTGATAAATTTTTCTTCATAGACCGTCCTCTCTGATCCATATCCTTCCCGGCATACGGATCTGTTGTCTGTCCTCATTCTTTCATAAGTATAGGAAAACAATTTTCCAAAGCTTAAAGCATTAATTCAGCTGAATCGTGGGATCGACCAGCGCATACAAAATATCCGTAATCAGGTTGGAAACAAGTACCACAACCGCGGACAGCAGGCATACTCCCATAATCACGGGATAATCCCTTCCCATAATTGCCGTCATAGTCATCAGTCCAAGTCCCGGCCAGGAAAACACCTGCTCTATAATTACGGCACCACCAAACAGCATCGGAATCTGCATTCCGATTACCGTTACAATAGGAAGCAGTGCATTCCGCATGGCATGCTTCCAGATCACCCGCTTATAGCCGATTCCTTTTGCCCTGGCCGTCCGCAGATAATCCTGCTGTAAAATCTCCAGAAAAGAGCTTCGGATATAACGGATGTTGCTTCCGGCTAAAGAAACTGCAAGCACAGTAACAGGCAGAACCATATGCCGTATCGTATCCGCCACACTGCCGTCCATTCCAAGGGTATTCATCCCGCCGGATGGCAGAATTCCCAGCTTTACGGTAAAAATATAAATCAGAATCAATGCCAGAAAAAAGCTCGGTATGCTGCTTCCGATAAAGGACGCTGTTACCACGGCATAATCGCCCTTCGAATACTGCTTTACCGCACTGTAAATTCCGGCAGGAACTGCAATCAGAAGACTTAAAGCAAGAGATGCTCCCATTAAAAGCAGTGTCGGACCTATGTGGCTTCCGATCATGGCACTGACCGGCTCATAAGATTTCATCGAGTAGCCCAGGTTCCCCTGCAGGAGCTGCCAAAGCCACACGAAATACTGTACGATAAGCGGCTTATCAAGGCCTGCCGCAATCTCCTTTGCCTGCAAAGCCGCATCAGAGATCCTGGGACCCTTTAACATCTCAAGCGGACTTCCGGCAAGACACATAATCGCATAATCAATCAAGGTAATTCCGATCAGCACCGGAATTGCTATTAAGATTCGTTTTAAAATATATTTACCCATCAGCGTATGTTCCTTTTATCTAACTCCCTTAGCTGTCCCTGTCTTCAGAATAAGCCTTTGGTTCCAGAATGGAATTCAGCAGCATCTTCGTATACTCCTGCTGCGGATGATGAAAGACCTCTCTGGCATCCCCAAGCTCTACAATCCGTCCATTCTGCATCACTGCAATCCGGTCACTCACATAATGCACCGCACCGAGCCCATGTCCAATAAACAACAAGGTAAGCTGCAGCTCATTTTGCAGACTCTTAAGCAGATTCAGGATCTGTGCCTGCACCGATACATCCAGTGCACTCACCGGCTCATCGCATACGATAAATTCCGGTTTCAGGGAAAGTGCCCTGGCAATGCCGATGCGCTGCCGCTGCCCTCCGGAAAACTCATGTGGATATCTACCAAGTGCAGACTGCGGCATTCCCACCATTTCAAGCAGCTCCCTCACATCCTTTTCGACAGTCTGCTTATCGGAAATGCCATGATAAAGCATGGGTGCCGCCAGTATTTCATAGATATGCTTCCTCGGATTTAAAGAAGAATACGGATCCTGAAAAATCATCTGGATTTTCGTGCGGTATTTTTTCTGCTCCTTCGCTGTCCAGTCCAGAATATCCATTCCACGATACAAAATCGCCCCTTCCGTCGGCTTTTCCAGACCCGTCAGCAGCTTTCCGATCGTGGTCTTTCCACAGCCGGACTCCCCGACAAGACCCAGGATTTCTCCTTCATAAATGGAAAAGCTCACACCGTCTACCGCTTTTACATAATCCGTGACATGCGGAATAATCCCGGTTTTCATCGGGTAATATTTCTTCAGATTCTTCACTTGTATCAACGGAATTTGCTGCCTGGACACTGTTCTTCCTCTTATCTTTATCTTTAAGTCCAACATGACCGTTTAAAGCAGGTTGTTATGTGGTCTGCTGAACTGTTCTTTGTAATACGCCTATAACTGTAAAATACACCTCACGGTATGCTCCTTGGAAATTTCCCGTAAGCCGATCCTCTGATGACACTCCTGCCGTGTATATGGGCACCGGTCTGCGAACCGGCATCCTGAAATGGTATCATAATTTTCCGGAACCATACCGGGAATAGAGGACAATTTCCGATCCTCACTGTCCCCGGTTGTTGGAATGGCAGAAAGAAGCGCCCGGGTATAGGGATGGAATGGATGATGGAACAACTCCTCTGCTTGTGCCTCTTCCACAATCTGTCCGGCATACATCACAAGCACACGGTCTGCCATGTGGGACACCACGCCCATATCATGAGTAATCAGAAGCACTGCCATCCGGAATTCCTTCTGTAATCTCTTCAGAAGCTCCATGATCTGTGCCTGCACCGATACATCCAGTGCTGTTGTCGGCTCGTCCGCAATCAGAAGCTTCGGATCACAGGCAAGTGCCATTGCGATAATGGCTCTCTGCCGCATTCCACCGGACAACGTATGCGGATAGCTCTTCATTACCAGCTCCGGCTCCTTCATTCCAACCCTGGCAAGAAGCTCTACGGCACGCACCCACGCTTCCCTCTTCTTTAATCCCAGATGAATCCGCAGTCCCTCCATGATCTGATATCCGATCGTAAATGTAGGATTTAAAGAGCTCATCGGATCCTGAAAAATCATACTGATTTCTTTCCCCCGGATCTGATCCAGTTCCTTTTCCGAAAGAGTAAGGAGATCACGATCCTCATAGCAGATACTCCCCTCCTTCACACTTCCTCCCGGTCCCAGCAGGCCCAAAAGTGACATCGATGTCACACTTTTTCCACATCCGGACTCACCAACCAGACAGACAATCTCTCCCTCATCCAGTGTAAGGGAAAGATGGTCTGTTACCTCATGGGTACCGGTGTCTCCGGTAAATGCAATTGTCAGATCCGAAATCGTAAGTAAGTGTGACATTCTCTGCTCCATATCTGTATTTATAACATCGCTGTTCCGTATCCTCGCAGCTGCGATGAAAAATCCATCCCGGTAATCCCAAATGCTTCAACGGCTTTATGACCTGATGGGATTACTGCACAATTTCCCAGTTCTGTACATTGTTAAAGAAGCCATACACACCCTGTTCCACACCGGTAACACGATTGGCGGTGACACTCTGTGCCCCGATTACATAGGCAGAAAAGTAAGGTACGTCCTCCTGCATCTTTTCATCAATAATCCGGTAGCAGCCGGTCAGCTCGCCGGTATCTGAGGCGGTTGTTACTCCATCAAGGGCTGCTGCCACCTCTTCATCATAATATCCGGTCCAGCTTCCCTCTCCAGCCAGAAGATAAACCAAATCCAGACTGTAATCCGCAGGTGGATAGGTGTACTGAACAGCAAGCAGATCATAATCGGCAGACCCGGCAGTGCTCATCAGCGTTGCAAAATCAACGGTCTTAATCTCCACCTGAATACCGATTTCCGCCCACTGTGCAACCATAATTGCTGCCGCGTTGGCAAATGTTGTATCACTGGAATTAATATAAAACCGCAATATCTGACTTCCATCCCAGCCTGCTTCCTGTAAAAGTGACTTTGCTCTGTCCGGATCATACTTGGTCGGAACGATACTGCTGTCATAATAAGGGCTCACAGAAGATACAAAGCCATCAACAATTTCACCATGTCCCTTCATTAAGTCATTCAGGATTTTCTCCCGGTCAATACCACAAAGCAGTGCCTCACGGACTCTTTTATCTGTCACATTTGCTGTCTGGATAAATACAGACTGATGGGTTACCGGTTTCGCATAGGTAACCGTTACATTGGGAAGTGCTTCAACACTCTCATAATCCGTTTCCGGAATATTACTCATCGTAGGATGCGTCACATCGATTTCGCCGGATTTCAGGCCTGCGAGAATCTGACTTCCCTCTACAATCTTAAAGTTCAGCTTTTCAATTTTGGGCGCGCCCTTAAAATATTTGGTGTTCGCTGTATAGGAAACATAATGCTCCGGATCAAAGTCCGTTACCATATAAGGTCCGCTTACCACATCAGGGTGGGAAAACCACTCATTCGTTGTAAGCTCTGCCTCACTGAATTTCTCGATGACATGCTTCGGCAGAATATGCATATATCTGGCATATCCATTTTCAAAGCTGATCAGTGACATCGGAGATTTTACCGTAAAAGTGATGGTCTTGTCATCCACAATCCTGATTCCTGCAACACTGTCTGCATTTTCTTCCACAAATCCGGTTTCGTCATCGACGCCTTCAAACACGTAATACATCATATACGGATTGGCAACCACCGGGCTGCACAGACGCCGCACGGTATATTCCACATCCGCAGTCGTAACCGGTGTTCCGTCAGACCAGGTGGCCGCATCATCAATATGCACCGTAAAGGTCAGGTTATCCTCTGTCGTAATGGAATCTGCCAGCATCGGTACAAAGTTCAGATTCTGATCCAGCTCCACCAGAGGCAGAAACATCAGACCGCTGCTGTAATGATTCATCTCCGACATATCCATAACAAACGGATTGAAGCTCACCAGGGAACCGGTAACCCCGATATTCACAATGTTGGCAGTACCGCTTCCGCCTGCCGTGCTCCCTGTTCCATCTGCGCTGCTGCCGCATCCTATAAGGGAAACAGCAAGTAATGTACCAAGTAGCAGGGTAAATCCCTTTTTCCAAAATTTTCTCATAATAATCCTCCATAAAAGCCCTATAGATTTTTATTTTCTCACATTAGTTTGAAAAAATAAAGCCCACATATTATAAAACTTGTAATTTATAATATGTGGACCCAGGTTATGATGTATGTGATTTTCTATTTGAACGCTCTTTTTAATGATTATAATTCATGTACAGCATATTTCTCGCTATACATCTCAAATTTATTCTGAAACTCTTTGCTGTCCTCGTGAATTGCCTGCAAGGTTTCATGCAGATGAAGCTCATGATGGGCAACATCGATCACACAGCCTGCAATATTGGAGCAGTGATCGGATGTTCTTTCAAGGCAGGTCAGAAGATCGGACCATACGAAGCCTGCGATCACATTGCAATTTCCCTGCTGCATACGCAAAATGTGACGGGTACGCATCTCCTCCTTCAATGCATCAATAACCTGCTCTAAGGGCTCCACATTGACTGCGCTGTTAATGTTATTATCTGCAAAAGCCTCATAGGACAGATCCAGAATCTCTTCCACTGCAGCTGAAATCACCTTGAAATCTCCCTTGGCACTGTCAGAGAAGCTCAGCTCCTTCTCACGCATTTCTGTGGAAGCTTCCAGAACATTCACCGCATGATCCGAAATCCGCTCGAAATCACCGATTATTTTCATCAGCATAGTAACCTCTTCTCCATCTTCACTGCTGATCTTCTGTGAGCTCAGTTTGATAAGATAAGAGCCTAGAATATCTTCATAATGATCGGTAAGGTCTTCCTTGTTCCGGATACTTTCCTCCAGCTGCGGTGTGTAATGTTCAAAGCTTTGTAACGCTTCCTTTAAAGAAGTTACCGCATCCCTCGCCATGTCAACCGCAATGGTATGACACTGCTGCAGGGCAAGTGTCGGTGTAGCAAGAAGACGTTCATCCAGTTCAGTATCCTTTTCTGCTTTGGCTGTTCCCGGTACAAGAATGCAAACCACCTTCTCCAACAGGCCAGTCAGCGGCATAAATAATATAATGTTAAGCACCTTAAATAATGTGTTCACAATTGCAATTCCCAGTGGTGTTGCCACCGCTGTCAGAATCGGCGGTGCAAAGACGGATCTGATCACACAGTATATGATAAGCCATACCAGTGCGCCCCCCATATTTAAGGTCAGGTGTGCTACTGCTGCCCGCTTCGCATCCCGCTTCGTTCCGATACTTGAAAGCATTGCAGTAATACAGGTTCCGATCGCATCACCCATAACGATCGGTATAGCTGCTCCAAAGGTAATCTGTCCGGTCATACTTAATGCCTGCAAAATCCCGACAGAGGCAGAGCTCGACTGAATGATACAGGTAAGTACTGTTCCTGCCAGAAGTCCCAGGATCGGATTCGTGAACATGATAAACAGCTCACGGAAGGCCGGCACCTCTGAAAGTCCGGATACTGCCCCGGACATGGCTTCCATTCCAAACATCAATGTAGCAAATCCCAGAAAAATTGCTCCGGTATCCTTCTTCTTCGAAGACCCTGTAAACATATATAGAATAATTCCCACCAATGCGAGTACCGGAACAAAGGAGGATGGCTTCATGAGACGCACCCAGAAATTATCACCACTGATTCCACCAAGCGACAACAACCATCCCGTTACCGTCGTTCCGATGTTGGCTCCCATGATGACATGGATCGCCTGTCTTAAATTCATCAGCCCGGAATTTACAAACCCGACTACCATAACCGTTGTTGCCGAAGAGCTCTGGATAATCGCTGTCACTCCGAGTCCTGTCAGGAATCCGGCGAATTTTCCGGTCGTCATTTTTGAAAGCAAGGTGCGAAGCTTATTTCCCGCTCTGCTTTCCAGTGCCTCCCCCATGACATTCATGCCAAAAAGGAACAGGCACAATCCACCAATTAACGTTAGTACATCAAACAAGTCCATTTTACATACCTCGCTTCCAGATTTTACAAATGGCCGAAAATACTCCACTATTACTAGCATACAAAACAAATGTAAAATCTGTCGAGAGGTTTTTGTAAAGTTCCTGTAAAATCAGTGTTACCGTTCACTCGTACCTCATTCCAGTAACTGATTTTACATTACTGCTCCATCTGGCGTCCCAGAAATCCGGCTGCCGACTGGATCAGCTTCAGTTCAACTTCTCCCATTTTCTCCTTATCCGCCGTGTTGAGCAGAATCACTCCTCCGATCACGTCTCCCTCACAGATAATCGGACAGATTGCCTCCTCCGCATAGTCATCGGTGTTATCCTCCACTACCGAAATAAACTTCTTATCATCTGCCATTGCCATCAGCGTCTCTCTGTTTTCCAGTTTGACCTCCAGCTCCTTGCTGATTGATTTTCCTAAAAACGTCCGGAATCCGCCTGCAACTGCAATGAACTGGTCTCGATCCGTAATCAATGCCGCTCTTCCCGATACCTGTGCCAGACTTTCCGCATACTGCCTGGCAAACACACTGATCTCGCCCATCGGAGAGTACTTTTTCAGAATGATTTCACCCTCTCTTCCTGAAAAAATTTCTATCGGATCACTTTCGCGGATGCGAAGCGTTCTTCTTAATTCCTTCGGAATGACAATCCTGCCAAGATCGTCAATCCTCCTCACAATTCCCGTTGCTCTCATATTAAAAAACCTCCTGATTTCCATAAAAATACTGTATGGGTAGTATGTGGAAATCGGAGGGTTTTATTCAAGCAGTCTTTTCTTTCATTTGCTTTTTCATATATACATAATAGACTGTGCACAGAATAATTCCGAATACGGTTGCCGACGGTGCTGCCAGTCCAACGCCAAACAAAGAAGCATTGGGACGGATGCTCATCAGATACGACATCGGAAGTCTTACGAGGAATGACTGCGCAAGTCCCTGAATCATAACAAATAAGGATTTCGCATGTCCGTTGAAATATCCCATGTAGCTGAACAGAATGCTTGTGACAATAGCTTCCGGTGCAAATCCTCTTAAGAATTCAAACGCTCTCTTCACAACAGCTGCATCCTCGGTAAAAAGCCCTGCCAGTGCATCCCCATGGAAGAATGCCGCATAGGCAATCACAACACCGACTGCCGCACCAAACAAAATTCCACAATGCATTGCCTGATCGGCTCTTTTTTCTTTGCCCGCTCCGACATTCTGTGAAACAATTGCAGCCATGGACTGCATAATGGAAGAAGGAATCAGCATGACGAAGGACTGAATCTTCTGTGCCACCCCATATCCGGAGGACGCATCCAGTCCCAGCCGGTTGATGAAGGCACATAATGCAAGGAAGGTGAGGTTCGTAAGGAACTCCTGCAGTGCCAATGGTGCACCCACTACAAGAAAGTGCGTCACTTCACCCGAAAGCCGGAAATCCGCTTTCTGCAATGTAAATCCTAAATTCTTCCGGAAAATAATGACAATGGAAAGTACCACACTGACTGCCTGTGCCAGTACAGTTGCAATGGCCGCTCCTGCGACATTCATATGGAATCCTGCGACCAACACGAGGTCTCCGATAATATTGACCACACAGGCAATGGCAACAAATAAAAGAGGCATCCTCGAATCACCGAGTCCACGGAAAATGCTGCTGATAAAATTATAAAATACAATAAATACATATCCGGCTCCACAAATCCGGATATAGGTCACCGTAAGATCAAGAGCTGATTCCGGTGCCTGCATCAGTATTGCGATCGGCCTTGCAAAAATCAGCAATACAGCCGTCAGAACCAGTGAAATGATAAAAAAGAAGCACGTTGCTCCTCCTACAAGCCCTCCCAGTCTCTCGGGGCGTTTCTCTCCCAGGTATTGTCCCATAATTACGGTAACACCTGTTGTCAGAGAGCTTACCGTAAAAGTTACCAGATTCATAATGCTGCTTCCGGTTGTAACTCCCGATATTCCCTCCGTCGTTCCAAATCTTCCGACGATCATCAGATCGACCGCACCATACATTGCCTGCAAAATCAATGCTCCCAGAACCGGCAGCATGAATCCGATCATCTTCTTCGGAATACTTCCCGTTGTAAAATCCTGTTTCTCGTTCATTTATTTATTCACTCTGCTTTCTTTATTTCTGAGCTATGCTTGTTTTTCATTATTTTTTTATTATTTTTACACTATTTTCACCAGGGATTTTTAGCAGCGCATCGGACAGAAAAATATTTCTCCATCCATAGCCTGAAAACATAAAGCATTAAATGCAAAATACACTATACAACGGCACTGCTTTTATTCCCTTCACCATTCCAAAATTTCTTGTTGAAATCCTGATGGCATAGGATGGTTCATATTTTTCCATATAAACCATCATACTTTTTGCTTTTACATGATTTCCTGCTTTACACTCAACCGGGATCACATGGCTATTTTTTTGTATCAGAAAATCAACCTCTGCCGTATTATCCGATTCCCAATAATATAAATCATAACCATTCGTCTTTAATGCAACAGAAACATAGTTTTCTGCCATAATTCCCCGGAAATGTTCTGTCTCACTATTGTTCAATGCCTCCAGCGTCATCCCTATTCTGGCAGACATAATACCCATATCACTGTAATACAGTTTAAATGCACTCACATCCTGATATGCGGCAGCCGGATAAAATCCCTGAGTGCACTTCATACACTTATTCACAATTCCAGCCCGGATCATCCAGTCAATCGCATCTCCGTATTGAGATGCCCGTGCTCCGGATTTTATCAGCTTATACTGGAACTTTTTTGCATTCCTTGCCAGCTGGGAGGGAAGCGAATCATATGCTTCAAAAATGCGTACCGTATCTGCCTGATTAGCATATTTTGCCATATCTGCAATGTAAGAATTTAATAGCATCTGTCGGATTTCGGTCTGATCAATCGGGCTGTCTTTTGCAAGATCGGCCTTTACCGCTGCCGGCATTCCGCCCACAATACAATAATGATAAAACTCCTGCAATGCCTCCTCATGCAGGAGTTCATCCAATGGCTGATTGTTTTCATAATGTTCCCGGATCGTATCCGCAAGCATCTGTTTTCCCTTTGCCCACAATACCTCTTCCAAATCCATGGGATACATGGTCAGCATTTGGATTTTTCCTACCGGAAAGGAATATTTCTCCCGGTTCACGGCCACTCCAAGCAGGCTTCCTGCAGCCATGATATGATATTCCGGTTCTTCTTCTGAAAAATATTTCAAGGAAGTTAACGCCCGCTCACACATCTGTATCTCATCAAAAATAATGAGTGTGTTTTCCGGAACAATTTTTACCTGATAATATTTCTCCAAAACAGAAATGACATGATCTGCATGAATATCTGTTTCAAAATATTTTCCGATTCTTTCATCTGTTTCAAAATTTACATAAACGGTATTCTTATAATAAAGTGCCCCGAACTCCCGCATCTCAAATGTTTTTCCAACCTGACGTGCACCATAAATAAGCAATGGCATTCTGCCATTCTGAATGTTTTTCCACTCATATAGTTTAGATGTGATTTTACGTTTCATGTGTATGCAGTCCTTTATGAATATATTATTGGTGCGTTTTATTGTATTATATTACATCTTTTCATATGAATCAATGCATTTATTTCTCATTTTCATATGACTGAAAAATAAAAAAATGATCAGTATATGTGATTCCTGCTTTTTTTCACTACTTCGTCTTCGGCTCGTCTTCTTTAGGTCTCTTCGCTAAGGGCTCTACATGCACCCGTTTCACTAAATTCGACCTTCGCTCCCGCTCGTTCTCATTAAGTGTCCGGGTACCGTTCGCACTAAGCTCAGACTTCGCCTTCGGCTCGTCTTCGCTAAGTGCTCTACATGAAAAAGCCTCTACCTACTGCATGTACAGTAAGTAAAGGCTTTCATCCCTTTAAACTCAGACTGAATTTAATCCTGAACGTAAGGCATCAGTGCTACGTGACGTGCTCTCTTGATTGCTACAGTAAGAGCTCTCTGATGTTTTGCACAGTTGCCGGTGATACGTCTGGGAAGGATCTTTCCTCTCTCAGATACATATCTCTTTAACTTGGCGGTATCCTTGTAATCAATTACATTGTCCTTACCACAGAATACACAAACCTTTTTTCTTCTACGCATACCGCCTTTTTTTCTAGGAAAATCAGACTTCTCTGCTTTATTAAATGCCATAGTGGTTACCCTCCTATTCATAGTAAAAAACTTAGTTAAACGGTAATTCCTCATCAATTCCATCCGGAATATTCATGAAGCCATCACCTGCATCCTGCATAGCAGGTGCATTATTTCCGCCTGTAAAGCCCCCATTACCTGCGGAAGAGCTGTTTTTGCTTTCAGCAAATTCCTGTTCTTCAATAACAACCTCTGTCGTATATACACGTACACCGTCTTTATTCGTATAGCTTCCTGTCTGAATACGACCGGTAGCTGCAATCTTGGTTCCCTTGCGAAGATACTTCTCAGCGAACTCGCCATTACGTCCAAAAGCAACACAGCTAATGAAATCTGCGCTCTGCTCGTCATTATTACGGTTATATCTACGGTCTACGGCTAATGTATATCTGGCGACTGCTGTTGCATTCTCGCCCTGAGAATACCGAACTTCAGGATCTCTCGTCAAACGTCCCATAAGGATTACTTTATTCATACCTGCCTCTACTTTCCGGCATAGCGGTTATCTTATGCCTCGTCCTGTCTTACGCATAAAAATCTGATAACATTGTCCATAATGCGAACACGGTTTTCGATTTCGATCGGTGCAGTAGGCTCAGCGTCAAACTGAATGAAGTAATAGTAAGCTTCTTTCATCTTCTGAACTTCATAAGCCAGTCTCTTCTTGCCCCAGTCGTCAACGTTTGTGATGGTTCCACCGAATCTTTCGATCAGGGCCTTGCACTTGTCAACTACTGCTGCTCTTTCCTCGTCTTCGATTTTCGCACTAACAACAACGGCTAATTCATACTTGTTCATGCTAGTTACCTCCTTTTGGTCTCTGGCCCCTGTCCTGAAACAGGAGCAAGGATTTGTATGTCTTTTTACATACCACGGATTTATATGATACCATGATGCATTCCCGGGTATCTGGTGGAGCATGGCAAACGAATATGACTTATGTTTTTCCAAATCAAAAGAGGAATGGTACAAAATCGAAGAAATCATAAAAGAGGAAGATGTTTACGACCATCTTCTCAGCAATCGGTGAAACCTATCTTTCCGATGACGATGTCCTCTGGTGGGCAAAAGACGGAAAACTGAAAGGCAAAAGCCCGGAAAGAATCGCTTTTCTCCGCGAACTCATGGAAAGCCTTCCTTCTGCCATTGAACCTTGGTACGAGCCGGAATCTGTAACATTCGGAGATGAATTTCTCGGATATAAAGCCGACCCGGATCATCCGATCATCTCTCTCGTTACCAGCCTTACTGAACCAGAAAATGATGCAGGTGCGCTGAAAGATAAAATCTTTTCCGGAAGATGCGGTAATCAGGTTTACATCAAATACCTTGGAAACACTGCCCAAGAAAACCTTTCTTCATTCTTCCAGAAGACCATAAATACAAAATCGATGTCATCGATACCTGGAACGTGACAAGAAAAACCATCATGACCAGCGCCAGCGGAATCACGTGGCTTGATCTTGGCGAAGCAAAAGAAGGTATTGCATTTCTTGCTGTGGAAGAATAATATCGTGATAAAATAAAAGACGGAAAGTTCTTCTCTGTTTTTTTTGAGAAATGAACTTTCCGTTTTTATTTTTTAATTGCCATGCATAATATTTGTTTTTAATTACATCAAAAAAAGCAATATCTAAACCAAACAGTTTAAATATTGCTTAATTTTTATACTCTCAAAACTACATACATGCTTTGTTGATGGTTAATCACTTGAATCAATTACGACCTGCTTTTTGGTCAAGCCCTCACCCGATTAGTAACAGTCAGCTCCATGTGTTACCACACTTCCACCTCTGCCCTATCTACCTCGTCGTCTTCAAGGGGGTTTACTTCACTAAGAATGGGATATCTCATCTTGAGGGGGGCTTCACGCTTAGATGCCTTCAGCGTTTATCCC
>OGXI01000891.1_pt1 | contig 25840 bp, 20 predicted proteins | sample 1576221 | NCBI WGS metagenome assembly OGXI01 (sample SAMEA3541523, study PRJEB24748) | human gut metagenome | biome: human gut; feature: human-associated habitat; material: faeces | place: China | collected 2012
AAAGTTCTTCCGGGGGATATCCCTGCCTCAGCACCACATCCCTGCACAGCTTCATGCACGAAAATGCCGAAACCGGTCACACCGGAAATGGTGCCCGTGAAGTGCTCGCCCAGCTTGTCGCGGATGAAGTAACACTTCAGCCATGCCTCGACGTCACGTGAAGCATCGTCGGCGCGCCGTTCATTGGCGGAACAATGCAAACCGAGCGCTTCCCAAATTGCCTGTTCGGCAGTTTGTTTGTTTTTGCTTTTTTCCTTCGACAATAACTGTTTGCGGATCGAACTCGGCACATTGGTGTTCAACAGGCGCTTGTCGATGCCACTTGGCACATAGCGTTTGCCCAGCAGGAGTGCCTTGATGACCCGGTGCGTCAGCAAATCGGGATAACGGCGGATCGGACTGGTGAAATGGGTATAAGCCCCATAAGACAGACCGAAATGGCCGATATTGTCCGGACTGTACATGGCCTGTTGCATCGAACGCAGCAGCATGGTCTGCAATAAAGGCGCGTCCGGCCGCTCGTCAATCTGTTTGATCAACACGGCGTAATCCGACGGACTTGGAGAATCGCCTCCGGCCAGCGACAAGCCGAGTTGTGCCAGAAACGATCTGACCTGTTCCAGCTTCTGCTCATTGGGCTGTGCATGAACACGGTAAGTGCCGGGATGATGGTGCGTCGTAATGAAATCGGCCGCACAAACGTTGGCCACCAGCATGCATTCCTCAATCAGCTTGTGAGCATCGTTGCCCACTCTCGGCAATATTTTTTCGATCTTGCCTGCTGCATTGCTGACGATGTAGGTTTCGACCGTTTCAAAATCGATCGCGCCGCGTTCTTCACGCGCTTTTGCCAGCACCTTGTACAGCCCGTACAAATCCAGCAGATGCGGCACGAGACTTGAATAAACGATCGCTTCGGGCCCTTTCTGGCTTTTCAGGATCGCCGCCACTTCTGTATAGGTCAGGCGTGCGGCCGAATGCATGACGGCCGGATAGAACTGGTAGGCCTCTACCTGTCCATTCGGGTAAACCAGCGCATCGCATACCAGCACCAGCCGATCGACGCCCGGGTTCAGCGAACACAGGCCGTTTGACAGTTTTTCCGGCAGCATCGGAATGACGCGACGCGGGAAATAAACTGAAGTCGCCCGCAACAAGGCATCCGAATCGATCGGTTCGTTCGGTTTGACGTAATGGCTGACGTCGGCAATCGCGACGATCAGGCGATACGCCGTTTCATCGCCGATCTTGACCGGTTCGCAATACACGGCATCGTCGAAATCGCGGGCGTCTTCCCCATCGATCGTCACCAGAGGCACGTCGCGCAAATCGACCCGCCCGGCATAATCTTCCGGCAAAACCGTATCCGACAGACGTGCCGCCGCATCCATGCAGGCCTTGGAAAATACATGAGGCAAGCCGAATTTACGGACAGCAATCTCGATTTCGATACCCGGATCGTCGATATTGCCGACTACCTCGACAATGCGGGCAATCGGCTGCGAGTAGCGGGACGGCTGCGTGATCAGTTCGGCATTGACAATCTGGCCTGCCTTGGCATTACCGGGAGAACCTTCTACCAGAATGTCGTGGACGATACGCTTGTCTTCCGGAGCGATCAGCCAGACACCGTTTTCATTGATCAGGCGGCCGACGATATGCGTATGGGCGCGAGTCAATACCGAGACGATAAGCCCTTCGGGTCGTCCCCGCTTGTCGACATTGACCACACGAACCTGCACCTTGTCGTTGTGCATGACCTTGTGCATCTCGTTTTCCGACAGGAAAATGTCGTCTCCGCCCTCTTCGGGAATGACGAAACCGTAACCGTCCGGATGGCTGTGAACGTAACCGGTGATGAAATGGGTCGATTTGTCGACCTTGTAATTGCCTTTTGCGTCGCATAAAAGCTGACCGTCGCGCTCCATCGCGTCCAGTCTCTTCAACAAACCGTCCATCTCGGTTCTTTTGACATGCAACTCCCGCGCGATGACTCTGGCATTGCTGCCCTTTTCTGCTTCACGCACGGTGTCGAGAATTTCTTCCCGGCTGGGGATGGAATAAGGATATTTTTTCAAATGAATTCTTAATAAAATGGGTGGACAGTCGACATTTTAACAACTTCATCATGCTTTTTTTCAACAGATTCGGCAAGATGATTGACATGTTTGTATATCACGCTATAATCGCAGTCTTGCATTTGCGAATCAACAAGAACTGAATGCAATTTGTCACTGTTCAGTTCTTCCGGTTGCAAATATAATATCAGATGTGCAGATTGCCCACGTGGCGGAATTGGTAGACGCGCATGGTTCAGGTCCATGTGCCGCAAGGTGTGGGGGTTCAAATCCCTCCGTGGGCACCATCACCGCAAAAGATAAAGCAGAAAGCCTTGAAAACATGTGTTTCAGGGCTTTTTTGTTGCCTGTTCACTTTTCTTTTCCCAGCTTTTTTAAATTCCTGCTGTTCACTGCACCATTTTTACACCAAAACTGCACCAATTATGGCTGGCATAACCGTATGCGGCACATCGTTGCGTGTATTAAAAAGGGGACACAAAAACCAGACCTTTTGACATAAAAACAGAGGTTGCGGCATAAAGGCATTGATCGAGCATGAATTGAACACCAGAAAACGCGAGATTGCGAACAAAACTTTTAGTACTATTTCATGGTACCATTACAAATAAAACGAAAACATCAGGCAACCCTCAACAAGATGTAAAAGCGTCCGGTAAGTGGTGGCATCAAATGGTCGGACATTGAACAGTTATTTCTGGAATTGGGTGCTTTTATCGAAGAAAGAGAAGGTTCACGTGTCGGCGTTTTCCTTTTTGGTGTTGTCAAGGTATTCCATAGGCCGCATCCAAGTCCTGACACAGATAAAGGCGCTGTTACAGCCATCAGAAAATGGCTTGAAGAAAACGGAGTGAAATAATGAACAATTTAATGACAATTAATGATCATAAGGCAGTCATTCAATATGATCCTGAAATCGAAATGTTCAGAGGCGAATTTATCGGCCTTGCCGGAGGTGCGGACTTTTATGCGTCCGATATTGAAGGATTGAAAACAGAGGGTGCCAAATCTCTGGAAGTCTATTTTGATATGTGTAAAGAACGGGGAATAGAACCATACAAGTCTTTTTCAGGACGTTTCAATGTACGGATGCCCCCCGAATTACATGCGCAAATTGTATGTGCGGCAGCGGCAAGAGGTAAAAGTTTGAACGACCTGATTGTCGAAGCTGTTTCAGAATTTACGAAACATTAAACCCGTATGCCCGCGTCCAGACTTAAGTTGAGCTTTCTTTGCTCTCTATCTGAAATGCAACGCAATATTATTTGAAAGGTATTTTTTCAACAGAGACTGTTCTTTTCCAATTTATCCATATCGGATTCATCGACTGACGTCATATCGGCAACACTCCCATTTGCGGACGATCAACAAAAGCGTCAGAAGGCGGCTGAAGACCGTCTGACGCGGCATAAATCTCCTATAGTTTGGCAAACACCGGAAGAGCCCAATCTCATCATACATCCGGTGTTTGACACGAAACCGTTGCATACGGACGGCTTTATCAACCACACCTCGCAGGAGATTTTATGAAAAAGTTGCTTGTCGCCGTTTTTGTATCCTTGTTCGCAATGGGTGCCTATGCCCAGACAACGAGTGCCGACAGCTGTGAAGCCAGAGCGGTCAGCAAGGATGGCAAACCTTTGTATGGCGCTGCCAAAGCGGCATCGATCAAGAAGTGTGAACAGGAAAAACGCTCTGCCACCAGCTGTGAAGCGCTGGCTGTCAGCAAGGACGGCAAGCCGCTCTACGGTGCAGCCAAGGCATCTTCCATCAAGAAATGCGAACAGGAAAGAGGCGGCGGTGCCAAAGTCAAGAAAGCCGGAAAAAAATAACACGCCTATAGCAACTGAAGGACGGGAGAGCCCTCCCGTCTTTTTTATTGTGAACGAATTTGTTTATTTCACTCATGGAAGTATAAGAAAAAATGGAATTAGCATCAGGTAATAAATGCGATATTGTTGGAATAGACTCGCGCCAAAGCAATAAAAAAACTCTACTTTAGCAAATAATGACACTAATTAGGTTCAAATACTTCGCTGTGATAAGACAGTTTCTTGAAAATCTTTAGAAATCCAAAAAATGATTAAAAAATTCTAAAACGGTATGTCATCATCGCTAGCAGATATTACGATATCAACTCTACTTAATCGAGAATGTAAATTGCCTAATACAATTAATCGACGTTCATCAGGTAATGATATAAGAAACTTATAGAACGATTCTACTACATTTACGCTAATACACTTTTTTGGAAATTTAAAATAGTTAAATGAACCACTTATAAAACATTTAATCAATTCATGATTATTCTGCACAAAATTCTCAAGACAATTTTGCTTCAATAATTTATGAATATTTTCCAAAACATTTCCAACATCTTTTTCAAACTTTACTTCATTCAAAAATTTACTTATTATTGAAGTAAGTGCATCAGCAAAATTCATATACGATTCTTTTTCTTTTACACTAAATTTTATATCATTGAATTTATCTCTCCTAACATCATCAATTATTTCGCCAAAATTCGAATATCTTTCGTTAGGATCCTTTCTAACCATTTTATTTATAATTTCGCTATATCGAAAAGGAACGAATCCCAAACTCAAATCAAGATTTTGAAACAGTTTACCTATAAAGAAGATCTCTGTTTTATGATCATACAATCCATTTTCAGAAACTTCATCTGGATATTCACTGACAGGCCAATTTAGTCTAATACTATCTGCCACTGGTTTACTTACACTTAATTTTTTACCAAATCCAAAATCAATAATCTTCACTTTACCTTCAACATCGATCAATATGTTTTCTGAACGAATATCTCGATGTAAAATGTTTAACTTTTCAAGATAATCAAAAGCATTTATAAGCTCCAAAAAAATATCATTCCATTCAACACTTTCAAATGGAGAGTGCTCATTTATATGCACACCATCAATATATTCCATTTGCAAATATCCAACTTTTTGTTTTGGATATAAATAATGATTATATATTCTGACAATATTTTGATGAGAAATATTAAACAATATTTTTACCTCATCCACAAAGCGATTATAATATTCATCGCGATAAACCTCATTTATAGGCTCATATTTTTTGAAAGCAAAAACTGTATTCGTAGTTTCATCTTTAAATAAATAAGTTCCTCCTGTACCACCACGCCCTAGTGATCTTATATAAGTAAATCTCTTGTCATTTTTAAAATTAATAATTTTACCGGGCTGAATCATTCAAACTCCTTTTGAGGATGTTTTTTATATTTACTTAATAGTATATATATTCTATCTTTCTTCATATATCTTCACAAGATATCTTATTCTTAGTTTATCCCTCACACAATAAACTTATAAAACTTATTTTACATGTATAAAATTCAGAAAATATCTCTCAAAAAAATTACTTTCATATTTGTTCATAAACAACATAATTTCATATCAGGACTCATGCATGAAATTATATTCAATATAATTGCAACATCTAAGGCATAGTTTGAAAATAAGTCAATTACTCTCTGAATGAAAGAATTTTAATGATCGCCGTCATGTCTTTTTGCGCCATCAGTGTGCTTCTCGTTTTGGGAATCGTCGTCCGGTCGAGCTTTTCCATTTTCCAGCGGCTGTTCATCCCCTCTTCCGTCATCGGCGGCTTTATCGGCCTGATCGTCATCCAGACGCTGGGGCCGTTCCTTTCCCCCGAATGGTTTGTCGCTTTCGGGCAACTGCCGGGTTTCCTGATCAATATCGTTTTTGCCGGGCTTTTCCTCGGTGCGGCAGCAACTCCGCTGAAAAAAATATGGGGACTGGCCGCGCCGCAGTTCTGTTTCGGACAGATCAATGCATGGGGTCAATACGTCATCGGCCTTGGACTGGTTTTTGTGTTTCTGGGACCTGTTTTCGGGGTTCCGGACGTTTTCGGCAATCTGCTTGAGATCGGTTTTCAGGGCGGACACGGGACGGTGGGCGGAATGGCGCACACTTTTGACAAGCTGGGCTGGCCTGCCGGCGCCGATCTGGGTTATACGGTCGCCACCTGCGGGATCGTATTCGGGATTGTCATCGGGATGGTGCTGATCAATATCGCCGTGCGCAAAGGATACGTTTCAGGCATCAGGACGTTCGACGACAAGGAAAAGCTCGAAAGAGTGGGCGTTTACCAACGCGGGAAGCAGCCTGCGGCGGGGCTTCAGACGGTCCAGTCGAATTCGCTGGACTCGCTTGCCCTGCATATTTCGCTAGTCGGGATCGCCGTTCTCATCGGTTACGGCATCAAGGAATTGCTGGTACTGGGCGAGACCTTCACGCCTGTTACGATTCAGGAAATGGGGATTATGGAAAGCCTGCCGCTTTTTCCGCTCTGCATGATCGGTGGCGTCCTGCTCCAGATTTTCCTGCGTAAAACGCGCCTCGATTACATTGCCGACCATGGACAGATGCAACGCATTTGCGGGGCATCGCTGGATTTTCTGGTCGTTGCGGCGATTGCCTCGATCCGGATCGAGTTCGTCGTCGCCTACTGGATGCCTTTGTCCATTCTTGTGGCAGTCGGGGCGATATGGAATATCTTTACGGTCATGGTTATCGGCCCGCGCATTTTCAAAGAGGCATGGTTCGAGCGCTCCATTGCGGAATTCGGTCAGGCAATGGGTGTCACGGCTACCGGACTGATGCTCTTGCGCACGGTCGACCCGGATCACAAGACCGTTGCAACGGAAGCATTCGGATACAAACAGCTGTTGCATGAGCCGATCATGGGTGGAGGTCTCTGGACATCACTGGCTGTCCCGCTTGTCATGCTTGGCAGCGGACTGGTCGTCTGGTTCTTTTGTCTGGCCGTACTGGTCGTTGCCGTGATTTGCTGGCTGGTCTTTTTCAGGACGAGCCAGACTGCCGTTTCCGCCAAAGGCATTCAAAAATAGAGTTTTCCATCGTTTGCAAGAATCGTTTATCCTCTCTATCAACGATTGCCTGCAACGCTTTTCCTTCAACAGGATCAAGTCCATTTTCATAGTCGGCAAAACTGCGTAAAATGACGCACACTTTGCAGCGGTATTTTCCGTAAAGCCTTTTTATCCTTTTTGATCGTTTCAAGCTTATGTCAGACCAACCCGTTTCCCACAAATCCGGCAAACCCATGTTTTTCAATCCTGAAGTCCGCCGTATCAGGAGTTTTGTCACACGTGCCGGACGGCTTTCGACCGGTCAGGAAAAAGCGATCAACGAATACGGCGACACGTTCTGCATCCCTTACGAAAAACGGACGCTGAACTACTCTCAGGAATTCAAACGGGAAGCGAAAACGATTTTCGAGATCGGTTTCGGAATGGGAGAAACGACGGCGACGATTGCCGAAAGCAAGCCTGAACTGAATTTCATCGGTGTGGAAGTTCACACTCCGGGCGTGGGCAGCCTGCTGAAACTGGTCGGTGAAAAGAACCTGACGAATGTACGGATCATCCAGCACGATGCTGTCGAGGTTCTGGAAGACATGATTGCGGAAAATTCACTTGACGGGGTTCACGTCTTTTTCCCCGATCCCTGGCACAAGGCCCGGCACAACAAGCGCCGCCTGATCCAGCCGGATTTCGTGAAGTTCCTTTGCACCCGCATCAGGGCTGGGGGGTATCTTCACTGCGCAACAGACTGGCAGGAATATGCCCAGCAGATGCTGGAAGTGTTGTCAAGTGAGCAAGCACTTATTAACACGGCAACGGATTACGCAGAAAGGCCCGATTACCGCCCTGTTACCAAATTCGAAAAAAGGGGACTGCGGCTTGGACACGGCGTCTGGGACCTTGTTTTCCAAAAGCGTCAGCCGGAATAACAAAAAAGCCTGAATGTTCAATTCAGGCTTTTTTACAGGTGCAACCGTTCAGATGACTTGCAGGACGATTTTCCCGAAGTGGGTATTCGACTGCATCAGTTTCTGTGCCAGCATCGCATCAGCCAGCGGGAACACCTTGTAAATGACCGGTTTGATCTTGCCTTCATCGATCAGCGGCCAGATGTGTTTCTGCAGATTTCTCGCTATTTCCGCCTTGAATTCATTCGAGCGCGGACGCAGGGTCGAACCGGTTACCATCAATTGTCTGTGAACGATCTGCGCCAGATCGACGGTACCCAGGCGACCGCCCAGATACGCGATCAGAACCAGCCTGCCCTCGTCGGCCAGACAGTCGATTTCCTTGTCCAGCACGGCCGCACCGATAATGTCCAGAATGACATCGACACCGTTGCCGTTCGTCGCGGCCCTGATGTATTCGGCAAAGTTTTCCGTCGTGGAGTTGATGCAGCGTTCCGCACCGATCTTTTCACAGGCGCGGCACTTGTCTTCCGTTCTGGCCGTCGCGAATACACGGTGTCCCATCGCTTTCGCCATCTGGATGGCGGTGACGCCGATACCGGAGGCACCCGCCTGTACCAGCAGGGTTTCATTGCCTTTCAGCTTGCCCATATCGAAGACGTTGCTCCAGACAGTGAATGTGGTTTCCGGCAGGGAAGCGGCCTCGACAGCAGTCAGCCCTTTTGGAATCGGAAGACACAAGTCAACCGGCGCAACGCAGTATTCGGCATAGCCACCGCCCTGAACGAGCGCACAAACCATATCCCCGATCTTGAACTGGCTGCCGGAAACATCCCCTCCGATGATTTCACCGGCGATTTCCAGCCCCGGAATGTCCGGTGCGCCTTTCGGGACGACATAACGGCCGATTCTTTGCAACACGTCAGGCCGGTTGATACCGGCAGCGTGTACCTTGACCAGCACTTCTCCCTTTTGGGGCACCGGAATTTCCCTGTCGGTCATTTGCAGATAACCGGCAGAGCCCTTGTTGATGATCTCAATTGCTTTCATACGTCAATTCCCCCTGAGAAATGGGTTTAAAAGGGAACTATTCTGGAATGCCCGGCATGATGTGGTACACCCTGCCTTCATCGCCAACATGATAAAGTCTGCTTTCCAATACAGGTTCTTTTAATATCATACAAACGTCAAATAAGCCGGTTTTTTATCCGGATTCGGCGCTTCAAACAAAAATCCTCCCGGACAAATGCCCAGGAGGATTTTTTATCAGCATTTATTCCCTGTCTTGCGACAGGTTCAGAAAAACGCTTATTCTGCTGCTTCAGGAGCTGGTGCTGGAGCAGGATTTTCTTCAGCGGCAGCGGCCTTCATCGACAATTTGATGCGACCGCGATCATCCGTTTCAAGAACCTTGACGCGAACGGCCTGTCCTTCTTCCAGATAATCGGTAACAGCGTTGACACGTTCGCTGGCGATCTGGCTGATATGCAGCAAGCCGTCCTTGCCGGGCAATATCTGAACAATAGCGCCGAAATCGAGCAATTTCAAGACCGTGCCTTCATAGATCTTGCCGACTTCAACGGAAGCGGTCAGTTCTTCGATACGGCGTTTGGCTTCCTGACCGGCAGCGGCGTCAACCGATGCAATGGTAACAACGCCGTCGTCGGTGATGTCGATCTGTGCGCCGGTTTCTTCGGTCAGGCCACGGATAACGGCACCGCCCTTGCCGATAACGTCACGGATTTTTTCAGGATTGATACGGATGGTGATCAGGCGTGGAGCGAAGTCCGACAGTTCGGTCTTGAACTGCGGCATGGCTTCCTGCATCTTGGAAAGGATGTGCATGCGGCCTTCCCTGGCCTGAGCCAGTGCAACCTGCATGATTTCCTTGGTAATGCCCTGAATCTTGATATCCATCTGCAAGGCGTTAACGCCATTTGCGGTACCGGCTACCTTGAAGTCCATGTCGCCCAGATGATCTTCATCACCCAGAATATCGGTCAAAACAGCAAACTTGTTGCCTTCCTTGATCAGACCCATGGCGATACCGGCAACGTGGTTCTTGACAGGAACACCGGCATCCATCAATGCAAGGCTGCCACCGCAGACCGAAGCCATCGAGGAAGAACCGTTGGATTCCATGATTTCGGAAACCAGACGGATGGAATAGCTGAATTCTTCCTGTGAAGGCAAGCAGGCGATCAGGGCACGTTTTGCCAGACGGCCGTGGCCGATTTCACGACGTTTCGGGGTACCGACACGACCGGTTTCACCGGTTGCAAACGGAGGCATATTGTAATGCATCATGAATGCATCGCTGTATTCACCCATCAGTGCGTCGATTTTCTGGTTGTCGCGGGAGGTGCCCAGTGTTGCAACGACCAGAGCCTGTGTTTCGCCACGGGTAAACAGGGCGGAACCGTGCGTTCTGGGCAATACACCGGTACGGATCGTGATCGGACGGACGGTACGGGTGTCGCGGCCGTCGATACGGGGTTCACCGTCCAGAATCTGGGAACGGACGATTTTCGCTTCCAGGTCGAACATGATATTGCCGACTTCGACGGAATCCGGTGCGCTTTCACCTTTGTCTTGGGCTTCGGCTGCCAGCGTCTTGCTGACGTTATCGTAAATATGGCGCAGCTCAGTCGAACGGGCCTGTTTCTGGCGAATCTGGTATGCCTTGCGCAATTCAGGTTCTGCAATGCGGGTAACGGCTGCGATCAGTTCTTCGTTTTTGGCAGGAGGTGCCCATTCGACTTCAGGCTTGCCACCGTCGCGAACGAGTTCGTCGATGGCGTCGATGACGACTTTCATCTGTTCATGGCCGAAAACGACCGCGCCCAGCATGATGTCTTCAGGCAATTCTTCCGCTTCGGATTCAACCATCAGCACAGCCTGTTCCGTACCGGCAACGACCAGATCCATTTTGGACAATGGCAATTGCGAAGCGGTTGGGTTCAAAACATACTGGCCATCGATATAACCGACACGGGCGGCGCCAAGCGGTCCGTTGAAAGGAATACCGGAAACGCACAGTGCAGCGGAAGCGGCGATCATGGATGGGATGTCAGGATCGACTTCAGGGTTGACGGACAGGACATGAATGATGACCTGAACTTCATTGAAATAACCTTCCGGGAACAGCGGACGGATAGGACGGTCGATCAGACGGGACGTTAAGGTTTCCTTTTCGGAAGGACGGCCTTCGCGTTTGAAGAAGCTGCCCGGGATACGACCGGCAGCATAGCTTTTTTCAATGTAATCGACTGTCAGCGGGAAAAAATCCTGACCGGGTTTGACATCGTCTTTTGCGACGACGGTTGCCAGCACGACGGTATCGTCCACCGATACCATCACTGCGCCGCTGGCCTGGCGCGCAATCTCACCTGTTTCCATGGTCACGGTTTGTTGACCATACTGGAAGGTCTTGCTTACTTTATTAAACATGTAATTCCTTTCAATTTTGCCGACAGGTTTTCAGGCGCTGTCGTTCGCCTCATTTCAAACAATTAATACCTGTTCACTACGTTTAACACGTGTTGCCTGATCCCTGACGCCTTGCGATCAGACAGTCAGACCGGATGACCATAACGAAATGCCCGCGACAGACACTGGCGCAGGCATTTCATAAAGATTTCAAGACTCGCAATGCGATTATTTTCTCAATCCGAGTTTTGCGATCAGGTCACGATAGCGGTTGATATCCGATTTACGCAGATAAGCCAGCAGATCTTTACGACGGTTAACCATCTTGATCAAACCACGACGGGAATGATGATCCTTGCTGTGAACCTTGAAGTGATCATTCAGGTCATTGATACGTGCTGTCAACAGTGCAACCTGAACTTCCGGAGATCCTGTGTCGTTTTGACCGCGTGCATTCGCAGATACAATCGCAGCCTTGTCTTCTTTAAGCAATGCCATAATATTAATCCTTAACATGCGACATATGGAGAATTAACCCCAGGTGCCGTGAACAAATAAAATAAATACCGGTCATATAACCGGTAGCGCAGTATAACGGAAAAGCGTTTTCTGTACAATATGGATATCAGCGGATTCTTCATTACAAGGAAAACATCATGAAACGTCTTTCGTTATTGATTCTGCCCGTTTTACTGGCACTCTCTGGTTGCGCTTCCGTATTTACCAATCCGGCCCCGGGTTCGACGGTTGCCGAAGTGATTGCATTGAAAGGCCAGCCGGATGCACAGTATCAGGATGGAAATACAACGCTCCTTGAATGGTCTGTTCCGGCTTACGGGGATCATGCCTGGATGGCACGTATCGGGCCGGACGGAAAACTGATTTCTTACAAACAGGTTTTGACACGTGAAAATTTCGGCACGATCAGAATCAATGAATTCACGAAAAACGATGTATTGAAAACGGTCGGTCATCCGACAGAAACTGAAATGTCGCCCTTGTCAGGCTATGAAATCTGGTCTTACCGTTATCTGGAAGAAGGCATATGGCATTCCATGATGCATGTTTTCTTCGATAGCAACGGAGTCGTCCGGAAAATGGAAAACGGACAGGACCCGATGTATCTGCTCGACTGATAAAGAACGGGCAATGACAAGGGCACAAGGGTAACAAAACGTGAGGAGATTAGCATGAAGCACACGCTTTCGGCACTTGTACTGGCTACCAGCCTGACACTGGCGGGCTGCGCCAGTGTTTTCACTCCCCTGACTCCCGGCATGCCGGTACAGGAAGTCATTGCATTGAAAGGACAGCCTGCCATCCAGTATCCGGATGGCAACACGACCATTCTGGAATGGCCCGCCGGTGAATGGTCCCAATACGCCTATATGGCCCGTATCGGCCCGGACGGCAAACTGATTTCTTACGATAATGTCCGTACCCGTGAACAGTTCGCCAAAATCAAGGTCAACCAGTTCAACAAGAATGATGTCTTGCGGACGATCGGCCATCCGACTGAAACGGAATACCTGCCTTTGAAAAAACAGGAAGTCTGGTCATACCGTTACAAGGAAGAAGGTATGTGGAATTCGATGATGCACGTCTACTTCGACGGCAGCGGTATCGTCCGGGGCATGGAAAACGGACAGGACCCGCTTTATCTCCGGGATGGTTTCTGGGGACCGGGTGTTGGAATCGGTATCGGTAGCGGCGGCCGTATCGGGGGTGGAATCGGCGTCGGCATCGGATTCTGACAAGAGTTTTACCCAATAAAAAAGGATGCGACATTCGCATCCTTTTTCTGATTTCAAAACTGCTCAGATGACTTTGGAAACGGCATCGATATATGCGTTTACGGAAGCGGTAATGATATCGGTATTGGCCGAGAAGCCATAGAATACCTTGCCCTTGTTCGCTACCTGAATATGGACTTTGCCTACATCGTCAGTGCCACGGGTAAAGGCCTGAATCAGGAATTCTTCGAGCGTGACTTTCTGGGTGATCAACTGGCGAACGGCATTGATCGACGCATCGATAGGGCCGTTACCGGAAGCGGTCGCGACACAGGGTTCACCGTCGATCAACAGACGGACGGTAGCCATCGGGATAGCATCCTTGCCGCAAACGACCTGCAGGTAATCCAGCTTGATTCTTCTGGCATCTTCGACCATTTCGGTACCGGCCAGATTACGCAGATCGTCGTCGGAAACGGATTTCTGTGCATCGGCCACGACGAGGAATTTGCTGTAGGCAACATCCAGTTCGGCATGCGACAGATTGTATCCCAGACGGCGCAAGTGATGGTCGAGCGCAGCGCGGCCACTGCGGGCAGTTAATACGATGGACGAATCGGTAACGCCGATATCGGCCGGATCGATGATTTCGTAGTTTTCACGGTTCTTCAGAACACCGTCCTGATGGATACCGGAAGAGTGTGCAAACGCATTGCGTCCGACGATTGCCTTGTTTGCCTGAACCGGCATACGCATCAGGTTGGAGACCAGACGGGAAGTCTTCAAAATCTTGGTGGTATCGATGTCCGTATAGGCCGGAATGTCCTTGCGGCATTTCAGGATCATGACGATTTCTTCCAGCGAGGTATTCCCTGCGCGTTCGCCGATACCGTTGATCGTGCATTCGACCTGACGGATACCGTTCATGATGCCGGCCAGTGCATTGGCGGTTGCCATGCCCAGATCGTTATGGCAGTGTGCGGACAGGACCGCACGGTCGACATTGGCGACGTTTTCTTTCAGGTACCTGATCTTTTCGCCGTATTCATAAGGCGTGCAGTAACCGGTCGTGTCAGGCAGGTTGATGACGGTGGCACCGGCAGCGATGACCGCTTCGACGACTTGCGCAAGGAAGGCGTTATCGCTTCGGCCTGCGTCTTCTGCAAAGAATTCGACGTCATCGACGTATTTGCGTGCATATTTCACCATCTGCACGGCACGTTCGAGAATTTGTTCAGGCGTCGAATTGAATTTGGAATAAATATGATAAGGGGACGTACCGATACCGGTATGGATACGGCCTTTCTTGGCATATTTCAGGGCTTCGGCAGCCACGTCGATATCTTTTTCTTTCGCTCTTGTCAGGGCGGAGATGACAGGATTGCTGACGACTTTGGAAATCTCGACAACGGATTTGAAATCGCCCGGGCTGGAAATCGGGAAACCGGCTTCGATGACGTCCACACCCAGTTCTTCCAGAGCTTTTGCCACCTCGATTTTTTCAAGTGTATTCAGCTGGCTCCCGGGGACTTGTTCCCCGTCGCGCAAGGTCGTATCGAATATGATGATTTTTTCTGCTGAATCTGCAGTGGTGGCAACCATGATGAGCTCCTTAGGATAGTTCGATTTCTATTAATTGATCAGGAATAAATTCCAGCTGCCTTTCCTTTTGGGAAAAGACCAGATAAGACAGGAATTGTGGGTAAGAGATGTCAGCACGCCTGGCGCGCTAGAACGGGTAATAGCGACAAGCCAAGGAACCTGTCGCTGAAGGTATATGCTGAATTGAAAATGTCGGTATTCATGGGAAAAAACTATAAGCTCCTTTTTCAATTCTTGCAAACTTTTTCAAAAAGCGGATTCATATAATTCAATATTGTATCCATTTTACAAATTCACGTGTTTTTCCCATCTCACTCGTGGTGGTCTTCTTCCGTCTGGACGATGCTGACCGGTTTTCCCTTCAGCTTGTGCCAGAGATAGACGACATAGCCTGAAACGCCATAAATGACGAACAATCCAAAAAGCACTTTTGGCGGATCGAAAGAAATCGTGACGAAAATCAGGACGACGAGAATGACAGCGATGAACGGCACCGACTTCCGTATATCCATGACTTTGAAACTGTAGAAGGGGACATTCGACACCATTGTCAAACCGGCATACAGGGTCAGAATCCACGACGTCCAGTAAAAATCGCTTCCGGCAAAACCGATGTCATCCATCAGCCAGATGAATCCGGCGACCAGCGCGGCAGCCGCCGGGCTGGGCAATCCCTGAAAAAAACGCTTGTCGACCACTTTTATATTGGTATTGAATCGGGCCAGTCTCAAGGCAGCACAGGCGCAGAAAACAAAAGCCGAAACCCAGCCGATGCGCCCCATTCCTTTCAAAGACCATTCATAAACGACCAGTGCAGGCGCAGCGCCGAACGCGACCATATCGGCAAGGCTGTCGAGCTGCGCGCCGAATTCGCTTTGCGTCCTTGTCAGGCGGGCGACCCGGCCATCCATGCTGTCAAGGATCATGGAAATGAAGATGGCGACGGTTGCCTGCTTGAATTCCAGATTCAGGGACATGACGATGGCATAGAAACCGCAAAACAGGGAAGAGATCGTGATGGCATTGGGCAACAGGTAGATGCCCCTGCGGCGCAACCTGGCTTTTGCCGGATTCGATTCAGTGACTGCTTTTTGCGGCTCATCCATGCCAATACTCCGAAAATATGGAAAGTGTTTTATTTAATACCGGGCCAAACTCAATTTTGTTCGTCAACCAGCTCTGCCAGTATGGTTTCGGTGGCATAAACCTTTTCGCCTACCGTTACTTTCGGTACAGCTGAAAGCGGCAGATACACATCGACACGGGAACCGAAACGGATAAATCCGAACCGCTGCCCTTTCGTCAATTCATCGCCCTTGCCGACATAGCACAAGATACGACGTGCGATAAGACCGGCCACCTGCACACAGGTCACCATCTGACCATTCGATGCCGAAATGACCAATGCGTTCCGTTCATTTTCAATCGATGCCTTGTCAAGGTCGGCATTGACGAATTTGCCCGGAAAATATTGCACTTTTTCAATCTTGCCGTCGACAGGTGACCGGTTGGAATGGACGTTGAAAACATTCATGAAAACGCTGATTTTCAGGGCATCCCTTTCTCCATAGATGTCTCTCGTCTTTTCGACGACGACGATACGCCCGTCAGCTGGTGAAAGCACCGCTTTTTCATTGTCCGGAACCGTCCTGCCCGGATCGCGGAAAAACTGCAATACAAAGAGACTGATGATCCATAACGGAATCGACCATACGCCCCATTTGTAAGTCACTATTCCCGTAATGACGAAAGACACCACAATAAAAAGCCAGCCTTCGCGAGCAATAATGGGATGAGGATAATTTTTCAATGCTACTCCGATTGCATAACAGTCAAGACCCGTATTCTATTCTCAATCGCCCGGTCCTGAAAACAGGCAGTTCTCTTTTCGTTGGAAAAATGAATGGGGGCTCTTGAATAATCGAAAATCGAATCCATATTCACTGTAAATTGAATATTTCCACCCATCACAAAACCTTTTTGAAATTATGGCTGTTTTTTGCCGATTTTGAAATCATCATTGTTAAAGCACAAGCAAGAATTTCACTCATGTGCGAAGGTATCAATCTGATTGGTTCCATCCATTTTGAGTTCCGGTTCCCGGGTACAAGACACTCAGCTTAAACCCGGAACCCTTTTACTTTAGTCGGGAAAATCGATTATGAAGTTTCGTGATCCAAGCAATCCCATGTGGATTCAGGCCCTGAAAATGCTGGAACAGGCAGACCAGCTCCATAAACATTTCTTCCAACTGGTCACACCCGAACCACGCGGGCCGGTCTGGGAACCGCCTGCCGATATTCTTGAAACAGACAGGCAGTTTCTGATATTGATCGCACTGCCCGGAGTGGACCCTTCCGGGGTTACGGTCGTCATTGACGAGAATGCCCTTCATATCGTTGGTGAACGGCCAATCATGATCAATCGCGATACCGTCATCAGACGGCTTGAAATTCCATATGGCCGATTCGAGAAACGGATCAGTTTGCCCTCCGGAAATTACAAAATGACTGAAAACGTCCTGATGAATGGATGTTTGCGACTGGTCTTGAATAAACTTGGTTGACAGGTGAGTTATGAATTCCCAAGAGTCTGAAAAAATGGATGCCGTCAGTGAAAACGCCGAAAACAATCCGGCACGAAAAAACAGTTCCGCTGACGAAAAAAACAGTTATCCGGCCATCCCTGAAGATGCCCTGATCATCATTCCCGTCAGAAACATGGTTCTGTTTCCCGGCATGGTGGTTCCGATTACGATTGCACGGGAAAAATCCCTTGCAGCCGCTCAGGCTGCCATGCGGGGTGACCGCCAGATCGGTGTGGTTCTTCAAAAAAACCCGGAGACTGCCGACCCGAAACTGGACGATCTTTATCCGGTCGGCACTGTCGGCAATATTCTGCGTTATGTCGCCACGTCTTCCGACGCGCATCACGTTGTCTGTCAGGGTGAAGGACGCTTTCGTCTGAAAGAAATACTGGATGGTTATCCGTTTCTTGTCGCCCGTGTCGAAGAGATTCAGGGCGAGCCTGAAGATAATGCGGAAATACAGGCACGCCTGCTTCAGTTGAAACAGAAAGCGCTTGAAGTCCTGCAGCTGATCCCGGAAGTGCCGCAGGAGCTGTCCGATTCGATCAATGGCGTTACATCCGCGTCCCTCCTGTCCGACCTGATCACCGGCCTTATGGATCTGAGTCCGGAAGAAAAGCAGGAAATTCTGGAAACGTCTGATTTGAAAAACCGGCTCGACCGGCTGCTTTCACTCGTCAACTATCGCCTTGAAGTCCTTCGTGTCAGCAGGGATATCGATGAGCAGACGAAAAACCGGCTCGACGACCGCCACCGTGAAGCGCTGTTGCGTGAACAGCTGAGAACGATCCAGACCCAGCTGGGAGACATTGACGATTCATCCTCCGAAGCAGCCGAACTGGCTGAAAAAATCGAAAACGCCAAAATGCCCGAGGAGGTGAAAACACATGCCCTGAAAGAATTGAACCGTTTCAGGAACATGTCGGAATCTTCCGGCGAATATTCGATGCTTCATACCTATCTGGAATGGCTGACGGAACTGCCATGGGCGGTTTCGTCTGAAGACAGGACGGATATCGCGGAAGCCAGAAAGATTCTCGATGAGGATCATTACGGTCTTGAAAAGGTCAAAAAACGCATCCTTGAATTTCTGGCCGTTCACAAACTGAATCCGGAAGGCAAAAGTCCGCTTCTGTGTTTCATCGGCCCACCGGGGGTCGGCAAAACCTCATTGGGACAAAGTATCGCGAAAGCGACGGGAAGGGAATTCGTCCGGGTCAGTATGGGCGGCGTTCATGACGAGGCTGAAATCCGCGGGCACCGGCGGACTTATATCGGTGCGTTACCCGGCAATATCATTCAGGCGATCCGTCGTGCAGGCACGAACAATTGCGTCATGTTGCTGGATGAAGTGGACAAGCTCGGCAACGGCGTTCATGGCGATCCTTCAGCAGCATTGCTCGAAGTGCTCGATCCTGCCCAGAACAGCACCTTCCGGGACAATTATCTGGCGGTTCCTTTCGATCTGTCGAAAGTGATGTTCATCTGTACGGCCAACAATCCGGATACCATTCCCGGTCCACTGCGCGACCGTCTGGAAATGATCCAGCTGCCCGGTTACACCGAACAGGAAAAAACCCAGATTGCCCTGCGCTATCTGATCAAACGCCAACGGGAAGAAAACGGGCTGAAACCGGAAAATTGCGACATTACGGAAGGCGCCATTCACGACATCATCGGCAATTACACACGTGAAGCCGGGGTTCGTAATCTGGAAAGGCTTATCGGAAGCGTTTTCAGGAATGTCGCCATGAAAATTGCCGAAGGCACCGAAGAAAAGGTCACTGTCGATTCAGCCGAATTACCCGATATTCTGGGTGCACCGATATTCGAAAGTGAAATCGCCATGCGATCCAGCATGCCGGGCATTGCAACCGGACTGGCATGGACACCTGTCGGTGGAGATATTCTCTTTATCGAAGCCAGCCGTGTTGCCGGCAATAACAGGCTGATTTTGACCGGTCAACTGGGCGATGTGATGAAAGAAAGTGCACAGGCAGCCCTGACACTGGTGAAAGCGCGTGCAACCGATTTGAAAATCAATCCGGAATTGCTCGACCATAGCGAAATTCATGTTCACGTTCCGGCTGGCGCCATTCCGAAAGACGGTCCGAGTGCCGGGGTCGCCATGTTTCTGGCACTTTCGTCCGTCATGATGAACAAGCCAATCGCCAGCGATCATGCCATGACAGGCGAGATCAGCTTGCGTGGACTGGTTCTGCCGGTCGGCGGCATCAAGGAGAAGGTTCTGGCTGCGCTGCGTGCCGGTATCAAAACCGTCATGCTCCCGGCACGGAACAAACGCGATCTGGACGATATTCCGGAAGAAGCCCGCAATCAATTGAAGTTCGTTTTTCTGGAAACGGTTGACGACGCCATTCGTTCCGGACTCGTTCATGATGATGGCAAAATCGACGACGAAAATCTGAACAAGTAAAAACGGTAAAAAACAAAGGTGTTTCTCTTATCCGGAGAAACACCTTTTCTCTATCTTTTCAGAAAATCCTCTTCAGGCATTTTCCTTTTTGACGTAAAGGCCGATCATCTCGGTCTGTGCCAGAATGTGCCCTTCCATTTTTTTGACGACTTCCGCCTTGGTCGTATTGCCCATATCCGGCAAAACCGTATCCATTGCATAAAGCTTGAAAAAATAACGGTGCGTACCGATTGGCGGACATGGGCCGCTATATCCGGCAAACTGGCGGTCGTTCGTGCCGATCAGGGTTCCTTTCGGCAAATCCTTGTCCTGTACCGCTTCCGGCAAGGAACCGGCTTCAGGAGGCAGGTTATACAAAACCCAGTGAACCCAGGTCATTTTCGGCGCTGCCGGATCGGGAGCGTCCGGATCGTCGTTGATCAGTACGAGACTTTTGGTTCCTGCCGGGGGCGCAGTCCATTGAAGTGGAGGAGAAATGTTTTTGCCTTCGCAAGTGTATAGCGCGGGCATTTTCGTTTTGTCGGCAAAAACCGGAGAAGTTATTTCAAATGTCATCGGTCAAAATCCTCAAAGTATGATTTGAACGGTATGAATACCGGACACTTCGGTGGCACGATTACTCGACCGGAATACTCCTGATCGTTTCACTTACCGCTTTTGGCAGACGGATCGTCAGAACGCCATTGACATAGCTGGCCTGCGCTTTTTCACTATCTACATTTTTCGGCAGCGTGACGGTTCGTTCGAACGCTCCATAAGCCCGCTCGACAACGTAGAAATTGCTGCTCGGCGTTTCACGCACAGACCGTTTTTCACCACGGATGAACAAGGTATTGCCTATCACCTGAATGGAACAGTTTTCTTTTTCCACTCCCGGCATTTCAACCCGGACGATCAGCTCGGTAGCCGTTTCTTCCAGTTCCACGGCCATGATGCCCCAATGGGGGAAAGCAATTTCCTGATCGGGATAATCGTCACGTTCATAATGAACCAGTGCATTGCTGCAACGGCTCAACAATTCACGCCAGCCGTCGGACAAACTTTCCCAGGCACGATTCAATTCGCGGCCGATATTTTTTCCGGCCTGTTTTAAAGAATCCAGCATAAATCCTCCCTGAATCTGTTGGTAGAAAGACATTAACTGCTGCGTTTCAATAATAACGTAAATTTCCGGCAAACCGGTAATTCTTTACTTCTTCTCCGGAGTGTATCCTTCAGCCTGATCGGCGCCTTCTCCGAAAAAGTGGTTTTCCATCTGTTCTTTCAGATAGTCGCGCGCTTTGGGATCGGCCAGATTCAGACGGTATTCATTCACCAGCATGGTCTGCAATCTGACCCATGCCTCCCATGCTTCCTTTGAAACGTTTTCATAGATTTTCTTGCCGAGCTCTCCCGGATACGGTGGGAAGTCGAGCCCTTCGGCTTCCTTATTCAGTTTGATGCATTGAACCATTCTCGCCATGCTGTTCTCCTAAATAATATGCTTTGTTTTTTGAGCAGCGAATGCCCGTTAAAGTTTCTTCATCAATACTTGCGACTTGCGTTGCCAGTTGTATATCCTTTGCCGGTCTTTCGGCAGTTCATCCACGCTGGCATAGACGAATCCGCGTCGCAGGAACCAGTGCGCCGTCTGTGTCGTCAAAATGAACAGTGTCTTGAATCCCTGGGCCCGTGCCCGGTTTTCAATGTGGTGCAGGATTCGTTCACCATCTCCTTCACCCTGAATATCCGGATCGACAATCAGGCAAGCCATTTCCGCCATTTTTTCGGCCGGGAAAGGATACAGGGCGGCACATCCGAAAATCACCCCGTCATGTTCGATCACGGAGAAATTTTCGATCTCACGCTCGAGCAATTCCCGTCCGCGTTTGACGAGCGTCCCGTTCTCTTCGTAGGGCTCGATCAATTTTAAAATGGAACCGACGTCCTTGATGGTCGCTTCGCGCAAGCTTTCGACATTTTCGTATGTCACCATCGTTCCGATACCGTCATGCGTGAACAATTCCTGCAAAACGGCTCCGTTCATCGCAAATGGAACGATATGGGCACGCGGCGTTCCGCCGATGCAGGCTTTTGCGGAATAACGCAGGTAATCTGCAGCTTCTTCTGAAAGATGACCGGTTTTGAGAATTCCCTCGACCTGATGGGAGGTCACTTCGCGCACTTCATTTCCATTGATGTCTTTTATGATCGGTGTTTCCGTCATGAATATCAGCTTGTGTGCATGCAGGGCCAGTGCAGCCGACACGGCAACGTCTTCCATTCGCACATTGAACGCCTCGCCCGTCGGCGAATAGCCCAATGGGGACAGGAGGATCAGATCACCCTGTGCCAGAATCGGATGGATACTGTCGTATGCTATCTTGCGCACTTTCCCTGTCCATTTCAGGTCGATCCCGTCCAGAATACCCAAGGGTGTCGCCGTCACGAAATTACCCGACACAATCCGTATTTCCGCATGGGCCATCGGGGTGTTGGGAAGGCCCTGACTGAACGCCGCCTCGATATCCATCCTGAGCTCACCGGCCGCTTCCTTGGCGCACTCCAGCGCTTCGGGATCCGTTATGCGGCTGCCGTTATAGTAATGGCTTTTCACATGACGCAATTCCAGCTGTTCCTCAACCTGCGGGCGCGAACCGTGTACCAGAACGACCTTGATGCCCAGCGCATGTAACAATGACAAGTCGTGTGCCAGCACGGGAAGCGCCCCCGCCTTGACCAGCTCGCCAGGGAAAGCGACGACAAACGTCTGGCCACGAAACGAATGGATATAAGGAGCGACGGAACGAAGCCACTCGACGAATTGTTCTTCCATATCGGAATCACCCAAAAATTGATTGAACGTCCGGCGAGTTCCTCTGGCGGACGGTTTTCATTAAAAAAGCCATTATGAGACATTAAAACATCTTTACGATTATAATGCGCAGCGACATGAGTGCTTCTGAATCTTTATCCAAAAAACCACGTTTGACTGCGCATCCGCAACCTGAAAAGGCGGAAAAACCACGCAATCCGCTTCCTGCAATTACCTATCCGGAAGAACTGCCTGTTTCTGCAAAACGCGATGATATTGCACGCGCGATACAAAACCATCAGGTCATCGTGGTTTGCGGCGAAACCGGTTCAGGCAAAACGACACAGCTTCCCAAAATCTGTCTGGAACTGGGTCGTGGTCAAAACGGGTTGATCGGCCATACACAACCCCGCCGGATTGCCGCCAGTTCGACGGCGGGCCGCATTGCCCGTGAACTGAATTCGCCTACGGGTGAAATTGTCGGCTACAAAATCCGTTTTACCGACAAGTTACAGACAGGCGCTTCCGTCAAACTGATGACAGACGGTATTTTGCTGGCGGAAACGCAAAACGATCGCCTGCTGAAACAGTACGACACGATCATTATCGATGAAGCGCATGAACGTAGCCTGAACATCGATTTCCTGCTCGGCTATCTGAAACAGCTCTTGCCGAAAAGGCCCGACCTGAAAATCATCATCACGTCCGCCACCATCGATGCCGAACGTTTTGCAAAACATTTCACGATCGGTGACAAGACCGTTCCGATCATCGAAGTGTCCGGCCGGCTTTATCCTGTCGAAATCCGCTATCGGCCCATCATCGATGACAAGCCATCCGAAACGTCAGAAAAAAACAGGAACGATCCAAGGCAAAGCCGTGACCTGATGGATGCGATTGTCGATGCCGTCGACGAACTCTTTCGGACTGGATCGGGCGACACACTCGTTTTCCTGCCCGGTGAGCGGGAAATCCGCGACGCGGCGGAAATCCTGAGAAAACATCATCCGGCCCATGTGCAGATTCTGCCGCTCTACGCTCGCCTGTCTGCGCAGGAACAGGAACGGATTTTCAAACCGGGCAATGGCAGGCGAATCATTCTGGCGACCAACGTCGCTGAAACGTCTCTGACCGTTCCGGGCATCCGCTTTGTCATCGATACCGGACTTGCCCGCGTCAAACGTTACAGCTACCGGAACAAGGTCGAGCAGCTGCATATCGAATCCATCGCACAAGCCGCCGCAAACCAGCGTGCAGGTCGTTGCGGTCGTGTCGCTTCCGGCATTTGCATCCGGCTTTACGATGAACAGGATTACCTGCAACGGCAGCCTTATACGACGCCTGAAATCCTGCGTTCGTCACTCGCCTCCGTCATCCTCAGGATGAAGTCGTTAAAGCTGGGCGACATTGAAACCTTTCCTTTTCTGGAACCGCCGTTAAAACGCGCGATTGCTGACGGTTACCAGCTTTTGCAGGAACTGGGAGCGCTCGACGATATGAACCGGATGACGCCGGTCGGACGTGAGCTGGCCCAATTGCCGCTCGATCCGCGTATCGGCAGAATGATTCTGGCTGCGCGTGACCATCAATGCCTGAAGGAAACACTGATCATTTCGGCTGCCCTGTCCATTCAGGACCCGCGCGACAGGCCTATTGAAGCGCAGGAAGCGGCCGATAACGCCCATAAAAAATTCGTCGATGTTCGTTCCGAATTCCTGAGCCACCTGAAAATATGGAAATGGTTCGAAGACGCTGTTGAAAACAAGAAATCGAACCGTCTGTTAAACGAGAACTGCCGTGCCAACTTTCTTTCGCATCTCCGGTTGCGCGAGTGGCGGGACATTCACTCGCAGCTTTTGACGATCGTTCGCGAACGGGGCTGGCGACTGAATGAAACAGATGCCACATATGAGCAACTACATCTGGCCCTTCTGACCGGACTTTTGGGAAATATCGGGTGTAAAAGCGAAGATTCATCGGTTTTTCTCGGCGCTCGCGGGATTCGTTTTCAGATCTGGCCCGGTTCTGCATTAGCCCGCAAGAACGGCCGCTGGATTATGGCAGCCGAACTTGTCGATACCAGCCGTCTCTACGCCCGCTGCATCGCGCAGATCCAGCCGGAATGGCTGGAAAAAGTCGGCAGCCACTTATTGAAAAAATCATGGGGCGATGCCCACTGGGAAAAGAAACCGGCACAGGTTACGGCATTCGAACGGGCAACCCTTTATGGACTTGTCGTTTACAGTCACCGGCGCGTTCATTACGGGCATATCAATCCAAAAGAAGCACGCGACATCTTTATTCGCGAAGCATTGGTAAACGGGGATTTCGAGAGCAAGGCGCCTTTTTACCTGCACAACCAGAAACTGATGCGCGAAATCGAAAATCTGGAACACAAATCCCGAAGAACAGACGTGCTGGTAGACGACAGTCTGATTGCCGCCTTCTACGACAAGCACATTCCTGAAACGGTTTTCAACGGTTTTTCTTTTGAAAAATGGCTCAAGGAGGCCACACGGGAAAATCCCAAACTGCTGTTTCTGGATCGTGATGACCTGATGCGCCATGAGGCAGCCGGGATCACGACCGAGCTTTTCCCCAAAACGTTTTCTCACTCGGGTATCGACATGACTCTGAACTATCATTTCGAGCCCGGCAATCCCCGTGACGGAATTACCCTGAACATTCCCATCTATGCACTGAACCAGCTCGACGCCCAGCGTTGCGAGTGGCTGGTTTTAGGCATGCTGAAGGAAAAAACCCAGTTGCTGATCAAGTCGCTCCCGCAAAGAATCCGCCGGAATTGCGTCCCCTTGCCGGAATATTCAGCCGGATTTGTCGATCGTATCCTTGAAAAAAACGCTTTCGGTTCCGGTCTATTGGTCGAGGCGCTTATTGAAGACATCCGTTCGGAAACGAACGCTGTTGCAAAAACGGACGACTTCAGACTGGAAACCTTGCCCTCCCATCTTTTCATGAATTTCCGGGTAGTCGATGAACATGGAAGAATGCTGGAAATGTCCAGAAACCTTTCCGCTCTTCAGGCAGAGTTCAGTCATGAAGCCCGTTCGTCTTTCCAGCAACTGGCTGAAAAACAGGCTCACCGGATTTCAGAAAAGAATCCAAAGGAAACGCCTTCTCCAGCAGCGTTCGCCAGCGCCGGAACAATGGACAAGCCTCCTGAAAGAATCACGACATGGAACTTTGAACCATTACCTGAACTGCTTGAAATTACCCGGGGCAAACAGACGCTCTTCGGGTATCCTGCTCTGGTTGATAAAGAAACACATTGTGAAATCGAGGTTTTCGATGAACCCGCACTGGCAAAACAAATGCACCATGCGGGCTTGCGTCGTCTCTTTACCCTGCAACTGAAAG
>OGXI01000894.1_pt1 | contig 25803 bp, 21 predicted proteins | sample 1576221 | NCBI WGS metagenome assembly OGXI01 (sample SAMEA3541523, study PRJEB24748) | human gut metagenome | biome: human gut; feature: human-associated habitat; material: faeces | place: China | collected 2012
TTGACAGCTGGAGTCCCGCCTACGCCGGAACGGTGACGGGCAATGTCACCTATGTGGCGCAGTGGAAGACCAGCCCCATTACCCCCAGTCTGCTGGATCTGTTGCCCGCCGACACCACCTACACCGTCACCTACACCGACGGCGTGGAGGATGCGGTGATCTTCAACGATCAGGTCACCTCCGGGCTGCTGGCCGGAGATGCGACCCCCGCCGCGCCCCAGCCCACCCGCGAGGGCTACCGCTTCGACGGCTGGGAGCCCGCCGTGACCGAGACGGTGACGGCCGACACCACCTATACCGCCAAGTGGACGAAGCTCTACACCATCGTGTTCCTGGACGGCACCGAGGAAAACAACGTCGTGCTCAGCCAGCAGGTGGCCGAGGGTGAAAACACCCCGCTGCCCGCCAACCCGACCCGCGAGGGTTACGACTTTGACGCCTGGATTGACCAAAACGGCAACGGCTGGGGCGACAGCGCCTCCAAGCCCGTGACCGGCGACGCGACCTACACCGCCACCTGGCGTGCGCATGACGCCGTGGACGGCACCGCCGATACGCTGGAGAACGGCGAGAATACCGGCGTGCGCGTGGTCGTGACCAACGGCGTGGACGGTGGCGTGATCGGCGAATCGACTTCGCAGACCATCATGGACGCCTATGCGTATGTCCAGTCGCTTGCGGCTCCCACGCATCCGAGCGATCCGGCCATGACCTTTGCCGGCTGGAGCGATTTCCATTATGATGACGTGAACGGCGTGGTCACCTTCGAGGCCACCTGGAAGCCGGCCGAGGAGGAGCAGCCCGCCGATACGACCGCCGAGCAGCCTGCCGACACAACCGCCGAGCAGCCCGCCGACACGACCACGGAGCAGCCCGCCGACGCGACCGCCGAGCAGCCCGCCGACACGACCACCGAGCAGCCTGCCGACACAACCACCGAGCAGCCTGCCGACACAACCACCGAGCAGCCCGCCGACGCGACCGCCGAGCAGCCTGCCGACACGACCACCGAGCAGCCTGCCGACACGGTCGATGGCCAGCCCGCTGTGCCGGTCGACGAGCAGCCCGATGTCCCCGTGCTCTATACCATCACCTACACCGACGGCCAGGGCGGTGAGCTGAGCAGCTATCAGCTGGAGGAAGGCTCGCCCATGCCCGGATGCGCCGCTCCCCAGCGCGAGCTGTTCGTGTTCACGGGCTGGGAGCCCGCCGTGGCCGAGACCGTGACCGCCGACGTGACCTATGAAGCCCGGTGGGCGGATGACTGGAATGCCAACGGCATCCCCGACGCAGAGGATGCGCGCTATACCGTCACCTATCAGGATGGAGACACCGTCCTGAAGCAGGATACGGTGCTCACCGGCATGAACACGCCCGGTTGCGCCGCGCCTGAAGCGGAGGGCATGGTCTTTGAGGGCTGGTCCCCTGCCGTGGCCGGCACCGTGACCGCCGACGCCACCTATGTGGCCCAGTGGAGCGAAGCCGAAGAAGAGACGCCCGAAGCTCAGAAGAGCGAGTCCCAGAGCGAAGAGGGGACCGAAGCCGCCGTGCAGGGCAAGGACGGCGAGACGATTGAGGAGCCTGACGACGAAACCCTCGAGAAGGAATATGAGGAGCTGGCCCAGTCCAGCAACATCCATATCTCCTTTGAGAAGGGCGCGTCCCGGATTGGCCGCGGCAAGTCCTCCACCTACGCGGTGAAGGTAAGCGGCGTGCCGGAGGGCGTGCAGGCCTCCATCAGCTGGCGCCTGAGCGGCACAGACCTGACCGCCACCAGCGGCAAGGCCAGCGGCGACGGCTTCCGCGTCTCCGTCGGCGAGGACGAGACCGCCGAAACCCTGCGGGTGGTCGTCACCGTCAAGGTGGGCGACATCACCATCAGCAGAGGCAAGCGTGTGAGCATCGTCGAACCCACCGCTCAGACGGAGGAAGAGAAGGAAGAAGCGGCAAAGCCCGCCGAAAAGCCGGCGGATGAGACTGCGGACGATGCGGACGCTTCCAAGGAAGAGGCCTCCGACACTTCCAAGGAGGAGGCTGCCCAGCCCGCCAATCCTTCCGAGATGACGGAGGAGGAAATGGCGCAGCAGGCCATGGAAGAAGGCAATTTCGATCCGGCCGCCAGCAGCTTCTGATGCATAACCAATTCTGCCCCGCGGCGAAAGCCGCGGGGCCTGTTTTTGCGAAAAGGAAGAAACTGGGGATGATTGACATTCGATTTCCCCTGGTATATGATTGGAACCGCAATGACAGCAGTGTCGTCCCTCAGGGCCGTTTCGCCGGATGGTCATGAAGGGAAGGCGACCGGCGGGTTGCCGCACAGTCCATGGACGCGGCGGCGATCCTCCTCGGACGGCGGCACGCCGCCCTTTGACAGGAGTGGAAGCAGATGCAGGATTACGGCCATGTGCTCTGTCTGTTCTGTAAGACGGGAAAGGAGCAGAGCGTCGCGCACAGAATCAGTGAAAACGGCCTGGGAACCGCGATTTTCCCGCAGCGTATTTCCAAGCGCTACAGCAAGGCGCTCAAAACCTATGAGGAGATCAAGGCCCCCCTGCTGCCCGGCTATGTGTTCGTGTATCTGCCTGACGAGGTCCCGGCGGTGAACTGGTGGACGTATTCCGGCGTGATCCGGCCGCTTGGCTACGGGGACGGCCGGCGCGATTACCTGGTGGGCTCGGATCTGGCCTTTGCCCAATGGGTCTGGCAAAAGGAAGGAAATATCAGCCATGTGAAGGTCGTCCAGAAGGGCGACCGAATCGAGATCGCGGACGGCCTGTTTTCCCGCATGCGCGGCACGATTACCCGCGTGGACCGCAGAAAACAGACCTGCTGTGTCGCGCTGGATACGAGCGGCATCATCAGGCAGGTGTGGCTGCCCTATGAGCTGGTCGAGCCGGTTGACGCCCCGCGCGCCGTCGGCCCGGACCCCAACGGAACATGAAAAAACGGCTTTTCCCCCCCCATTTGGGAGGAAAGCCGTTTTTTTACCGTTACCTGTCCAGGCTGCTCTCGCCCGGCCGCACGGACCAGTAGACCACGCTGGGCTGCATCTCAAGGCCGAAGGCGCAGGCCAGCTCATCCACCGTCACAAACATGAAGCCGCGATCCAGCAGGTACTCGCCCCACAGGGGCACGGATTCGTGCAGGTATTCGCCCGTGTCGTGGCAGAGGATGATGTCGCCCTCGGTCACCTTGTCGCGGAAGGTGTAGAAGATGCGCTTGGGGCTTTTGCCGGTGTAGTCGTAGGTGTCCACGCTCCACTGGATGATGGGCATGGGCATCCCGGATTCCACCCACGAGGGATAGGTGCCGCCAGGCGCGCGGAACAGCGAAGCTTCCTCGCCCACCAGCGGCAGCGTCCATTCGGCGCTGAGGGCGAGCTCCCTGAGCCGGCTCTCGTCCGATTTGAAGGACCCGCCGCCCCAGTGGTGGAAGGTGTGGGTGCCGAAGATGTGGTTCTGATCATACTGCTTCTGCAAAACGTAGCCGTAGCGCTCCAGCTGCTTGCCCACGATGAAGTAGGTGCCGCGCGCGCCGATTTTGCGCAGCGCGTCCAGCGTGTAGGTGGAGGGATAGTCCTTGGGCCCGTCGTCGAAGGTGACGGCCACCATCTTCCACCGGCTGTTGTCGGTGGCGGACAGCCCCGTCTCCGTCATCAGGCCGCGCAGGTCGGGGTAGAAAAAGCGCGCGTGCGTCAGGGTGACCTTGCCGGGCACGATATCCCCGGCGGCGTAGTGCAGCGTCAGCTCCATGCCGCTCAGGGTGAAATCCGCCGACGCGAGAGCCTCGGGCGCGCACAGGCGGTCGATGGCGGCGCTGTCGCGGCTTTCGCCGGGGAAGATGTCCCCAAGGTGCGCCCTCACGCCCTCGGAAAGCGTCTCCCAGGCGTCGTCCTCAAACAGGTCGACCAGCGTCAGGTGGCGGCCCGTCTCCAGATCCCAGGTGCGCGTGGTGAAGGCCGTGGAGAGCTGGACTTCCTCATAGCTCACGCGCGCGATGGTGAGCGTGCTCAGGTATTTTTCGCCCGTGCGGTAGTAGACGGTGCTGATGTTCAGCACGCTGCCGCGCTTCCCCCGCTTGCGCGGGTCGGGCTGGAGGGTGGGGCTGAACTCGCGGTCGTAGGCGTCCACGATGGCCCGCAGCTCGGCGTTCACGTCCGGGTTGGTGGTGGTGACGTACTCCTTGTAGACGTAGGCGCTCCCCTCGTCGATCTTGCGCTCGTTCTCCTCCACGGTGACGGCGAAGATGGCCGGCATGGCGTCGTATTTTTCGGGCTCGGCCGACGCGGCCCCCACGGCGCACAACAGTGTCAGAAGCAAGGCCAGCAGGCGTTTCATGCGCGGTACCCCCTCTTTGGATGGCGCGGGCCTCTTCCGGGGGCGCGGCGCATCCGGATATCCTGTATTTTACAATGCTGCCGGTGCAAATGCAAGCCCGCAGGGGCGGATGCACCGGGCGGACAATCTGCTATTTTCTTAACATAAAAATAAGAAAAGAGAAAGCTGCTTTTCCTTTCGGGCGCGCTTTTTCGTTGGCATGAAGTGCGAAATGGGCGGATAATCAATGGAAACAATGGTGAATTTCATAATTGATAAAAATTGAACAAATGATTGCTTTTTTTCGAAAAATCGATTATGATAATAACCAAAGATCATCGTCAACAACTACACAGCCCAGGAAGACGACATCAGCAGGAAGCTGCTACTTTGGACACAAACAGCAAGGTTCAATCCCTCCCGTCAGGCGATTGTTCCCGGGAAGACCAGCAGGCGCTTTTTTCGCGCATCGGCGAGCTGGCGTGCGAATACCGCGGCCGCGAAGGGGCGCTGATTCGGGTGCTGCACATGGCGCAGGGCATCTACGGCTATCCGCCGCCAGAGGTGCAGCGCGTGATCGCGGACGGCCTGGAGCTCCCCCTGGCCGGGGTTTCGGGCGTGGTGAGCTTCTATTTTTCTTTTCCACCCGGCGCCGGAGCAGGCATACCATCCGCGCGTGCCTGGGCAAGGCGCGTTACGTGCGCGGGGGCAAGCGCATCGTGGAGCGGCTCAGGGAGCTGCTCAAGGTCGAGGTAGGGGATACCATGGCGGATGGCCTGTTCACGCTGGAGGTAGCGCGCTGCAGCGGCGCCGCATGCGGCTATGTCTACGTGCGCGCGGAGTATCCGCTGGCCGTGGAGCGGCTGAGCAACGCCATTCGTCAGGCGCGCGAGGACGGGCTGTTGGGCGAGGGCATTCTGGGCTCGGATTTCGATTTCGATCTGGAAATCCGCACCGGCGCGCTGGCGGAAACCGACGGACTGGAGCGCGTGTGGCAGGCGCTGTCCGACCCGCAAAAGCGCGTGGCGGTGCAGACCGCGCCCGCCGTGCGCGCGGCGCTGGGCGAGGCGTTCGGCTATCCCGTGGGTACGTGCGTCACGGGCAAGATGGCCGCCGCCCTGCACGAACTGGGCTTTGACGACGTGTTCGACACCAACTTCGCCGCCGACCTGACCGTTCTGGAGGAGGGCACGGAACTGCTTGGCCGCCTGGAGGCCGCGCTCACCGGCGGCGGGGCGGTGCTGCCCATGATTACCTCCTGCTCGCCGGGCTGGATCAAGCACATCGAGCATGCCTTCCCGGACGAGCTTTCCCACCTGTCCACCTGCAAGTCGCCCCACGCCATGCTGGGCGCGCTGGTCAAGAGCTACTACGCCGAAAAGCTGGGCATGGACCCGAAGGACCTCTTCGTGGTCTCGGTCATGCCCTGCACGGCCAAGAAGTACGAGATTCAGCGCCCGGAGCTTTCCAGCCTGGACGGCGTGCCGGACGTGGACGCGGTGCTGACCACACGCGAGCTGGCCCGGATGATCAAATCCGCCGGCATCGACCTGCGCGCGCTGCCGGAGGGGACGTTCAACGCGCCGCTGGGCCTGTCCGCGGGCGCGGCGGACATCTTCGGCGTGACCGGCGGCGTGATGAAGGCGGCCCTGCGCACCGTGTGCGAGCTGGTGACGGGCCGCGAGCTCCCCTTTGAAAACCTGCACGTGACCCCCATCGAGGGGCTGGAACAGATCAAGACCGCATCCGTGATCCTCCGGGACACATTGCCCGCCTGCCGCCATCTGGAGGGCGTGGAGGTGCGGGTGGCCGTCACCTCCCGCCTGGCCGGGGCGGACCGGCTGATGCGCGAGATCGCAAAGGGCCAGTCGCCCTACCACTTCACCGAGGTCATGGGCTGTCCGGGCGGGTGCGTCAGCGGCGGCCAGCCGCGCACGGACGTGGAGAACTTCCGCGAGCTGCGCTCGCGCGCGCTCCATGCCGAGGACGAGGGCAAGCCCCTGCGCAAGAGTCACGAAAACCCCGACCTGCTCCGTCTCTACGAGACCTGGCTGGGCGAGGCGGGCGGTCCTCTGGCGCACGAGCTGCTTCATACACGCTACGTACCAAGGGGCTGTACGAACGGGTGCCATGACGGAGCAGGATGCCCCACAAGCAGGGGCCGCGCGGAGCGGCCCCGTTTCGCTCAAAACAAAGAGATCAGGCACAGGAGGGCAGACCATGACCAACGAAAGCGCAAGAATCATTTTGCTTCAGATGCTCGACGGCCTCGACCCCACCACCGGCGAGGTTCTGCCTCCGGACCACCTGCTCAACGACGCCACGGTCATCCGCGCGCTGCATACGGCCGTGCTGGCGCTGATGGACGTCAGGATGCCGGTCAATCGAAACGGCCGCCTCAACGCCGGCCGGGCATGGACGGCGATGGACCGGGACGCGCTGGCCGCTCTCAGCCGGTCGGGCGCGTCCATGGAGACGATGTGCGAAAAGCTGCAACGGCGGCGGCGCGGCGTGCAGAGGCAGCTTCGTGACATGGGGCTGCCCCTCCCCCCGGCGAGGAAGGTTGCCACACGCGCCGGCACGCTGTGGACGGAGGAGGACGAGGAACAGCTGCGAAAGCTGTACCATCTCAGATGTCCGGTCGAGGAAATGGCACGCGAATTGGAGCGGAGCGTGCGGGCCGTTTACCTTCGCATGGAGCGGCTGGAGCTGTATGGCGATGAACCCGGCTACCCGCAGGAGGCCCGGCAGTAGGCGACGGGCACGGCTTACGCAAGCGCCTGTGGAGGCAACGGCGCATGGGCGTCACGCACGGAAAGCGCAATAGCAAACAAGTCCCCCTGCCAGCCGGATGGCCTGCGGGGGGATTCGTTTGCGGCCGCGCAACGGATGATTACGTTTTTTGTTAGCAACGGTTGGTGGAAATTCATACGGCATGGGATATAATGAGCGGCGGGAGGTGAGAAAAGTATGAAAATTCAGAAAAACAACATCGCCGGCAATTTGTCCGCCCTGCGGCGGCTGAACAGGTTTTCCCAGGAAGAGGTAGCCGACCGGATCGGCGTTTCGCGACAGACCGTGGCCAAATGGGAGCTGGGCGAATCCCTGCCCGATATCCTCAACTGCGACGCCCTGGCCCGCCTGTATGATGTGGAGCTCAAGGATCTGATCCACCATGACCCGGAAGGCACGAACCTGGGAATCGCGCCGAGGGGAAAGCACATCTTTGGCGCGGTCCGGGTGGGGGAGCGGGGCCAGATCGTATTGCCCAAGGCCGCCAGGGACGTATTTCAGATCAGGCCGGGAGACAGGCTGGTTGTACTGGGGGATGAGTCTGAGGAGCATCCGGGCATCGCGCTGATGAAGGAATCGTTTTTCCTGGGGATTACCAAGATGCTCAAAACCGCGCTGCAAACCGCGCAGCCGCCGGAAGAAAAGGAGGGGGAATGATGGAACCCCTGCTGAAAATCGAGGGCCTCAGCAAGCGCTATCCCGGCTTTTGCCTCGACGGGGTCAGCTTCTCCCTTGCTCCCGGACGCATCATGGGCCTGATCGGCAAAAACGGGGCCGGAAAAAGCACGACCCTGAAAGCGATGCTCAACATGGTATCGCCGCAGAGCGGCCGCGTGACGATGTTCGGCCGGGACTTTTACCGGCACGAAGAAGCCTGCAGGCAGCGCGTGGGCGTCGTCTTTGGCGGGATTGACTTTTATCCGCTCAAAAGGCTCTCCACGATCACGGCGGTCACCCGCAGGTTTTTTGCCGGCTGGGACGAGGAGCGGCACAGGTCGTATCTCTGGCGTTTTTCGCTGGATGAAAGCAGGAAATTCAAGGAGCTCTCAAACGGCATGAAGGTGAAATATCTGCTGGCGCTGGCCCTGTCCCACCACGCCGAACTGCTCATCCTGGATGAGCCGGCCTCCGGCCTGGACCCGGTATCCCGGCAGGAGCTGACGCACATCTTCCGGCACATCGTGAAAGCGGAAGGCTGCTCCATCCTGTTTTCCACCCATATCACCTCGGATCTGGACCGGTGCGCCGACGATATCACCTACATTCACAATGGGCGGGTGCTTCAAAGCGCTGACAGAGAGACCTTTCTGCGCTCCTTCGACCATCTGAAGACGCCGGAGGAGACAGGGCCGCTCCCCCTTGAGGAAATCATGCTGCGCACGGAAAGGAGCGAATGGGATGACGACGCTGCTCGCTAAGGAAATCAGGCTTTGCGCCCATCCGACCTCGGTGGTGTTCGCGTTTCTGGGCTGTCTGGTGCTGGTGCCGGCCTACCCCTACAGCGTGATCTTTCTCTTCGGCTGCCTCGCGCCCTACATCACCTTCGTCAATGCGCGGGAGACCAACGACGCCTGGTACACGGCCACGCTTCCCGTGACCAAGCGGGAGATGGTCAGGGCCAAATGCCTGCTGACCGTCTCGTTTCAGCTGTTTCAGCTGCTCTTCTCCGTCCCCTTCGCGCTGCTGCGCAGGGCGCTGGGCGTCCCCAACAACCCTGTTGGCCTCGACGCGACGCTCGCCTGGTACGGCCTTGGACTGATGATCTATGCCGTTTTTGACCTGGTCTTTCTTCCTGCGTTCTACAAAAGCGGATACAAGGCGGGAAAGGCCTTTGTTACGGCTTCGGTTCCCCTCCTGCTGGGGATGATCGCGGCGGAAAGCACCGCCCATATCCCGGCGCTTGCCTGGATGGACAGCGATGAGCACTGGCGGAGGCAGCTGCCGGTGCTGGCGGCGGGCATGGCCTGTTACGCGGCCTTTCTGCCGCTGGCATACAGAAGGTCGGCCAAACGCTTTGAACGGGTGGATCTGTAGGACAGGACGGCCTGAAAGCACCCGCAACACAGAGGCGGGAAGAAGGGCCGGCGAGCGCACGGAGACGTGAAAACAGCCCCTTTGCCTGCGGATCAGACCGCGGGCTGGGGGAGAATGGCCGAAGCCACCGCACATGACGGAATGCATTTGGAGGGCCGCGCCCTCCCGGTCTCCCCACGGGAAAAGCCCTCGAGCTGTGAGCTTCGAGGGCTTTTTGGGGGCCGCAACAGGGATTGCCATGCAGCCGGAACGACGCGTCCATCCGGATGCGAGGCTCAGCCGGTCCGCTTTCAGGCAGGAGACGGCCCTCCGATCCGGCATGGACGCGGCCGGTGATCGCAGAGGAAGCGCCCGGCCGGGCGTCCGGCGGCAGAGGGCCGTCCTTTGAGGAAAAGCGTACCTGCCGTTACTTCAGCTGTTGCGCAAGCGCTTCAAGCTGCTCGTAGCTGATTTGTCCGCCGGAAAAGCTCACCAGGCCGCGAAGCGGCATGTATTGCAGCATGGCTTCCAGCATCTGGTTTGAGATGGCTCCTTCTTCGCCGTCGGAAGTTCCGCCCAGTCCGCCTGCCATCTGATGGAGCAAAGGCTGAAGAACAGCCCGGTTTTCCTCGTTTTTCATCAGGTCCATGAAGATGGAATTGACCGTGCGCTTCTGGGGCTGAGCCTCCATGCCCTCCACATACACCTCGGCAGACAGGGCGATATCGCGGCTGGAACGGCCGATTTCAATGCGGAAGATTCCGCTTTCCACGCGCCAGTCGTTAAGGCCGGTATCCCAGAAGGCAAAGGCCCGCTTGCTCAGCTCAAAGGATACCGTCCGGCGCTCTCCGGGCATCAGCAGAATTTTCTCAAAGCCTTTCAATTCACGGACAGGGCGGAATACACTGCTTTCCGGATCGCCCACATACAGCTCAACGACCTCTTTGCCCGCCACGCTGCCTGTGTTGGTCACATCCACGCTGACGGTAAGGGTATCGCTGTCTTTGATGCGCGGGCTGCTCAGGCGCAGGTTGTCATAGGCAAAGGTGGTATAGCTCAGACCAAAGCCAAAGGGGAAGCAGACCTCCATCTTCTTCTTGTCATAATAGCGGTACCCCACGAAAATTCCTTCCTGATAGACCGCCACGTCCCCCTCGCCGCCGTAGCTGAGATAGCTGGGGTTGTCCTCCAGCCGGTAGGGGAAGCTCTCCGGCAGCCTGCCGGAGGGATTGACCTTGCCATAGAGCACGTCGCAGGTGGCCCCGCCGACGGCCTGGCCGCCCAAATAGGCCTCGATGACCGCCTTGACCTTGTCCAGCCAGGGCATTTCCACCGGGGAACCGTTATAGAGAACGACGATGACATTGGGATTGACGGCCGCCACGCGCTCGATCAGCTCGTTTTGACAGCGGGGCATGCGCATGTGCGGGCGGTCATAGCCCTCGCTTTCAAACGCGTCGGGCAATCCCGCCACGATCACGGCCTTGCCGCAGGCGCGCGCCGCCTCGACGGCTTCGGCGATCAGCGCTTCATCGGGCGTCTCGTCGAGAACGTCATACCCCTGGGCATAGCGCACGGCGCTGTTGCCGGACAGCGCGTCCATCAGGCTTTCGACCCGGAAGCTGTTTACATGGGAACTTCCGCCGCCCTGATAACGCGGCGAGCGCGCAAATTTGCCGATGACCGCCACGCTTTCCGACTCGGAGAGCGGAAGCACGCCGTCCTCGTTTTTGAGCAGGACCATGCATTCCGCCGCAAGGGTGCGCGCAAGCGCGTGCTGGGCCTCCATGTCCCAGGGCGTGTCCGGCCGGGCGTGATCCCAGTAGCGCTTGTGAATGGTGAGGATTCGCTCCACCGCGAGGTCAACGTCCTTTTCATCCAGCAGGCCCGCACGAACGGCCTTCACCACCCTCAGGTCATTGGAGCCGCCAGAGGAGGGCATCTCAAGATCCAGGCCCGCGTGGACCGCCTTCACCCGGTCGCTCACGGCGCCCCAGTCGCTCATCACATATCCGTCAAAGCCCCATTCGTCGCGCAGCAGCCGGGTCAGCAGCTCGCGGTTTTGGGACGCGAATTCTCCGTTGACCCGATTGTAGGAACACATCACCGTCCAGGCCTTTCCGTTTTTGACGGCGCTTTCAAAGGCGGGCAGGTAGATCTCGCGCAGGGTGCGCTCGTCCACGCGCGCATCGGAGGACATGCGGCGGTGCTCCTGGCTGTTGGCGGCAAAATGCTTTACGCTCACGCCGATCTGGTGGCTCTGGATGCCCTGGATCAGACTGGTGGACAGTTCGGCCGCCAGGTAGGGGTCCTCGCTGAAATACTCGAAATTGCGGCCGCAGAGGGGCGAACGCTTGATGTTGACCGCCGGACCGAGATTGATGGCCACCTGCTCGTGCTGGCAGGCAACGCCCAGACAGTCGCCGATCTGACGCAGCAGGCTGCGGTCAAAGCTGGCCGCGCTGGCGCAGGCAGCCGGAAAGCAGACGGCTTTGATGCTTTCGTTAACGCCGAGGTGGTCGGCGCCCGCGTCCTGCTTGCGCAGGCCATGGGGGCCGTCGCTGACCATTACGCTGCCAATGCCCAGGCGCTCCACGGGCTTGGTGTGCCAGAAATCCAGGCCACTGAGCAGGGACGCCTTTTCCTCCAGCGTCATTTGGGCGATGATTTCTTGAATTTCCATACGTTTCCCCTTTCCGCCGAGATCAATGGCGCAAGCTTTTGTGTATGTGAAGTTCGATCTGCGCGGGAACGTTTCCTTCCCGCACGGGAGAAGGTTTATGCTTTGCCCAGCGCATTGCGTACCTTTTGCGCGATGTCCTTTTCCGAAATGCCGTAATGCTCCACGAGCTGCGCATAGGTGCCGCTGCTGGTATACAGGCGCATACGATGGCATCCGTACCCGCAGCGGCGCTTCCAAACCGATACACAGCCGGCGCCGCACGGCGGGGGTGATTTCCCCGGCGCGGATGATGTCGCCCACCAGGCCGCTGTCGGCGATGTGCACGGTTTCCACACCGGGCAGCCGTTCGGCGGCAAGCTTGCGGGTGGTCTCCACCAGCCCGCCCATGGAGGTGTAGACAAACGCAATCTTTTTCATGGCTCTTCCTCCAGCAAAATCACAACTTTGCCCAGATCGTCGCGTCCGCTCTGGGCCATTTCCATGGCCTCCTGCGCGCGGGAGAAGGGGTAGGTATGGCTGATGAGGCGCTTGATCTGGGGCAGATGCTTTTCAAAATCGGCAATAACCCCCGGAAACTTGTGGGATTCCAGACGCGACCCCACCACATTGAGCTCCTTGCGGCCGATGAGAACCGTGGGCACCGATGCGGGCGTGTCCGTGTAGCCCATGGGCACCACCACGCCCGCCTGCGAGGTGACGCGCAGCGCCTGTTCAAAGGTCTGAGGCAGACCGGCGCAGTCAATGGTCACGTTCGGGCCTTCGCCGTCGGTAAGCTCCTTCAGGCGCGCTTCGACATCCTCCTCGCGCGCGTTGATGGTGATGGCGCCCAGCTCGCCCATGACCAAAACAAACGGCGAGGAATTGCCCGTCTGGGAGCCGTATGAGGAGAAGAAGCCCGTCGTGTTAGGGGGCCCCGCTTATTGCGCCCGATGGAATCGTCCGGACCGGAGGCGCTGCTTATGACCTGCATACACAATGAGATCTATCCAAACGAAAGCATTGACGCTAAAATGTCATTATGATATATATGTAAAGATGCATTCTGCTGCCAGGCGGGCAGTTTTACGCTGGGAGGAAGGTTTGGATGGCAATGAGAAAGTGCCTGATGGTTCTGGTGATCCTGTCGGTGCTTTTTGCGCAAATGCCCGTTGCGGCGTTTGCGGCAGGAGCCGATCTTACCGTCATTGCGGAAAATGGAGAGGACGGGGAAAAGGGGCAGGATCAAACGCAAAAAGCAGAAAATGGCGAAAATGGCGAAAATGGCGGGAACGGAGGCAAAGCGACCATTTCCCACGACGGGAAACGCGGCAGTAACGGCGCGGTCGGGACCCGCGGCGCCGATCAGTAGAAGGCCGCGGACGGAAGGGACGGCGCGGACGGGCAGCCGCTTTCGCTGGAGTTGTCTGACGAGAGCTTCGGCGTCATTACCGTTACAGGCGGGAACGGCGGTGAAGGGGGCAACGGCGGCCATGGCGGCGATGGCGGCAACGGAGGAAACGGCGGCCGCGGCGGGAACGGCGGCGATGCGGTTTTTTTGCCGTTTCATGTAAGCGGTGATGGCGGTAACGGCGGGACTGGCGGAAAGGGCGGCCGGGGCGGCGACGGCGGCGATGGCGGCGACGGCGGCGACGGCGGCGACGGCGGAAACGCTTCTCTCAGGCTGACGTCAGACTATGTTTTTGCAGACGGGGTCACGATCGCTTCCGGAACGCAGATCAAGTATACATCCGCGTGGTATGGTACAGGCGGCGACAGCGGCCGTGGCGGGACTGGCGGTCACTGAGGTTCCAGCGGAGCAAACGACATGGGAGCCATAGCGGGCGGTGAAATGGGCCATCCTCCCACCACGCAGGGAGACTATGACGTCGATCCGGACCCGGGATATAATACCGGCATGGCGACCGGAAGCGGCGGCGCTGAGCATTTCGGCGGCGCGGGCGGAAAAGGCGGAATCATCAGGGATTCATTATCCTGGGACACCGGAAATGGCGGAAACGGCGGCGATGGCGGCGTCGGCGGCGCGGGCGGAAACGGCGGCGCGCCGGGCAAGGTCGGCCATGGCGGCGATGCCACCTTCACAATGGAGGGGACGCTTTGCACTCCGGTGCTGACCATCACGGGGAAGGCGGGAAATGTCAGCGTATCGATCGGGCGCTCTTTGCCGAGGAAAATACGACGGTCAACCTCACCGCCCTGGCGCCTGACGATACGGGCAAGGTGGCAGAGATGAGCGTGTCCATCGGAACGCTCTATGTGGAGGGAAAGACGACGCTCAACCTCAGCGGAATGCCTGAGGGCAGCGTCGTGATTGACCGGGTCGTGATGCCGGCCAACAGCCTGCTCACGATCACGCGAAACGGCGGGGCCAAGGTCACGATCCACGAGCTCTATACCACGCAGTCCTCCCTGATTATTGGCATGGATCATGCTGTGCTCACAAATGGCGTGACGGTTTATGAACCGATCGTTGAGGTGACGGAGGTAGAGCGCTTAAGCCACTCCGAGGCAACGGTCACATTCACCAGCGATGAGCCGGCAGCTATTATTATCTGGTGATGGACCGGTGGCTGGAAGCTCCGCAGATCGATACTTCGGGAGAGGGAGAGCCGTGCATCGCAAATGAGGAGATCACCCTTGAGCTGACCGGGCTTCCCAGAGGCAGGCAGTATGTGTATATCGTGGTAAAAGACCCCATGGACGCGATGAGCGATCCGGTCATGATCGCCATTCCCGCCTATCCCGATCCGCCCCGGACGGGCGACGGCAGCCAGCCGGGATGGTGGGCGGCGCTGATGGTCGTGAGCCTCTGCGGCCTGACGGCGCTGATGGTAAGCCGCCGCAGGCAAGTCAGGTCCAGGTGAGCGGCACCCCCAAAAAAGAACAGACAAGCGCCCATGCCGGGACTTTGTTCCAGGCATGGGCGCTTTTCCAGCCGCTTTGGCGGCCTCCGGATTTGCTGTTTTGCCGGTGATGGGGGAGAGCCCGCAAGGGTCAGGGCCTCCGAGCATATGGGACGAGCGGATGGATTCCGGCATAGTCAACGCGGGCCGAAGGGAGCATAAGAAAACGGGATTGCAAGCGCTTCCCCGGATCACAAGGGAAAAAACGCACCTGCCGGGGGAAAACCCCGTCGCCCGTCTCCGCACGCTGTGGGCGCCCTTTGCCGCTGATTGCTCTTTTCTATTGCAGGAAGCGGGACTTCCCGATGATGGGAAGTCCCGCTTCCTGACCCTATCCTTACAGTTGAACGACGTTGACCGGCTGGCCTTTGAGAAAGGCATTCAGGTTGTCAAAAACAATCTGGGCCCGCAGCGCCATGGATTCTTCCGAGGCGAAAGCCACATGCGGGGTCACCAGCGTGTTGGGCGTATGAAGCAGCGGATGATCCAGCGGCAGCGGGGGTTCCGTCTCAAAAACGTCAATGCCCGCGCCTCCCAGCTTGCCGCTATGCAAAGCGTCCGCCAGGGCCTGCGAATCAACCACCGGGCCACGGGCCAGGTTAAGCAGCAGCGCGCCATCCTTCATCTGCGAAAGGGTCTGGGCGCAAATCAGGCCGCGGGTAGAGGCGTTAAGCGGGCAGTGAAGCGTTACGATATCCGCATCGGCCAGCAGCCGGGAAAGGGGCATGCACTCGATTCCGTCCAGCTCCCCGCTCTGATGCGACGGGCTGGTACCGATGACCCTGCACCCGAAGGCCTGGCAAAGGCGCGCGGTCGTTCTTCCGATTTTCCCCAGCCCAACAATGCCGACGGTCTTTCCCTTCAGCTCGCGCCCCACCAGGCCGGTCTTGTCGCTGCCCGCGCGGCAGCGCGCCTCTACCTGCGGCACGTTGCGCAAAAGGGAAAGCATCATTTCGATGGCCAGTTCCGCAACCGCCTGATTGGAATATCCGCTGGCGTTGCTCACCACGGCCCCGGCCGCCTTGGCCGCCGCCAGGTCCACATGGTCCACGCCGGTAAACGCAACATCAATAAACCGCAAATGACGGCAAGCGCTCAGCGCTGCGCCCGGCATGGGCATGTTGGCCAGAATCACCACGTCCGCATCGCGGATTTCATCGCTCAGAGCCGCAACATCGGTGGTCTTTGCATAAGCGGTGAAGGTATGTCCCGCCGCCGTGAGGGGAGCGGTGTACTGGTCCAGCAACGCCTGCGGAATGCCCAGGCTTTCGGTTAATACGATCTTCATTCTGCTGCCTCCTTCTCTTAAAACGGCTTATGCCTCTTTATCCCATACCTGGCGGAAGACCCGCAGCATGTTGCCGCCCAGCACTTTGGCCACCTCTTCCTCGGTGAAATGCCGCGCCAGCATGTGCGTGGCCAGGTTGTCCCATTCGTCAAAGTAGTTAAATCCGTTGACATGCTTGCAGTTTCCGCTGAATTTGCCAAACCAGTGGGGCACCGTGCGTTCAAACTCCACCCGGCCCATGCGGTAATCCAGCGTAGGCCGCTTCCAGCGGTCGGTGCCGATGCCGATGTGGTCCACGCCCACCAGTTCCGCGGCATAGACCATGTGGTCAATAAAGCGGTCCACCGTGGGCCACTGGCTCTGGTCCTCATTGCACATCACGCTGTGCGGGCACAGGCCAATCACGCCGCCCTTGGCCGCCATGGCTTTGATCTGCTCGTCGGAGGCATTGCGAACATGCTTTGCTACGCCCTTGCAGGAAGAGTGGGAGAAGATGACCGGGTCTTTCGAGGTTTCGATGGCCTCCATAGAGGTGCGGTATCCCACATGGCTCAGGTCGATCAGCATGCCCACGCGGTTCATTTCAAAAATGCACTGCTGACCAAAGCGGCTCAGGCCGGTATCCACAGGCTCAAATACGCCGGACCCGATATAGCACTGTTGATTGTAGGTGAGCTGCACGATTTTCAAACCCAGCTTGTTCAGCAGGGAAATGTTGCGCAAATCCCGCTCAAACACCATGGCGCCCTGCGTGCTCATAATCACGGCCAGCTTGCCTTCCCGCTTGGCGCGTTCGATGTCCCTGGCGCTTGTGGCAATGATGACACGGTCGGGGCAGGTTTCCTCCAACAGGTAATATTTATGGATTTCGTGGCAGCACTCCACAAAGGAGGCCGGGTAATTATCGTCGGTAATGGTGGTGCTGATTGCGGTTACGCCCCCCTGAAGCAGCAGGGTTACAATATCCGTGTTTTCGTTGCACTCAAAAGGCGGGTCGGAGAAAAGTCCGTGAAACAATGAATCAATCAGAATGCCGTTTTTGACCACGGGTTGGGTAATGGGTTTCATGGATCATCAACCATCCTTCATTTTTTTTATGAAACCAGGAGATACGCCTGTAAATTACAGAATCGGGTCTTCCGGGTCCCAAAGCGTATAGAGAGCCGTCTTCGCCCAGCGGCGTTCAAAAAGACAGCTCATTGCGGCCGCCAATGCGGCTCCCAGCAGAAAGGCCAGTTCCTTTGGCCATAAAAGCGGACGGTTTGCCGCAAAGAAAACACCCTCTGCCAGGAAAACCAGTGCCCAAAGCCATGTCAAGGCCTTCAGGCTTTCCCGGATTCTGCCTACGGACTGGCGATACTCCTTCACCGTAAGATCACCCGGTTTGACAAACAGAAGGCCGATCCAGCCGCGTGTCATAAACAGCAGGGCCACTGCCAGCGCCAGGTAAGGAAAGACCACGTATTTTGCCCAGAAGCCGGCGTTGTTGATAAAGCTCAGTCCCACAAACAGGCCCCATGATACCGCGGCAAAGCCGCCGGCCTCCCAACGGCACCTTGGAAGCGCGCAGTTGTCTGGTTCCGGGCGGTAACGTTTGCGGGATTCCGCCTGTTCCTTCTTTTGCTTCTGGCGTTCCTGTTCCTCCAAATCCGCCATTCGCTCCCGCATACGATCCAGCATGCCCATGGCGCATCCCTCCTTGGAGAATGCATCGTTCGTCCTTAGATATAATACAACAATTTATGCAATCTACCTTCTCGCCGCCGTCAAAAAACAACGAAAAAACTTGAAAACATGCTATATGTGTATTACAATCTGCACATACCATACGTAATACGCTTGTGTATGCAATCTTGTGCGTGTGGCATTTTATCATTCTGGAGGTTTCTATGACGGCCAAGGAGCTTTTGTCCACAACCCTGGTGGTAGACGGTCTCTTTCATGCCCTGATGAAAGATCCTCCTCCCGAATGCGGCGAAGGTCGCGACATCGTGGATATGGTTCTGGCGGGCGGTGTCAACTGTATGGCACACTCCATCGTGGCCGACGGCTTTCCCACCTCCTTTGCCGAACTGATGAACCAGATTTATGATTTTACCCTTTTGCAGGATGTGATCCCTCACAAATTCAAAATTGCAGAATCCGTTGCGGATATTCTTGCCGCCCAGTCCGAGGGCAAGCTGGCTTTTGTCATGAGCACCCAGGGCTCCGACTGTCTGGATGGCGACCTGCGCAAGATCAGCCTGGCCTATAAGCTGGGCCTGCGGGTATTGCAGATCACCTACAATACGGAATGCTCCGTGGGCAGCGGTTCTTATGTAAAAAACGATAAGGGACTGACCCGCTTTGGCGAGCAGGCGATTATTGAGATGAACCGCGTTGGCATGGTCATCGACCTGAGCCATGTGGGGCACACAACGGCCTGGGAGGCCATGGAGCTTTCGCAGGACCCGGTGATCTACTCCCACGCGGGCGTTGCCGCGCTGTGCACGCACAAGCGCAACATTCCCGACAAGCACATCCGGCGCCTGGCGGAGGGCGGAGGCGTCATCGGCCTGTGCCCGCACGCGGTTATGAACCAGCGTGAGCCCGGCCGCCGCCCCACGGTGGATGATTACATCGACGCCTTCCTGTACGTGGCGGATCTGACCGGCTCCATGGACCACGCCGGTGTGGGAACCGACCGCTGGAGCCGCAATACCCTGGCCAACGATTTCAAGCGCGTGGGCTTTGAGCGCACCACCCGCGGCTTCTTCGGTGAATATGACGGCAACCATAAGCATGTGGCCGGCTTCAATTATTATGATGAGTGGGAAAACCTGGTTGACCGTATGCTGGCCCGCGGCATTGCGCCGGATGACGTTTCAAAGCTGCTGGGCGGCAACTTCCTTCGGGTATTTGGCCAGGTATGGAAGTAACGCTTTCTGACAGTTCCATCATACACCGCGCAAGTAGCAAAAGGAGGAATTCGTATCATGGCTCAATCCAAGAACGATTTCATGCGTTACAAGCTGATGATGCGGCCCGACGTGGCGCAGACCCGGCAAAAGCTGGAGAAGGCGCCCGACGATCCGGATCTCTGGTACGAACTGGGCATGGCGTTGTCCAACGCGGGCGATAACGAAGCGGCCGTGGATGCCTTCTCGAAGGGAATCTCTCTGGCGCCGTTCGACCCCTACCTGTATTTTGCCCGTGGACGCAAGCAAAATGCCGCCGGCCGCTTCTGGCCCGCCATCTCCGACCTGACGCTGGCCACAAGGCTCGACAACACCCTCTGGACCTTCTATTACTACCGCGCGACCGCCTACAGCCTGGAAGGCTACTATGAGGAGGCCTGCGAGGACTTCAAAACCTGTATCCGCATTGCCGAGGACTGGGAATGCTGCCCCATGGTGCACTGGCTGTTTACCACCTACGTGCTGGAGCTGAACGACCGCAAGCGTGCCGAAGAATCGCTGAAGCTCATTCCCACGGATATCGTGCCTCCGCAGATGGATTACGGCTACCACCGCTGCTTCCTGCTGTATAACGGCCTGATTGCCCCCGATGATTTTGTCAACATCCCCGATATGCAGGAAAAGTGCCTCAAGCAGCCCAATCGCATCAATCTGGAGCTGAACACCATGTACTACGGGCTGTTTGCCTACAGCATGTACATCGGGGACGAGGCGAGGGCCGACAACGCGCTGCGCGAGCTTTTGAAAGTTGCCGTACCCCAGGCATTCGGTTATAAGAAGGGCATTGTGTTTGCCAAAAAGCGCGGGTTGATCTGACAAGGGTTACAGATATAGAAGGAGGTTGGTTTACAATGTCTTTGGCCAAGAATGAAGCGATGCGCGCCAGGCTGCTGGCCTATCCCCCGCTGGAGGAAGCCAAGGCGGCTCTGGACGAGCAGCATACCAGCGATAACTGGTACAACTACGGTATGGCCCTGGTCTCTGCCGGCAAGTCGGAGGAAGCCATCGACGCCTATTCCCAGGGGCTGGTGGAGAACCCCTTCGCCCCGATTCTCTATTTTGGCCGGGGCCGCCGCTACATCGGCCCCAAGAAGTACGACCGGGCAATCGCTGATTTTACCATGGCCATTCGCCTGGACCCTGAGGTATACTCGTACTGGTACTACCGCGCGGTATCCAACAACCTCAGCGGCCGTTACGAAGCCGCCATCTATGATTTCCGCCGCGCCATGGAACAGACGCAGCCCTTTGAACGCTATGGCCTGATTGACTGGCTCTTCACCTGCTATGTGGAAATGGGCGATATGGAGCACGCCAAAGCCGTTCTGGATGAAATTGACGACGACCTGCCCGCTCCGCAGATGCACTACGGCTACAAGCGCCGCGTGCGCCTGTATAAGGGCCTGATCGCTCCCGAAGCGTTTATCGACGAGGACGATATCCGCAAGCACATGGTCGATCAGGACAATCGGATGCAGCTGGAAATCACCACGCTTCTCTTTGGCCTCTACATCTACTACATGTATCATGGCGAGGAGCAAAAGGCCAATCAAACGCTGTTGGAAATTCTCAAAGATCCCTACAAGGGCGCCTTTGGCGCAATCAAGGCGGAGGATGCTGCCCGCGCAAAAGGATTGATTTAAAAAGGCGGCGCGCCCGGGCCGTCCACTCGTGTCAGGGTGCGCTCCATCACGCAGAAAGGCGGATTGCTTCATGATTCAACGCATTGATCCAGGTCAGACCATGTCCCGCGCCACCGTCCACAACGGCGTGATTTACTTCGGGGGCCATGTGGCGGCAGGCCGTCAGCCCACCATGACCGAACAGGCCCGCGCGGTGCTGGCCCGTTATGACGAGCTGCTCGCGCAAAACGGAAGCGACAAGGACCACATCATCTTCGCTTCCATCTATGTAACGGACATGGCGCTCAAAAGCGAGTTCAACGACGTGTGGAACCAATGGCTCAACCCCGGCTGCGCGCCGGCACGGGTGTGCGTGGAGGTCGGTCTTGGTGAAGGCTACCTGGTTGAGGTAACCCTGATTGCCGAGCAAATTGCAAAATGAGCCTGAGAAAGGGACAAACGCCATGAAAGACCGCAGAAAAGAAATGATCCGTAAGATGCTCATGACCCCTGATCTGGAAAAGTCCCGCGAGGCGCTGGCCCAGGACCCCGAAAATCCCGAACTGTTGTATCAGCTGGGAATGGCCGTGGGCGTAGCTCAGGGCGCGGAGGCCAGTATCGACACGTTTTCCCGGGGGCTGGCCTTCCATCCTTTCAATGCTCCCCTGCACTTCGGCCGGGGGCGCAAGTACATCGGCCTGCGCAAGTACTGGCTCGCCATTGCCGATGCTACGCTGGCCATTCGCCTGGAGCCGGACATCTGGACCTACTGGTACTACCGTGCCGTGCCGCGCAACCTTGCCGGGGATGCCCGGGGCGCCCTGGAAGATTTCATGCAGTGCTACCGCATGACGCCCGAAAACGAGCATTATCCGCTGGTGGACTGGATGTTCCTCTGCTGCCTGGATATGGGCGATATGGACAGGGCCGCCGAGACGCTCAAGCTGATAGATACCTCGGTGGAGCCGCATCACTGCATGGATTACGCCTACCGCCGCCGCATCCGGCTCTATAAGGGCGAGATCAAGCCTGAAGAGATGATTGACGACGAGGACATCCTCAAAAATGCGTACGTCGCTCAGCCCGGACGGGTACAGCTGGAGCACGAAACGCTCACCTTCGGCTTGTTCGCCTATTACACCTACATCGGGGATACGCAAAAGGCCAACGAGACCTTGAAGACCATTGCCTCCTTCAAGCCGTCCGCCGCCTTTGGGTATCTCAAGGGAACCGATATCGCCCGCAAACGCGGTCTGATATAAAATAAATCAAGGAGGATGCCATTATGAAAACCCGCTTTGTCCGCATATTGGCCCTGTGCCTAACCATGGCGCTGATTCTTGGTTGCCTTCCCGCCGCCCTGGCTGAGGATGTGCAGTACAAGGACACGGTTATCTTGGCCACTGCGACCGAACAGAACTTCATGGACGGCCAGATGAACAACACCAATGATAAAGTGCTCCGTACCGTATACTCCAGCCTGGTAAAGCGCAACACCGACAACGAGATCGTCGGCGACCTGGCCGAGAGCTGGGAAGTTTCCGAGGACGGCCTGACCTGGACCTTCCATCTTCGCAAGGGAGTAAAGTTCCACAACGGCAAGGAATTCACGGCCAAGGACGTAAAGGCATCCTATGACCGCCTCCTTGACGAGGAGAACCCGGTGCGCTACACCTCCACCATGAGCTTCATCACCACGGTGACCGTTGTGGACGACTACACCGTTGAAATGTGCACCGAGAATCCCGCTCCCGCCATGCTGGCCAACCTGTGCCACCGCGCCAACCTGATTCTGGACGCCGACTACATTGAAAAGTACGGCAAGGATCTGGGCCTGACCGCGGAAAGCTGCAACGGCACCGGCCCCTATGTGCTCAAGGAGTGGAACATGGGCGAGCGCATGGTGTTCGAGTCCTTCCCCGACTACTTCGAGGGCGAAGCTCCCACCAAGAACTTCATCATTGAAATCATGCCCGAAGCCGCTTCCCGCGCCATCGCTCTGGAAATGGGCGAGGTTGACATCGCCGACGGCTGCTCCACCATCGACGTGCAGCGTTTCATGGCCGATGACGAAACCGGCAACGCCGACGGCATCTGCGTAAACTTCTACCCCTACCAGGGCCTGCACGGCTTCCAGTTCAACTGCGCGCACCCCATCATCAAGGACACCCGCATCCGTCAGGCCATCAGCTACGGCATTGACCGTCAGGCGATCATTGATGCGCTCTACGCGCCCATGGGCGAGTATTGCGCCACCGCTCCCCTGAGCGAAGTGGTGTGGGGCTACTACGACTTCGGCGTCATCCCCTATGAGCCCGAAAAGTCCAAGGAGCTCCTGGCCGAGGCGGGCTATCCCGACGGCTTCACCTTCTCCTGCCAGGTGTACGAGGGCTACAGCCAGGCGCTGGCTTCCGCCGAGATGATCGCGCAGCAGCTGTCCCTGCTGGGCATCACCATGACCATCGAAGTGGTCGACAACGCCGCCTTCAAGGCCGCTCGCGCCAACCGCACCTATCCCGGTGAGGACTTCCCGTGGGGCATGTTCATCATGGGCTACGGCCCCGGCTCGCTGGACGCCGACGAGGGCCTGCGCCGCATCTGGGAAACCTCCTATAACGGCGATAACGACAACAACTACGGCTGGTATTCCAACGCCAAGGTGGACGAGCTGCTCAACGCCGCCGCCATCGAGATGGACGAGGATAAGCGTAAAGAGCTCTACAAGGAAGCCATGCAGATCATCTACATCGACGATCCCGCCGCTGTGTTCACCAACCAGCGCCGCCTCATCTATTGCATGAGCGACAAGGTGGAAGGCTTCCAGGTGGATATGCGCAACGCCATCAACTATACCACGCTGCGCTGCCGCGCCGACTGACGCATATGGCAGGCTGAAACAGGCTTTTCAGCCGGTTCTGCCGCTTTTGTCCAAGGCGCGCCTCTCCCCCAACCGGGAAAGGCGCGCCTTCGGGCAAAAGAGGGAACCTTCGGACGAAATGGCGGCCTGTCCCGATCATCCCTGATTTGGAGGAGATACAATGCTCAAATATACTTTGAGAAGATTGCTTCAGCTGATCCCAACCCTATTGGTTGTCTCCTTTATTGTGTTCGCCATGGTCCGTCTGATTCCCGGCGACCCCATTACCCTTCTGTATGGCATCAGCGAAGGAGCCGGTACGGACAGCGAATATCTGGACTATATGCGGGAGCAGTATGGCCTGAATGATCCGCTGCCCGTGCAGTATTTCAATTATCTGGTCGATATTCTTCACGGTGATTTTGGCACCAGCCTGTATACGCACAAACCCATCATCGAGGAAATTTCCAACCGCTATGAAAACACGCTGATCCTGGCGGTAGGCGGCACATTGGTGGGTTCCCTTCTGGGCGTGGTGCTGGGAATCATCGCTGCGGTAAAACACAACAAGCTGGGCGACAACATCGTGATGGTGCTTTCGATGATCTTCGTTTCCACGCCCTCTTTCTTCCTGGCCATGATTCTGATGCTGGTGTTCGCCCTGCAGCTGCGATGGCTGCCCGTCATGGGCATGAAGGGACCCGCCTATGCCGTGCTGCCCATCTTAACGCTGGGCCTGCACGCCGTGGGCCTGATTGCCCGCACCACGCGCTCATCCATGCTGGATACCATCAACCAGGATTATATCCGCACTTCCAAGGCCCGCGGCGTATCGCGGTTTAAAATTATCATGTCGCACACGCTGAAAAATGCGTTGATTCCGATTCTCACCGCTATCGGCCTGCGCTTTGGCGGCCTGCTGGCAGGCGCCGCGCTGGTGGAAACGGTGTTCTCCATCCCCGGATTGGGGCGTTTCATGGTGGATGGCATCAGCAACCGTGATTATCCGGTCATCCAAAGCACGGTGCTGCTGTTTGCAACCACGTTTGTCGTTGTCAATACGTTGGTGGATCTGCTCTACGGATTTGTGGATCCCCGTGTGAAATATAACTGATCGGAGGTCTGCCGCATGAAAAAGCATCCCATTCTTCGCCGGTTCATGAAGCGCAAGGCCTCCGTGCTGGGCGCCGTTATTCTGCTTCTGTTCTTCTTTACCGCCCTGCTGGGCCCCTTCCTCTGCTCGCAGGACCCGTACGAGCAGGACGTGACGCAAATTCATAAGGGGCCCTCGCTGGAGCACTGGTTTGGCACGGATTACCTGGGCCGCGATACCTTTACCCGCCTGGTATACGGCGCGCGCGTATCCCTTGCGCTGAGCTTCAGCGGCGTGGTTTCCGGTTCGCTCATCGGCATCATCATCGGCGTATGTGCCGGTTACTTTGGCAAATGGGTGGATACGCTGCTCTCCCGCGTGATTGATATCATGCTGGCCTTCCCCAGCCTGCTGCTGGCGATGACCATCGTGGCCATTCTGGGCAACGGCCTGTTTAACACGGCGGTGGCCATTGCGGTATTCTCCATACCATCGGTTGCGCGAATGGTGCGCGGCGTGGTGATCGGCCTGCGTGATTCGCAGTATATCAGCGCCTGCCATGTGATGGGCGAGAGCAATGTGCGCATCATTGGCACCCATATCATTCCCAACGCCATCTCCCAGATCATCGTAAACATTACGCTGAATCTGGGCACCGCCATTCTCACCGCTTCGTCGCTGTCCTTCCTGGGACTGGGCGTGCAGCCCCCCAACCCCGAATGGGGCGCCATGCTGTCCAAGGCCAGGGACGTGCTGCGCTACAATCCTGCCGAGGCTATTTTCCCGGGCATTGCCATTACGCTGGTGGTCATGTCCTTTTCCCTGGTGGGTGACGGCCTGCGCGATGCCCTTGATCCGAAACTGAAGAACGTATCCTGAGGAGGGGCGACCATGTCAGAGAAAGCATTGCTGGAAGTAAAGGATTTAAAAACATACTTCTACACCGAAGAGGGCGTTACCCCTGCGGTGGACGGGCTGAGCTTTACCCTGCAGGACGGAGGCACCCTTGCCATCGTGGGCGAATCCGGCTGCGGAAAGTCCGTCACCTCGCTGTCCATATTGCGCATTTTCCCCTCTCCCCCCGGCAAAATTGTCGGCGGAGATATCCTCTACAAGGGCGAGAGCCTCCTGAAAAAGTCCGAAAAGGAAATGCGCAAAATTCGTGGAAACGAAATCTCCATGATTTTTCAGGAGCCCCTTACCTCGCTTAACCCCGTGTTCACCGTGGGCCAGCAAATCTGCGAAACGCTCAAGATGCATCAGGGGCTGAACAAAAAGCAG
>OGXI01000898.1_pt1 | contig 25757 bp, 18 predicted proteins | sample 1576221 | NCBI WGS metagenome assembly OGXI01 (sample SAMEA3541523, study PRJEB24748) | human gut metagenome | biome: human gut; feature: human-associated habitat; material: faeces | place: China | collected 2012
CATGTTGATTTGCAGCATGGTCTGCCTCCTCCTTGATTCTCATAACCAAACGACACGTAGGCTCCGATGCCTTTATCGGAACCGCGAAACCATTCAACACTGCCCCGCATCTCATGGTTTCGGTGAAGTGGCTGCAGATGCGTGCGGCAAGTGAAGACACTTCTTCATGTCGATGATTCGATTTCATCAGACTTCAACGTGCGGCACATGGCGTTTTCCCCAGCCTGTCAATTCGCGTGCATAATCTGCACGCCAAGTACGATGGAAGTATGAGCGACTTAAGCGCATTGAATCTGGAAGCAGGCAGCCTGGTTGGCGGCTACACGTTGATTTCCCGGCTTGGTTCGGGTGCCATGGGCTCGGTATGGCGCGTGCGGGACGATGGCGGCCATCAATATGCGATGAAGATTTTGCGTGATTCCCTCTCCGACGACGATTCCCCGCAGCAGCAGCGCGACGAGTTGACCGCACGCGAGCGCCTGCGCAGGGAGGCGATGGCGTTGCAGAAGGTGCGGCATCCGGGCGTGTGCGGCATTGTGGATATGGAACTTGACGACGCGTTGGCTTTTATTGTGACCGAGTTGATCGAAGGCAAGAATCTGCGTGAGGATGTGCGCGTCAATGGCCGATATGTGGGCGACGATTTGGAACGGCTGGCACGCAAGCTGATTGAGGCGGTGCGTGCCGTGCATGCGGCCGGCATCGTGCACCGCGATATCAAGCCGACGAATGTGATGGTGTCGAGCACCGGCCCGGTATTGGTGGATTTCGGCATCGCTATGGGCGAAGGCGAAAGCCATGTGACGCGTACCGGTCTGGTGATGGGCACGCCGGGGTTCATCGCGCCGGAAATCATTGATGGCGCGGAATCGGATGAAATGACCGATTGGTGGTCGGTGGCGAGCGTATTGGCGTTCGCCGCTACGGGTGAGCCGGTGTTCGGCACGAAGCCGATGATGACCGTGTTGGAACGCGCCGCGGCCGGCAGCGCCAATCTTGCGGGACTTCCCGCGGGCACGATGGCCGCGTTCCGTTCGGCGCTCAATCCGGATCGGACGAAGCGGTGCACGCCGGACGATTTGCTGCAGGCGATCGCCGTGGATGCGTTGAATCCGCAGGCGTGGGTTGCGGCCGACAATGGTGGCGCAGCGGATGGCGATACGGAGGCGATGCCCCCTTTTGTTGAATCGCCCGACAATCCGCGCACGTTGTGGCAATCGCAGGACGACATAACCGGCGAAAACGCCATCGGCACGCGCACGATGCCAAGGCTCAGCGAAGCAACGCAGGCGATCGGGCAGCCCGATGCGAGCGCAACTCAAGTAATCGGGAAACAAGTGACCAGCCAATCCGACGCGAGCGCAACGCAGGTGATCGCACCTGTTGACGATGCCGAGACCAGCGTGCTTTCCGACGCACTTCCCAACGTGGACAGCACGCGCACGATGCCGCAATCGCAAGGCACGCGGGCGATGCCGACAGGCACGCAGGTAATGCCGCAATCCATGCCGTCAACACAAATGCTGCCGGCCCAGAACGCATGGAATCCAGCGGAAGCGCCGACGCAAGTCGACCCGACCATCAAACCCGCGTTGCAACGCATCGCCATGCGGCAGCCACCGTCCGTCATACCGCAGGCCACGGTGGCCGCGGCGCAGCAATCGCCCGCAATGTCATTCCCGCCGGTACCCGGTATGGATGGGCCGAACGTTGCGGAAGCACCCAATCCCGCCGATGTGAAGCGTGGCGCGATGTTGGGCCGGGGCATGCTCCCCTGCGCGCTGATGGCGATTCCCGTGGCCGTCTGCGGACTGTTCTCACTGTGGACGGCGATGGCAGCCGCGTTGCTGTTCGCCTGTGCGCTGGCCACTATCGGATTCAACACGGAGGCGCAGCTCGAGCGCGAAGGCAAACGTGGCGGCGAGAAGAAAAGTTCCGACTGGCTGCTGCGATTGGCGGGACTGCCCTGGCACATCGTGAAGGGCTTCGGCGTCGCCATCGTGCGGACGCTGATCATGTTGGCCGTGGCCGCGCTGGGTTTGTCGCTCACCACGGTCGTGCTGCAGCTTCCGTATGCCGTGATGGATACGTGGATATTTGGATTGACGATTCCGATGCCGACGCTGCTTGGCGGTCCGCTTTCCGAAAGCGGGCTGGCGCAGGCTGCGTTCTGCGCGATCGGCTGGCTTGTGGCCGTGGCCGCTCCGGGCGCGATCGTACTGCGATTGGGCGGCGGCGCACTGCGTAAACAGCCGTATCTGCGCCACTTGAGCGAGCTGCCGACGCAATCGCAAGGCAATACGGAATTCCCGGCGAATCTATAGCAAGGCATCGCTAGTATGGTGCCCAGCACAACAACGTGAGGTCGAAAGGAATATCGATGGCCCAGAACAGCAAGGATGCGCAGAAGCGTACCAGCCGCGCCGAGCGTAGGGCCGCTGAGGCCGCGGCGATGAAGGCGCGCGCCGAGCAGATGGAGAAGGAACGCAAGCAGCAGACGATCATCGGCGGCATCGTGGTGGCGGTGCTGGTGATTCTGGTGGCGATCGGCGCGTTCACCGTGTACCACAACATGCATAAGAAGGCCGAAACGAAGGCTTCCACCGAAACCGTGCAGGAAGCGTACACGGCGTTGCAGAAAGTGAAGAACACTCCGAAGCTCGTCGATAAGAAGGGCGGCCTGCTGATTTCCAAGAACGGCTACGGCAAGGCTGTGGAGGGCGCGCCGACCGTCGAGCTCTACATGGATTTCCTGTGCCCGGGCTGCGGCAACCTGCACCGCCAGTTGGACGCCGACCTGCAGAAGATGGTCGATGCCGGCCAGATCAATCTGGACCTGCATTTCATGGCGTTCATGGACCGTTGGTCCACCGACGAGTATTCCAGTCGCGCGGCGAACGCGGCCATCTACCTGGCCGAGCATGACAGCGACCCGAACCATTTGATCTCCTTCCTGGAGAAGGTCTACGCCGAGGATTTCCAGCCGGAGGAAGGCTCCGCATACAAGTCGGTGAGCGACGCCAGGATCAAGGAGCAGATGATCGCCGCGGGTGTTTCCAAGGATGTTGCGGACAAGGCGTTTGGCCGCGATTATCAGGAATGGCTTGATGCGATCGACACTTACACGCCGAAGCGTTCCGAACTGTGGCATCAGTCCGGCAGCTACAAGGGCAGCATGACCACGCCGACCGTGATCATCAACGGCAAGTATTGGGATATGGACCAGCTGACCACCGCCCAGACGACGGTTAAGGACGGTCTGTTGGAATCGATCGGCCTGAAGGACAGCGAAGTCGGCGTGGCCGGCAAGATGCCGTCCATCGGAGCCAAGAAGGGGCCGATTTCCGTCACCACGGGCGAATAACCCCTTACGGGCAGCCGGCGCGTCTCAACCCGCAATGCTAAGTTGACTGCGGTGGAAGCGCTGGTTATGCTATTCATCGTTCCTCTGTTGTTTTCATAGCAAAAGAGGACATGCCTCCTTAGCTCAGATGGCCAGAGCGGCCGCCTTGTAAGCGGCAGGTCGTCGGTTCGATCCCGACAGGAGGCTCGAACCCGTATGACGGGCTTGGACCTCTTACCATGGGTAAGTGCTCCAGAAGTCTTCCCCCAACTTGAGACTTCTGGCAAAGCGGACGAGACGTCCCCCAACCTGTCTCGTCCGACCGGGGGCAGGACATCCCCTTCTCTCCTGCCCCCTTTTTATTTTTCGCTTTTCGCACCTGCTTTCAAAAATGTGGCGGTATGGATAAAACCATCGGAAAGCACGGCGACCGTTCCAGCTGAGCCGTTACAATAACGGCGTTGTAGGCAGCGCTGAAAAGAGGATAAATGACGAGAAGGTGGACCCCTCGGAGATTCGTGACGCTTCGTCGTGTCCGCGTCATGGCATGCGTGGCCTCATTGACTTTGACTTCGGCGTTGGCGTTTGGTGTGGGCGCGCGCAAATCCGTGGCGTTGACCGTCAATGGGGAGACCACCACGGTGACCACATATGCGATGAGCGTGGACCGTCTGCTGCAGGAGCAGGGCGTGAAAGTCAAAACGCACGACCTGGTGGAATCGACCAGCCCGACCAGCATGCTGAAGAACCATGATGTGGTGAACGTGCAGAGCGCATACCAGACCACCATCACCATCGACGGCCAGGAAGTGCCGTTCTGGACGGTCGCGTCCAGCGCCGAGCAGTTGCTGGACTTCTTCAACCAAAACGAAACCGAAGCGGCGAAAATCACCGTCAATATCAGCAACGTCTACAACAAGCTCACCGGCGGTCTCATCATCAACCAGAAGGGGCCCGTCACCGTCATCGCGGACGGCAAAAGCTCGGTGGCGCCGAACGGCAAGCTGCCCGCTGCCTCCATCCTTGACGCCAAAGGCATCACGTTGGGCAAGGAGGATCGCGTCAGCGTCGAAAAGGACGGCAAAAAGACCATTCTGCGCGTCCGCCGCGTGACCCACGGCGAGGAAACACGTACGAAGGAAGTGCCGTTCGGCACGCAGACCATCATCGACCCGAACCTGCAGCCGGGCGAAGTCACGATACGGCAGGAAGGCGAAAACGGCGAAATCCAGCAGACGTACGCCGTCACCTACGTGGATGGCGTGAAGGAAAGCGAGACGCTGACCGAAGAGAAGACCACGAAAATCGCCATCGACAAAGTCATTGCGGTCGGACCGGAAAAAACTACGGACGATACCGACAAGTCCGACAAATCCGACAACAGCGGCAACGGCAACAGCAACGGCGATAACGGCGATTCCGGCAAGACGGACGACGGCAAGAACGATTCGGGTAAGAACGACTCGAATAAGTCCGATTCGAATAAGTCCGATTCCGACAAAACCGATTCGAACAAGTCGGATTCCTCGGATAAGAACAATTCGAACAACAACTCGAATAACAATTTCAACAACACCGAGAAGGACAATCCGGCACCGACCCCCACACCAACCCCTGCACCGCAGCCGACTCCCGCACCCCAGCCCAAACCGCAGCCCACGCCGCAGCCGAGCAATCCTTCCGCAGGCTGCCGCTTGTACCATCCTTCCGCGGCACAGGCACAGGCCTACGCTTCCGGCGCGGCGGCGCAGCGCGGCTGGACCGGCCAGAACTGGACGGATCTGGTCAAACTCTGGAATCGCGAATCCGGATGGAGCTGGAGCGCGGAAAACGTGTATTCGGGCGCATACGGTATTCCACAAGCGTTGCCGGGCAGCAAAATGGCCACGTTCGGCGCGAATTGGAAGGACGATGCCGCCGTGCAGATCGACTGGGGTCTGAGCTACATCGCACAGCGGTACGGCAGCCCGTCCGCGGCGTGGCAGCACTCCGAACAGACCGGATGGTACTGATCCGGCTAATCGCCAACGATTTTCGTACCGGCATGAACGGATAATGAGGGAATGACAGAAGAGGGAATGACGGAAAACGTGAACGAGCATACGCAGGGCCATTTGCTGGGGGCGGCCGACATCCGACGCATCGCCGCCGACGCGGGTATCAGCCCGACGAAGAAATTCGGGCAGAATTTCGTGATTGATCCGGGAACCGTGCGTCGCATCGTGCGCGAGGCCGGCGTGACCGCCGACGACCATGTGCTGGAAGTCGGTCCCGGACTGGGTTCGCTGACGCTGGCGATTCTGGAAACCGGCGCCACGATGACGGCTGTGGAAATCGACCCGCCGGTCGCCGAACGCCTGCCGAAAACCATCGCCGAATTCATGCCGGACGCCGTGGACCGCTTCCGTGTGGTCAACCGCGACGCACTTACCGTCAATCCGGAGAATCTGCCCGATTTCAAGGATGACGATTCCTTCACGCTGGTGGCCAATCTGCCGTACAACGTGGCCACGCCGATTCTGCTCACCCTGTTGGAACGTTTCGACAATCTGGGCACCTTCCTGGTGATGGTGCAGAAGGAAGTGGCGGACCGTTTGAGCGAGAAGCCCGGTTCGAAGATCTACGGCACGCCGAGCGTGAAGCTCGCATGGTACGGCACCGCGGAACGCGTGGGCGTCATCGGCCGCAACGTGTTCTGGCCGGCCCCGAACGTCGATTCCGCGCTGGTGCTGTTCAAGCGCTACCCGGGCGGTCACACCCCCGCCGCGGACAATGCGGACGGTTCCGTGGTGGATCGCGAAACCGTGTTCCGTTTGATCGACGCGGCTTTCGGGCAGCGCCGCAAGACCCTGCACGCCGCATTGAAGAAAATCGTGCCGTCCGAAGCGTTCGAGAAGGCCGGCATCGACCCGACCCGTCGTGGCGAGACGCTCACCATCGACGAATTCGTGGCGTTGGCACGCGCGTTGGATGAGGTGTTCGCGTCATGAGCACCATTGATTCGCCCGCCATCGGAATGGCCACCATCAACGCCGTGAGCGTGGACTGCCCGGCGAAAACGAATCTGACCCTGCATGTGGGCCCGTCGCATGCCGAATGGGGCGGCCGTCATGAACTCGACACCATCTATTGCGCGGTCGGCGTATACGACACCGTCACCGCCACGCGCAAAGCGCCGGGAAGCGGCTTCTCGCTGAATCTCGAGGGCGCGTATCTGGGCGACCTGGCCTCTTCCGGCAGCGATATGCGCCGCAACCACGCCGTGCTGGCATTGTTCGCCATGGCCGAAGCGAGCGGCCATGAGCCGGACGTGGCGTTGAACATCGACAAGCGCATCCCCGTCGGCGCGGGCATGGCCGGCGGTTCCGCCGATGCGGCGGCGACGATTCTGGCATTGAACACGTTGTGGGATCTCGATTGGCCGATCGAACGCCTGCAGGAAGTCGCGGCCACGCTGGGCGCGGACATGCCGTTCTGTCTGACCGGCGGTTACGCGCGCGGCACCGGTTTCGGCGAACGCATCGAACAGCTTGATGACGATGGCGATATCGTACGCGATCTTACGGAACGTGGGTTTACCGGCCATCTGCTGGTCGGCGCATACCGTGCGGAACTGCGCACGCCGGAAGTGTATGCCACATTCGATCAGATCGGTGCCGGCGATGGCGATGAGAACCACCTGCAGAAGGCGGCGGTCTCCCTGCATCCGCGTAGCGGACAGGCGATCGAGGAAGCCTTGCGTGCGGGAGCCAGCCAGGCGTTCGTCTCCGGTTCCGGCCCATCCGTCATCGCGTTCGTGCCGACGGAGGATGCGGCGGACGCCGTGCAGCGGGCATGGCAGGACAGCCGTTGCGTCGATCGCATCATCGCCACGAACGCCCCAGCCCGACCGATTGTGCATATCACCGCATGACACATATCACCGCATGACAGTAAAGTTGATGGCAATTGGTTTGTTCAAAAGGAATTCGTAAATGACCCAGGCTAACGACGAGCGCGCCGCGCGCAAAGAGTACATTCGCCGCCGTCAGAAGACGGTGTTCAGCATCGTCGGAGCCGTCATGGTGGTCGCCATGGTGGTGTCCCTGCTGTTCTTTTTCCATGTCGGAGGCCTGGGCAACGTCAAGTCGGCCGCCGTACAGCCGAACTACGGCCAGCAGGCACCGTGCCCCATCAAGGAAGCCGACGGCAGCAAGGCCAAGTATGTGGAGAATCGCAACATCACGCTGCGTGTGCTCAACGGCACGAAGTTCTCCGGCTTCGCCAAGGCGGTGAGCGACGCGTTGCAGAACCGCGAGTTCAACCCCCAGACGCCGGACAACTACACCAAGAAGGTGGATCGCACGATGATCGTCTTCGGCAAGAACGGCGTGAATCAGGCGTACACCGTGGCAAGCAATTTCACCGACGCCATGCTGGTTATGGACGACCGTCAGGACCAGCTGATCGACGTCATCGTGGGCGCCACATTCGACAATCTGCAGGATACGAAGAAGGTTCCCGCCGCAGGCAAGGCGATCACCGGCATCCAGGGCTGCGTCGCGGTGGACAAGATGACCGACCTGCCCAAGGCGCCCGAGCATGATGCGGTGAATCCGCAAAGCTGACCGCCAATCGAAATCGATATAGGCAATATGAAAAACCCGCGCTCCCCCAATCGGGAACGCGGGTTTTCGTATTCGAGCTGTTCCAAGCACACTGTTCCATGCATGCGGCGAAACCACCGCATGTCAATCGCTATTCGCTCTGCTCCTTGTACCAGCGTTCCAGCTCGGCAACGGCCACGTCACGCTCCACCGGACCGTTATCGAGGCGGTATTCCAGCATGTGCTTGTACGCCTTGCCGACCATCGGGCCTGGTTCGATACTTAGCAGCTGCATGATCTCGTCGCCGTTGAGGTCAGGACGGATCGCGTCGAAGTCTTCCTTTTCTTTCAGGTCGCGTACACGCTGTTCCATCTCGTCCATGGCCGCCGAGAACATCATGGCCTTGCGCTTGTTCTGCGTGGTCGTGTCGGCGCGCGTAAGGCGGTTCAGACGCTCGTACAGCGGGCCAGCGTCCTTGACGTAGCGGCGGACCGCGGAATCCGTCCACGGCTCCTCCACGTAGCCGTGGAAGCGCAGATGCAGGTTGACCAGCTCGCTGACGTCCTCGACCATGTGGTGGTCGAAATGCAGTGCCTTCAAACGCTTGCGTGTCATCTTCGCGCCGACGGCGTCATGACGGTGGAAGCTCACCTTGCCGCCCGCTTCGAAACGACGGGTCTTCGGCTTGCCGATGTCGTGCAGCAGAGCCGCCAGACGCAGCGTCAGGTCCGGGGCCGGCACCGGACCGTCGGGACCGGTTTCGAGGGCGACGGCGCGTTCGATGACGATCATGGTGTGTTCGAACACGTCCTTATGGCGATGGTGCTCGTCGATTTCCAGCTGCAGCGCGGGAATTTCCGGCAGCACGATGTCGGCAAGACCAGAATCGACCAACGCTTCGATGCCGGCGCGCGGGCGATCGGACAGCAGCAGCTTGACCAGTTCGTCGCGCACACGTTCGGCGGAGACGATTTCGATGCGATCGACCATGTCGGACAGCGCTTCGGCGGTTTCCGGCTCGATGCGGAAGCCGAGCTGCGCCACGAAACGCACGGCGCGCATCATGCGCAACGGATCGTCGTCGAACGACTGCCGCGGATCGACGGGGGTACGCAGCACGCCTTTGGCCAAATCGTTCGCACCGCCGAACGGATCGACGAATTCGAGTTCCGGAACACGCAACGCCATCGCGTTGACGGTGAAATCGCGGCGGGAAAGATCGCCTTCCAGCGTGTCGCCGTAATTGACTTCCGGCTTGCGCGAGTCGGGGTCGTACGTGTCGGAACGGTAGGTGGTCACCTCCACTTTCACCTCGGTGCCGTCCTCACGCCTGCGCATCGCGCCGAGCGTGCCGAATTTGCGGCCCATATCCCAGAAGCCATCATGCCCAAAACGGCGCAGAATATGCTCAAACTGCTCGGGACGCGCCGATGTGCAGAAATCCAAATCATGCGATTTGCGATGCAGCAGCAGGTCGCGGACAGGACCCCCGACCAGTGCCAGTTCATAGCCTTCCGCAGCAAACATACGTCCTAATTCAATGGCCTCTGGCCACACTTCGAAGTTCACGCCATACCTTTCAGCACCACAAGTTTTCCGTTTACCAGCATACCGTTACCCCACCTGCACACAGAATTGAGTATGGTTGGAATCATGATTACGCCCGCAGACCTTGCACGCATGCTTGCCCATGCTGCGGACGACCATGCCCAAAATCCGCTGGAACCGGACGAACTGCTGTACACATCGCAGTCGGTTTCGCTGCAGCAGCTGCAACAACTACAGCAATTGCAGCAGCGCACGATCATCACGCCGAGCGCGCCTACGCCGGCGATGATGCCGCGCCGGCGCACCGCGGATGGTCCGACCACGTTCGCATCGCTTGACGCGCAGGAGCTGCCGGTGGTGCGCGAGTATTCGGCGGGCGGGCTGGTGTTCGACGACAAGGGTCGCGTGGCGATCATCGCACGTCATTCACGCAGCGGGCATTTGGAATGGTGCCTGCCGAAGGGACATATCGAAAAAGGCGAAACGCCGCAGCAGACGGCCGTGCGCGAAGTGCATGAGGAAACCGGCATTCTGGGCGAGGTGGTCGATTCCATCGCCACCATCGACTATTGGTTCACCGGTACCAGCCAACGCGTGCACAAGCTGGTGCACCACTTCGCGTTGCGGCAGATCGGCGGCGAGCTGACCGTCGAAGGCGATCCCGACCATGAGGCCGAAGACGCCATTTGGGTGGATTTTGCTGATTTGGACGATGTGCTGAGCTATCCGAACGAACGGAAGATAGCATGGTTGTACGCAAGGAAACTCAACAGACAGGCGTAATAGTGAATCAATCCGCACAACGGCACGTTTCGCGTGGCCTTCGCGCGTTATCATCCATCCTCGCCATGGTATTGACCATGGCGTTGATGTTGTTATACGCACCCACGCCATCGGCAAGGGCCATGGAATCGACCACATCGGCGGAGTCGACGGACGGTATGTTGTCCATCAACTCTTCCACGGCCGTATTGACGGACACCTCCGGATACCATCTGAACGCCACGGTGACCAACACGACCGGACAGGAGATTCCCGCAGGAACGCTGACGCTGGCCATGAACGCCTTCTACACGTTCGTTTCGCGCAACGACATCCAGGATTGGTCTGAAGGCAACGGGCGAATCCCCACCCCGCAATCCGTGGGACAGGCCGATGTGCCCGCGTTGCAGCCGGGAGCCAGCGCCAACGTGAGCATCGACGCGGACGCCCATCAGGAATCGCTCGCGGCCATCAACTCTTGGGGGCCGAAGCCGGTGCTGCTGAGCTATTCCGCCAACGGAACCCCCCTTGCTCAATCGCATACGTTCGTGACGCGCACCGGCGCGGGACTCCACACGCCCAGCACGCCGGCGCTGCACATCACCGTCGCCCAGCCGCTGGCCGCCAACGGGTGGACCACCGACAGCAAGCTGCTTGGACAGCTGGTCGATGAAGGGGGTATTTCCTCCTCGAAACTGGCGAAAATCGCCATGCCCAGCAAGGATGACGACGCACGGCTCAAATCGTTGCAGCAGACCTTCGCCAAGCACGACATGCTGCAGGTCGTAGGAGATCCGACCTACCTGCAGGCGATGGCGATGCCAACGCGGGTCGACGGCATCACCCAGCCCGCATTGTTCGACATAACCGCCTATAGCGCCATGAACAACGCTCCGGCCTACAGCGCAGCCGGCATCAACGACCGTCAATGGTCCGCAGCCAAAGCCCGGAAAACCTATCAATCGGCATTGGGTGACAGCAACGCGGACATCACCGCATACGCGTGGCAGGGCAACGGCAATTGGACCCTACAAGCGTTGACGAAGGCCCGCCAGCAGGGGTACGGCACCGTCATCGCCACGCATGACTTCGAAGAGGACGATGCGGCTACCGTACGTACCGGCAAGACGGTGGTCTCCACCGATGCCGGGGACATCACCGTGCTTTCCGCGCAGAATGTGCTTTCCGGCCTGGCCCAAGGCAAGGCGACCAGTGACGATGCCAACGCCGACAGCGAGGGAACCACGGCCGGCAGATTGGCGCGATTCGTCGCGCAAAGCGCGTTCTACCAGATGGAACAGCCTTATGCGGAACGCAACCTGCTGGTCTGTCTGAACGAGGATTCCGACCCCAGTGTTGTAGACGCGCTGATGAGCGACATCGAGCAGTCGCCGTGGCTGAACCTCACTGACCTTGCCACGTTGAAGGATGCCGACATCTCCGAAGATGCGGCCAGCATGTCAACCGATCTTCCCCAAACGGACGGCCTTACCGATAGCATGCGCAGCGACGTCCAGCAGACTCTGAGCGCGCTGGCGAACTCATCGAGCAACATCAAACGTTTCAATACGTCGATCCTCGTCAAGCCGAACGGAAAAGACGAATCCGACGTCAACACCTGGAGCAGGCAGCTGACGAACGCCCACACCATCATGGCCCTGCACGCGTTGGGCGGCGAGAGCCCTTCCAGAAGCACGATGGCGGAAGGCGCGAACCAGCTCGCGGTCCTGCTGATCAACGGTGTGGCGATCACGCCGACGGAAAGCGTGAACGTGGTCAGCGAAACCGCGAAAATGCCGGTGACCATCAGCAACAGCCACCCGTACCCGGTAAAGGTGAAGGTCTCGTCGCTGACCGATTCCATGCAGATCGTCACGTCCCGATTCGACACCGTGCAGGTGCCGCCCCACGGCGAGGCACAGGTGGCGTTCACCATCCGTGTGTCCACGTCCGGCACCGCCAACGCCACCATCAGCCTGTTCGACAGGAATGGTGCAGCGTTTGGAGCCACGCAGGTCACCCACATCACCAGCGCGCTGCAGATCAGCGACAAGAGCGGTTTCGTCATCATCGGCTTCGCCGTGCTCTTGGGCGCTGTGGGACTGTGGCGTCAATTCAACCGTAAGAAGGATCCCGACGAATGAGTTCTTCCGTTGGCCGTAACTCACTGATCATGGCCTCCGGTACCGCCGCTTCGCGCGTGACCGGCCAAATCCGCACCATCCTGCTTGCCTGGGCTTTGGGCACCACCGGCTATGCCGCCAACGCCTACCAGGCCGGTTCGATGATTCCGCAGGTCATCTACACGCTGGTTTCCGGCGGCATCTTCAACGCGGTGCTTGTGCCGCAGATCGTGCGCACGCTGAAATCGAAGGACGCCGAAACCAAGCTCAACAAGCTCATCACCCTTGCCATCACCCTGTTGTTGGGTGTGACGCTGCTCATGGCCGTTGCCACGCCGTTGTTGACCAAACTGTATGTCAACGGCAGCGCCGAAACCATGGCCCTCGCCACCTCCTTCACCTTGTGGTGCATGCCCCAGATCTTCTTCTACGGCCTGTATACGGTGATCGGGCAGATTCTCGCGGCGAAGGACCATTTCGTCACGTATGCGTGGAGCTCGGTCGGCGCGAACATCATCAGCTGCATCGGTTTCGGCGCGTTCATCGCGATGTTCGGCAGGGCCACGGAACGTCCGCTGGACTTCTGGACGCCGACGAAAATCGCGCTGACCGCCGGCACTTGGACGCTTGGCGTGGCGTTCCAGGCGCTGGTGCTGTTCATTCCTTTGACGAGAATCGGCCTGAAATACCGTCCGAAATTCGGCGTTCACGGCATCGGACTGCGTTCGATGGGACCGGTCGCCGCGTGGAGCCTCGGCATCGTCGGCGTCGATCAGATCGTCAACATCATCGTCACCCGCGTGGCCACCAGCGCGCCGTTCAAGGCTTCGGAACAGCTGCATATGAGCCAGTTGGACGTGGCCGGCAACGCCTCGTATCAGAATGCGTACACCATCTACATGCTGCCGTATTCGCTGATCGCCGTGTCCATCGCCACTGCGATCTTCCCGAAAATATCGAAAGCCATCGCGGACCGCAATATCGACGAGGCGCGCAAGGATCTGAGCTCGGCCCTGCGTAATCTCAATCTCATCATGTGCTTCTTCGCAGCGGCGTTCATCGTGCTTCCGTTGCCGATCATCCTCGCACTGCTGCCGTCCATCAGCGTGCGTGAGGCGCTGCTCATCAGCGCGCCGCTCGCCGCTTTGGGCATCGGCCTGCCACTTTCCAGCTCGTATTTGGTCATCCAACGCACGTTCTACGCGTTCGAAGACGGCAAGCATCCGTTTATTTTCATGGCGATCACCATGGCCATCCAGGGTGGCGTCATCATCGCGTCGACGTTCATTCTGCCGCCCACGCAGTGGATCACCGTCATCGGATTGGCGATTTCGGTGAGCTTCATCCTGCCGTATCCGCTGCTTACGCACATGCTCCGCTCCCGTTTCGACGGCGATGTGGACGACAAGCGCATCATCACCGCCTATGCGAAGGCGCTGGTGGCCACGATAGCCGCCTGCGTGATTGGCCTGCTGTGCCGCAACGGCGTCTACCGGCTGGTCGGAGCGCATATCGGCCCCGACGACGGCACTATGAACTGGGGTCAGGCGGTTCTGTCCGCGATACTGCTCACCATCGTCATCGCCATCGTCTATCTGGCGTGCCTGTGGGCGCTGCGTGCCGAGGAGCTCACTTCGGTCGTGGGCATGCTCGCCGCCCGCATACCAGGGCTTGGCAACAAGCCTAAGTCTGGCGGAACGGCCAGCCCCAACGGTAAACTTGAGCAAAGTACCGCCGAAAACGGCGACCAAGAATAACAGCGTAGGTAGAACAATCGTTACAGAGTTGAAGGAAACCATGAAACCTCAACTGGGAGATACCATCAGCAACCGCTATGTGCTGGTTTCGCCATTGCGCGAGGAAACCGGCTTGCAGGTTTGGAAGGCAAGCGATCACGTGCTTGCCCGGGATTGCCAGCTTTTTATCGTCAACAACCGCAAGGCTTTGCAGGACGTCAATGCGACGGCCTCCATGCTGGCGATTTCCCACGACGCCCATTTCACGCAGGTGCTGCAGCTTCAGCACGTGGGCGAGGTGGCGTTGGTGATCACGCAGCTCGATGCCGGCATGTCGTTGAGCGAGTATCTCACGCAGTCCAGCAAGCCGCTGAGCTTCACCGCGATCCGTTCCATTCTTGGTGAGGTCGTCGAAGCCCTGCACGTGTTGCAGAAAGACAATCTCACGCATTTCTCGATCAGCACGGACACCGTGCGATTGACCCGCAACGGCATTGAAATCGCCGACGCGCCGGTAAGCATCATGCTGGCCGATACTTCGCGCGTGCAATCCGTGGAAAACCAGGAGCAGCTTGCGATTCGCCAGGTCGCTTCCCTGCTGTATTCCCTGCTGACGCGCACGCCGTCGACGCTGTCCACGAACTACCATCTTGACGCGATTTCACCGAACGTGCCGATGGAGTTCCGCGTGATTTGCAAGCGTGGTCTGGATCTCAAGGAGAAGGACGGTTTCCCGACCGTTCCGATGGCCACCATCGCCGAATTGGAGGCGTTGCTGGGCGACTACGAGCCGCTGGCGAAGCTTAACGGCCCCGATATTGCGTTACCGTCCGCGGATTCGGAATGCTCGATTGTGAACGTGCCCCTGCTGCAGATTCTCGAGCAGGATGCCATCGCCTTGCCCGATACGCTGGCTGAAACCGGAAGCATTCCGGAAATGACGTTCGAAGCGCCTGAACCACACACTGATTTCTCCGACAGCAAGGAAGCCTTGGCCAAGGGTATGGCCGCGACCGGCGGTGCCGTGAAATCGCTGTGGAACAACAGCCGCGAACTACTCAGCGAAGAGGACCTCGACGGATCCTCCGAAGATGTGGATTCGCCGTTCTCCTTCCCCATCCGTGTTTCCACGCCGTCGCCGCAGGGCGATTATCATACGGACGATTCGCAATTGGAGAAGACCGGTCGCATTCCGGTGATCGGACCTGACGGACGGGTCATCGAGCCGGGCGAGGAATCCGCACGCGCGTTGAAGGCGGAGCAGGAAGCGATCGACGCGGCATATCAGAACGAAAACGGAACCCCCGTTGCGGTGCCGCCGAGCTTTGCCCCTAAAGCCTCTTCCTCCAGTCCGGCCGAGGTCGCCAATGCCAAATTGTTCGGCAAGCTCACCACCAAGGTCGTGGCCATTGTGGTCGCGTTCATTGTGGTGGCCGTCGCATTGGGATTCGCCATTCATGGTTTGACCAAGAAGCCGGATGACGGCATCACCAATACGAATTCCAACAATCCGTGGCCGGAAATGAACCTTGACGACGTGCCTTTCGGCGATAATGGCGATTCCGGCAATGGCAGCAGCTCCGCCAGCGATGCAAACAGCGATTCCAACGATGCCAACAGCTCCGACAACGGCAGCTCCGATTCCAGCAAGCCGAAGAAAACCACGAAGAAGAGCCATTCCGCCAAGAAGGACGTCGACAAGGTGGTGACTTCGGATAAGAAGGTGCGGAAGGTTCCGGAACCGAAGATGCCGGAGAACACGACTCCGTATGAGATCGACAACCGCCAGTTCCTGTCCAATCCGGACGGACAACAGGGTTACGGTTATTACCTCCACCTCAGCCAGCCCCAGAAAGCGTATCGCATGGTCATCAAGATCCGTTCTTCCGGCGGCCAGGGCTACATTCGCGTGAACGCCAAGTCCAGCCCGAACCAGGGTGAACAGGTCGCCCAGTTCGAGTTCGACGCCAGCGGCACCACCGAAATCAAGTTCAACAAGGCCGTGGAGACCCAGGACATCCTCTTGTGGGTGCCGTTCGACAGCCTTCCCGGCAACCAGCTGTACATCGATTCGGTGCAGATTTTCTGACGCATCGGCAGACAAGGAGGGTGTGCGGATTGTTCCGCACACCCTCTTTTTGTTTCACGTGAAACAACGTGACGGATAGCTGACTTTTTTGAACGCCTTTTTGAACGCCTTTTTGAACGCCATCTGCAAAACCGCCCGCAACCGTCGTGGAAACTGCATTACAGTAGCAACCATGAATGATATGCGTGATGTGGTGATTATCGGTTCCGGCCCGGCTGGCTATACTGCCGCGATCTATCTTGGCCGCGCCGGCTTCGAGCCGCTGGTCGTCGCCGGCGCGCTGACGCCCGGCGGCCAGTTGGTCAACACCACCGAAGTGGAGAATTTCCCAGGCTTTCCCGATGGCATCATGGGTCCGGATCTGATGGACAATATGCGCAAGCAGGCGGAACGGTTCGGCACGCATATCGTTTGGGACGATGTTGTTTCGGTTGCTTCGAATGCCGATTCCGGCATCAAAACCGTCACCCTTGACGGCGGCGACGTGTACGACGCACGCGCGCTGGTCATCGCAACAGGCTCAAACTATCGTAAGCTGGGCGTGCCAGGCGAGACGGAATACGCAGGCAAAGGTGTCTCCTACTGCGCCACCTGCGATGGTTTCTTCTTCCGCAACAAGCCGATTGTGGTGGTCGGCGGCGGCGACAGCGCTTTCGAAGAAGCTGATTTCCTGTCCCGTTTCGGCTCGTCCGTCACCCTTATTCATAGGCGTTCCACGTTCCGTGCTTCCCGCATCATGGTGGAGCGTGCGCAACGCAATCTGAAAATCGATTTCATGCTTGACGCTGTGGTGCAGGAGATTCGCGGCGACGAGAACGGCGTACAGGAGGTGGAGGTGCGCAACACCGCCACCGAAAAGACCTCTGCAATCCCCGCTAACGGCGTTTTCATGGCGATTGGGCACACTCCTGCCACTGCTTTTCTTAACGGGCTTGTAGACGTCGATTCAGCTGGTTATATCACGGTCGATGGCGCCAGCACGCGTACCAGCGAACCCGGCGTTTTCGCCGCGGGAGACTGCGTGGATAGCGTCTATCGGCAGGCCATCAGCGCGGCGGGCATGGGGTGCCGCGCCGCGCTGGACGCGCAGGCTTATCTCGATTCGCTCAAGTAAGGCTCAAATCGTTCAAATCATTATCGCTCGCAGAGCTCGATTGGCTCGGTTCGTTCAGCTCTGCTGCTGCATAAGCAGGTCGACGATGCGTTTCATATCGTCTTCCGATTTGAACACGATTTCGATTCGCCCGTGCTTCTTCGATCCCTTGATGGAGACCTTGGTGCCGAAACGCTGCTCCAGACCAACCTGAACGGGGGTACCAGCCCACGGATTGAGCTTGCTGGCCTTCGGCTTCTTGGGCTGGTCGCTTTCGGCGGCCTTCATCGACACGATTTCCTCGGTGCTACGTACGGACAGCCCCTCGGCGATGATGCGCGTGGCCAGCTGTTCCATATCCGCTTCCGTCGGCAGTCCCAGCAGCGCACGCGCGTGGCCCGCGGACAGCAGTCCGGATGCGACCTTCTTTTGCACGGCGGCCGGCAGGTTGAGCAATCGCAAGGTGTTGGCGATTTGCGGACGGGATTTTGACACCGACTTGGACAGTTGGGCCTGCGTCAGGCCGAAATCGTCGATCATCTGCTGGTAGGCAGCCGCCTCTTCCAGTGGATTCAGCGCGACGCGATGCAGGTTTTCCAGCAGTGCGTCACGTAGCATGTCGTCATCGGCGGTGGTTTTGACGATGGCCGGAATCGTTTTCAGGCCGGCGATCTGCGATGCGCGCCAACGACGTTCGCCCATGATGAGCTCGTACATGCTATCCATGCGCCCGTCGAACATGTTGTGCGGTTCGGCCGGTTTGGCTGCGGCTTCCCTGCGGGCGGCTTCGATTTGCGATTGCGGACGCTTGCGTACGACGATTGGCTGCAGTACGCCGACTTCCTTGATGGATTCGGCTAGCTCGCGCAGGTCGTCTTCATCGAAGATGGTACGTGGCTGATGCAGATTGGGACCGACGTCACTCAAACGCAGTTCAACCAGATATCCACCCTGCACGGGAAGCAGTTCCGGTTCGTCCTTCTTATGTTCGGTCGGCGTGGTTTCACGTGAAACACTCCCCTGCTGCTCGCCCTGTTCGGAAGCTGGCTGAGCGGTGGAGCCGAAGAACATGTCCGCGGGATGCGCGCTTTCGTTCAACGAAATCGCCGGCATGCTGGCACGACGATGCTGGTTTTTCTTGGTTGTTTCACGTGAAACAGCATGCTTCATCCCCTGCACGGCGTTCACCGATGCCTGTGCGGTAGCGGACGCGCTCTTGGATTCCACATGCCCATCAGTCTTGGAAGCCTTGACTTCTTTGGCGGCAGCGGCAGGCGCCGCATGCTCCTGATGCTGCGGCTCCCCCGGAAGAGAAGGAAACAGTGCGCCAAGACCTTTACCCAAACGCGACTTAGTTGCCATGATCAGTTCTCATTCCTTCTTGCATCGATTGCCTGCAGCACCGTATCGGAACGACGCGAAAGTTCCAGCGCGGCTTCGCAGTACGCGATCGCACCCATGCCCTTGGGGTCGTATGCGATCACGCTTTGGTTGAAGCTTGGCGCTTCGGAAATCTTCACCGTGCGCGGAATGGTGGTGTCGAGCACGATTGTCGGATAGTGCTTCTTCACTTCCCCATGCACTTCGCGGCTCAGCAGCGTGCGCTTGTCGTACATGGTGATGAGCATCGTGGAGACCAGCAGTGACGGATTGTAATGTTCCTGCACCAGTCCGATGGTGTTGATGAGCTGGCCCAAACCTTCCAAGGCGTAATACTCGGCCTGAATCGGAATCAGCATTTCGTGCACGGCGCACATGGCGTTGATCACCAGCAGACCCAGGCTCGGCGGGCAGTCGATGATCACGTAATCGTAATGCTCTTCGCTGGTGGCGAGGAACTCGTCCACCGCGTTCTTCAGCAGCGAGTTGCGATCCGCCATGTCGGCGACCTCAAGTTCGGCGCCACTCAAATCGATGGATGCGGGGACCACGTCGAGGTTGTCGAAATCAGGGCACGTGCACTTGACTTCCGCGATGCGCTTGCGTCCTTCGATGACGTCATACACCGAAGGCTGACCGGAGGCGTGCGGGGCACCCAATGCCGTGGAGGCGTTGCCCTGCGGATCCATATCAATAAGCAGGACCTTGCATCCGAAACGGGCCAAGGCCGCGGACAGGTTCACCGCGGATGTGGTTTTGCCGACGCCACCTTTCTGGTTGGCGACTGCGATCAGGCGCGTTTGGGCCGGCTTCGGGCAGACCGCATGCTCCAATGCCTTGTATCGCGTCGATTCATCAGCGATTTGCGCGCCTACGGGGGATGTCGAGCCTTCGAAGATTCGCTTGATGGTTTCCGTGGCGGATTCCATCGACGTCAAATTGTCTGGTTCTTCAGGTCCAGTCATGAACTAGCCTTCCTATACATATTCAACAATCAAGTTTCATCATTTGGGTGGACAGATTTTCACCTGTTCACGGCCATGTGCACCATTGTGAACAACAGTGGATAGTTGGTGGATAACTCATCCGACCACCCAAAAGTTATCCACAGAACAATCGTTGCAATTCCAAGCTTCTTCAAGATGCTTCGTAACACATTTCCGCGATTGTGGATACTGTGGATAACTCACGCGATTTTGTGGATAACTTATCGCTTGTCCACCATCAGCACATGCGTCGGTTCCAGACCCGGACCGACCTCGGCCTCCACCACGCGGGGATGGATACCGCCGTTTTTGGAGATCTCTTTGGTGGCCTTGACGATTTCCTCCTGCGCGGATCGTCCTTTCAGGGCAACCAGCCGTCCGCCTTTGTCCAGCAACGGCAGCGTCCATCCGGATAGTTTGGTCATCGGCGCGACCGCACGGCAGGTCACCACGGCAAACGGATGCCTGACCGGGATGGGATTTCCGTCGAGATCGACGGCATCCTCTCCCCTGCCCTTCCGGCCACCGTTCGAACCGCGGACGGCTTCGATTACGGCGTTGGCTCGGGAGCGCACTATCGAGACATTGTCCAATCCCATTTCGTCAACGCACTCATGAAGCCATTCGATACGGCGTTCCATCGGTTCCACCAAAGTGAACTGGTGGTCCGGCAGGCAGGCGGCCGCCACGATACCGGGGAATCCTCCACCACTGCCGATATCCGCCACCGTCTTGAATTGCCTCTTGGCCGTTGCTTCACGGATGAACGGTACGATGGCCGCGGAGTTCAGAATATGCCGTTCCCAAATAATACCGACATCGCGTGGCCCTATCAGCCCGCGCGGCTCTCCTTCCGCAGCAAGTTTCACGTGAAACACCTTCAACTTGCCCAATGCATCGCCAAGCACTTCCTCAAGAATCGGCGACCCATCCAATTCGTCATTCACATCACTCATGCACACCATCCTAATCTACAGGCATCAAAAAGCGCCGCGAGAAACTCGCGACGCTTCATGTTTCACGTGAAACTATTTCAGGCTTCGTCGATCTCGTCGGCGTCATCGGCTGCGGAAGCCTTGACGTACACCGTGACGTAACGATGCGGTTCTTCGCCATGGGACCGAGACTTCATGCCTTCCTCGCGCACCACATCATGGATGATCTTGCGTTCGAAGGAGTTCATCGGCTTCAGGTCCACCGGCTCGCCAGTCTCGCGCGCCTCGTCGATGGCATCCAGCGCAAGGTCGTGCAGGCGCTGGCGCTTGCGCTTCAGATAGCCGTCCACGTCCACGATGAGGTGGGACCGCTCGCCGGTCTTCTGTTGTACGGCGAGTCGGGTGAGCTGCTGCAGGGCGTCCACGACTTCGCCGTTGCGTCCGATCAGATGTTTGATGTCGGTGTCGTCGTCGGCAACGATCTGCACGGTTGGACGGTTGTTGCGCACGCCCATTTCGATATCGCCCTCGTAGTCGACGATGTCAAGCAATCCTTCAAGGTAATCGGCAGCGATGTCAGCTTCGTCATTGAGCTGATCGATGGTTTTCTCAGCATCCTGCGCCATGGTGTTTTACTCCTTTGAGCGGGGTTCGTATTATTTCAAGTCTACTGAAAGTCTACTGATTGGGTTGTATCATATGGGCGATTCGCCCGATACAAAAGCGGTGTGTCCTGCGTTTCACGTGAAACACAGGACACACACTTGATGTTATTTCTTCTTCTTCTTTTTGCGGCTTGGCTGCTGACGCTGGAAGCCGTTCTTTTCCTTCGCCTCCGCGGCCTTCTTGGCTTTCTGCAGCTCCTCCTCTTCGAGGGACGGCAGACCGGCCTTGGCGCGGCGGGCGTTCTCGTGGGCGTGGTCGCGCTTTTCCTTCGCTTCGGCGGCCGGGGATCCCGGAGTCGGGAAGACGTGGATCTGCCAGACGGAACGCAGCAGGTTGCAGATGTTGTTGGTCAGCCAGTACACCAGCACTGCGAACGGCATGGCGACGCCGGAGAAGATGTACATAATCGGGAACATCCACAGCATCATCTTCTGCATCATTTCAGTCTGCTTGTTCGCAGCGCTCTGGGCCATGTTGCGCTTCATGCTGTTGTACTGCATGAGCCACAGGCAGAAGCACATCAACGCCACGAAGATGCCGATGATGATCTTGCCGTGGATGTCGGCAGTGGTGAAGTTCTCGGCCACGTTCACGCCGAACACGTTGGTGGAGGTGAACTGCTTGGCGGTGGCGATGTCGAAGGCGCCGAGGCCGGAACCGTTCCTGAACTTGCCACGGGCGATGTATGGAATGGCCGACAGGGTGTAGAACATGCACATGAACACAGGACCCTGCACGAACATAGGCAGCATCGATGTGCAGCCGCCCATCGGGTTCGCGTCGTTGTCCTGGTAGAGCTTCATCATCTCGCGTTGCAAAGCCTCTTTGCTGGCGGGATCGTTCTTGCCCTTGTACTTGTTTTGGATGCGCTGCATCTTGGGCTGCAAAACGGCCATCTGGGCCTGCATCTTGCGCATGCCCTTCATGGACTTGTAGAACAGCGGGAACACGCACGCCTGGACCACAATCACCAGGAACACGATGGACATGACCCACGAGAAACCGATCTCGTTCATGCCCAGCATCACCATGAATCGGTGGAATCCGGCCATAATCTGCGTCATGAGCCACTCGACGGGGTACAGGAGCTTGTACAGCCAGCCCCAGAAACCACTATCGAGGAGGAATTGATCTTGATTCATTACAGGCCATTCTCCTTATCGCCTATAGGTTCATCTACATCCAGAGGCGTGAGACGAGGCTCCTCGTGTGCCTTCGACCACGAACATCTGTAAAACAAGGAATAGAGCTGTGGAACGTCGTCGATTCCTCCACGGTTCCACTGGTTGCAACGAAGAAGGCGTAATAACGCAAGAAGACCACCTTTAAGGCAGCCAAATCGTTCAATCGCCTGAATCGCATAATTGGAGCAGCTGGGATAATACCGGCACCGAGGTGCGGTATGGGCGGAAATATGTTTCTGATACCAGCGGATGAGCCGCACCATCCAATTGCGATGATGTCCCTTGCTCATTGCCGGGAAGCGGTTTTACGTTTCACCGCTTCGAAACACGATGCCATCTGCTGCTCAAGCGACAGGAAATCGGCACGTGCGGCACTTGGCTTGGCACGCAACACGATATCGCAGGATTCAGGTAATAGTGATTCGTACTTTCGTGCAAGCACACGGAAACGCCTTTTCACGGCGTTGCGCGTGACCGCGTTGCCAACAGCTTTGGAAACGGCCAAGCCGACACGGCGGCCTTGCACCGTCGCTGTATCGCCCGTTACGACATCGTCGTGCATCAGATAATGCACGACGATGTCTTCTCGCGATACCCTACGACGGCGTTTGAGCACCGCAACAAAATCGCGATGGCTTTTCAGCCGTTCCACCGCTCTATGCCACTAAAAAATCAGGCAGCGAGGGACTTGCGGCCCTTGGCGCGGCGACGGTTGATCAGAGCGCGGCCTGCGCGGGTGCGCATGCGCTGACGGAAACCGTGCTTCATGTGGCGACGGCGGTTGTTCGGCTGGAATGTCCTCTTCATAATTAATGCTCCCGGTGTTTTTAGCCATGCCAAGGCACGGCTCCTCATGAGTCAAGCTCTACTAAATTACTCTGACCCCTGAACAGATTGTCGCGTCGTCCATTTTTCTTCACATTTTCATGGGGATTCCCCGCATAAAACAATCCACATAATCGTTGCGATTCCGCCGAATTCCCCACAAAAGTTATCCACAAACTACAACAATGTTATTCACATTTCAATCTTTTCAACACGCATGCCGGTGGATAACTCGGGGAAAAGAGAGTACAAATATACAGTTGCACATCAGTGGTACGTCTGTCGAGAAAGGATTATCCGTGGCTGATAACACGACAACAGATCCTCTCGAGCAGGCTCGTGGGGTGTGGTCCGACGCTTTGGCCCTGCTGCACCAGAATCCGTCGCTGTCCGTACGCGACAAAAGCTGGCTGGAGAACGTCTATCCCGAAGGCATGTGGGGTCCGACCATCATGCTGTGCGTGCCCAGTGAGGCGGCTCAGCAGGCTTTGCAGACCGAATTGAACAAGCCGTTGATGGAGGCGTTGCGCGAATCCGCCGAACAGGACATCTTCCCCGCCTTCAAAATCGTTGAAATGAAGCCGAAAACGGAGGAACAGCCGGAGGAAACCTATCCGCGCTTCTCCCCCGCGAAATCGCCGGCGAAATCCCCTGCGAACGAGACGATGCAAGGCCAGTTGCCGATTCCCGCGACGATGCCGCCGGAACAGGACCATTTCCAGAGCGGCCAGAACAGGCCGCTGCTCGACCCCGAAACGCATTTGAACAAGAACGCCACCTTCGACACCTTCGTGCCCGGCGATTCCAACCGTTTCGCACGTACCGTGGCGCTGGCCGTGGCGGAGGGCTCCGGCCATGATTTCAATCCGTTGTGTATCTACGGCGGCTCCGGCTTGGGCAAAACCCATTTGCTGAACGCCATCGGCAACTACGCGCTGGTCAAGGACCCCAATCTGAAGGTCCGCTACGTCACCAGTGAGGAATTCACCAACGAATTCATCGAGGCTCTGGCCGATACGAACCAAAGTTCCGGCCAGATCAAGGAATTCAACCGCCGCTACCGCGAGGTCGACGTGCTGCTCATCGACGATATCCAGTTCCTGAGCGGCAAGGACGCGACCCTTGAGCAGTTCTTCCACACGTTCAACACCCTGCATCAGGCCAACAAGCGCATCGTGATCGCCTCCGATGTGCCGCCGAAGGACCTGCAGGGCTTCAACGAACGTCTGATCTCCCGCTTCGAATCGGGCCTGACCGTGGACGTCAAACCGCCGGATCTGGAGACGCGAATCGCCATTCTGCGCATGATCGCCACCATGAACGGCTCCAATATTCCCAACGACGTGTTCAACCTGATCGCGGAACGGTTCACCGAGAACATCCGCGAGCTGGAAGGCGCGCTGAACCGTGTGACCGCCATGGCGTCGCTGAGCAACCAGCCGGTCACCAAAGCCCTTGCGGAGCAGACTTTGCAGGACTTCTTCACCACTGACGTGGAAATCAAGCCCGCGGACATCATCACGCAGGTGGCCAAGTACTTCTATTTGACGTTCGACGACATCGTCGGCCGTTCGCGTACCAAGAAGATCGCGCTGGCACGTCAGATCGCCATGTATCTGGTACGCGAGCTGACCAGCATGAGCCTCAACGACATCGGCCTGGTCTTCGGCGGCAAGGACCACACCACCGTGATGCACGCGTATACGCGCATCAACGACGAGATGCAGGAGAAGCAGGAGATCTACAACTACGTGACCGAGTTGACTCTGCAGCTCAAGCAGCGTTCCAACGACAAGTAACGGAAGCAACCGCAGCAAACGGCGTATTTCCAACGGTTTTCCTTAGGCTGGTAAATTATTTACCAGCCTTTTTACTATCCGCGTGACACGCCCGGAGAGAATTTCTTGTACATCGAGTTTTCCACATACATATCCACATTTCGGGGAAAGGTCTGTGGAAAAGCCGTTGGAAACACGGAAAACGGCAGTGGATGGCTCGTGGATTATTCACAGTGAATTGTGGATAAGTTTTGCGCGGCCATGAGCCTGTGGATAACCCATGCTCTTATCCACATTCGACTCAGAAGTTATCCACAGGTGACGTCTCGTACTGAAGCGTTGCTGCGCTTGGGCTGAACGAGCTTATCCACACTATCCACAGGGCTTATTATTACGAAAGTACATTTTTCTTACTTTCATCGTCATTCTCGTAATGCGGGGAATTCCCCACGCTTTCGTCGTCGCTGCTCTTATCGCTAGAATGGCATGTGGATCGAACGAAACGAGGAATACCCCATGAAAGTCGAAGTCAATTCCCAAGCTCTTGCCGATGCCGTGGCATGGACCACACGTGTCATCGACGCACGTCCCGCAACCCCGATTCTGGCGGGCATCCGTCTGGAAGCCATTGACGGCACACTCCAGCTTTCCGCCTTCAACTACGCCATTTCCGCACGCCACCACATCGAAGCCGGCGTGGACGAGGCCGGTAGCGTTCTGGT
>OGXI01000908.1_pt1 | contig 25659 bp, 14 predicted proteins | sample 1576221 | NCBI WGS metagenome assembly OGXI01 (sample SAMEA3541523, study PRJEB24748) | human gut metagenome | biome: human gut; feature: human-associated habitat; material: faeces | place: China | collected 2012
CCGGGTGCGAGCGTGCAAAGTCGTCTTCACGGAATCCACGTGCGTCGAGAACGGCTACTGCCAGAGCATCGCCCAGGGCCAGTGTTGTCGTGGTGCTGGCAGTCGGTGCCAGATTCAGTGGACAGGCTTCTTTTTCAACGTGTACGTTCAAATGTACGTCAGCCAGTTGGGCCAGACTGGAGTCCGGACGTCCTGTCATGGCAATCAGTTTCGTTCCCATCCGTTTGATGATGGGAGCGATCGACATCAGTTCGTTGGCTTCTCCTGAATAGGAAAGCGCAATGAAAACGTCGTCATGCGTGATCATGCCCAGATCGCCGTGCGCTGCTTCGCCGGGATGGACGAACATGGCGGGAGTGCCCGTGGAAGCGAGTGTCGCTGCGATTTTCCGGCCGATATGACCGGATTTCCCCATGCCGGAAACGACAACCCGTCCCTTGCAATTCAATAGCAGGGTGACAGATTGAATGAAATGTTCGGCGTCTTCTTCAATAAACCGTTTTCTCAGCGATTCCAGTGCATGCGATTCAATTGCCAGCGTTTCATCCGCGAGCTTTAACATGCGATCTGAATCTACAGACGGTTTGTTTTTTATGGCATCAGAGTTCATTGTGAAAGTATAAACGAATTATCCTGACAGGATTTCGTCAAACGATAAAGAAAAATATCTGCTCGCAAGGGTTATCCTGTCCAAAAGTCGTATTTTACCGACGTTCATATTGTTATCGATATAACTTGTAACACTTAGTCACAAACCCGGGCGTCATTTGGCTATAAATTTCGATACAATGGCAGTCAGGAAAAAGCCGATTTGTTACATTTCTCGAGTTTGCTTGCCGGTTTGGAAAAAGGACGTTTTTCATGTCCTGATATTTTTGTCCGAATTTTATTTTTAATCTGAAAAGAAAGCCATTTCTTTCCATGCATTCCCTGGAATTCGTCCTATTGATGTTGGGTGCTGCCGTGATCGGGGTGGTGATTTTCCGTTCCTTTCAGCTCCCATCGATCTTGGGATATCTGGCTGTCGGGGCGGTCATCGGACCATACTCGACAGGGCTCGTAAGCGATGCCCAGTCCCTTGAAGGACTGGCTGAATTCGGGGTCGTTTTCCTGATGTTTACCGTAGGTCTCGAATTTTCCCTGCCGCAATTGCTTGCGATGAGAAAAATCGTGTTCGGACTCGGACTGGCACAGGTATCGATTTCCATTCTCGGATCGATCATCATCACTCTTGCCATCGTTTTTCTTCTTCCCTCGCTTGGAACGACATCCTGGCAGGCAGCTCTGGCGATGGGTGGCGCATGGGCCATGTCGTCGACTGCCATCGTTTCCAAAATGCTGGCGGAACGCATGGAACTGGAAACGGATTATGGAAGGCGTGTCATCGGCATCTTGTTGTTTCAGGATCTGGCCGTCGTCCTGCTCCTCATCATCGTTCCGACCCTGTCACGGGGAACGGGCGACATCTGGCTTCTGATCGGACTGGCACTGGGTAAAACGGCGCTGGTTTTGATGTTGTTGCTTTTCTTCGGCAAAAAGATGATGAGCAAATGGCTCTCTCTGGTCGCGAGCCGGAATTCCCAGGAATTGTTCATGCTGAACCTGCTCTTGATCACACTGGGGGCAGCATGGATTACGGAGAAAGCCGGGCTTTCGATGGAACTGGGTGCCTTTATCGTCGGCATGCTGATTTCGGAAACCCGTTACAAAAACGAGGTGGACGTCGATATCAAATCGTTCCGTGACGTCCTGCTGGGGCTTTTCTTCATCACCATCGGCATGATGCTCAACATGCGCGTCGTCTTTACCTACTGGTGGCTTGTCATCCTGATTGTCGTTCTCGCTTTCCTGTACAAATTTGCGTTGGCAGCATGGTTGACGAGACTGTTTGGCGCTTCCAAAGGGGTCAGCCTGAAAACCGGTTTGGCTCTGGCGCAGGCAGGCGAATTCAGCTTTGTGCTCGTTAACCAGATTGCCGGCCTGAATATGGTCGAACCCTGGCTATTGCAGGTCACGATGGTTTCGATGGTATTGTCGATGCTGATTGCACCATTCATCATTTTGAATTCCGACAAGATCGTGATGCGCTTTTCTTCCAACGAGTGGGTGCAGCAGTCGCTTGAATTGACGAAGATCGCCAGCAGTGCCATGTCATTACAGCAACATGTGATCATGGCCGGTTTCGGACGCACCGGTCAGAATATTGCGACCTTGCTTGAAGAGGAACAGATTCCTTACCGGGCGCTCGATCTCGATCTCGAACGGGTTCGCAAGGCGGAAACAGCCGGGGCGAGTGTTTCCTATGCCGATGCCACACGCAGGGAAAGCCTTGTGGCAGCAGGCATTCATCGCGCATCATCCCTGATCATCACATTCGCCAACACGCAGGCGGCCTTGAGAATTTTGCATTTTGCCAAAGAAATGGCGCCCAATTTGCCGGTTATCGTTCGCAGTTATGACGAAAGTGATTTCGACAAATTGAAGGCGGCCGGTGCGGATGAAGTCGTTCCGGAAATCATCGAGAGCAGTCTGGTTTTGACCTCATACGCGTACATGCTTTATGGCATTCCGATGAAGCGTATTCTCAAGCGGGTTCAGCATGTTCGCTCATCACGTTACAGCAAACTCCGGGAATATTTTCTCGGGGAAAGCGATACCATTCCGACCGAAACGGATTCTTACTGGAGGCTGCATGCCCTGACACTCCCGCCCGGTGCAAGCGCGATCGGAAAGACGGCACAGGAAGTCGATCTGCCGGTCTCTCAGGTTGAAATCACGCTGGTCAGACGCGACAAGGAAAGAATCAAGGTCTCCGACGATCTGGTTTTTCAGGAGAACGATGTTCTCGTATTGCGGGGAACGTCAGAGGGAATCAATCTGGCTGAAAACGTATTGCTTTAGGGGTTTGAATCGCCTTCATGAGTCAGATCTGGCAATAAGGCGGCAATAAATTGGCGTGAAAATAAATAAACCCCTCTCATGAGGGGTTTATTTTTGAAACAACCGGAAATCGGTTTTGTTCGTGCTGTACTGAAAATTTATTTCTTTTTCAGCATGGAACCGAGATATTTCCCTGTCATGCTGGCTTTTTCTTTCGCAATATCTTCCGGTGTGCCTGTCGCAATGATCTGGCCGCCTCCGGCTCCGCCTTCCGGCCCGAGATCGACGATCCAGTCAGCCGTTTTGATAACATCAAGGTTGTGCTCGATGATCACGACTGTATTGCCCTGATCGCGCAGGCGATGGATAACCTTCAGCAGCATGTCGATATCGTGGAAATGAAGGCCGGTGGTCGGTTCGTCCAGAATGTAGAGTGTCCGTCCCGTATCCCGTTTCGATAGCTCCAGCGACAGCTTTACGCGCTGGGCTTCACCTCCCGACAGGGTCGTCGCACTTTGTCCAAGCCGGATGTAACCGAGGCCAACATCGAGAAGGGTTTGCAAACGGCGGGCGATGGACGGGACAGCATTGAAAAATTCATGCGCCTCCTCAACCGTCATGTTCAGCACGTCAGAAATGTTTTTGTCCTTGTATGTGACTTCAAGCGTTTCCCGGTTATATCGTTTGCCATGACAGACGTCACAGGGAACGTACACGTCTGGCAGGAAGTGCATTTCAACCTTGATGACGCCATCACCCTGACAGGATTCACAGCGACCGCCTTTGACATTGAACGAAAAACGGCCAGCCGTATAACCCCGTTCACGTGCCTGCGGAACACCTGCAAACAGATCTCGGATCGGAGTGAACAGTCCGGTATAAGTTGCCGGATTCGAACGCGGCGTCCTGCCGATCGGAGCCTGATTGACTGAAATGACCTTGTCGAAATGTTCAAGTCCCTCGATGGATTCAAAAGGCGCCGGTTCAGTCTGGGAACCGTAAATGTGACGGGATACGGCTGCATAGAGCGTGTCGTTGACGAGGGTCGATTTGCCCGAACCGGAGACACCCGTTACACAGGTCAGCAAGCCTACCGGCAGTTTCAGCGTTACTTTTTTCAGGTTGTTGCCCGTGGCACCCTTGATGACGAGTTGTTTGTCAGTATCCCTTTTGATCCGTTTTTTCGGAACAGCGATGGCAAGCGAACCGTTCAGGTATTTTGCCGTCAGGGATTCTTTCGATTGCAGAATGTCGGCAGGTGATCCGCTGGCAACGACATTGCCGCCGTGAACGCCTGCGCCGATACCCATATCGACGATGAAGTCGGCTGTGCGTATGGCGTCCTCGTCATGTTCGACGACAATGACGGTGTTGCCGATGTCACGCAAATGCTTCAGGGTCGCAATGAGGCGGTCATTATCGCGCTGATGCAAGCCGATGGACGGTTCATCCAGTACATACATGACCCCGGTCAGGCCGCTGCCGATTTGTGACGCCAGACGGATGCGTTGCGATTCGCCACCTGACAATGTTTCCGCGCTGCGGGAGAGGGAGAGATAATCCAGCCCGACATTATTCAGAAAGTGCAGGCGCGACACGATTTCATTCACGATACGCGACGCGATTTCTTTCTTCGCGCCGGTCAACGACAATGTTTCAAAATAGGCCAGTGCCTCGTTCAGGGGCAGGCGGGTGATTTCATCGATTGTGCGGGCCTGATCGCCATCGCCGACTTTGACGAAGCGGGCTTCCACGCGCAAACGCGCACCATGACAGGTCGGACATTCCCGCTCATTAATCAGTTTGGAAAGGTCTTCACGGACAGCCATCGAATCGGTTTCGCGGTAACGCCGTTCCAGATTGTTGACAACACCTTCAAACGTATGTTCCCGAACCCATGGACGGCCCTGAGCATTGATATAGGTAAAGGCGATCTTTTCCTTGCCGGAACCGAAAAGGATGACCTTTTGGATGTCTTCCGGCAAATCCTCGTAAGGCGTTTCGACGTTGAAATGATAATGGTCGGCGAGCGCCTGCAACATCTGGAAATAGAACGGATTGCGCCTGTCCCAGCTTTTGATCGCACCCGAAGCCAGTGGCAGGGTGGGATGAAGCACGATCCGTTTCGGATCGAAAAATTCGATATGGCCGAGCCCGTCACAATCCGGGCAGGCGCCCATCGGGTTGTTGAATGAAAACAGTCGTGGTTCCAGCTCATGAATCGAATAGCCACACACAGGGCAGGCGAACTGGTTGGAAAAAACCTGTTCCTCACCGGTATCCATATCAACTGTCAATGCACGGCCTTCAGCCAGACGCAAGGCCGTTTCGAAGCTCTCGGCCAGACGCTGCTTGATGTCAGGGTTGACCTTCACACGGTCAACAACGACGTCGATCGTATGTTTTTCGTTCTTTTTCAGTGATGGAATGCTGTCCACATCGAAAACAGCCGCTTTTTTCGTTCCGCTTTGCACGCGGAAACGGATATATCCCTGTGCCTGCATCTGCTCGAACAGATCGACGTGTTCACCTTTCCGGTTGGCGACGACAGGAGCCATAATCATCAGCCGCGTGCCTTCCGGCATGGCCATCACGGCATCGACCATTTGCGAAACGGATTGGGCGGCAAGCGGGTTTTCCGGATGTTCCGGACAAAAAGGTGTTCCGACGCGAGCGTACAAAAGACGCAGGTAATCGTAAATTTCCGTAACGGTCCCGATCGTCGAACGCGGATTGTGCGACGACGCTTTCTGGTCGATCGCGATCGCAGGGGAAAGCCCCTCGATCAGATCGACGTCCGGTTTTTCCATCAGCTGCAAAAACTGGCGCGCGTAAGCCGACAGCGATTCCACATAACGGCGCTGCCCTTCGGCATAGAGCGTATCGAATGCGAGCGAAGATTTTCCGGAGCCGGACAGTCCGGTAATGACAATCAGCTTGTTACGCGGCAAGTCGATCTGAATGTTTTTCAGATTATGCGTACGTGCGCCCCGGATAACGATTTTTCCTTGTTCTTCAGTCATGGAAGGCAATATAGTCAAACAAAGTGAACTGTTAATATATACAGGCCAATTCGATACTATAACCTATTTGACCATCTTTCACAGGACACACCTCATATTGACGAAAAGCAGGCAAATAAAAGATTTGTTGTTCGGATCGCTTCACTTGTACAGATCGGGGCGCTGCTGGCTTATAATGCTGCATAATTGTGGTTTATAAATGAGTTGTTTTGACTCATTCATGAATCTGAACTGAACAAATTAAATACGTCTATCAGGAGAAAGTCATGGCGTCGATCAACAAGGTTATCATTGTCGGTAATCTCGGCCGCGATCCGGAAAATCGCTATCTGCCAAGTGGTGAACAGGTCACCAGTATCGCTGTAGCCACGACCGATCGGTGGCGTGACAAAGCCTCGGGCGAGCAGAAAGAACAGACCGAATGGCACCGTATTTCCTTCTTCGGCAAACTGGCTGAAATTGCAGGCCAGTACCTGAAAAAGGGTTCGCAGGTCTACATTGAAGGACGCCTGAGAACACGCAAATACACCGACAAGGAAGGCATCGACCGTTACGCGACCGAAATCATCGCCGATACCATGCAAATGCTCGGCAGCCGTCAGGGTGCCGGTGAGCCGCCGGAAGAACGTGGCAGCTATCAGCCGCCATCCCGTCCGGCACAGAACACCCAGCAGCAACGCCCGCAACAGAGCAACCGGCCGGCCGGGTTGTCACCGGATATGGATGACGATATTCCGTTTTAAAACTAAGGTTTATACTATTTTCAAGGCCCCGTACAACGGGGCTTTTTTAGTTGAAAAATTAAGATTTTAAATTATATAGTTTCTGACAGGTCTTCTGCTCTGCTCTCTAAAATACCTTCACGATATTTGTGCGTTGGAACAGAAATGAAATCAACATTGGCTAGTTTTATGAATATTGAACGGTGAAAACTTTCTGTCGCAAAATAGAAATAATCATCTTCCTCGCTTAAGGGAAGAATACTAAATTCTTCGTAAAGTTCTTTGTTATCGAATTTGCTGACTTGTCGGATTCTATTTTTAGAAAGTTGCCATGTGACTTTTCGCGCTCGATCATAGTATTTTTCGGGAAGATTCAATGTGTAGTCATCAACAATTTTTTGAATATCCGATTGATTACTGTCATTTTCATTTGTGTTGTCTGAATTGTTACAAACTGGGGAAATATTAGAAAGTACATCTTTAATTTCCTGAGGGCTGAATTCGTCTTCAAGACATTCTATACATTCAGAATGTTCTAAAATTTTCCAAAATGCATCATAGGGGAAAATGCCTAAATGTTGATCACCATAATCATCAGGCCCATAATCGTCATATGCATCACTTGAAAAGAATATATCGGAAATTGCATTGTTACGTATAAAAACTGTTCTGTTATCAAGAGATGTTATTTCAATGAAAGCATCGGCATTAGATAATGCACTATTTAAATAGGTGTATACGGCATCGGAAATTGGTAAAAGTAGTGGTCTGGAACCACTGTGAAAATGAAAGGCAACTTCACCAAAATAAGTATATTTATCAGATATATTTTTATCTATTCCGAGTAAATCAAATGGCTCTGGTTTGCCAATTAATAGAGACAAGGTGCAATCTAAAACTTTAGCGAGTTTGTCTAATTGTTTAGTCGGGACATTTACAGCACGAGATTCCCAACGTTGATAGGTTGGTTGACTTACTCCCATGGCTTTAGCCACTTGAATTTGGGTCAGACCGGCAACAATTCGTGCTTTTTTTATTGGTGAAGTAGTCATATAATTATTAGTGTATATTATTCGAATAATATACATATTACTTTTTTCAATTCAAAGAAGCAAGTATTTGAATTGAATTTTGATTTTTTTATGAAAAAATGGTTTGTGAGAACCGGTTGATGATCTTTCTCCCGCACACCCAAATCGTCAATGCAAAAATCCCCGTGGCACACAAAGCCATACTAAAGCTTCCTGTATATTCCCGTACCGTTCCGAGAATCAGGGTCAGCATGACGTTTGCAATATTGGCGATCATGTTCATGAAGCCTGCTGCCGTGGCGACGTAAACCGGGGAAACGGTCTGGCCGGTCAGGCTGAAGATGGAGCCGTAGTTGGAACCACCGAACAGCGCCAGTGCGATACCGACGGCCAGTCCGACGTAGACATTCCCGATCAATCCCAGAACGATGTAGCAAACGCCGATCAACATGACGGCTGTGTTGATGATCCAGCTGCGGGTGTACCAGCGAAGCAATACGCTGCCATAGGCACGTGCCAGCGTTCCCAGTAACAATACAGCACCGGTTGCCAGACTCCATCCCAATGCCGTGCTTTGGCCGTGCAGGTCGGCCAGTATGGAAGGAAGCCACTGCCCGAGATTGTTCAGTGTGCCATACGAGAGACCGTGAAACATGCCCAGAGTCCAGATCGGTACCGATGTGGCTACGAATTTCAGGGCATTCAAGAGATTGGCAAGACTATTGCTATTGCCTGCGTTGTTTTTCCTGACCGAGGCTGGCAAGAGCAGGGAGAGGGCGATGACGACAAGTGAGAGGGTAGCAGGTATCAGGTATGAAAATCGCCATGCCTCGTTGCCGAGATAGGGTAGTGTCACGAAGGGTAGCATGGTGCCGAGGCTGAAGGCCGCGCCTTGTATACCCTGTGCCTGTGCGATTTTTTCCGGAGGTGCCATCATGGCGGTGACTTTGACGCCGGCAAGGAACAGGACACCGGAACTCAGGCCTCCGAAAAAACGCAGGGCGGTTGCGAGTGCCAGGTTTTCAGGAGCAAGAAAGGGCAGCAGGTTTGAGACAAGTGCGATGATGATGGCGATCAGAAAGCCACGGTAGACGCCGAGTTTGTCGAGGATAAGGCCTGCAGGCAGTTGCACGAGGCTGTGCGACCACAGGAGTCCGGAAAGAAAGAGCGACATTCCGGCATAGCCCACCCCGAAAAGTGCCATGAACTGCGTGCTTAGGGGAGCTACGCTCATGAAAAGATATCCACCCATTGCGCTGATCAGGGCCGGAAACCAGATATAGGAAAACATGTTAGTGATTATTCCTTGTTAATCGGATACGATTTTCATTGGCAAAATCGATGAATTTCATCTTACCCAACAAAGGCTGCCGTTAAAAATATTTTTTTTATCGCAGATTTATATTTTCCGGGTATGAATGCGCGGTTCAGGCAATTTCGGGGAAAAACGTCGTTTTGCACATCTCATTTGTTTTTGCTTCACTACGGGCCTTTTGGAACTGGGATATACTCGAATCTGACCAAACAGACGCGGCCTTGGCGGTGTCTGGTATATTTTTGAACGCGTTTTTTTCGTTTTTGCCGAGTGGAAATTCATTCGGCTATTTATAAAACAATCGGATTGTCAGGATTATGTCGGTTCCGGAACACACACATGAAGCAAAAACACCGGTGGCACTCAGCTGGTGGAATTCGTGCCTGCACTATTCAAGGCGGCACTGGTTTTATGCCGCTTTTCTGGCATTGGCCTCGCTGACAATTCTGATCCTGTTTATTCAAAGCCTGTTTGATGTCGCCAGTAACGGTGTCAGTCTGGCGATGCAATACGCTTTTATCGGTGGTTTGGGCGGTTTTGCCGGAACGGCTCTGGGCGCGGTTCCCGCACTTGTCGTTCGCAAGCTCCCGACAAAAGTGGAAGATACCATGCTCGGTTTTGCAGCCGGGATGATGATGGCAGCCAGTGCCTTTTCGCTTTTGCTGCCGGGGCTGGCGGCCGGAATGGAAATGACGTCAAGCAAGGTGTTCGGCTCCGGTGTAGTCGTTTTCGGGATGGCCTGTGGCGTTATCCTGATGCTTTCGCTGGACAAGTTTACGCCTCATGAACATGAAACAATCGGTTCTTTCGGTCCGGGGAACGAGCGTTTCAACAAGGTCTGGCTGTTCGTTTTCGCCATTTCGCTGCATAACCTGCCGGAAGGCATGGCGATCGGTGTCGGTTTTTCCCATGCGGATATGGCGATCGGTTTGCCACTGACGATTGCCATTATTTTGCAGGATATTCCCGAAGGGCTGGCTGTGGCGCTTGCCTTGCGAAGTGCAGGCGTCAGCCGTTTGCGAGCTGTCCTGATTGCCGCCGCAAGCGGGCTTTTCGAACCATTGGGGGCCTTGCTCGGGGTCAGTCTGTCCAGCGGTATGGCCTTGTCCTATCCGATCGGTCTTGGTTTTGCGGCAGGAGCCATGCTCTTTGTCGTTTCGCATGAGGTGATTCCGGAAACGCACAGAAACGGTCATCAGACCCCTGCGACTGTCGGGCTGATGGTCGGATTTGCCCTGATGATGGTTCTCGATACGACACTTGGCTGAAATTTCATTTGCCTAATTCCGGTTTTTTCAACAAACTGTCATTTTGTACCGGCATAATCGTCCGGTTTCAAATTTGTTTTGTTCGCGGATTACAGGGGAAAGTCTTAATGTTTGCTGCGATAGATCTGGGTTCGAACAGTTTTCGGTTGCATATCGGTGAATATGTAAACGGCAGTATTTGCGTCATCAAAAGCGCACGCGAGCCGAACAGGCTCGCTGCGGGACTGAACAAAAAGAACGTTCTTTCCGCCGAAGCGTTCCAGAAAGGACTTGACGCATTGAGGCGTCTTCGGGAAATACTGGATGCCTATCCTTTATCCGACGTGAAAGTCGTTGCCACCAACACCCTTCGCATTGCCACCAACGCCTCTGAATTCTTGCAGGATGCCGAAAAGGTGATCGGTTATCCTATCGAAGTCATTTCCGGTGAAGAAGAAGCCCGCCTGATTTATCTCGGCGTGGCGAACGTTCTGGCAAGACCCGAGGAAAGACGGCTTGTCATCGATATCGGTGGGGGATCGACAGAACTGATTTACGGAAAAGGTCAGGAAATCGTCAGGGCGGAATCTTTCAGCGTCGGTACTGTCAGGCAGAGCCTTGCCTTTTTCCATGACGGCATTATCGATGAAGCGTCTTTCGAAGCGGCCATTCTGTCAGCCAGAAGCCAGTTCGAGGATGCGGTCGATTATTACCGTTCCTGTGGCTGGACGGAGGTGTACGGTTCATCCGGCACGATTCGGGCCACAGCAGAAATTCTGGCGATGAACGGGATTGGCGACGGGCGTATGACACTGGAGAATCTCGAGCTTCTGAAAAAGAAATTGATCGAGGCCGGTCATATCAATAAAGCCGGGCTTGACGGAGTCAAGACAGAACGGGCTTCGTCGATTCTGGGCGGTCTGACGATTCTGATCGTGCTGACGAAAGATTTCGGCATCGACGTGATCAAACCGATTGAGGCTGGCCTGAGAATGGGGATCATGTGGGATATTTATCTGCAGGAAACCCAGAAAGACCGCCGTGAAGAAGCGATCCGCGACATGCTCCGGCGCTACGGAGTGGATGAACAGCGCGCCATACGGGTCGCTGATTATGCGCTGGCGATATACAAGCAATTGGGGCCTGAAGCGGATAAATTCCTGAAGCAGTTGTACTGGAGTGCCTTGCTTCATGAGATCGGCATTTTCGTCTCGCCGACCAACTATCACAAGCATGGGGCGTATCTGATCGAAAATGCGGATATGGCCGGTTTTACCGCCCGCGAGCAAAAGCAGATGAGCAAGCTTGTCCTCGGCCAGAAGGGCAACCTGAGAAAATTGAATGGAGTGCTGACCAATTCGGATGCACTAAAAGCGGTTGTCGCGCTGAGACTGGCGGTCATGCTTCAGCATGCAAAGGTGAATTTCAAGGCGGACAAACTGAAAGTCAGGGTCAAAAACCGTATTGAAATGACGGTGCCGAAAGAATGGCTCGATACTTATCCGACACTGCTTTACTGGCTGGAGAAAGAATGCGAGTGGTGGGAAGATGTCGGCATAACCATGACTGTGCGCTCTAGCTGATATTTCACTGGAGGGCTGTTTCGGCCGCCCTGTTCGGATTTTCCTTGATACGGGCCAATCTCACGGCCCGTTCCACGCTCAGTCGGGAAAGCGATACTTCCGGATGTTCTTCGGAGAGGGCTGAAAGCAGAACATCATGTACCGGTGGTTTCAATCGGGCAAGAATGAGTTTTTTGCTTTCCTTTTTCATGTTTTCAAAGAAATCCCTTAATGCCTCGACTGTTGTCGCATCCAGATCGGGTGTCTGTTCCAGACTTAAAATAACGGTATGAATGGGCAGTTTGGAAGAAGAAATGATATCCCTGACCTGTACCAGAATACGGTCTGAATTGGCGAAGAACATGGCCTGATCTGGCCTGACGATCAGGATACCGGAAACGGGCTGGGCTTCGGGAAAAGCGGTCAGACTGACGAAGTCGTGGCTTTGACCCAGTCGTCCCAGAACCGAAACAGTGGACTTCGAGTTCTGGCGCAACATGATCAGAAGGCTGATTGCGATCGCGATCATCAAGCCTTGCAATACACCGAGAACCAGAACGGCCAGAACGGACAGGACGATCAGCGCACGGTCGATTTTCCATGTGAAGTAGAGTCTGAAACTGGACAGGCTCAAGGTCGTTGCCATCGTGAAAATGACAATGGCAGCGAGAACGGGCTGGGGTATCCATTCAATATAGGGAAGCACCGTCAGGATAATCAAAAAGGTGATGATCATGGCGGCGATGCCGGCGATCCGTGTGCGGGCGCCATAGGCTTCATTGGCCGCTGTCGCTGAATAACCGGCTCCTACCGGCATCCCCTGAAAAAGACCGGAAACGATGTTTGAAATACCGAGCGCGAACAAGTCACGGTTTGGATAAATCGTGTCGTGGTGTTTGATGGCAAAACTGCGGATTGAACCATAAGATTCTGCGTAAAGAATGAATACCAGAGCAACGCCGATTTCAAACAGCTGGACCCAGTCGGAATAGGGAAGGTCGGGAATCGTCGGATTGTTGAGGTTGAGCTGGATCAGGCCGACGTTAGGGATATCCATTGAAGGCAAATCGAACCATTTGCTCGCGAGGATACCGAGAATGATGACCAGCGTGCCGCTTGGGAAATTCTTGTATTTTCCGTTTTTTATCCGTCGCAGCCATTCTCCCAGCGACAGAAATATCAGGGCAAGCACGGTTGTGACGAGACAGCCGATATTCCACAGATTGGCCTGTTTGAGAATGTCGACCATGAAAGCGAAGAGATTGCTTTTGTAGGAATGGATATTCAAAACAGTCGTCAGCTGCTTGATGATAATGACGATGGCCAGCCCGAAGGTGAAGCCGCGCAAAACCGGTTTTGCAATGAAATCGGTGACGTTCCCCATGCGGGTCAGGGCGGCAATAATGAAAATCAGGCCGGTCATGGCGACAAGGCCCGAGGCAAGCATCAATCGGTAACCGGGATTGTCCCCGCCCAGAGACAGGGTCGCTGCAGCCAGGACGACAGCTGACGACGATGTGGGAGAAACGAGGGCAAAGCGGCTGGAACCAAAAATACCGTAACAGAGCAGCCCGGCAAACAGGCCGATGATACCGGCCTGTGCAGGCAGGTTGCCGATACTGGAGTATGCAAGTGCCTGTGGCAGGAGCAATCCGGCAATGGACAGGCCGGCAATGATGTCCTGCCAGTTCAGAAAACCGACATATTTGCTTTTCAGCTTTTCGATATCGTCTATCGGCAGATTCATATAGGGTTTTGACCGCTTCTCGTAGGCATACACGTTAATTGAATTCGAACAGGTTTACCGCCTGTTGAAAACATCAATCTCAGCAGATAACCGGCAAACAACGGTATTGTATACAGAATTGCGAACCCGGTATTGGGTATCCTTAAATAAGGATAAAACCGGGTCGCTTCAGGAAGTGAATAATGCTATGGATGGAAGGTTTTTTTCTGCCGGATATCAATGAATCAGACATTCTCCGTGTCAACGGCTTCCTCTGCCTGTCCCTCGGATTCATCTTCTGTTTCAGATGGATGTGTCTGAACAACTTCGAGTGTTTTTTCTTCAGACGTTACGATTGGCGAGATTTCGACAAGAGGCATTTCTGTCATGACTTCTGTGGCCTGTGGGGTATCGTCAAGAACATCGATTGAGGACGACAGTGATTCCGGAGCCGGTTTCACGTCTTCAATCAATTCCTTTTGCAATGCGGCATCGTAGGTTTTCGCAAGACATTGCTGGGCACCGAATGCCGACTGTTTTTTGCGAATTTTACGCCGTTTATAGCTTCCATTCGGCTGCAGTTCCCAGGAATTCGTATTGTCTTTAAGATAGTATTTGAGACCTTCTTCTATAACCCGTTTTTTCAGCGCCGGGTCAAGAACCGGGCAGGCAACTTCAATCCGTCTGAACAGATTACGGGCCATCCAGTCCGCACTGGAAATGTACAGATCGTGTTTCAGGTCGTTCCTGAAATAATAGATGCGTTCGTGCTCGAGGAAGCGGCCGATAATGGAACGGACACGGATATTTTCCGACAGGCCGGGGACACCTGGACGCAAGGCGCAGGCGCCACGCACGATCAGCTCGATTTTGACCCCGGAGGAAGACGCCAGATAGAGTGCACGAATAACGGATTCGTCGATCAGTGAATTCATTTTTGCGACGATTCTTGCGGGACGGCCCGCACGGGCGATGCGGATTTCATTCAGAATCGCGCGGATCAGATTCCTGTGCAGGGTAAACGGAGCCAACCACAAATGTTCCAGTTTTTTCGGTTTCGTCAGGCTCGTCAAATGCATGAAGACTTCACTGACCTCATTGGTAATCTGGGGATGTGCGGTCAGGATGCCGAAATCGGTATAGATCTTGGTCGTGGCCGGATGGTAATTGCCTGTGCCAAGGTGGGCGTAATTCCGGAATGCGCCGTTTTCGCGGCGGATGACCAGTGCCAGCTTGGCGTGTGTTTTCAGTCCCATTACGCCATAAACCACCTGTGCACCAGCCTGTTCTAGCTGCTGTGCCCAGTCGATATTCTGTTCCTCGTCGAAACGGGCTTTCAGCTCGACGATGACGACGACTTCCTTGCCCTTGTTCGCGGCGTCCATCAGGGCTTCTATCAGGGCTGAAGTCACCCCTGCACGATAGATCGTCTGTTTGATTACAACGACATCCGGGTCTTCGGCAGCTGCACGGACGAAATCGACAACGGTCTGGAACGACTGGAAAGGATGGTGGAGAAGAATATCCCTTTTCTTCAGGGCATCGAAAAGACACACGTCGTTTTGCGCGTCGGAAGCGATTGAAGCCTGATATGGCGGGAAATACATCGACGGCGTTTTGACGAAATTGAAGATTTCGGAAAGGCGTACCATATTGACGGGGCCATTGACACGGTACATGTGGCTCTCATCCAGATTGAATTCATTCAACAGGAATCGGGCCAGATCGTCAGGGCAGTTTTTGGCGATTTCAAGCCGCACAGCCGATCCGAAATGACGGTTTTGCAGGCTGACCTGCAAGGCTTCACGGAGATTTTTGACTTCTTCTTCATCGACCCATAAATCGCTGTCACGGGTAACGCGAAATTGTGAGTAGGCGATCACTTCGCGTTCAGGGAAGAGATCGGATATATGGGCATGGATAATCGAGGTCAGCAGGCAGAATGTATAGCCGTCTTCTGACAATTCATCCGGCAATTTGATCACTCTTGGCAAAACACGGGGTGCCTTGACGATGGCGATGGCACTTCCCCGTCCGAAGGCATCCTTGCCAGCGAGGGAAATAATAAAATTCAGGCTTTTGTTCGCGACCTGCGGGAAAGGATGCGCCGGGTCCAGAACAATAGGCGTCAACAATGGACGGATCTGGCTTTCGAAATACGATTTGACCCATGCGCGTTGCGCTTCAGTCCGGTTATTGTGGCTGACTATATGAATGCCGTTTTTTGCCAGTCTGGGCAGGATCTTGCGGTTCAGAATGGCATACTGGTAATCGACCAGCGTATGACACTGGACATTTATTTTGTTCAGCAAGCTGTTGGCGCTGACGGAAACAGGGCTGTCCGACGTCTGGCGCGCATGCAGGCTTGAAACACGGATCTCGAAAAATTCGTCCAGATTGCTGCTGCCGATACACAGATATCGTAACCTTTCCAGCAAGGGAAGGCTTTCATCTTCGGCCTGTGCCACGACTCTGCGGTTGAATTCCAGCAGGGAAAGGTCGCGGTTCAGATACAGGTTCGGTTCAAGGGAACCTGTTGGCAGATTCTGAATGGGTTTTGTCACCGGTGATGCACTTTGAGAAGGCACGGAATATCCTGATCTTGGTCGCTATTCTTTTATGATAACAAAAAAATATGACGGAATTATGACGAAAGTCGGTTTGAGGAGTATGAATTGAGGTAAAGGGCGTTTTAATTTTTTTCAAGTGAGCGATTGAATGCCATTTTCAATAAAAAAGGCATCTGCGTGAAACAGATGCCATAAATGGAGGAAAAGATAAAGAAGGACTAATTTACTGCCAACCGGGTCTTGGTCGACCCCGGTTTTTTGGGAAGTTTCAATTCCAGCACACCATCTCTGTACATGGCTTCGGCTCTGGATTCATCCACTTCCTGCGCCAGCGCAAAGCTTCGCGATTGCATGCCGTAGTAGCGTTCGTTACGCACGGTCTTGCCGTTTTCTTCCCTGTTTTCTTCTTTTTTCAGCTCGTACTCGATCGTAACGAAATTGCCTTCAACCGTTACCTTGATGTCTTCTTTTGAAACGCCGGGAGCATCGGCCTTGACAACGTAAGCGTCGTCCGTTTCGGAAACGTCGATTTTGATACGTGGTTCCGGTTCCCAGCTGCTCCATGGAGCGCTCAACCGGAAGTTATTGAAGAAGTCATCCATATTGCGCATGGGCTCAAAGCGTGAAATTTCATTGAACGGATGGATATTTGGAAGATTGTTTGCCATGGGTATCTCCTGACTGTCTGGGGCCTGTCACATTTGAAGGTCAATTCATACAAGGACGCATTCCTTTGTATAAAAGATAACGTGTCTGACTTCAGGGTTTTTGACAGGGCTCAAAAATACAAATGTGAAAAAGCAAAAGAAAACGAGAGTTTTCTGTAAAAAACAGGGACAAAGTTGTTGCAAAATTCTAATCAGGCATTTAGTATTGGGGACATAGTTATCGAAAACAGCTTCTTTCATGCATCGGGAGAATTTAATGGCACGTACCGCCCGACTGGTTTTGCCAGGTCAGCCGCATCATGTATATCAGCAGGGAAATAACAGACAAACCGTATTTTTCGACAAGGAAGATTTCGATATATTTTTGAGCTGGTTGAAAGAATCGTCCCGACAGTTCAAAATCGATATTCATGCCTATACCCTTTTGCATAATGCGTTTCATCTGTTGGTGACGCCAACGGACGGGATCGGGCTGGCCCGCATGATGCAATGGGTCGGACGTTATTATGTGCCTTATTTCAACAAGAAATACAAGCGTTCAGGAACGCTTTGGGAAGGGCGTTTCAGGACATCGCTCGTCGATGCAGACAATTGTTTGCTTGAATGCAGCCGCTATATCGAACAAAAACCGGTGCTGGATGGAATGGTTGCCAGACCGGAAGAATATGAATGGTCAAGTTACGCCCATCATGCAGGCATCAAACCTGATCCGGTCATCCGGGACCATGCCGTTTACTGGAATCTCGGGAATACACCTTTTGCAAGAGAACTCGCCTACAAGGAATTTTTCAACCGTTTCGATCATTGGGAGAGTGAAAAACTGGACCGGATTTTGATGTCTGGATGGCCGTTGGGGTCAGAAAAATTCAAAAAACAGCTGGAAATTCAAACCGAACGCCAGTTCCGAATGGGGAAACGCGGGCGCCCGCAAAAAAACAATCCAAATTCATAGTAATTTTCTGATAATTTTTTGTTAATTCGTTGTTATTTAATGATGTTTACTATGTCCCTATTATATATTATGGTTTTTCTGAGTTACATTTAAATAACTCTGACCCTTTTTATTTTTGTTGTCATCATTAAAAAAGCGGTTTATTCTTTTTGCACAAGTTAATGAAATACATTGCAAAAAGAGGTCATTATGTGTGCGCAGGGTTTATACCGCTCCTCATTTGAACACGATGCCTGCGGCGTCGGGTTCGTCGCCCATATCAAAGGGGTCAAGAGCCATTCGATAGTCGAACAGGGACTCCTTATCCTGAAAAATCTCGATCATCGCGGTGCCGTCGGTGCCGACAAGATGATGGGGGATGGGGCAGGTATTCTGATCCAGATACCTGACCAGTATTTTCGCGAGGAAATGGCAAAGCAGGGTATCAGCCTGCCTCCTCCGGGCGAGTACGGTGTCGGCATGATTTTTTTGCCGAAAGAACACGCTTCCCGTCTGGCCTGTGAAAAAGAAATCGAACGCGCCGTGCGTGCTGAAAAGCAGGTGGTTCTCGGCTGGCGCGACGTTCCGGTCAATACGGAACTGTTGATGTCGGAAAAGGCGAGGGAAAAGGAGCCGGTCATTCGCCAGATTTTCATCGGACGAGGCCCTGACATCATGGTGACCGATGCGCTGGAAAGAAAGTTATTTGTCATCCGCAAGGCAGCAGGCCATGCGATTCAGGCGCTTGATCTGAAGCATTGCAAGGAATTTTTCGTGCCGTCCATGTCGGCCAGAACGATCGTATACAAAGGTCTTTTGCTGGCCGATCAGGTACAGGGCTATTATCTCGATTTGCAGGATGAACGTTGCGTGTCGGCGCTCGCACTTGTGCACCAGCGCTTTTCCACGAATACGTTTCCGGAGTGGCCACTCGCTCACCCGTACCGTCTGATTGCGCATAATGGCGAGATCAATACGGTCAAGGGAAACTTCAACTGGTTCCGTGCACGTGAGGGGCTGATGAATTCGGCCGTTCTGGGCGATGACCTGCAAAAACTGTATCCGCTCATGTATGAAGACCAGTCGGATACGGCGTGTTTCGACAATGCACTCGAATTGCTCGTCATGTCCGGTTATCCGCTGGCGCACGCCATGATGATGATGATTCCGGAGGCCTGGGAAAACCACAAGTTGATGGAAGACAACCGGCGTGCCTTTTATGAATACCATGCCGCCATGATGGAACCGTGGGATGGTCCTGCAGCGATTGCCTTTACAGACGGCCGCCAGATTGGGGGCTTGCTCGACAGGAATGGTTTGCGTCCGGCCCGTTATGTCGTCACCGATGACGATCTGGTCGTCATGGCTTCGGAAACGGGCGTATTGCCGATTCCGGAATCGCACATCATCAAGAAATGGCGCTTGCAGCCCGGCAAGATGTTTTTGATCGATCTGGATGCCGGGCGCATCATCGACGACAGCGAAATCAAGAGCATATACGCCAACGCACGGCCATATCGTGCATGGATCAATTCGGTCTGTATCCGTTTGCATGAGTTGAAAGAACACGCTCATGACCTGTTCCAGTCTTCCGTTCCATTGATGGATCGGCAGCAGGCTTTCGGTTTTACGCAGGAAGACCTGAAAATGCTTTTGCCTCCTATGGCACTGAACGGGGAAGAGGCGATCGGCTCGATGGGTAACGATGCCCCTCTGGCAGTCTTGTCGCACCATTCAAAACCCTTGTATAACTATTTCCGCCAGTCTTTTGCACAGGTGACGAACCCGCCGGTCGATCCGATCCGGGAAGAAATCATCATGTCTTTGCTGTCGTATATCGGGCCGAAGCCGAACCTGCTGGATACGAATAACGTGAATCCACCGATGCGGCTGGAAGTGACACAGCCGATTCTGGGATTTGCCGAAATGGCGAGTATCCGGAATATCGACGCCTATACAAACGGCAAATTCCGTTCGTATGAGCTGAATGTCTGTTATCCGGTTGCGTGGGGGAAAATCGGTATCGAAGCCCATCTGGCTTCCCTGTGTGCGGAAGCGGTCGATGCCGTGAAATCCGGCCATAATATCCTGATTGTTTCCGATCGCCTGATCGGGCCGGACAAGCTTGCCATCCCCGCGCTTCTGGCAACATCGGCCATTCATCAGGATCTTGTCTCGAAAGGATTGCGTGCTTCTACCGGTCTGGTCGTTGAAACCGGTTCGGCAAAGGAAACGCATCATTTCGCCCTGCTGGCAGGATATGGTGCCGAAGCGGTTCATCCTTATCTGGCCCTTGAAACCGTTTCAGAACTTGCGCCAAAACTGTCGGCCGAGCTGACACCGGAAAAAGCGCAGGCCAATTTCATCAAGGCGATCAATAAGGGCCTGATGAAGATTATGTCGAAAATGGGGATCGCGACATACCGGTCTTATTGCGGGGCACAGATTTTCGAGGCAGTTGGCCTCTCCAGTGCACTGGTCGACAAATATTTCAAGGGTACCGTTTCCAGTGTCGAGGGGATTGGCGTTTTTGAAGTCGCTGAAGAATCATTGCGCTTGCATCAGGAAGCGTTTGGCCGCCATCAGCAGCCGGTGCGTTTTCTGGACGTCGGCGGTGAATACGCTTTCCGTCATCAGGGCGAAGAGCATATGTTCACACCGGATGCGATTGCCAAATTGCAGCATTCGACGAAAGCGAACAATTATGCGACGTACAAGGAGTATGCCCAGATCATCAATGACCAGTCACGTCGCCAGATGACCTTGCGAGGTTTGTTCGAATTCAGGATCGATCCGGTGCATGCCATTGCAATCGATGAAGTCGAACCGGCAAAGGAAATCGTCAGACGATTCGCGACAGGTGCCATGTCGCTTGGGTCGATCAGTACGGAAGCGCACACTTCGCTTGCAATCGCGATGAACCGGATCGGCGGCAAATCCAATACCGGTGAAGGAGGGGAAGACCCGAGGCGGTATGAAAATGAACTGGCCGGTATTCCGATCAGAAACGGTGAAACACTGTCGTCGATTCTGGGAAAGGATCGGGTCGTTTCCGACATTGAATTGCAGGAAGGCGATTCCCTGCGTTCGAAAATCAAACAGGTCGCGTCAGGACGTTTCGGTGTGACGGCAGAATACCTGAATTCGGCCGACGAAATCCAGATCAAGATGGCGCAGGGAGCCAAGCCGGGTGAAGGCGGCCAGTTGCCGGGTGAAAAAGTCTCGGAATATATCGCCAGCATGCGGTTTTCCGTTCCGGGCGTCGGCCTGATTTCGCCTCCGCCCCATCATGATATTTACTCGATCGAGGATCTGGCACAGCTGATTCATGACCTGAAAAACGTCAATCCGCGCGCGACGATTTCGGTCAAGCTGGTTTCCGAAGTCGGCGTCGGTACGATTGCGGCAGGTGTCGCCAAGGCGAAGGCGGATCACATCGTGATTTCAGGTCATGACGGCGGTACAGGTGCGTCGCCTCTGTCGTCGATCAAGCATACCGGTTCCCCCTGGGAAATCGGGCTCGCGGAAGCGCAACAGACGCTGGTGCTGAACAATTTGCGCGGCCGGGTTCGCATTCAGGCCGACGGCCAGATGAAAACCGGACGTGATGTCGTGATCGCCGCTATTTTAGGTGCCGATGAAGTCGGTTTTGCGACAGCTCCGCTGGTCACACAGGGATGCATCATGATGCGCAAATGCCATCTGAATACCTGTCCGGTCGGGGTGGCGACACAAGACCCGGAATTGAGAAAGAAATTTTCCGGCAAGCCGGAATATATCGTCAATTATCTTTTCTTCGTCGCAGAAGAAATGCGACAGATCATGGCACAGCTCGGCATCCGGAAATACGAAGACCTGATCGGTCGTGTCGATTTGCTGGAGAAAGCAAAAGCCATTTCCAACTGGAAAGAATCCGGTCTTGATTTCAGCCGTCTCTTTTACGATCCGGTCGTCGATGAAAGCGTACACAAACGGCATTGTGAAACACAGGATCACGGACTTGAAAAATCGATCGACAACCGTCTGATTGCCCAGTCGGCGATTGCACTGGAAAACGGGGAAAAGATTTCCTTCATTTATCCGATCAAAAACGCCAACCGCAGTGTCGGTGCGATGCTCTCCGGTGAAGTCGCCAGACGGTTTGGTCATGATGGGTTGCCTGACGACACGATCCATGTCCAGTTGCAGGGTACGGCCGGGCAATCAGTCGGTGCTTTCCTGTCTCACGGCATCACGCTGGATCTGGTCGGTGAAGCGAATGACTATGTCGGAAAAGGCTTGTCGGGTGGTCGCATCATTATCCGGCCACATGCCCAGTTCCGTGGCGAGCCGAATAAAAACATGATTGCCGGAAACACGGTTTTATATGGCGCCATTTCCGGCGAAGCCTACATTTACGGTATTGCCGGTGAACGATTTGCCGTCCGCAATTCGGGTTCGCTGGCGGTGGTCGAAGGCTGTGGCGATCACGGTTGTGAATACATGACGGGTGGAACGGTCGTTGTGCTTGGGGAAACCGGGCGCAATTTTGCAGCGGGCATGTCCGGAGGTATCGCCTATGTTTACGATCCGGACAAAACCTTCAGGCGCAAATGCAATCTGTCTATGGTTACACTGGAACCGCTGCTCTCCTGCTTCGATCAGGAAGCCGGTATCGACAAGGCCATCTGGCATCGTCTTGGCCTGAATGGAGAGGCACAGACGGATGAAGCGATTCTGAAACAGCTGATCGAAAACCATTTCACGCATACCGGCAGCATGACGGCGCGGCATTTGCTGGAAAACTGGTCGAATTGCCGTGAGAATTTCGTCAAGGTTTTCCCGATGGAATACAAGCGTGCCCTGAAGGAATTGTATTCGGAGAAAAATGAAAGAACGGATGTGGCGGCAGCCTGAATCGGGCATGGTCGGGAAAAAGCGGATTGAGGTGAAAAAATGGGAAAAGTAACTGGGTTCATGGAATTTGGCCGTATCGAGGAAACGCATCTGGCGCCTGGTCAGCGGGTTAAAAATTATCGGGAATTCACGATGACGCTGGTAGATGATCAGGCGCGTGAACAGGGGGCACGCTGTATGGATTGCGGGATTCCTTTCTGTAACAACGCATGCCCGATACATAACCTGATTCCGGACTGGAACGATCTGGTTTATCGGGGCGAGTATAAATTGGCACTCGACAAATTACAGGCGACAAACAATTTTCCGGAATTTACGGGCAGGATTTGCCCTGCGCCGTGCGAACCGGCCTGTTGTCTGGGCGTGATCAGTGAACCGGTCGGTATCCGTTCCATCGAACGTTTCATCATTGAAAAAGGCTGGGAAGAAGGCTGGGTTGTGCCTCATCCTGCAAAGGTAAAGTCTGGCAAAAAAGTGGCGATTGTCGGTTCCGGTCCGGCCGGGTTGTCGGCGGCACAACAACTCGTGCGTGCCGGACATGATGTCGTTGTTTTCGAAAAGAACGACAAAATCGGTGGCTTGCTGCGGTACGGCATTCCGGATTTCAAGCTGGAAAAACAGATTGTCGATCGCAGGCTGGAGCAGATGAAAGCGGAAGGAGTCGTTTTCCGCACGGGTGTTCTGGTCGGCAAGGCGTTACCGTCCCAAATCCAGAATATGGCGACTGAAGTCATTGATCCACAAACGCTTGAAAAAGAATTCGATGCCGTCATTTTGGCGTGTGGTGCGGAACAGCCAAGAACGCTGGATGTGCCCGGCGCGGATTTGCAGGGTGTCCATTATGCGATGGAATTTTTATGTGCACAGAACCGCAAGGATGCGGGAGAGAGGGGAAAGAACCGTCTATCCGCAGAAGGCAAACGGGTCGTCATCATTGGCGGTGGCGATACAGGTTCGGATTGTGTCGGGATTGCAAACCGTCAGGGTGCAGCAAGCATTTTACAAATCGATCGCAATACGAAATTGCCTGAAACCATCGACAAGTCGCTGGTCTGGCCTTACTGGCCGAAACAGTTCACGATTTCCTCTTCGCAGGAAGAAGGTTGCGAACGGGACTTCAGGATTCAGACGAAACGAATAGAAGGAAAACGCGGCAAGGTCGAGAAAATCATTGCCTGCCGGGTCAATTCGGTTGGTGGCCGTTATATGGATGAACCGGGCAGCGAGTTTTCCATAGAAGCGGATATGGTATTGCTGGCAATGGGATTTGCCGGGCCAGCCAAAGAGGTGCTTGATGCATTCGGTGTCCAAAGGGATATGGCCGGTAATGTCATGGCGGCAGCAGAGGGGGAAAAACGTTTTCAGACCTCGGTCGAAAAAGTGTTTGCGGCTGGAGACACCCGTCGTGGCCAGTCGCTGGTTGTCTGGGCATTGCACGAAGGCAGGGAATGCGCGGCAGCGGTCGATCGTTTTTTGACGGAACGGGCGAATTAACAATCTGATACAAAAATCGCATCCAATGTCGTCAATTATTGATGGCGGTCTGTTATATTGTGTCCGTTAAGGTAGTATCATTGCTGGCAATTAAATAATGGTGCCATTGTGTCCGGCATCCGTTAAAATATTTCTTTTAATATTCAATTCATATCATTATGAAAATCCAGGGCAGCATAGTTGCACTAGTCACTCCAATGAATGCCGATGGCAGCGTCGATCTCGACAGCATGCGTCGCCTGATGGACTGGCAGATTGCAGAAGGTACGGACGCTTTCGTTATTGTCGGAACGACGGGCGAATCGCCTACGGTCAATGTAGATGAACACGCCGAACTGATTCGGGTCGCGGTTGAGCATTCCGGCAAACGGGTGCCGATTATCGCCGGAGCCGGTGGCAATTCGACGGCTGAAGCCATTGTCCTGACCCGTTATTCCAAAATGGCTGGCGCAGATGCGACCTTGCAGGTTGTCCCTTACTACAACAAGCCGACCCAGGAAGGCATGTACCAGCATTTCAAGAGTATTGCCGAAGCAGTCGATTTGCCGGTCGTACTCTATAACGTTCCGGGCAGAACGGTTGCCGACATGTCCAACGAGACAATCGTGAGATTGTCGAAAGTGAAAAACATCATTGGTGTCAAGGATGCAACAGGCAATATTGCCCGTGGCATCGATCTGCTGCGCCAGGTACCGGATGATTTCTCCGTTTTTTCCGGGGACGACTCTACGGCAATGGCGCTCATGTTGTGCGGCGCCAAAGGCAATATTTCGGTTGTCGCCAATGTCGCTCCGAAAAACATGCATCTGATGTGTGCTGCGGCAATCAAGGGCGATATCGCAACCGCTCGCAAGCTGAACAATCTGATGCTCCCATTGAGCCAGCAATTGTTTGTCGAACCCAATCCGATTCCTGTCAAATGGGCAATGATGGAAATGGGTATCATTCCTTCCGGAATCCGGTTGCCGCTCGTGACACTTTCCGATATGTATCAGGATGGCGTTCGCAAGGCGTTGAAGGAAAGTGGCGTGCTCGCCTGATTTCAGGCAGCCAAATACATTGTAATGGATCAGGTTTCCAAATCTAACGGATGACGGGAAGTTAAGACTTATGGTTTTGAACAAAAAAGTTGGTTCTCTTTTACTGGGATCGTTGACAGTCATAAGCTTGACGTCCTGTAGTGCATTCGACACCCTTATGGAAGCGGATCGCATCGATTACAAAAGCGAAACGCCGAAGACTCCGGGCCAGAGACTGGAAATTCCGCCGGATCTCACCCAGATGCAGAGAGACAACCGGTATTCAATTCCTGAAACATCTTCTTCGGGAGTGGTAACAGCTTCGGGTTATAACCAGAAACAGCTGGAAGCGAGACCGGCTTTGGCAGGCACCCCGGGTGTCGTCGCGCCGAAAGAGGCAACCGACATTCGCATTGAAAAACACGGTAGCCAGCGCTGGCTGGTCGTCAATCGGTCTCCTGAAGTGTTATGGCCTGAAATCAAGGAATTCTGGCAGGATAATGGTTTCCTGATTAATGTGGATTCTCCCGATACAGGGATTATGGAAACCAGCAGGCTCCATGTGCCACAGGAGA